>Ga0163153_10008097_pt1 | contig 11056 bp, 10 predicted proteins | sample OliLakLV19MP6IB1_FD_148629 | JGI IMG/M metagenome (GOLD analysis project Ga0163153, IMG submission 148629) | Freshwater microbial mat bacterial communities from Lake Vanda, McMurdo Dry Valleys, Antarctica - Oligotrophic Lake LV.19.MP6.IB-1 | ecosystem: Environmental > Aquatic > Freshwater >... | reverse complement strand
TTTTAGTGGTAATTCAAGCATTCTGCCCCGCTCAAAATTTGGTGCGTGTGGACAGGAAAGTAGCCCGCAATCCCTTCCTGCATATAGCCTCGACCGTTAGCGGAAACCCTATTGGCGACCGTGCTGACTTCAAACCAAAGACTTTGAAAGACCGTTTTCTGACAACTTGGGACAACATCCGACACCACTTCTAATGGCAACGCTTCAAAAATAAATTTGTAAAAAAAGCCAACCCACTCAACGCACAAAACACACTTTCATTTTTTGCCGACACACAAGCCGACCCTCAAAAAAATGAAAGAGTGTTTTCGCCAACCCAAAAGAAAAACAAATACAAAAACAGCCCCGAAAACGGGGCTGTTTTCCTTGCTAAAAGACACTGACAGAGGACTGTTCAAAAAAAGGACAATTTCATAGGAGATTTAACCAATAAAATCACTTAATTTGCTAAAGCAAATATGACTAAATCCAACACATATATTGACCTCTTTGCAGGTTGCGGTGGGCTCTCATTGGGCTTACACAACGCAGGTTGGAAGGGACTTTTTGCGATTGAAAAAAGTCCTGATGCCTTCAAAACTTTGAAGCATAATCTAATTGACGAGAAAAAACATTTCAGTTGGTGCGACTGGTTACCACAGACAAACCTTGAAATAAACCATGTAATCAAAAACTACAAACCTCAACTGACAGCACTTAGAGGAACGGTTGACATGGTTGCGGGTGGACCACCATGCCAGGGCTTTTCAATGGCGGGACGGAGAAATGAAAGTGACGACAGAAACAAACTTGTAAAATCCTACATCAGTTTTATTAAACTGGTTCAACCCAAAATAATTTTCTTTGAAAATGTAAAGGGCTTCACACAGGAGTTCAAAAAAAATAAAGAGAAAGGAAAACAATATTCAAACTATGTTGAGAATGCGTTGAAAAGAGCAGGTTACAAAGTGAAAGGAGAACTGGTAAATTTTGGCAACTTTGGCATTCCTCAAAAGCGAACAAGATTTATTTTGGTTGGTGTCAGAAACGACATAGCGAAGAACAACAAGCAAATTGCAAAATCCTTTTTTGAAAAAATTGAAACAGACAAGAAACAATTTTTGATAAACAAAAATCTAACTGTCAATACAAAATTGAAAGATGCAATTTCCGATTTGCTAAAGCAAAACGGAACACTTGAATCTCCCGATACAAAAAGTTTTCAAGCAGGTATTTATTCCAAAGCAAAAAGTCCTTATCAAATTTTATTGAGAGCTGGAATTGAAAACAAAATTGCTGACAGCCACCGTTTCCCAAAACACAGACCCGACATCATTGAAAAGTTTGATGTTATTTTAAATACTTGTCGCAAGAACAAAGACATTGATGCAACAACAAGAGAACGCTTCAACATCAAGAAACACACAATTATTCCTCTTGACAAAAACGAAAAAAGCCCAACGATAACAACCTTACCTGACGATTATATTCATTACAGTGAGCCAAGAATTTTGACAGTTCGTGAGTATGCAAGAATTCAAAGTTTCCCCGACTGGTATCAGTTCAAAGGAAAATATACAACAGGCGGAAAACGCAGAACCCAAGAAGTTCCAAGATATTCTCAAATAGGAAATGCAATACCACCACTTTTCGGAGAACAAAGCGGATTGGTTTTAAAACAACTAATCGGCAAATGAGTGATAAATATTTCAAGATAAGTTCCGCTTTAAAAAATCTAATCGGTAGTGATTTAATTACCGACAACTTCGTTGCTGTTTTTGAGTTAGTGAAAAATTCTTTTGATGCAAGAGCAACAGAAGTCAAAATTACTTTTGAAGATATTTATTCCAAGAACGCCAAAATCATAATTCAAGATAATGGCAAAGGAATGGACTACGAGGACTTAACTGAAAAGTGGTTGTTCCTTGGATATTCAGCTAAACGAGACGGCACAGAAGATTACAGAGATAAAATAAAATCAGGTAGAGTTTACGCAGGTGCAAAAGGTGTAGGAAGATTTTCATGTGACCGACTTGGAAAATATTTAAACCTTATCACAGTAAGCGAACAGCCGAAAAGTAAAATTGAAAATATATTTGTTGACTGGGCTAAGTTTGAGAAAAATCAAAAAGTATTGTTTGACAAAATCCCTGTTGACCATTCTGTTCTTACAAAAACAAAATACAATTTAAAACATGGGACAGTTTTAGAAATCACTGGAATTCCTACTGACTTTTGGAGCAGAGATAATTTCAAAAGATTAAAAGAAAAACTATCAAAACTAATTCGTCCCGACCTGAATACCTCTGAAGAAGTTCAGAAGTTTAAAATTGTTCTTTCTGTTCCTGATGAAGCAGATAAAGACAGAGAGGTAATAAAAAAACTCAAACAAGAAACTAACAATGACATTCAACAATACTACAATACTGTCAATGGTGAAATAAAGAATTTCGTTTTCAACGAACTTGATATTAAGACAACGAAAATTGAATCTTCTATTGACGACAACGGAATTATCACAACCCGTTTGACTGACAGAGAGAATTACATATATGAGATAAAAGAAAAAAGTGATTACCCCTTATTGTCAGACATTGGAATCACATTATATTTTCTTAATCGTTCTGCTAAAATTACTTTCAAAAGGCGAACAGGAGTTGAGCATGTGGACTTTGGAAGTTTGTTTGTTTACAAAAATGGCTTTAGGATTTATCCTTATGGCGAGAGAAGAGATGATTCGCTTGGAATTGAGAACAGAGCATTACAAGGTTATGCAAGATTCATTGGGCTAAGAAGTTTAATTGGCGAAATTTCCATTACTGGAAGCAATCCTGAATTGAGAGAAACAACAAGCAGAGGTGACGGCTTGGTTAAAACAGAAGCATACAATCAACTTGCAAATTCAGAAGACGGATTTTTAATAAGAACTTTAAGACGATTAGAAAAATATGTTGTAGATGTAACCCAATGGGGAGTTAACAATGAAGATGAAACTGAAAATCTTTCAAGCGAACAAGTAAAAGAGAACCTTGTAAAACTAATTGCAAATATTTCGGATGGTGTTTTGAAATTAGATTACAACAAGGACATCATAAATCTTGTTGCAAACAAAGAAGAAAAAAGTGCCAAGAAATTAGTCAGGAATTTCAAACGAATTGCAGCCGAATCAAACAACAAACAACTTTTCAAAGAGGCGGAGAGAATTGAAAAAACTTTGACCTCTGCTCTAAAAGCAAAAGAATCTGCCGAAAAAGAATCGCTAAAAAAAGATGCAGAAAAGAAAAAAATTGCAGCGGAGTTAGAACAACAAATCTCTGAAACCCTTTTTGCTAAAGCAGATAGAGGAACCGAAAAAGACGACCTGTTAAGTATTCAACATCACATTTTCAGACACTCTGCGCAACACATCACAAATTACATTGAGCAATTAGTTGATTCCATAAATAAAGATTTACCAAAAAATAAATTGCTTGACATTGCAAGTAAAATTTCATTTGAGAACAAAAAAATAATTACGCTATCAAGGTTTGTAACCAAAGCACAGTTTGACACAACTGTTACTAAAATAAATGCTGACCTAATTAAATTCGTGAACGAATATGTGCTGAATGTTTATCAGGAATACAAGCACCTAATTATGAATAATCAAAGCTTGAAAATTACTGCAACAGCACCCAATAATTTAGGTTTTGAAACCTCCTTTAGACCGATTGAACTTATTATTATACTTGACAACCTTTTAAATAATTCTCTCAAAGCGAAAGCAAAAAGTGTAAAATTGGTTTGGGAAAATGTAAGCAAAACTGAAATTGAATTACATGTTGTTGATGATGGTATTGGCATACCTGATAAAAACAAAGACAAAATTTTTGACCCACGATTCACCACAACAAACGGTTCTGGATTGGGACTATATCATACAAAAGAAGTGATTGAAAAGATGGGTGGAAAGATTTCCGTTAACAACAAACTCAAACAGGGTGTTGAGTTTATTTTAAAATTTAAAAAATGAAAATGAATTACAAAATACTTTGGATTGATGACCAAATAGAAGATTACATTGAAATGGGAATCAAATCTGAATTCTATTCCTTCTTAGAAAATCTTGGGTTCATCCCAACTGTTGACACTTTTGAGAATAGCGAAAAGGCGGAAGAAGCAATAAAGGCAATTAAATACGATTTAATTCTTTCAGATTATAGTATAGATGAAAAGGGAGGAGAGAAACAAAAGCAAGGCGATGTGCTTATTCAGAAAATTCGTGATTACGGAATATTCACGGAAGTTTTATTCTATTCAGGTCAAGCCAACTTTGACGAAATAGCTAAGAACTTATATCGTGATAGAGTTTCATTTTTTAGTTTGATTGGTGACGAAGGTATGAAAGAGTTTCGGGGTAGAGTTTATAAATTAATTGAACTGACAATTTCAAAACTTCAAGAACTAAATAACATAAGAGGACTTGTAATGTCAGAGACAAGTGAGTTGGACAATACTGTAATTGATATTCTTAGTAGTTTTTTCACTGGCGAAAATCAAGAAGCAGAAGAATTGAGAAAATATATCATTACAGCAGTAGGCAAATCGGTTGCAGGAAATTTGAAGCGAGCAGAAACCTTAAACGACTTATCCAACTCTGATATTTTGAAAGAAAGAATTTTTGATTCAGATAAAAAAGCAAGAACGATTGGTAAATTAATTGAGTTGAAAAAACTTGATAAGACAGAACCTTTTATAGATTTCTATCCGAATTATAAAAAAGATGTTTTAGATACACGAAACGATTTGGCTCACGCAAAAAGTGATGTGATTGACGGGATTGAATATTTAATTCTTTCACGAAAAGATGGAGAGCATCCTGAAAAATTTGACCAAGAAGCATGTGTTCAAATAAGAAAAAATTTACGCAAGCATTCTGACACTTTAAAAGCAATAAGAGAAATTACATTACCAAATGCCAACGCTTAAAAAAAATACACTCTTAAAAGCCGCTAAAGGCAACGCTGCAACCAAAGCTTTTAAGAGAGTATTTTTTTCGCAACCCAAAAATCCACCCTTCCTTTTTTTACAAATTTATTTTTCCCAACGCACGGGTTCAGTTCGTAACTTGACAGATATTGCTTCTTATATAAATCGCTTCGGACAAAGTTTTAGCGAACTTGACACTTCACTACTTCGGACAGACAGAAGGGCATCCGCTAACAGCACCTACAAGAAATTGGCGGTTCAGTGGTTAAATGAAGCTTTGTGCTTCGTATCAAGTTTTGTGGTGGCAGAAAGTTTAGTGCTTCGAAATCGCCAACTTCTTGTAGCTGCAAAACGTTAGTGGCAACCTTAAGACGCAGACACAACAGACAATTAACCAATTAACACAAGAACAAAAATGGCAGTAGGAGACAAACAAAAATTAATAACAGAAATAGTAAGCAAGATTCTAAACGAGCCAGCACAGACGAGCAAGAAATTTGACTGGTTTATTAATAAACATAGTAAAGAAAATTTCGGCAGACACTTTTCGACTATTGATAAAATTTTCAAATCCCTCAATGGCGACTTAAACGCTAATCAAACAAAACGTTCTGTTGCACTTGATTGTGACGCATACTTTGGTGGACAATTCAACTTTATATTTGAGTTTGACGAATTTCAGCACTTCAGTTCTTCAAGACTAAAAACAATTGAAAATTACCCAACAGACCTAAAAGTAAATTATAACTTGTTAGCTTGGAAAAAGTTTTGCCAAACTCATAAAGACAAAGCCGATAATTATAGAAGAACTAAAATAACAACAGATTTTAATTTTGCTGGAGGCAGAACAGCACAAAGAGCTTACCTAGACTGTTTCAGAGATTTACAATCGGAAATTCACGGACTAAATCCGACCTTAAGAATTAGTGAATTTGAAGTTGTTGGAATTACAAGAATTGACAAAGAAGCCGTTAACAAAATTGAACAATTACTAAAAACTAAGTTATCTTAAATATGGCTGCATTTCATTACGTAGTTAAAGCAAAATTAATTCGACACATTAAAGGAAGTGGCGAAATTGAGTTTTTACAATTTGAAGACAAGTTTGAAAACGAAAATCCTATAACAGGAAGGAATTTGGCTTTTAAGCATTACCAAAATTATATTGACGTTCTTTTAGAGGCAAAATATAGTAAATACATATCAGATAAACAGGCAAGAGAGGAATTGATTTCATTTATTGACCCTGGCACAAAAACCAAAATTCAAGTCGGGGAAAGTGAAGTTGAATTTAGTGACACATTTGGTAATGGTATAGGTATTTTTCTCATAGTAGATGTTCCAAAACCTGACAAAATTTATGACGACAAAGAAGGTGAGGAAATTCTCATTCACGGTGTCGGCAACATAAGTTATATAAGTGATGACCCAGACAGATTAATATTTGAACTTCAAAGAGAAAATGATTATTACACTTTTTTTAATTATCAAACGGACAATAATGTTATCGAAGTAGTTTATTGTTCAAGAGACGAATGGGAAGAAGGATATAGAGATGATGAGCCAGCAACATATCAAATACTGAATACGCCTTTTGACTGGACTGGTCTCGACAAACCTTATTGGTGGGGCGAACCGAACGATGAGGAAATTGTAGAAATTCAGCAAACGCCTAAAACATTAGAGGAAATAATTTTAGACGGAGAAAGTAATCAAGTAGAATTCAAGCCCGCTCTTTTATATAACTTCTCAACTGGAAAAGCTGGTATTGGAGTTAAAGGAATAATTGCAAAAGCCATTTGTGCATTTTTAAATTCAAATGGCGGTTTTTTAATTATTGGTGTTGCGGACAAAGGCGAACCACAAGGACTTTCATATGACTTCTCACTTGCTGAAAACAAAAACGAGAAGGACTTTTTTATGTTAGAGTTCGACCAAATGTTAGAACACTTTCTAACGTTTTCAATTAAAAGCAACGTTTCTGGACAGTTCTATCAGTTGGACAATAAAGACATTTTTGTTGTAACAGTTTCACCAAGCAAACGCAGACCCATTTTCCTAAAAGGTCAGACAGGGAAAGAATTTTATGTAAGAGGTGAAGCCTCTTCCAGACCACTTACAGACATTGAAGAACTAGTAAATTATTGCATAGAAAAATGGGGACTGCATTAGCAAAAAACAGACGACTGAAAAGAAAGGCAGCCACTAACAGCACCTACAAGAAATTGGTGGTTCAGTGGTTAAATGAAGCTTTGTGCTTCGTATCAAGTTTTGTGGTGGCAGACAGTTTTCGTCTCCGAAATCGCCAACTTCTTGTAGCTGCAAAACGTTATGCCCAATGCTATGAAAACCGTTCTAAGTTCAATAATAATTATACCGTTAATAATTAAATTTAAAAAAAACAAACATGAAAAAAACAAACCCAACAATAAAAATTCTAACAACAGGATTTTTATTTTTTTGCATTACTTCTGCTTTTTCGCAACAGACAGCAGACACTTTGGCTAATCAGAAAACTAAATGTATTCTTCAATACCTTAGTTCGCTTCCTTCATTACCAAACAACAAAGTAATCAGTGGACAATGGATGAACCATCGTCCAACGCCTGAAACACCACAAACAGAATTTGACACTTCAATAACATCTGTTTACAATCAAACATCAAAGTGGGTAGGTATCATAGGAACTGATTATATGCGTGAATTTATAATGCCCTACAGTCAAGCCATTAAAAATCTGTCACAAGTTAATCAACCGCTTATTGATTATTCAAATCAAAATGGCTTGGTTTCAATTATGGTTTCGTGGAAAAACCCTTGGACTGGCGGCAATAAAAGCGATATGACTGGCTCAAGTAATTTATTGGACATTGTAACAACTGGACATCCTGCTAATATTTTTTTCCTAAAGGAACTTGATAGTATTGCTGTAGGTTTTCAACAATTACAGGACTCGGGGGTTACTATTCTATTCAGACCCTTCCACGAAATGAATGCACCTTGGTTTTGGTGGGGCATGAAAACATCTTCCTTGCCACTCGCTTCCGATTTTGTCTCTCTTTGGCAATACACTTTTAATTATTTAACGACAGTAAAAAACCTTCATAATATTTTGTGGTATTATACACCGAGCGCAAAGGAAACTGGTTCAGCTATCCAAACTGAACTTTTTTATTATCCTGGAAATAATTATGTCGATGTAATAGGTTTGGATATATATAACGATACTTTGGATATTTCTGCATCAGGATATTCAACATTAGTAGCGACTGGTAAACCAATCGGAATTGCCGAATTCGGACCTAAAAATTCGACAGTATTAAACCAAAAATTTGTTTACGATTATACAATATTGATTGATCAAATTAGAAACAAATATCCCGCACTTTGTCATTGGCTTTCTTGGAATCATTTTAATAATGGCTCAAACTGGACATATTATTCTCTTTCAACTCAAAACAATACTACTTCACTACTTAATGACAGTTGGGTTATAAACAGAGATGAAATTGATTATTCTAACTGCCTGACCACTTCAATCAATGAGCAATCTCTTCAAGAATCAATTTTGATTTTTCCAAATCCCTTTACCACAGAGACCTCTTTGCATACAGACCATATATTAAAAAATGCAACTCTTACAGTTTACAATTGTTTTGGGCAGACAGTAAAACAAATAAAAAATATTGCTGGACAGACAGTTACCTTCCATCGTGACAATTTACCAAGTGGTTTTTATTTCATTCATTTGACACAAGACAATAAAGAAATTATTAGAGAAAAAATAATCATATCTGACTAACTCGAAAGAAAGAAGCACTGGGCATAACAGCACCTAAAAAAAATGGCGGGGGAAGTGCGAATACAAACAGTTGTGCAACTAATAAAGTTTAGTGCTTAACAGACAGTTTAGTGTTCCAAAACCGCCACTTCTTTTAGCTGCAAAACGTTGTGCGTCATTCTATGGCGACAGTGCAAACTTGAAACTGACTGCAAGAAACAAACAATGACATGAAACATTTTACCGAACCAAATGGAAAGTTTGTAATCAAAATCCCGACTGAATGGCAATACAAGAATATCGCTGTCGGTTACGAGCAGGTTTCGCCTTTCGGTTTTGAACTTTATGAGAATTCAGTCGGTGCATTTCAATTGAGCTGTTATTCTGACAAAGATAAACCGTTGAACCCAAACATAGAAGTTCAAAATTACGACACAGGAAAACTTCGTTTCATTCAGCAAAGAATGGACGGAGAAGGATTTAATATCCACCTATGGTATGCAATTGTTCAAGACCATATGTTCATGGCAAAATACATTTACGACACAGACAAGGAAAATACCGAAGAAGTAAAAACTGAACTTGAGAAAGCAGAATTAGCTTTATCTACTATTGAATTAATTAGTCCTGACAAAAGAGAACTTGCATTAGAATTTGACAAGTATGAAAATTTTATGTCCTCTTTAGCTGCATCTTTTGACTTAAAGAATACTGTAATAGAAAATGGTTCTGTAATTGAACTACTCATAATAATTGCAAATCAAATTGATGCATACTTACGCATGGCTATTGTCATGAAAAAACAATTAGAAACAAATACTAACCGAATTGACATTCCACTTTTGTTTCAATGTGAAAGCGATGTTCCAATAATGGAGAGAAAAATTTACCAGCAAGCGAAGGACTTACGGATTATTGATGGAGCAACATTTGATAAACTTGAAGAACTCTACAAAGAGAGAAATAAAGTTGTTCATCGCTACATCATTTCGGATTTCAAGACAAGATATTTGTATGACATAGTTTACGAGTATGAAACAATCTGCGAAACAGTAAGACAATCTCTTAAAATTATAGAGGACTTACAATTTGAAAGAGGAATTGGAATTCATGGGAACGGCAGAAATCCTAATGAAGAACCAACCGAAGAAAATGTGAACATGCTATATTCACAAGTGAACGACAAACATTTAATCAAGGACCTTTACAGAAAGATTAAACATTAATCCATGTACATCACTACTAAATATAAATCACTTTCGAAATTTTTCTACTGACTGACTTTAAACCAATATAAATATTTGACAAAATGGTAAGATTAGCATTAACACCAAATGGAAAAGGATTTGACGAAAAAGATTTCAAAAACTATCTGCTGGGCATTTGTAGGCAACATAAAAACGCAGGACGAGCTTTAGCATTTGCTTTTATTGTTTACGACTTTGACGACAATACAATTCCTCAAATAATTGAAAATGAAAAATATTGGACTTCTCTTGACAAAATCTCAGGACATTATTTGAGTGTGTTCTATGTTAACACTCAGAATAGTTACTATAAGAGACGGCAAAGAGAAATATATCAAGAAGAATTGGCAAAGAAAAGAAGGGCTTCAGAAAAGGGATACTTTCAGGAGATGCTTCCAATTTTCATGAAAAACACACCGCTTGAAAAATCAATTGACTTCTTAAAAAAAGAATTTCAACTTGAGGACAAAATTAAAAATCCGTTTGTCTTGTTTTTTCAAACGGACGGTGAGGACATTCTTGACTGCTTTGTGATTATGCTTAAAGAAGAGAAACTTGAAGATGCATTCCTTGAGTTAAAAACACAAATAAAAAATGCAGTTGACTCTTTAGCAAAAGTGACAACTGACAACTTTAAAAATCACCAGGAGATTTTCAACTTAATAAAAGCGGGTGTGAAAGGTGGAAACTTTACCAACTTTGTTAAGACAAAAATTATTGCAAAAATTGGAATTGGTTCAATCATATCGTTTATTAAACTCATCGCAGGTGGACACTAACAACTTCGGACGAAGAGAAGAACGAACGCACAACAGCACCTACCCAAAAGGCGGGGTTTCGTGTTCCAAAGACAGATTAGTGGTTAATGGAAGTTTAGTTTTTCAAATCAAATTTTGTGGTAAAAGTCCCGCCCTTCGGGTAGCTGCAAACCGTCAGGTTGTGAAAAAACGTCCATTTTTCAAATTTGCTTAAAAAAACACTCCGATAAATAGCTATAGCACCCCAAAAAACGATTTATAGCGAGGCAAAAATTTAGGCAGCTAACTTTTGTGGAATAAAAAAGATGCGTGTAATGCTGTTT
>Ga0163153_10008096_pt1 | contig 11057 bp, 8 predicted proteins | sample OliLakLV19MP6IB1_FD_148629 | JGI IMG/M metagenome (GOLD analysis project Ga0163153, IMG submission 148629) | Freshwater microbial mat bacterial communities from Lake Vanda, McMurdo Dry Valleys, Antarctica - Oligotrophic Lake LV.19.MP6.IB-1 | ecosystem: Environmental > Aquatic > Freshwater > Lake... | reverse complement strand
TAAGCATTATAGATCAGTTGGAATATATCATTTACCGGATTTGTGCTCTTTGGCAAATAGAATGGAATACACCATCTTATTTCAGAATTAATTTCAGGGCTACAGCTTTTGAATTCCAATAAACATTCATATAATAAAACCCGGCTGGCCGGTTTGAAATATCAAATTTTAAAAGATAGCCGTCGTCTTCATATATTTTCTGTCCCTGGGCATTGTATATTTCAATCGATTCTGGTGGATTCAAATTACCATAAAGCTTCAACTGGAAGTAGCCGTCTGAAGGATTTGGATATACTACAAGCGCAGGGAGATGATTACCGCAATTTTTAACTGATATGGTTTTGCTGTATTCAACATGTCCATTAAAGTCGGTTTGTTTTAGCCTGTAAAATAAAATCTCGCTGCTGGGTCGAAGATCAGTGAGGGTATAATGATGCAGGTCGAAGGTAGTACCGTTCCCTCCAACCGTTCCCACCTGTTCCCAATTCCGGTCAACTCCACTTCTTTCAACACTGAAAAAATCATTATTGATTTCACTGATGGTCATCCAGGACAACACGACCTGTTGTCTTTTGCAAAGTCCTGAAAACGAATATAAACGGATGGGGAATGAGGCTACAGATCCTGGTATATTTATGACGTCTTCGTAAACCGATGCTGCTCCAAGCGTAGACCACATGTTTCCCTCCAGGTTTCCTCCTACTCCCATAGAAATGGCCCCGTTGTTTGCTATCATGCGCCCTTTCATAATAGTTGTGGCAGCCATGGATATGGCACCTTCAGATATCCAGAATATATTACTTGCAGATGCACCATTAATCAAGGTTACTGTGGCACCTGCACCCGTGGTCAGTGCTCCTCCAAACTTAAAAATAAATACGGCATTCGGATTCCCCTGACCATCCAAAACCAGGTTTCCATCTACGGATCCCGCTGCAGCAATAGAATAAACTCCTGGCGTTAATGTTTCCCCGAGGCCAAAAACGGCTGCATGTTCTGTGGAAGTTGGAGGGGTAAAGTATAGTTGAACATAAGCAGCGTCCAGATCAATGGTAGCTTGCGCAGTAGCCGCATTATCGATTTCAAAACTTCCGTTAACTACACTGGGTGGATCGAAACCTGTGATTGCGCCCACTTCTGTTCCGATATCTCCCGTAATATTTGAGGTGGATGTATTGTCAATTGCTCCTCCCGAAGTAAAGATTGCAAAATTCGCTACGGTACCGAGGTTAGGGGTTTCACCCGGATTTAGAAAGGGGAATGGGGTGAGGGATATCCTGGAAGCATAGATACTGGCTTCCCCAATGGTGGATAACATCCTGCCGACTAAGTTCCCACCTGCCCCCAATGAAATGGCCCCATTGTTCGCGATCAAAGTGCCTTTCATTGCAGTTGATGCAGCCATGGAGATGGCCCCTTCTGCTATCCAATACACATTGGTTGCCTGGGCACCATTGATCAAGGTAACCGAAGAACCAGCCCCGGTAGTAAAAGCCCCGCCGAACTTAAAAATAAATATAGCGTTAGGATTTCCCTGGGCATTGAGTATAAGGTTTCCGGCCAATGAGCCCGCCGCAGCGATTGAATATACCCCGGCAAGGAGCGTTTCTCCTCCTCCAAATACCGCATCATGATCAGTGGAGGTTGAAGCAGTATTGAAAAGTTGCTGGTAGGCGACTTGCAGATCAATCTTAGCTTGCATTGTGGCCGCATTGGAGGATTCAATATTGCCATAGACCACCGTTGGCGGACCAAACCCTGTGATGGCGCCGACATCTGTACCGATATCCCCATTGACGTGTGAAATACCGGTATTAACCAAGGCTCCCTCCGATGTGAATAAAACAAAGTTGGCTATCGATCCCAATTCCGGAGATTGGGCACCAGTAGTACTCATGCCTGTAAATATTGTAAGGAGGATTATAACAAATATTTCAAATCGTGCCTTCATTTTTATTGAATTTTAATTTGATAGAAAGAGAATAAAATAAGATGACCCTCCACCAGGGTGGTTTGATTATCAAAAAGCCTATAACCTTGGTTTCCTTTTAATGGCCATTTGGCCATGACGTAATCAGGTCCAACTTATTTATTCTGGTATCGGGGCAATTTAAAATATGCTCTCTCCCAAATGCGATCAGGAAAGTTTGCAATAATCTAATGGTTTCGTAACATGCCTGAGCAGTTATCGCGTAATTGGTATCTCTTACCTGTAAAGTTCGATCCAAAGTATGTTCATTTCTGTTACAAAAATCTATAAAAAATTTACATAAGTCCCACTTCATCATTCGATCCGATGCGTCGGATTATTCGATCAGATGCGTCGGATCATTCGATCAGATGCGTCGGATCATTCAATTTTATTCGATTTTATTCGATCCGATGCGTCGGATTATTTGATCCGATGCGTCGGATCATTCGATTCCGGCTTATCCTCCGAAATCGTCGAAAGCTATATTTTCCTTAGGTACACCCATGTCATCCAATAACTTAATGACGGCAGCATTCATCATGGGCGGACCACAGAAATAATATTCAATTTCTTCCGGTTCGGGGTGGGTTTTGAGGTAATTATCATACAACACTTTGTGTATAAATCCGACAAATCCGTCCCCTTCACGGTCATCCATGTCTTTGCTGATTTTCCAGTTGTCTTCTGGCATAGGTTCAGACAAGGCGATATAATATCTGAAATTGGGAAATTCCTTCTCGATAGCACGGAATTCCTCAGTATAAAATAGTTCGCGTTTCGAGCGGCCTCCATACCAATAGGTCACTTTGCGATCCGTGGTTTTCAGGGTCTGAAACAAATGGAACAGATGGGACCGAAGAGGAGCCATACCAGCTCCCCCGCCTACATATATCATTTCTTTTTTTGTGGGTTTAATAAAAAACTCACCATAGGGTCCACTGACCATTACCTTATCCCCGGGTTTGAGTGCAAACGTGTAACTCGAACATATACCAGGATTGACATCCATCCATCCGTTGGTCTTTTTATCCCAGGGTGGAGTCGCTATACGGATATTGAGTTTGACGATATTACCTTCTGCTGGGTGATTGGCCATAGAGTATGCCCGGAAGATTTCTTCTTTATTCACCATCTTAAGCGGCCACAAATTGAATTTGTCCCAGTCGAGTTTAAATTTATCCGGACCGATCGGGTCATCTGGGTTGGGTTTAATATCAAAATTTTTATATTCCACTTCTGTCGCAGGTACATCAATTTGAATATAACCACCAGATTGAAATTCCAGGTTCTCACCTTCAGGCAATTTGACTACAAATTCTTTTATAAAAGTGGCCACATTGTAATTGCTGACCACTTCACATTCCCATTTTTTGATGCCAAAAACTTCTGCAGGTACACGGATGTGCATATCCTGTCTGACTTTCACCTGGCAGGCCAGTCTTTTATGATCGGCAGCTTCTTTACGTGATAAGTGATTGAGTTCAGTCGGCAATACATCTCCTCCTCCGCTATCTACATGACACTCGCACATGGCACAGGTACCTCCACCTCCGCAGGCGGATGGAAGAAATATCTTTTCACCGGCCAGGGTACTTAACAGACTACTGCCGGGTTTGACTTTTAAAGGATTGGCTTCTTCCCCATTGATGATAATAATGACATCGCCCTGGGCGACCAGTTTTTTCTGTGCATATATTAATCCGAATGCCATGACCAGCAAAAGGACAGAAAACGCAATGATTGCCCAGAAGACAAACATCAAATCGATCAAAAACACCATGATTTGGATTTTGGTAATGATTATTTAGCAAAATAAGTGGCAGGGTTGATACCCATCAGGCTCATGAAAGCAATGCCCAGGAAAGCAGTAATGATAAAGGCAATGCCCAGTCCCCTCAATGCAGCCGGCACGTGACTGTATCTCAGTTTTTCGCGGATAGCCGCCATAAGCACAATGGCCAGGCACCAGCCAATACCGGAACCAATTCCGTACACCATAGATTCAGAAAAATTATACGACCTGGCCACCATAAATAACGCTGCACCAAGAATGGCACAGTTCACGGTGATCAATGGAAGGAAAATCCCCAGTGCATTGTATAATGATGGTGAATATTTTTCTACTGCCATCTCAACGAGTTGCACGGTTGCTGCAATGCTGGCAATAAACAAAATAAACCGGAGAAAGGTAAGGTCCATTTTAAAAATCCCGTTTGGTCCCAGGACCAGTTCTCCGATAACCCAATTGATAGGAACTGTAATCGTCAAAACAAAAATGACGGCTACCCCGAGACCAATAGCTGTTTTCACACTCTTAGAAACCGCCAAAAAAGAACACATGCCAAGAAAATAAGCCAATACCATATTTTCGATAAAAGCTGACCGGATAAAGACGTTGAGGAGTTCCATGATTCGTTTGAATTGAGTTTAAATAAATTAAGAGATGTCTACAAGTTTTGCTTCCCGGCTCCTTTGTATCCAGATAATGGTGCCGATTAAAAACATAGCAGCTGCGGGGAGTACCATTAAGCCATTGGGTTGGTACCAGCTCAACAGAGCACTTGACTTGGTATTGATCAAAAAATCCGAGGAAGGACCTACGATTTTATACCCCATCAAGGCACCCCGGCCGAAAAATTCCCGGATTGCAGAAATAGCCACCAGAATCCAGGCATAACCTAATCCATTGCCAATACCATCTAAAAAGGATTTCCAGGGTTTATTGGCCATGGCATATGCTTCCAACCTTCCCATAACAATACAATTGGTAATGATCAGTCCAATAAAAACGGAAAGCTGTTTCCAGACATCGTATGAAAAAGCTTTTAGAAAGAGCTCAACAATCGTAACCAGGGCTGCAATTACAACCAATTGAACAATCATCCGGATTTGTTTCGGAATTCCGTTGCGGAGTGAGGAAATAACCAGGTTAGAAAACCCGGTTACGGCTACTACTGAAATTCCCATAATCAAAGCCGGCTTCACCAAAGTAGTGACCGCCAGCGCAGAACAAACGCCTAAAACCTGAACTGTAATAGGGTTGTCCATATGGAGCGGATCAGTGATCAGTGAGCGCTCTTTTCTACCCCACCATCCTTCTTTAGGAGCTAAAGGAACTGTGGTTTTGATTGCAGATTCAGCCATAGTATTGAATTATAATTTTAGTAATTACTTTTTTAAACTTTCAAAATAAGGTAGATAAACTACTATTCCGTTATTAAGCATGTTTGATACCCCGGTTGAAGTGATCGTTGCCCCTGAGATGGCATCCACCTGATGTGCCACATCTTTGACACCTCCTTTGATCACCTCTATTGAAACAAAATTTCCATCCTTAAGGATTTGTTTCCCCTTAAAAGAATTGGGAAAATTTGCATTGTCCTTGATTTCTGCACCCAATCCGGGCGTTTCGGCCAAATGGCCAAAAGATGCTCCCACTACTGTATTAAAATCATCACTGAGTGCAATATAACCCCAGATTTTATCCCACAACCCATTTCCCCTGACCGACATCAGGTAGATGTTGCCTTTTTCTCCTTTGTAAATAAACAAAGGATACCTTCTTTTTTCCGCCGGTTTTTTCTCCTCCACGGCCAGATCTATACTTTCCGCATCCAGACCATTAATTGGGTTACCACTTGCATCCAAAGCTATTTTGTCCACCTTTTCTTCAAATAGTTTATTGATTTCTTCCAGCTTCATTTTAGATGGGTTTACACCGATCTGGTCCTGAATGGATCCCAATATATCTTTCTTTTTAAAAAAGGCTTCGTTGGAATCGTGAAGGGGCTTGAGGCCATTAACCACAAAAGCCAGGGCAACCGAGGTGACCAGGGCCATCACCACGGTATAGATGAGGATGTATCTGTTGTTAAACACGGCTTAATCTTTTTTTCATATTTGATTCAACAATAAAATAATCGATCAGTGGTGCAAAGGAATTCATAAATAAGATCGCCAGCATCCAGCCTTCCGGGTAGGCGGGATTCATGACCCGCACGATCATACCGACCACTCCTATTCCGAAACCATAAATCCATTTACCCGTATTGGTAGCGGATGCGGTAACCGGATCAGTAGCCATAAATGCCATGGCAAAGAAAAAACTGCCCATATAAAAATGATAGATCCAGGGGACATTCATATACGCATTAAATCCCCAGGCATTAAACAACATACCAGTCAGTGCACAGCCCAATACCATGGACAACATGATCCTCCAGCTGGCGATGCGCATAATAATCAGCATCAACGCACCGATGATGATTAATGGTTTTGATGTTTCTCCAATGGACCCCGGAATAACTCCCCACCATAGCTCGGAGGGGCTGTATTTCTGCGTAACAGCTTCCCAACCTCCATGGGCAGCCAGGGCCAAAGGCGTGGCTCCGCTAAACCCATCCACCACCACCCCTTCGGGTCCGAAAGTGGTCCAACCCAAGCTTGCCCATAATTTATCAAAAAGACCCATCACCCAACCTGACCCTCCATAATCCGTGGTAACCTGTCCATTGGTAAAGTCCAATCCGGCTACCCAGGAATTGTCCCCCGAAATTTCTCCCGGGTAAGCAAAAAATACAAACACCCTGGCTACCAAAGCAATATTCCAGATATTCATACCTGTACCTCCAAAAGCTTCTTTAGCAAACAAAACGGCAAAAGCAACGGCAATGGCCAATATCCATAGTGGAATATCGGGAGGCATGATCAGGGGTATCAGCGCTCCGGTTACTAAAAAGCCCTCCTCAATGGCATGGCCTTTTTTATAGGCAAAATAGAACTCTACCCCTAAACCGACGACATGGGTGACTATCCAGATCGGAAGCATTTTTGTTAATCCAAACAGTACCTTTAGATGGATAGCCTCAAAATAACCTTCATGAATACCCAAAGCGAGGAAATGCTGATGGCCTATGTTATAGGTACCAAATATATAGCACAATTGCATGGCTAATACCACCATAGCCATAGTCCTTTTTAAATCAATTCCGTCCCTCACGTGGACGCCGCCTTTATTAACTGTTGCCGGTTGATATAAAAACGTAAACAATCCATCATAGACGGTATGTAAAAACGGACTCTTCTTTTTGTCCGGTTCCAGTTGTTTTATTTTATCAATAAATGCCATAACGGTGTATCCTGATATTTCTCTTTTTCAATATGGTTAACTTTCTGAATGGATCATATTCAAACCCTCCCTCAATAACGATTGTAAGGGTTGTTTTGAAGTGCAGGCAAATTCACACAGTGCAATGTCTTCTTCTGCCAGTTCCTGGATCCCCAAACCTTCCATCCGGTCAATATCTTTGGTGATGATGGCTTTCATCAGCAATTGAGGGTAAATGTCCATAGGCAACATGGGTTCATACTGGCCGGTCATGACAAAAGCCCGGGGCTCGCCGTTGGTATTGGTATCCGCATCAAACTTGATGTCTCCGAGTATTTTATTAGGAAAGACACCGGATACGGTGGGCATAATCCTTGGAAGGGCCCAGCCAAACAATGTTTCGTGATTTCCTTCCGGAATGGCACTGATCTGATCATTAAAATAATGGGAGTATCCCTGGGGCGTTTCCTGAAGGCCACTGAACACATCCCCGCTGATGAGTCTGCTGTTTTCTTTTACCCGGTTTGCCGTCAGATCTGCCAGGGAAGCCCCGATATAGGTTTTAATATATCCAGTAGTTAAAAACGAACTCCCGCCAATGCTGAGTAATCGATCAGCCTCATGACGCTGGCGCAAAAACAAAGCTCCTATGCTGATCACCTCCTGGACACCAAGGGTCCATACCCTGTGTCCTTTTTTAATGGAATCGATATGATGGATCTGTATACCGACATTACCTGTCGGATGTTTTCCTGCAAACCAATGCTTTTCAACACCGAAAGACGAGGTAAATGCCTCCGAAGGAGGTTGGGTACCTGAAGCATCCAGTCCGAGGTGCACTTTGCCCCCCGTTAATTTATTCAGCACATCCAATCCTTTCTGAAATTCAGTCTCTTTGCCCCTTACTACAAAATTCAAATCTGGCGCCAAAGGAGCGGAATCAAAACAGGAAATAAATATATTCTTCGGGGCCTGATGGGTATTGGCGATGGTTCCAAAAGGCCTTTCTATAATCATTGGCCATACCCCGGCTTCGCACATATAGTTCACAATTTGTTCGCGGGTAGCTGTACCCAGGTCAAACGGCAAAAATGGTTTATACCGGATCGATTTATCTGCTAAGAGGACAACTGTAGAAATGGCTCTTTTCTCACCCCGGTTGACTTCGATGACCTCCCCGCTGACCGGGGCAACAATCACTACCTGTGGATTATTTTTATCGAAAAATAAGACGTCACCTGCCAATACTTCCTGACCCGGTGTTACAATCACTTTGGGTATCGGAGGCAAACCCCTGAAATCCATTGCATTGATTGCGTAGCGACTTACCGTGGATTCGAGTATTTGTTGTTCCGGCTCACCATTTAAAGGAAGGTCATAACCTTGCTTAAGGTAATGGATCGGCGCATCGCGCACATAAGCATTGGGTTTTTTATGAAACCAATTTCGGATCTGGGGAAAAATAGAATAGGCGGAAATATCCTTTTCACCAGACCTCATGGCCTGTATTTGGAGCAGCTTTTCTGCTATCAGGAGTATAAACCCAAACAACAACACGATGATGGCCACCAAAATGAGACGGCTCATAATGGTGTTGGTATCAGAAGTCGTTTGCGCGTAGGAAGTTTCGAAAAATAGAATAACCAGAAGGGTAGGAAAAACTACCCGATAATTTGTTTTGTTCACAAATCAAGATTTAATCGTGCGCGGCAAAGTTACAACAAGCAACAAATTATAACTTCAAATAACTGGATGATATGCTAAGCTTAGGTCCCACTCTTTAACTATTTAGAATCAGTCTAAACAAATTTTGAAATGAATATTCAATTATTAAGAATTTAAAATTACATATCATCATTATTCTTAATATAAGGATTATGTAGTACTTTTCCACCGGTTATCATAAGTTAACATGGGAGAAAACAAAGTAAACAAACCTAACAGCCATAAAGACCTTCAGAAGTTTACCAAAGCGCTTTTACAAGATGTAAAATCCTTTGAGTATATGCTGGACCACCATTGGTTTGAAAAAGGCATCCACCGCATAGGGGCAGAGCAAGAATTGGTGATCATTGATTTAAACAATTACCGGCCGGCTCCCATCAATTACAAAGTAACTCCGCACCTCGAGAAATATCCCTGGCTGGATACCGAGTTGGCCATGTTTAACCTGGAAACCAATTTTAAGCCCAGGGAGCTGAAGGGCAATTGTTTTACCCAAATGTTTGAAGAATCCAGCGAACAACTCGCCATTATCCGGGAAGCATTGGTGCCTTTTAATGCGGACATCCTTCTGACGGGCATTATACCCACCATTAGGAAATCCGATTTGGATTATAAATTCCTGACTCCCAAAAAAAGGTATCTGGCCTTGATGGAGGCGATCAGGCAACAATTGCCCTCGGATGCTTTTGAGCTCAGGCTCAGTGGCATTGACGAATTGCTCCTCAAACACGATTCCCCGCTATTAGAAGCCTGCAATACCAGTTTTCAGGTACATCTTCAGGTTGCGCCGAATGAATTCGCTAAACTTTACAATATCAGTCAGACATTAGCCGGCCCGATGATTGCTATAGCCGCCAATTCACCCTTAGTGTTTGGGCGACGATTGTGGCATGAATCCAGGATCGCCATGTTTCAGCAAGCCATGGATACCAGGGGGTCCAGGGCCAATATGCGGGAACGAAGTGCCCGGGTCCATTTTGGTCAAAACTGGGTCAATGATTCCATACTGGAGATCTATAAGGAAGATATTGTGCGTTTCCGCGTTTTGCTGGCCGCCGATGTCAATGAAGATTCATCTCAGATGATCCAGCAGGGTAAGGTGCCCAAACTGCGTGCCTTACAGGTACACAATTCGACGGTATACCGTTGGAATAGGCCTTGTTACGGGATCAGTGAAAATGGCAAACCCCATCTGAGAATAGAAAATCGCGTTTTCCCCAGCGGTCCCTCCGCGGTCGACGAGATAGCCAACTCTGCTTTTTGGCTCGGCGCCATGGTGGGAATAGCTGATGATATCGATGATATCCGAAAAAAAGTATCTTTTGCGGATATCTCCGATAATTTTGTGAAGAGCGCACAATTTGGTTTCGATTCCAAATTCAATTGGTTTGAGGATCAAAAAATACCGGCAGCAGACCTTATCCTTAAAGAATTGTTGCCTTATGCACGCGCCGGACTCAAAAAACAACATGTAACGGATCACGATATTGATACCTACCTGGGTATTATCGAAGAAAGAGCAAAAAAACACATGACCGGGGCCCGCTGGCAATTAAGGGCTTATACCAAATTGTTGGAACAAACAAATCGTACAGAGGCTTTGACGGTATTGACGGCATCAATGCTAAAACAACAAAAGAAAAATCTGCCCGTCCATAAGTGGAAAATGCCAGAACTAAAAGATCTCCGGGACTACAAACCCCAACAACTACTGGTGGGCGATTTTATGACTACGGACCTGATGACCGCTCAAAAAGACGATATTATTGATTTTGTTGCAGAAATGATGCAATGGAAAAAAATCCGGTACACACCGGTCGAGGATACCCAGGGTAAATTGGTTGGCCTGGTGACCTCCCGGCTTCTTTTGCAATATTTTACAGAAAGGAAAAAACTGCCCAAAACCGTAAAGACAATTATGATTAAAAAACCCATCACTGCCGCGCCATCCACTACGATTATGGAGGCCATGGCCCTGATGCGAAACCACAAAATCGGGTGCCTTCCCGTTGTACAGGACAACGAGCTCGTTGGAATTTTTACCGAAATGGATTTTCTGGGTATTTCGTCCCGGCTTATGGAACGGTTGAGCGAGCAGGAAAAACATATCGAAACGGAGGAGGTTTAGTGGTTAAGGGTAGTTTTGATAATCAATGCAATAAATTATTTACCACCCCCGAATACCAATTCAAATTTTAGTTAATTTATTGAATAAATCATTATCCATGAAAAGGCGTTCTTTTATTCAAAATG
>Ga0163153_10008095_pt1 | contig 11058 bp, 15 predicted proteins | sample OliLakLV19MP6IB1_FD_148629 | JGI IMG/M metagenome (GOLD analysis project Ga0163153, IMG submission 148629) | Freshwater microbial mat bacterial communities from Lake Vanda, McMurdo Dry Valleys, Antarctica - Oligotrophic Lake LV.19.MP6.IB-1 | ecosystem: Environmental > Aquatic > Freshwater >... | reverse complement strand
GGTCGAGGGCGCCGAGCAGCTCGCAGCCGAGGAGGGGCTCACCTGGAGCGAACTCGACCTCGACGGGCAGGAGGCGTGGTACGAACGCGCCAAGACGCACCTCGGCGGCACGGACGCTGCCTGATCACGGTTGCACCACGATCCGTTCGTCGGCCGCGGCTACGCTGTCCCCGTGAGCGAGATCGTCCACGTCCACGCGCGCCAGGTGCTCGACTCGCGTGGCAACCCGACCGTCGAGGTCGAGGTCGGCCTCGACTCCGGTGCATTCGCGGCGGCGGCCGTGCCGTCCGGTGCGTCGACGGGCGAGCACGAGGCCGTCGAGCTGCGTGACGGCGGAGACGCCTGGTTGGGCAAGGGCGTCACCCGCGCGGTCGCGCACGTCAACGGCGAGATCGCCGATTGCGTGATCGGCATGGATGCGCGTGAGCAGCGCGAGGTCGACGCCGCCATGATCGAGCTCGACGGAACGCCGACCAAGTCGCGACTCGGCGCAAACGCCATCCTCGGTGTCTCGCTCGCGCTCGCGAAGGCCGCCGCAGCGGACGCGGATCTGCCCCTCTACCGGTGGCTCGGTGGGACGAACGCGCATGTTCTCCCCGTACCGATGATGAACGTGATCAACGGAGGCGCGCACGCGCAGAATTCCCTCGACTTCCAGGAATTCATGATCGTGCCCGCAGGAGCCGACACGTTCAGCGATGCCCTCCGCATCGGGGTCGAGTGCTACCACTCGCTGAAGGCCCTCCTGAAAGAGCGCGGGCTCTCTACGAGCGTCGGCGACGAGGGTGGGTTTGCTCCCGATCTCGGGTCGGCCTACGACGTCTGCGAGGCGATCCTCGAAGCCGCGGAGCGGGCCGGCCATCGCGAGAAGGTCGCGATCGCCCTCGACCCGGCGACGAGCGAGCTCTTCAAGGACGGCGCATACGTTCTCGAGCGCCAGGGTGGGACCCTCGACGGCAACGGCATGATCGACCTCTGGGCCGACCTCGCCGACCGGTTCCCGATCGTCTCGATCGAGGACGGCCTGGCCGAGAACGACTGGGCCGGCTGGCAGACCCTCACCGATCGCCTCGGCGGTCGCCTCCAGCTCGTCGGCGACGATCTGTTCGTCACGAACGTCGACTTCCTCCGCCGCGGAATCGCCGAGAAGGTCGCCAACGCGATTCTCGTGAAGGTCAACCAGATCGGCTCACTCACCGAGACTCTCGACGCGATCGCGCTCGCGCAGCGCAGTGGCTACGCAACCGTGATCTCCCACCGTTCGGGGGAGACCGAGGACGCCACGATCGCCGACATCGCCGTCGCGACGGGGAGCGGGCAGATCAAGACTGGCGCGCCTGCACGATCCGATCGTACCGCCAAGTACAACCAGCTCCTCCGGATCGAAGACCAGCTCGGGAGCCAGGCCGTCTACCCCGGCTGGGATGTCTTCTCCCTCGCCACGAAGCCTGCATGACCCAGCACGTTCGCCGGACGAAGATCGTCGCCACGATCGGTCCGGCATCGTCATCTCCCGAAAAGATTGCAGCGTTGATCGCTGCAGGAATGGACGGCGCGCGGCTGAACATGTCGCACGGGAGTCACGACGACCACCGTACGGTCGCGGAGCGGGTCCGTGAGGCGGAGGCCGCTTCCGGGCGACCGATTGCGCTGATCGCGGATCTGCAGGGACCAAAGCTCCGGGTCGGCGACCTTGCCGAGCCGATCATGCTCGAGCGCGGCTCGTCCATCGTGATCGCGGGTGAGGACGCAGCACGCGACGACGACATCCCGGTGAGCCCGGCCGTCCTCGGCTCGGTCCTCCGCGTCGGCAACGAGGTGCTCATCGACGATGGCCACATCAAGCTGCGCGTCGACGCGGTCGAGCGCGGGCGAGCTCGGTGCACTGTCATCGTTGCGGGCCTCGTCTCCTCGCACAAGGGCGTCAACCTGCCAGGCGTGCCGCTTCCGATTCCGTCGATAACACGCAAGGACCTCGATGATCTCGAGTTCGCGCTCGAGCAGGGCGTCGACTTCGTCGCGCTCTCATTCGTTCGCTCGGCCTCGGATGTTCGGGCACTGCGAACACTCATCGAAGCGCGGGAGTCAACGGCCCGCGTGATTGCGAAGATCGAGAAGGCGGAGGCGATCGCGGCCCTGGACGAAATCCTCGCCGAAGCAGACGCTGTCATGGTCGCGCGCGGCGACCTCGGCGTCGAGATCGGAACCGCCGATGTACCGCTGCTCCAAAAGCGAATCATCATCCGTGCCCTCGAGCGCGGTCGCCCGGTGATAACAGCGACGCAAATGCTCGAGTCGATGATCCACCAGACGGAGCCCACGCGAGCCGAGGCGTCCGACGTCGCGAACGCCATCCTCGACGGAACCTCGGCCATCATGCTTTCGGGCGAAACGGCGGTCGGGGAGTACCCGGTCGAGGCGATCGAGGTCATGAACCGGATCGCCTGCGCCGTCGAGCCGAGCCTGAACTACCGTCACGAGATCCCGCACGCAGCCGACGCGCCGACGATCGGTCAGGCGATGTCCAACGCCGCCTGCGACATCGCCGAGGCGCTCGAGGCGACCGCGATCCTCGTGCCGACGTTCACGGGCAGAACCGCGTCCGGTGTCGCCCGCTTGCGGCCTCGACGACCGATCATCGCGATCACCCACCAGTCCCACTCGCTCCGGCACATGGCACTCGAGTGGGGTGTCACGCCGGTCGAGATCGCCGAGACCGATGATGTCGAGGACCTCTGGGATCGGGCGCTCGGAGCAGCGCGCGCAAGCGGGATCATCAACGCGGGTGATCGTGTTGTGATCACCGCGGGTACTGCCGTGAACATCCCCGGGTCGACCAACGTGATCAAGGTCGATATCGCGTGAGGGAGTTGCGCGCTTCGCGCGATCCTGAAGGGGCCGGCCCGCCGGTCTGCTCGGGCCGAGAGCTCACGGCACGAAGGGGCTCGTGGTGAGTAAGCGCCTGTACGAGATACGCAGACCCCCAGATCACGAAGAGAGGCACTGCGCGGTCGACTGCGACATTCGACGGAGGAATGGGGTGGGGTGGGCGCGAAGACGGAAACTGTGGGCACGGAACCTGAGAGACCGCCGCGGCGGCGGAAGCGACGTCGATCCCGGCTGCTGATCCCGCTCGCGATCATGACGGTGATGGCGTTCCTGTACTACCGCCCGATCGCGAGCTACGTCGAGACGCGGAGCGAACGAGAGACGCGCATGGATCAGGTCGTCGCGTTGCGCGCCGAGAAAGCACGGCTCGAGCGGCGCCTCGCCCGGACGACGAGCGACGCGGCTCTTGCTCGCGACGCTCGACGAATCGGCTACGTCAGGCCCGGAGAACGACTCTTCATCATCAAGGGCATTCCGGCGTGGCAGCGGAAGCACCACACCCCGGCCCCCTGACAGCCTCGCTACCGTGTCGCCCGTGGAAGACCGCGACCTCGTCGAATGCCAGATCGGGCGTCGTCCGCGGGCGTTTCGCCGCGTGGCCGCCCGTTGTCCCTTCGGGATGCCGGCGGTCACAGAGCAGGAGCCGTACGACGCGACGGGAGCGCCGTTTCCGACGACGTACTACCTCACCTGTCGGCATCTGATCGCGGCGGTCTCGCGCCTCGAGGCGGCCGGCGGAGTGGAGCGGTGGAGTGCGGCCGTCGAGGCTGACCCGGCGTTGACCGCCGACCTCCTGCGAGCCACCGAGCAACAGCGGCAGATCCGTCGTTCCCTCGCGGGCACGAGTGAGGGCGCCGATCACGGTTCGTCGCTCGATACCGGTATCGGCGGCTCGCGGAACCCGGCCCAACTCAAGTGCCTCCATGCCCATGTCGCATACGCTCTCGCCCGACCCGGCTACCGCGTCGGCGACGCGATACTTGCCGAGGCCGTGAATCCGTGGCCCGCCGACGCGTGCTGCTTCCCCGTCGGCGAGGGGGTCGAGTGATCGCGAACCTGGATCTCGTCCGCGACGACTGGGAGGCCGGACACAGGCGCCTCGAGCTCGCCTCTCGTGACGCCACCCAGGGTGCAGTGTTCGCGGCCCAGGTCGATCTGATCTCGGCCGAGCTCCGGCGCCGCGTCGGAAGCACGTTTACGCTCGAGATGCTCGCCGAGACGTACGTCGGCGCGGACGTCTGGGTACGACAGGCGATCGAGGAACAGGCACCCACCCCCGGTTGGGCCAGAACAATCGCGATGGTCGGGGATGCCGCGTTTCACACCTACGCCCGCGGTGCCGTGGACTACGCGCCGTGAGCGAGATGCGAACGCCGACGCGTCGGCCGACCCGACGGAGCCCCTGGCCGAGACGACTCCTCGCCACGGGAGCCGTCCTTCTCGTCTTCTTCCTCGGTATCGCGATCGGACAGGCGCTCAACGACGGGCCACCGCCGCCCGCGACGGAGACCTACGTCCGTACGCTCACGGCGCTCACCGAGCAGTCGGGCACGTCGACCGGCCCGTGAGCTGCTGCCGCGCTCACATCGTTCGCCGGAAAACCTCGTGCGGCCGACCAGAACGACTATTTTGGATGCGACGGTACGAGAGGCCGCACTAGAGCTCTTCGGACGCCTGCAGAAGGCCGGCCACGATCACGCCGATCGCGGCAGCGAGGCTGATCCAGATCCCGACGCCGCGGCCTGCGAAGAAGAAGTCGTCGGGGATTGAGATCGCTTTGACCAGCACGATGATCGTGGTGGCCGACCCGAGGAAGATCGTGACGAGGCTCTGCGGCACCGCGGCGGGAGGCTCAACCCCGGCCTCGCGGAGCGTGACGACGAGCACGACCGCGAGCCCGATGAAAAACACGGCTTTGCCGCCGTAGCCGGTGTCCCATCCCGTGACGGAGACCCTGACGCCTTCCCCGGCACCGGAGTACCACCCGGTGAATGCCGAGACCGCGAGCACGACGCCCGCAAGGAGACCGAGCCGGTCGCCGATCCCGAGGAGGCCTCGCTCGAGGATGGAGCCGCCGTAGCTGTCGCGATCTGGGAGTGCCATCGCGTCATAGTATGGATCATCGCGCCGACGGAGTTGGCGCCTACACTTCACGGTGTGGCGCACCGGACACGCGAAGTCCCCTCCGACGACATTCCCGTCGTGGATCACGAGGCCGTCCGGGACACGGTTCGCCTCCACCGGGCCCGCCGTAAGGCTCGCATCGAGCATCGGAAGCGAACGCGCCGTGCGGGACGAAGGTTCTGGGTCGTGCTGGTGCTGCTGCTCGTCGCGAGCGTCGCGCTCTCCATCATCATCTGGGGCGAGATCCAGAGACTCTTCGGCCTCTGAGACCTTCGCGTGAACACCCGGCCGTCATGACGGGACTTGTCGTCATCCTCATCGCGATCACCGTGACGCCCATCTTCGTCGTGAATGCGTTTCGCGTCCTCTCGAGCGACTGGTTCGTTCGCTATGAGCTCGGGAAGGACGACTTCCCCACTGACCGCTACGGGCTCGAAGGCGAGGATCGTCTCGAGCTCGCCCTCACAGGGCTCCGTTCGATCCAGCCGGGGAGCGGTGGCATCGCGCTGCTCGAGCGGGCAACCCTCCCGGACGGATCGCCTGCGTTCGACAGCCGGGAGCTGCGTCACATGGCGGATGTCCGCCGACTCCTCGGGCAGGCGCTTCGACTCCAGCTCATTGCCGTCAGCATCCTGCTCGCGCTCGGGATTGCGCTCCTGCGCTCATCGCGGTGGCGCACGGTCGTTCCCCGTGGGCTCCAGGTGGGGGCGTTGATGACCTTCGCGATCGCGCTCCTCGCGGTGCCCGTGATCCTGCTCGGGTTCGACGACTTCTTCGTCCAGTTCCACTCGGTGTTCTTCAGCGGCGACACGTGGCGGTTCTCGACGACGGACACGCTGCTCCGGTTGTATCCCGAGGCCTTCTGGCAGGACACGTCGCAGCTTGCTGCGGGAATCGTCGGCCTCCAGGCCGTGATCGTTTCGGTCGTGGCGACCTGGTGGCTTCGTCGCCTTCGTGCGGAAGGGATCGCTCCGTGATCGACGGTGGTCGTGAGGGGCAGCCATATCTTCGAATCGGTCATCGCGGCGCCGCGGCGCTCGCACCGGAGAACACACTCGAGTCGTTTCGAGCCGCGATCGACGTGGGCGTCGACCTGATCGAGTTCGACGTTCTCGACCTGAAGAATGGTCCTCTCGTGCTTGCTCACTCGGATCATCTCGACGAGGTGAGCCACGGCGCGGCCTCCGGACGCGTGCGAAGTCGGTCGCTCGAGGCGCTCCGCGAGGTCGCGCCGAACCTCCCGACGTTCGACGAGGCACTCGCGTTCTTCGTCGACGAGGCGCCCGAAATCGGGCTGCACGTCGATCTGAAGCTGAAGACGCGGCTCGACGAGCTGGCAGGTGCGCTCAGGCGTCACGGACTCGAGGAGAGAACCGTGATCAGTGGGTTTCATGTGCCGAGCCTGCGCGCCGTCGCGCGCGCCGCGCCGCGCGTGCGCGTCGGGATCACCTATCCCGAAGACCGCCTCTCGATCTCGCGCAAGCCGTACCTCTGGCCGATCGTCTCGCTCGGGCTCTCGTCGATGCGAGCGTCTGTAGGGCTGCGGTTGCCGCGGATAGCGCGAAACGTCGGCGCAACAGCCGTCATGCTCGAGCACCGCCTCGTCACGGAGACGTCGGTGGCGAAATGCCACGCCGCCGGCCTGCCGGTGCTGACCTGGACGGTCGATGAGCCCGAAGATCTTAAGCGTGTCGTACGGGCGGGCGTGGACGGCGTGATCACGAACGATCCGCGGATCTTCGTCGCTACACTCACATCGTGAATCGTGGAGTTTCGATCGCGGTGTTCTCCTCGTGCGGCGCCGCCGGGCTGGCGGTCGCAGTCCTCCTTGCGGCCGCATCCCCCGCGGGCGCCGACGAGGGAACGACGTCAACGACGTCAACGACGACGACCGTCACGACCACGACGACCACGACGACCACGAGAACGACACCACAGCCACCGCAGCCACCGCAGCCGAAGGTGATCGCCGCCGGCGTGAAGATCGGCGGCACGCTCGTGGGCGGGCTCACCGCCGCCGAGGCACGGGCGCTCGTGACAACGCGTTTCTTCCAACCGCTTCGGCTCGTCGGTGGCCCCGGGTCTCGCATCACCGTCACGCCCAGAGAGCTCGGGGCTCTGCCCGACATCGACAGCGCCGTTGGCCTCGCAGCGCGCGTCAAGCGACCCGGATTCAAGGTGCCGCTCAACGTCGCGGTGGCGATGCCCAAAGTCGACCGGCTCGTTTCATCGCTCGCCAAGCGCTTCCAGCGTGGGCCCGTTGACGCCACGCTCCGACTGCACAACCTTAAGCCGACTGCCACGAGGGACGTTCCGGGCCGACGGCTCAAGCCGATCGTCGCGACCCGCACGATCGTGCACGCGTTGAAGACCCAGCAGCGTGGGCTCCTCGATCTCCCGTTCGAGAAGATCGAGGCGCCGGCCAAGAGCGACACGTTCGGCCACGCGATCGTGATCAGGCGCGGCTCGAACGAGCTGTACTACTACAAGGTGGGACCGAAGCCGAAGCTGATCCGGATGTTCAAGGTCGCGACGGGGCTTCCGCAGTACCCGACGCCGCTCGGGAAGTTCGAGGTCGTCAACATGCAGGCGAACCCCTGGTGGTATCCGCCGCCCGGGTCGGACTGGGCGAAGAACGCGGAGCCGGTTCCGCCTGGCGCGGGGAACCCGCTCGGCACACGCTGGATGGGCATCTCCTCGCCGTACGTTGGGATTCACGGCACGCCGACCGCGGCTTCGATCGGGTACTCGGCTTCGCACGGGTGCATCAGGATGCTGATCCCGCAGGCTGAGTGGCTGTTCAACCAGGTCGAGCTCGGAACGCCCGTCTTCATCGTCGCGGCATGACGGGACGAGCGAAGGCCGTCGGTCAGGTCATCGCCGTTACCGCCGTCGTCGGACTGCTCGTCCTGCTCGGCTGGAAGCTCGCCTTCGGCAACGGCGGCGGCGCCTCGGCCGAGCTCGCGGGTGGCGGCACCCCTGTCGCGCCCGACTTCACGCTTCCGCGAATCGACACGGAAGGCGGCGATCTCACGTTCTCCTCGCTCAAGGGGAAGGCCGTGGTCGTGAACTTCTGGGCGTCGTGGTGCGTCCCCTGCAAGGATGAAGCGCCAGAGCTGCAGAAGACGTACGAGAAGTACCGTGACCAGGGCCTCGTGGTCCTGGGTGTCGACGCCAAGGACTTCCGCGAGGACGGCAAGCGGTTCATCAAGCGATTCGGACTCACGTATCCCAACGTCGACGACGGACGGGGGTCGACGCTCGGCAAGTGGGGGGTCACAGGATTCCCCGAGACGTTCTTCGTCGACCGGGAGGGTCGCATCGTCGGAGAGGTCATCCAGGGCGGGATCGACCTCGAGCGCAATCGCGAGCGGTACGCGGAGGGAATCAGGCTCGCTCTCGGCGACTCCAAGTGAGCCGGCTCGTCATCATGGTCGTAGCGGCGCTCGTTCTCGCCACAGCCGCCGTAGCGGCGGGTCCTCCCGTACAGGCCGACCTCGAGGCGGAGATCGTCTGCCCCACGTGCAAGACGACGCTCGATCAGTCCAACGCGCCCATTGCAGTTCGAATGAAGGGGTACATCCGGGAAAGGATCGCAGCCGGGGATAGCGCGGCCGAGATCAAGGCGCAGCTCGTCGATCAGTTCGGCCCCGGTGTCCTTGCAGAGCCTCCGAAGCGGGGGTTCGACCTTCTCGCCTGGCTCCTGCCACTTGGCGCGGTGGCCGTCGGTGTCGTTGTCGTGGGCGCGCTCGCGGTCACCTGGAGCAAGAGGCGCTCTACCGACGGGGAACCGTCCGATGCCCGCCTCGACCCCGAGCTGGAACGTCGGCTGGACGAGGAACTCGACCGTTTCGAGGGCTAGTGCACCGTCCGGGGAACACGGCACAGCTCGGCCGGCTGCAAACGCTTCGCATCGCTTCGTCCTCGGTCGCCCCGGTACAGCCAAGTATCGAGGCTCCCTGCGTCCTCGCGCTGCTCGGTTTTCGCTCGCCCGAACAGCACCATGTTCCCCGGACGGCGCACTAGTGCGGCCCACCGACCCCATCGTCGCGCTCATCGCTGGCTTCGTGTCGTTCCTCGCGCCCTGCGTTCTGCCGCTCGTGCCGGGATACCTCTCCGCCATCTCCGCCGTTGAAGCCGACCGGCTCGGTGACAAGGGGTCAGCTCGGCGCGTGATGCTCGCAAGCATCCCGTTCGTGCTCGGGTTCACGCTGGTCTTCGTCGCGCTCGGGATCGGAGCGCAGCTCGTCGGGGCCGAGTTCTTCCGGGATCAGTTCCTGCTCGAGCGGATCGCGGGCTTCGTCCTCGTCGTCTTCGGGCTCGCGTTCATGGGCCTCCTGCCCTGGCCCGAGCGTCTCGTGGGGGCCGGGCTCGTCCAGGGTGCCCGCAGTCGCGGCTCTCGCGTCCTCCTCGGCGGAGCATTCGCGATCTGCGCTGCACCGTGCATCGGGCCTGTCCTGGCCGCGATTCTTGTCCTCGCAGGCACGTCGGACACCGTGTTGCAGGGCGCGTTTCTGCTCGCCTGCTACTCGCTTGGACTCGCCATCCCCTTCGTTTCGGCGGGCGCGTTGTTCACGAAGTCAATGGGGGCCTTCCGCTGGCTGCGTGACCATTACGCGGCGATCCAGATCGTCAGCGGCGCGATCATGGTCGCGCTCGGCCTCCTGCTCTTCTTCGGGCGCTTCTACATCCTCCGGATCTACCTCAACCGTTCCCTCGAGTGGTTGAGGCTGGACGGTTTCCTGTAGGGGCGACGCACACGCTTGCGCGGATGCGTCGCCCGCGGCGCGCAGCGTCGCCCGCGGCGCGCAGCGTCGCCGAAGCGCGCAGCGTCGCCGAAGCGCGGATGCGTCGTCCGAAGCGCGGCCTCGCCCCGGGGTTGAGCGGAAACCCCGGTCGACCGTCCGGAGCGCGCGCGAAGAGAACCGTCCTCCCACTCTGCTAGCTTCAAGGCCATGGCGACGATCCTGCTCGTGGGGGTCGATCTCTTCTTCCGCGGCAAGCTGGAGGGGCTCCTTCCCGACCATCAGCTCGTCACGAAGGATTCGGCCGACCCTCCCGATCTCGTTATCTGTGACATCGCGCGCATCGACCCCGACGATGTCGCGGAAAGCTGGCCGGACACCCCGATCCTCGGATACGCGAATCACACCGATACCGCTGGTCTTCGCGCAGGCAATGTCGCGGGGTTCGATCAGGTGATCGTCAAATCCGCGCTCGTCGAGCGCGCAGCGCAGCTCGTGGCCGAGCTCGCGACGATCGAGTAGATGGTTCTCCCGAATGTCGGTCTGTCCGCCTCGCTAGGATTGGCGAACGATGACGTACATCATTGCCGAGCCCTGCATCGACATCAAGGACAAGTCCTGCATCGATGTCTGCCCGGTCGACTGCATCCACGAAATGGGTCGTATGCTCGTGATCGACCCCGAGGAGTGCATCGACTGTGGTGCCTGCGAGCCCGAGTGCCCGGTCGAGGCGATCTTCCCCGAGGACGCCCTCCCCGACAAGTGGGAGCCGTTCGTCAAGATCAACTACGCGTTTCCCGACGGTGCCGCGGCCATCGGCCCGCTCGTCGACGCGTACGCCACCGAGCACAACGTTCAGAACGAACCGCTAGACGCCTAGGCATCTCGGTGATATTCAGCCTGTCTCCCGGGTTTCTACAACCGCGCGGCAGACGGAGGTAGGCGGATCGAGATCCGTGTGCCGGCGTTGCCCGTCTCGCTCGAGAATGTGCCGTTGAGCTCGGCCGCACGCTCACCGAGTGCCGCGAGAACGGCCGCGCGGCGCTCCTGCGCACCATCGTCCGCGATCGTGAGCTCGACTCCTCCGCCGGTGACGAGGATCGAGACGGCGACACGAGGGGGCGGCCCGCGTCGTACCGCCTGATCGAGCGCGTCACGAACGATCTGATACAGCCCTGACTGGGCGCCCTCGCCGAGGTCGTCGGCAGCGGCAACATCGAGTTCGAAGGTGACGCCACGACGAGCCGTGTGCCGTTCCGTGAGCTCGGCGATCGCCGCTGCCGACGACCTCGGCGAGGGC
>Ga0163153_10008094_pt1 | contig 11059 bp, 6 predicted proteins | sample OliLakLV19MP6IB1_FD_148629 | JGI IMG/M metagenome (GOLD analysis project Ga0163153, IMG submission 148629) | Freshwater microbial mat bacterial communities from Lake Vanda, McMurdo Dry Valleys, Antarctica - Oligotrophic Lake LV.19.MP6.IB-1 | ecosystem: Environmental > Aquatic > Freshwater > Lake... | reverse complement strand
GTATTGGAGAGCCCGTGGGAATAACAAGCGTACGGGCTCTCCAATACCAGTGGCGCCGCTCGCGGCGCGAGAGCCTGTGATTCCCTCACAGGCTCTGGAGGCCCGCCACCCGTGATCGTCCTCGGACTCTCGTTCTACTACCACGATTCGTCCGCCGCCCTGGTCAAGGACGGCGTGCTCGTCGCGGCCGCGGAGGAGGAGCGCTTCAGCCGCGTGAAGCACGACTCCGGCTTCCCGACGCTGGCGATCGACTTCGTGCTCGGGCGCGCCGGCGTCACGATCCACGACGTCGACTTCGTCGTCTTCTACGAGAAGCCGTTCGTCAAGTTCGAGCGCATGCTGCTGACGGCGATGAGCACGTTTCCGCGCTCGTCGGCGGTGTTCCGCGAGTCGATGCAGCGCTGGATCAGCGACAAGTTGTGGATCAAGTCGCACATGACGCGGCGCCTCAAGATCCCGGCTGCAAAGATCCTGTTCGCCGAGCACCACGTGTCGCACGCGGCCGCCAGCTTCTTCACGTCGCCGTTCGACGAGGCCGCGATCCTGACCGTCGACGGCGCGGGCGAGTGGACCACGTCGACGATGGGCGTCGGGCGCGGCACGAAGCTCGAGATCCTGAAGGAGATCCGCTTCCCGCACTCGCTCGGGCTCCTGTACTCGGCCTTCACGGCCTACTGCGGCTTCGAGGTCAACGAGGGCGAGTACAAGCTGATGGGGATGCACCCCTACGGCAAGCCGCGTTTCGTCGACAAGATCCGCGAGATGATCGACGTCGCGCCCGACGGCAGCCTGTGGCACGACATGAAGTACTTCGCGTACCACTTCTCGCCCGACACGACGCTGACGCCGGCCTTCGGCGAGCACTTCGGGCGGCCGGCGCGCGATCCCAAGCTCGGTGACACGTCGCTCGACCCGTTCTACTGCGACATCGCGGCCAGCATCCAGAAGGTGACGGAGGACGTCGTGCTGACGATGGCCAACCACCTGCACGAGGTGACGGGCCTGAAGAAGCTCGTCATGGCCGGCGGCGTCGCGCTGAACTCGGTCGCCAACTACAAGGTGCTGCGCCAGGGTCCGTTCGACGAGCTGTACATCATGCCCGCGCCGGGCGACGACGGCGGCTCCGTCGGCGCGGCGTACTGGGCCTACAACCACGTGCTGGGCCAGCCGCGCGGGCCGGCGCTCGACCACGCGTATCTCGGCAGCGAGTACTCCGACGCGCAGGTCGAGGAGTTCCTGCGCAAGTACGACATCCCGTTCGAGCACTTCGCCGACGACGAGAAGTTCTACGACTTCGCCGCGCAGCAACTGGTCGACGGACAGGTGTGCGGCTGGTTCCGCGGGCGCTTCGAGTTCGGGCCGCGCGCGCTGGGAGCGCGCTCGATCATCGCCGACCCGCGCCGGGCCGAGATGAAGGACAAGCTCAACGCGACGATCAAGTTCCGCGAGGCGTTCCGGCCGTTCGCGCCCAGCGTCCTGGAGGAGCGCGCCGACGAGTTCTTCGAGATCCCCGACGCGGAGAAGCACTTCCCGGCGCGTTTCATGCTCTACGTGGCGCCTGTGCGGGCTGAAAAGCGCTCCGTGCTGCCCGCGATCACGCACGAGGACGGTTCGGGTCGATTGCAAACCGTGTTCAAGGACACGAACCCGGCCTACCACGGGCTGATCCGGCGCTTCGGCGAGCTGACCGGCGTGCCCGTCATCATGAACACGTCCTTCAACCTGAAGGGCGAGCCGATCGTCGAGTCGCCCGCGCACGCGTTCAACACGTTCAGCCTGTCCGGGATGGACCTCCTGTTCCTGAACAACTACGTGGTGCGCAAGGAAGCCAAGAAGAAGATCGCCGAGACGCGCTTCCACCTGCGCCACGAGGGCGATTCCGTCACCGCAATGGTGAGCTGATGCGCGCGGTCAACGTCTTCCTGTGCGTTGCCGTCAGCCTCTTGCTGGCGCTCTTCGTGGCCGAGATCGGCCTGCGCGTCCTCGGCCTGGGCCCGCAGCCGACGATCAACCGCTTCGACCCGGACACGGGCTGGGCCAAGCGTGCGGACGCGAGCGTGCACCGCTCGACGCGCGAGTTCGACATCACGATCGCAACGAACTCCCTCGGCCTGCGCGACGACGCGATGCCGAGCCCCGCCAAGCCGGCCGGGACGAAGCGCGTGATCGTCCTGGGCGATTCGTTCGCGCTGGGCTACACGGTCGACCGCGACGATCTCTTCCCCGACCTGCTCGAGCGCTGGTGGCGCGCCGAAGGCCGGCCGCTCGACGTCGTGAACACGGGCACCGAGGGCTGGTCGACCGACCAGGAGGTCGTGTGGCTCGAGAAGAACGGCGCGGCGTTCCAGCCCGACGTCGTGCTGCTCTTCGCGTACGAGAACGACCTGTACTGGAACGGCGAGCTCGACTACCGCCGCTTCCCCAAGCCGCGCTACTCGGTCACGGGGCCGCGCGAGCTCGTGGCGCTGCGCGATCCGGGCGAGCGCAAGTGGTGGGAGCACACCGCGGTCGGCAACTTCCTGGGCCGCGTCGCGGGCCCCAAGCCGTCGACGTGGAAGCCCGAAGGCGGCCGCGCGCTCGAGATGGAGCACGCCGCGTACTGGCGAGTGCCCCCGCCGTTCCTGGACGTCGCGCTGCGCCGCACCCGGTCCGCGCTGCAGGCTGCGCAGGCGACGTGCGCGACACTGGGCGCGAAGCTCGTCGTCGTTCCGATCCCGGGCAAGGTCGCGATCGTGCCCAAGGCGCGGGAAGCGCTCGAGTCGCAGATCCTGGGCCTCGATCCGCTCTCGAAGCTGCGCCGTTGGGTGAAGGGCCAGCCCGACCCGCGCACGGTGCCGGCGCTCGTGCCCGACGTCGCCTGGTCGCCCGATCAGCCCGTCGAGACGTTCCTGGCGCTGTCGAAGGACCTCGGGATCGAGTCGATCGACGTGCGCGATGCTCTGCGGCGGAGCTACGCGCCGAAGGACGAGAAGGCGCCGCTCTACCACGAGGTCGACTGGCACCTGGATCCCTCCGGCAACCGCGCGCTCGCGACCGTCGTGCACGACGAGCTCGACGCGCGCGGCCTGCTCGCCGGCGACCTCGCGCCGAAGACCGCCGCGGCGATCGAGCCGTACCGTCACGAACGCCAGCCGAAGCGCTGGCCGTACGTGTACCTGGGGCTCGTGGCGGTTCTCGGCACGCTCTACGCGCGCACGTACAAGGACGTCGCGACCTGGAAGGCTTTCGCCATCGTGGCCGCGATGCTCGGGCTCGTGTTCACGATCGCGGTGGGCGGCGGATACCTCGTCGGGGAGATGAACCCGGCCTGGAGCCAGCTCTTCCTGATCGCGTTCGTCCTCACGATCGTCCTGTTCGTGCTGTTCAAGCTGGGACGGCGCCTGGGCACGATCGCCGAGCTGCTCCTGGCGTTCACGCGGCGCGGCCACTGGTACCTGATGCCGCTCGTCGTGATCCTCCTGACCATCGGCAGCCTGCTCGTCGTGGCGGCCAGCTCCCCCCTCGTGGCGCCCTTCATCTACACCCTCTTCTGAGCCCCAAAGCCGCGGGCCGGACCCCTGGGGCGCCCCGGCACCCCCGATCGGATAGGATTCCCGCGGACGGCCGCGCCGTCCGGAGACCCTCATGAAGCAATTCCTCCGCGAGAATTGGCTCTACATCGTCGCCCCGCTGGCGCTGGTGCTGATCCTCCTCGCCGCGTTGATCGTGTTCGGCGACGACTCGACCTCGCCCTTCATCTACAACATCTTCTGAGCGTCATGTGGCGCTCGCGAGGCTCAGCGAGCGACTGGCTCGTCGTAGTCGTCCCCCTCGTCGCAGCGGGCTTGGCCCTGGGTGGGTACCACGCCTGGCGCTGGTACGAGCGGACCCACAGCCCGACGTACTGCTTCATTTTCTGAGCCGCGTCGCTACCCGGCGAGATTGATCCCGATCCGGCGCAGGAGCTGGAACCCGCCGCAGGCCTCGGCAGCGATCCGGTGGAGCTGCGCGTCCTCGTCGATCATGACGCGCGGGATGCGGTAGAGATCGCCGCCGCGCTCGTGCACGCCCGGGTGCGTCGTCGTCGACGACGTGAAGCCCGCCGCGCGCGCCGCGCTCGCCGACTGCGCGTCGAAGTCCCATTTGCGCCCGAACGGGTACGCGAAACTGACCGGCGCCTGGCCTAGCCCGCGCGCGAGCGACGCGTGGCAGCCTTCGATCTCCGCGCGCTGCGCCTCCGGCGCGAGCTTCGAGAGGATCGGATGCGTCACGGTGTGCCCGCCCAGCTCGACGCCGGCCGCCTGCAGCGCGCGTGCGTCGTCCCACGTCATGTAGAGCGCGTCCGTCAGCGCGCGGTCGTCGCCGCCCAGCTCGGCGAACAGCACGTCCAACGCGCGGTCGCGCTCGGCCGGGTCGAACTCGTACTTGAGCAGGCGCTTGATGTTGTACGTGGTCGCCTCGCTGTGCGGCACCAACTGGTTGAGCACGATCCCGCCCTTCTTGTCGCGCGCGATCTCGGTGAAGCGGTGGATGAACGCTTCCGGCTCCACACGCTCGAGGCAGCCGAACAGCTTGTGCGTCCAGTTCGCGCGGCGCTCGTCGAGCGGCCGCGTCTCCAGGTACACGGTCGCGCCGACGCCCACGCGCTCCAGGATCGGCAGGAGGTGCGTGCGGTTGTCGCGGTAGCCGTCGTCCATCGTCAGCACTGCGATCGAGCGCTTGCCGGTGGCCGACTCGATGCGCCGCACGCCCTCGCCGATCGGCAGGACGTCGTAGCGACGCGCGAGCCACGCCAGGATCCGCTCGAGGTCCTCGCCGCGGATCTTCATGTCCTTGGGCAGGCTGGCGCACGTCGGGGCGGTGACGCAGTGGCCCGCCAGCACGAGCATGCGCCGCGGCATCAGCCGGTTCACGAGCGCGTGCAGCCCCGTGTGGAACAGCAGGCGGGCCCAGGCCTCGCCCGCGGCGCGCTTGATCCTGTGCTTGAGTCCCACGTGAACCGGGAAGCCTACCCCATGGTCTCGTCGTCGCGATCGCCGTCCGTCAGGTACCAGCGACGTGCGTCGCGCGCGGCCGCGGCCAGCGGGTGGTCGGGCCGCAGCACGTGGACGATCACGTTCAGGTGGTTGTCGGGCTTGGGCGGCACGAAACCGGCGCGCAGGAGGGTCCCGCTCCACCAGGAGCCGTCGATCGCCGTGGCCTGGACGGTCGACGCCCCCGCCTGCTCCAGCGCCGCGAGGCCGGCCTCCATCGCTGCCGCGAGGGCGGCGGCGTCGGCCGCCAGGACGTCGACGAGGTAGCCCGTGGACTCGCCCGGCCGCGGCACCTGGACGACCACGTACGCCGCCAGTCGCACGCCCGCGAAGATCCCGATCGCGCGGTGCAGGCCGGAAGGGTTGCGCAGGAAGCGCCACGTCAGGGCCTGCGCGTCGCGCCGCACCATGAGCGCGAATCCGGGCTCGACCGCGCGCGAGAGGGCTTCGACCTCGGGCGGGAAGGCGCTCAGCGGGCGCACGTCGAACGCGTTCGCGGCGCGCGCGCGCAGGCGCTCGCGAGCCTGTCGGCCGGAGTGCGCCGCGAACGGCGCGAGCCACGCGCGCCAGCGCCCTTCCCGCGCGCGCACGGACCGCGCCGCCGCGTCGTTGCGCAGCAGAAAGGTCCACGGCCGCAGCGTGCCGGCGCGCTCCCAGCCGAGCTCCAGGAAGATGTGCGCCGAGCGGCGGTTCGGCAGCCCGAACACGACGGGCCACTTCTTGCGCCGCGCCTCGGCCAATGCGGCACCGTCGAGCGCGCTGAACAACCCGCGCCCGCGCCACGCCGCGAGCGTCATGACGTCGCCCGTCTCGCCGATCACCGCCGCGCGCGCGTCGTCCCCCGCCGGCACCGCCCGCCGCGGCGAGCAGGCGTACCCCGACACCGCCTCGCCCTCGCTCGAGCGCTGCACGAACGACAACGCGTGCCCGTGCGGATTCTCGTCGTAGCGCCACGCCAGAACCGCGGCGTCGACCTGCTTCTTGAAGCACGCATTGAAGAGCCGCGCCTGCTCCGCGCGATCCTCCGGTCCGCAAGCGTGGACAACGGTGTCCGCCACCGCGCCTATTTGGTCTTGACCGGGTCGGCCGGGCGGCTGGGGAGCTTGCGCGGGTTCTTGCGGATCGCTTCGAGCACTTCCTGCACGGCGCGCTCGAGCTGGGGGTCCTTGCCGGCGATCACCGAGGCGGGGTCGTTCTCGACCTCGATGTCGGGCTCGACGCCCCAGCCTTCGACGGCCCACTGGCCGGTCGCGTCGGCGTGGCCGAACTCGGGCACGTTGACCTGGCCGCCGTCGATCAGCGGGCCGTGGTTCGTGATCCCGACCACGCCGCCCCACGAGCGCTTGCCGATCACGGGGCCGAGCTTCGACGCCTGGAACATCCACGGGAAGATGTCGCCGTCCGAGGCCGAGTTCTCGTTCATCAGGCAGGCCATCGGCCCGTGGAAGACGACCTGCGGGTATGTGCCCGTGTAGTCGCTGTTGCGCGAGAACTCGGTCGCGAGCACGCTGCGGCGCAAGCGCTCGATCAGCATCTGGCTGACGTTGCCGCCACCGTTGTTGCGGTCGTCGACGATCAGGCCCTCCTTGCGGGTCTGGCCGTAGTACCACTTGATGAACTCACGGATGCCGTCCTCGCCCATGTCGGGCACGTGGATGTACGCCAGGCGGCCGCCCGAGAGCTTGTCGACGCGCTCGCGCGTCGAGAGCACCCAGTCCAGGTAGAAGAGGTCGACCTCGGACGAGCGCGGACGGAACACGACCTTGCGCGAGCCGTCCATCGTCGGCCGCGCGCTCACGGTCAGCTCGACCGGACGGTCGGCCTTGTCGCGCAGCTGCTTGTACGGGTCTTCGTCCGCGCGCAGCTCCACGCCGTCGATCGCCAGCACGTAGTCGCCCACGTCGATCTTCACGCCGACTTCGGTCAGGGGCGAGCGGTAGCGTTCCTCCTCGTTCTGGCCGCGCAGGATGCGCGCCAGGCGGTGCTTGCCGGACTGCGCATCGAGCTCGAGCCGGCCGCCGAACAGCGCGACGTTGTGCCGCTCGGGCAGATCCCAGTCGCCCCCGGTCACGTAGGCGTGCCCGACGTTCAGCTCGGCCACCATCTCTCCCAGCACGTAGTTCAGGTCGGCGCGATGCGCGACGTGGTCGAGAAGCGGCTCGTACTGCCGGCGCAGCTTCTCCCAGTCGTAGCCGTGCATGTTCGGCACGTAGAAGTAGTCGCGGAAGCGCCGCCAGACCTCGTGGAAGACCGTGCGCCACTCCTCCTTGGGCACGCGGTCGACGTAGAGACCCGCGGTCGCGATGTCCTTCTTCGAGTCCTTGCCCTTCGCAGTCGCGTCGTAGCGCGCGAACTTGCCGCCGGAGCGCGTCAGGATCTTCGAGCCGTCGGCGGACAGCGCATAGCCCTGGCAGTCCTCGACGAGCGGCGTGGCCTTGCGATCCTCGCGCGAGAAGACCATCAGGACGGGCTTCGACTCGCTGTCGCGCCCGTAATAGCCGGCGCCGCGCTTCATGAAGAAGAGGTGACCCTCGTTCGCCGTGAGCGAGTCGTAGTTGTCGGGGTCGACGGGCAGGCGCACGACGCGCTGCGCGAGGCCCTCGAAGTCGATGACGACGGGTTTCGGCGCCTTCTTGGCGTCCTTGTCCTTCTCCTTATCGCCTTCCTTATCGCCTTGGTCGCCCGACTTCGTCTCGTCCTTCTTGTCCCCCTCGGCCGGCTTCGCCTTGGACGGGTCCTCCGCGACAGTGACTTCGTCGCTCTCGGGCGGGAACGGGTGAGCACCATCCTTCTTCAACGCCAACGCGTAAACGCCGGTCGAGCGGTTGACGGCGAAGTTCCACTCGAGGCCCATGAGCTGCGGCGCGAACTCGCGGTCGCACAGGAACCAGAGGTAGTCGCCCGAGGGATCCCAGACCGGCTCACTCTCGTTCCACATCTCGTCCGTGACGCGCCGCAGGCCGCCGTCGGAGCCGCCCCAGATCCACAGGGAGCGCAGCCCGTTCTCGTCGCCCAGCGAGAAGGCCATCCAGGCCGAGTCCGGCGACCACTGGTGATCGCCCACGTTGCCGCCCTTGTCGCGCGTGACCTCGGTCACGGCCTTCGAAGTCACGTCGAGCACGTTCAGGCGCCCGCTCTTGTCCGTGAACGCGATCCGCTTCGAATCCGGCGACCAGCGCAGGCCCGTCTTGCGCTCCTTCGACTCGCGCGTGAGCTGCTCAGGGGCTCCGCTGCCGTCCTGCGCCACGACCCAGATCTCCTCCTCGCCCGAGACGTCGGAGATGTAGGCCACGCGCGCGCCGTCCGGCGACCACTCGGCCTGGCGCTCGTGCGCGCGCGACGAATGGGTCAGGTTGCGCACGGACCCCTTCTCGATCGGCGCCGTGAACACGTCGCCGCGCGCCACGAACAGCGCGCGCTCGCCCTTGGGCGAGAGGTCCGAGCCCTCCATGTTCTTCCCGGCCGAGATGCGCGCCGGCCGCGAGGACACGCCGTCGTCGGGGACGCGGATGTCGAGCTTGCGCGCCTGATTCTGCTTCGTGTCGAACACGACCAGCTCGCCGGCCAGCTCGTACACGATCTCGCCCGCGTCGCCGCGGCTGGCCCAGCGCACGTCGCTCGTCGTCTCGCGCGTGTGCTGCTCGGTCTTCTTCGAGTCCAGGTCGTACGAGTAGAGGTTGAGCGTCCCGTCGCGGTCCGACGCGAACCAGATGCGGTTCTCGATCCACATGGGATCGCGCTCGGTGCGCTTGCTGTGCGAAACGGGCTCGATCTTCGCGCTGGAGAGGTCGTAGACGTACAGATCCTGCGCCCAACCGCCCTCGTAGCGCTTCCACGTGCGGAAATCGCGCGTCAGCGGCGAGTACACGGCCTGCTTGCCGTCGGGCGACAGGTCACCGCCGCCCGACACGGGCATCGGCAGCGCCGTCGGCGGTCCGCCGCCCAGCGGCGCGGTGAAGAGCCGCGTGTCCGTCAGGTCGTAGCCGTCGCGCATCGAGCGGTACAGGACCGAACGCCCGTCGCGCGTGAATCCGTACACCTGGTTGTCGAAACCCCAGCGCGCCGGCAGCGGACCACGCGCAGGGTAGTACGTGAGCTGCTTGGGCACGCCGCCCTGGCTGGGCACGACGTACACCTGCTCGTCACCGTCGTACTGGCCCGTGAACGCGATCCAGGCGCCGTCGGGCGAGAACTTCGGGAAGATCTCGAGGCCCGGGTGGGCGGTCAGGCGCGTCGCCGTGCCACCCGTCGACGGCGCCAGCCACAGATCGCCCGCGTAGCAGAAAACGACGCGATCGCCGTGGACGTCGGGGAAGCGCAGGAGCTTCGTCTGCGCGACGGCCGGAACGGCGAGCGCGACGAGGACCGCGGCGAGCGCGGCGAGCTTGGAACCAGACATGCAGGACGGCCTCGGGGTCCGGCCGGGCGGGTGATCGGAGCCCGGCGACGGGCGCCGCATCGTAGGGATCGCGCTGGGTCACCTCCACGACGCCGCGCGGGCGGGCTTCTTGAACGGGCCCGCCTGGGCCGTGGGTTCCGCTCGCAGGCTCGCTCCGCAGGCCGTTGGTTCCGCTCGCAGGCTCGCTCCACAGGCCGTTGGTTTCGCTCGCAGGCTCGCTCCGCAGGCCGTTGGTTCCGCTCGCAGGCTCGCTCCACAGGCCGTTGGTTCCGCTCGCAGGCGCGCTTCGCGGGCTGACCCAAGATGAACGGCGTATCCTGCGGCCGAATGGCGGACGCCGAGTCGGTTGCGGAGAGCCGCGCGCTGCGCGTTGGCGGCGCCTGGATAGCGGGCACCGGCGTGGTCCTCGCCGGCCTGTGGCTGCTGGACGTGTTCGTGCTGGCGACCGACATGCTGGCCACGGTCCAGAGCCGGCCGGCCTTGACGCCGCTCTACGCGATCTGGATGCCGGCGGCACGACCCACGGCCTGGGTCTTCGCGCTCGTGGCCGTCGCGGCGACGGTGCTCATGCCGCGTTGTGCGGACCCGGACCGGACGTCGTCGCGCGCATTCGCCGCGGCCCTCGTCGTCGCCGCGGCAGTTCTGGCTTGGGCGCTCTTCCTGGTGCGCGATCCGACCGGCGCATGCGGCGCGCAGTTCGAGTACTACGCGCACGAGGAGTTCTGGCAGGACGCGCGCACGATCACCGACTTGCGCGGGTTCGTCGCACACCACGTCGAGCTGGCGCCGCAGCTCTCGACGCACGGCCGACATTTTCCGCCGGGGCACACCGTGCTGCTCCACCTGCTGCAGCGCGCTTTCGGCACGCACACGCTCGTGGCCGGGATCGCGGTGCTGGCGCTGGCCGCCGCGTCGCTGCCGTTCGTCTGGCTGGCGCTGCGCGAGCTGACGGGCGAACGCGCGGCGCGCCAGGGCGCTGCACTCGTGGCCTCTGCACCGGCGTTCCTCGACTTCGCCTGCACGGCGATGGACGCGGTGTTCCTGTTCTTCGCCGCCGCGGCGCTGTGGCTGGGCCTGCGCGCGTTCGGCGAACGCGGGCGCGCGCGCGACGCCGTGCTGGCCGGCGTGGCGTTGTGCGCCGCGAGCTTCGTCAGCTTCTCGGCGTTCCCGCTGGGTCTCGCGCTCTTCGCGTACGCGTTGATCCGGCGGCGCGCGGCCGCCTGGAAACCGCTCCTGATCTGCGGCGCGAGCTACGCTGGAGCGGCACTCCTCCTCGACCTGGCGACGGGCTACGCGATCTGGGACGGCCTGCAGGGAGCCTGGAAACAAGCCGACGCATTCATGGCGGGCGTGCGCGCGCGGCACGAGCGCGTCGGGCGCGCCCGCCTCTCCTACGGCAACATCGTGGCCTTCGCGATCGGCGCCGGCGTGCCGCTCATCGCGGTGTGCGCGGCGCGCATCCGACGGGACGGGCTGCGCGGAAGAGCGTGGAGCCTGGCGGCGCTCGGGACGCTGGCCGTCCTGGCGATCGCCCCGCTGCACCACCTCGAGACCGAGCGGATCTGGCTCTACGCCCTGCCGTGGGTGGCCGGCGTCGCCGTCAGCGGCGGACCGCTGGACGACGCGTCGCTGCGACGCGTCGTCCAGC
>Ga0163153_10008093_pt1 | contig 11059 bp, 19 predicted proteins | sample OliLakLV19MP6IB1_FD_148629 | JGI IMG/M metagenome (GOLD analysis project Ga0163153, IMG submission 148629) | Freshwater microbial mat bacterial communities from Lake Vanda, McMurdo Dry Valleys, Antarctica - Oligotrophic Lake LV.19.MP6.IB-1 | ecosystem: Environmental > Aquatic > Freshwater >... | reverse complement strand
TCCATATTCAGAGTATACAAGAGTATGGACAAAAACAAAAAGAAGAGTAGTATAAATAAAAATAACTAAAGTATGAGAACCTACAACCGAGCCACTAAACTCATTGTGGATATTGATCACTTAAAATTTTTAATTGAAAAAGTTTTTCAAAAAAAGGTAAAAGAAATTGAATACACAGACCGAGTACTTTGGAGAATTTTTTTAAATAAATATTCTTTTAAGGGTCATAACCCAAACCAAACTTTTGTCATACATGAAACAGGGACCGTGCTTGATGAAGCACTGGTAAGAAAAATGATCGAGGTAATTTATTACCGGAAAATCAAAGCAATTGAAGCTGGATTAATTTATGGAAAAATTTTCTTTACCGCGTAGATATCCACTGTTAATAATCACAAACAAAATGTTTGTGATTATTTTTTTAGGTGTTGGAGTGCAGTCGTGATTTGTTTCTCAAGCGTAAGCTCAGGATCGATAGTGGGGAGAACCGCACGAATGTCGTGATCTTTGAATCCAAGTGAGAGAAGTGCCTCGACGAGATCGCTTGCACCCATCTGTGCAGTTGTTGCAAATGAAGCAAGCTTATCCTTGAGATCAATGATTACTTTCTCAGCTGTTTTCTTGCCGATACCAGGCACTAAGGAAACTGCCTGGGCGTCGCTATTTCGGATCGCACCGACGAGTTCGGCAAGGGGATACATCGTCAGCATCTGGAGTGCCGTCTTGGGACCTACACCAGAGACAGATATGAGATGCATAAACAGAATCTTTTCTTGGGGGTCTTGGAATCCGTAGAGCTCGTGGGCGTCTTCTCGAATGACGAGGTGGGTATGAAGTGTTGCTATCTCTCCAATAGAAAAAAGGGCAGGGGTATAGATACTATATGCAATAGATCCTGTGTCTACAACTACACCTTTCTCGGAGGTATCTACTACGGGTCCAGTAATTCGTGCAATCATGTACCTATCATAGCAGACGAGTGCCTCAAAAGAGCGGGACAGTGCCCTCATCGATCAAACAGTGGGGAGGTTGCTAAAACAGCAGTTGCCTGCTATAGTAATGCCCGTATATGCCAATCACAAGAAATGCAAAAAAAGCCCTCCGCGTATCTACCAAGAAACAAGCAGTAAATGCTCGTACTAAAAAAGTGCTCAAGGAAGGTATTAAATCAATCGAAAAGCTCGTTGTTTCAAAGAAGTGGAAGGAAGCAAAGGACTCTCTCTCTCAAGCATACAGCGCGATCGACAAAGCTGCGAAAAGAGGTGCGATCAAAAAGAACACTGCAAGTCGCAAGAAGGCACGACTTTCGAAGATGGCGAAAGAGAAGTAGTCGCTCATGTAGTACTCACATATGTAATGCACACAAGGCTCCTCCTGCGGGAGCCTTGTTCAATCCTCGGTGTATTGTCGTCAAGGCACAAGGCCTGTGACGACGCCAAGCAATACACCTGCGGAGGCATTACATATGTGAGTACTATTTCGCGTACGGAATAAGGTATACTTGTTATATGTTGTATGAATTTTATGGTGAAGAGTGTCCGCATTGTATGCGCATGCGCGAGCTCACGAGCAAACTCATGAAAGAATTTCCAGACGTAGAGATTGTGCGCAAGGAAGTCTGGCACGACAAAGGCAATATGTCCTTTATTAAAGAGTGTGACAAAGATGATGCGTGTGGAGGGGTACCATTTTTCTTCAATAGCGAAAATAAAAAGTGGCTCTGTGGAGAAGTATCATACGAAGAGCTTAAGTCTTGGGCGGGAGTAGTGTAGTTGACAAAGCGGGGGTACAGCGTAGTATGTGAAAAAACGTACCATGGACAAAAGTATCCTCAAAAATTTTGTATCTTCTCCCAAGAAGAATACTCTGCAGCAATCAAATCAAAAGCACACTACAACACACGGACTCTCCGCCGAAGATAAAGGTAAAATCCTCGGCATTGTCAGTATGTTCTTAGTGGGATCTGCTACGCTCTATTTCATCATCATACTTTCAGGGCAACTATTTGCATTACTACTCTCTGTGCTTTCTATTGTAGTTATACTCGCAGTACCTGTATATTTCTTTAAGTCACCCAAGCAAGCAATCACCATAGCACTTGTTTTGCTACTGTGTATGATTGCTGTGTCGTATTACAACAGCACACTATAAGTAAAACCTTCACGAGAGTGAAGGTTTTTTGTTGTCCACGTAGCAGGAATTAATTGGAATCAGTTCCATTCCTGGGTTTATGAGGCGTCAGAGGCGATTGTGGGACTGAAAAGAGGTTAGAAAATTTTATCAAAAAATTCAACAAGAGGACTGATATCACGGTTTATTTTATTTAGTAATAGATAGCATATAATCACTACAATCACAGTAATACTTAGTAATTGATAACTCTTTTTTACAATCGCATTATAAATACCGATTATAAAAGATAACACTGGTCCTAAAAACAAAATAGGGAGAACGATAGAACTAGAGATATTTCCTAAAATTGCATTTGCAAAGTTACTACTAAATAAAGCAAGGTCTGAAATTATCAGAAGAGTAAAAAGTTGAAGTGTGAGAAGAATACAAAATAATGTTTTGTTCATAGAACAAATAATATCATTCTTTTTAAGAATAGTTTAATAACTCGTCCTCTCGATAGGAATCGCCTCTCCTTTCAGTCGAAACGCACTATTTTTATAGTCGCTATCGCTCGTTAAAAATAGGCGCCTGCGGTTCTCATCCTACACTCAAGAAACACTTATATGAAAAAAGACCAGACGTAAAGCCTGACCCTTTTTCATATTGTCCACGTAGTCACAAAAAGTTGGAACCAACTACATCTATGGGTATTCGAAGCTTCTGAGGCGATTGTGGGGCTGAAGGGGAATGGGAAAATGTTAGTTTTATAAGGAGTGAGAAGGAATAGGGGTCACAGAGAAGGAATGAAACTGTAAAACAATGGTGAAAAAGACATATTGACTATTTTTACAAAATATGTTATGATATAAAAGTAAAAATAAAGTTCTAAATCAATTAAATATCGAAAATAATGAATTGGATTATTCCGAATTTAGGGATAATTGCGGGAGCAATAGCCCTTACAGCTTTCATTCCATTTGTTAGTGCAATTTTGAAAGGAAAAGCCAAGCCAAGTATTATTACCTGGACAACGTGGACAGTGGTGAACATATTGCTTATAAAAAGCTATTACGATAGCGGAGCACATAATACACTCTGGATACCAATCGCTTTCCTTGCAGGTGATGTGATTATTTGTCTTCTTTCATTCAAATATGGAGAAAAAATAATCACTAAGCTTGATACGGCAGTTATTGCACTCACGGCAATAAATATTCTTGGCATAATTATATTTTCATATAACAAACATGTTGTTCTGGTACTTGCAGTCGCTACACTTGTTATAGGTGGATTACCAACAATTAAGAAATCATGGTTACGTCCTCAAAATGAAAATAAGTTAGTATGGTCAATGTTTGGATTTGCTGCAATTCTCAATCTTTGTTCAATCGAAGATTGGTCAAGAATTGAAATTATCGCTCATCCTCTCTATGTGTTTACTATTGATGTATCTGTTGCGGTAATCCTTTGGATTAAAAGCAACTACAAGCCTGCATTATCTCAAATCTAAATTGCAAAAAAATTCATAAAGTCTTCAGTAATGAGGACTTTTTTTATTTTGAAAAACTTGTCCTCTCGATAGGAATCGAACCTATATCATAACTTCCGCAAAGTTACGTCCTATCCATTGAACGACGAGAGGGTAGGTGTAGGAGAGAGTTTGTACCGTTCTCTTAGAATCCCAAGCGCTCTGCGATCTTGATCCCAGTTGATTCGCGCATGAGGACTTCGGGGGCGTGTTTGAGGAGTTCGGTACGGACTGCCTCCCTAGTCACTCCGGCAAGGGGGAGGCTCATCTGGGGTACTACAGAACCTTTGACGAGCAGTAACAGCTTATCTGGTTTTGCCGTTTCGTCAATCCAAAATTGCTTCACCCTGTCCCACGCGATCTGCTCGTCATTGACCGAGAGTTCTTTCTCTCCGAGCGTGATCGCGAGTATGCCGGGCTTACGCTGTGCAAAGATGATGACCGAAGTGCCCGCAATTATGAGAAAGATACCAAAGAAAATGTTGCCATAAAAGAAACAGAGTGTCGCACCAATTGCAAAGATAAGGCCTGCATACCAGAGCCAGTCGGGATGCCGCTCCTTTTCTTCAAATTCTTGCACAGTCCATGAAAGAGGATTCATAGCGCGAGTATACCACGAAGGTCACTCCTTTTTCTTGTCGAGTTTGTCCAAACCAAGTGCCTTGATACCAAAGTATACGACTGCAGCAATAATGATGAAGTCTACGATCGTAGAGATGAATGCTCCCCACTTGATACTGGTCGATCCGATAGTGGTCATCTTTTCTGAGAGGTCAACTTTGCCAAGAGCTAAGCCTACAAGGGGATTGATGATGTTCTCGACGAGGGAGGAGACGGTTTTGGATACGGCGCCACCTAGTATAAAGCCGATAGCAAGGCCGACTACTCCTTGTTCGCGGATGAAGCCCATAAAGCCCGCCACCTTACTTTTTACGATATCCATAAAGCGATTTTAGCATATTGAGAAATTTTCTGGTATAAATAAGAAAAATTAAACTATGAATATAGACTTAAACTTAGACCAACTTTTGATCCAGGGTGCAACAAGCTTTCACTGGCTTAACTTTGCCCAACAATCACATGTCTTACATGAAATCGACACGCACACCTTCGTGGAAGCGCCTGCTGTGTATGGTGTAACGAAGCAGTGTTTTTTGGAATCAAGACTTGATCCCGTGTGTGCTCCTCGAACTGCATCCTACCTCAATATTCTCGAAGAGTATCTGTGTGACACATTGCGTGAAGTCATCCCAAAATCTTTTTGTTTCAATGAACACAACATTCATCGGTATCCCATAACCGATCTAGGGCTTGGAATTCATAGAGACTTTAGGAGATACGAAGGTATTATTGTCATTACGGTACTTGATGATGGAGGTTCGTTTTATGTGTACGATACCGAAAAAAATGAAGAGACACGAAGACTGATATATACAGAGCGAGGGCACTGTATTGTCATGAAAGGATATAACTTCTGTAACTCAGGAATTTCGGATTCACGGGTACCACACATGGTAGAGAGGGTCACCTATCCAAGGATAACCATTGGGTCACGCTACAATAGAACACTTAGCAGCGCAGTGTAATTCCTGAATCAAATGCGTCATGTGGTTCTCGTTTTGAAATCGTAACAGTCACACTCAGCACCTCCGGGTGCTTTTTTATTTCTTGTACGATACGTGTCGCAAGTGTTTCGATGAGGTGCACTGAGGTGCCCTCTATCACACGCTGAGCGATTGCGACTGCATGGCGATAGTCGTAGACATGACGAATATCATCAGTTGCCACTGCTTCATCAATAGAAGTAATATCGATCTCTATGTTGACACGGAAATCCTTGGAGATGGGCAGTCTTGCCTGCGCAGGCAGGTGTGCGCCGTGAGTGCCAGAAAGTATTAAGTTACGGACGAAGATAGTATTCATGAAGTACACATGATACCACGACACATTTCAGTGGTTTTGTAATACTCACCTCAATGTAAATATCCCTTTCGGGATATTTTTGCGGGCGCTGTGGGGTGTTGGAGCTTATTATCGCAAATAAGTTCAGATATTGCCTCTGAAGTAGTTTTTGCTAACTAAAAAGTGTTTCCTATAAAAAGGACAGTAATTTACCCAAACACTCGAATAAGAGTAATGGGAAAATACAATGTTACAAACAATATCCCCAAAAATAAAATCAGCCACTTATGCATGCTTACGTATTTTCGTATTGATCCGAAAAACCATAAACAACCGACACCAAGACTTCCGAAAACAGGGGTAATGAAAATCCCCCACACGTTTTCCCAATGCCCATGATCAACAGTAATGATCGCGAATGTGATGATCCATATGAGACCTAACGAAAGAAAAGCAAGTATTGATTTAGATAATAATTTCTCTGACTGATCTGCTAATTCAGATGAAGGGTATTTCAACTTTAAATATACTTGATATAAAAAATTTACCAATAAAACAGAAAGTATTATTGCGATAAGAATAATGAACGTATTGTTTGTAAAAATCTTAAATATTGCTCCAGTGAAAACCATATACTAAATAGTAACATAAAAACCCTTGCGTAGGTTGTGAGAGGGTGTTGGAACGTCTATTAGTATTACGTTGTTTTAGATATACACATATGGCGGACTAACTAATAATGAGCAAGCGCTTCATTGGGCGTCTTGCAAATGGGACATTTGGGACTCGTATACGATAGTTCCAAAAGAAGGGATTTTGAATAAGGGGTACCTTGCAAAACAGAACGCATAGATATTTTAAACGGATTTGTAGATGAGTCAGATGCTTTTGAAGAAGGATTGTATGAAGCTCTTTGCAGACTACCTCAAAAAACTAAAGACTAACATCGTCCCACACTCTGAGCTTTTGAAATCACCTTCTAAAACAAGGTGATTTTTTGATACCTAAATAGGGATTAGAACTATGTAAATAAAAAAAGACTTTGTATTTCCGTATTGGAAATACAAAGTCTTTGAAGACATATGGGTTTTTTATGTAAAAAAGAAGGGCAATACTGTAAAAGTATTGCCCGTTTGACTTCTACAACCATATATAAGCTAAAAGTCTGAAGTCGTTCTCCAATTAACACAGGTGAATTCGTGTGACGAACCAAATCTAGTCGTCCCTTATTGGTCTTATCTTTAGTGCTCTTATGAGGGCACATTTTTTTTAATGTAAATTACCATAGCACAATTAGTTAACTTATCAAAGTATTAATTCTAAACCACCAAACTCAAAAACACCTCAAAAACCTTTGAAAACTCAATATCACTTTTAATTCTAGTCCAATTTTCAGTTCTGAACTCGTCCACGAGTGGGGAGTCGAACTTTTGCTGCTGACCTGTTTTGGGAAAGCATTACAAACTAAGGCACTCGGGTCTACCGATAATAAGTACTATTGGCGGAAGCGGTGAGATTCGAACTCACGGTCCCATTACTGAGACTCTTGTTTTCAAGACAAGCGCATTAGACCACTCTGCCACGCTTCCGAGTGCTATTACTTTATAAGATGTTCCTCAAAATGACAATTGGGGCACAAAATCTCAAGATTGCCCGAGCTATTGTCACTTCGATTTCTGTTTCTGTGATGAAGCTGTAGTATCTCTGCTTTTGCATATCCACAGCGTTCACATAATGTGCCTCGTTCTTTCAAAATACGAATCTTGATTCTCCGTTGAGAAAGCGCTTTATCGTCTTCGGCACCTAGTTTGTACTGGATGCCTGTGCGGTGGATATTAGCACATTTTCTACTACAGGTCTTCTTGTTGAGTCCGGAAAGGATAGGTATGCTACACACAAGACAGGGGATCTCTTTTCGTTGGGAAAGGCCGTAACATCTTGAGCTGCAAAATATCCCGCGCCCAACAGATGTGAGCTCGCCTGGACGGCGGTATACCGGCTTTGCGCACACAGAACATTTGGTGTTAGGTTTTCTTTTATAAAACTCGACCACACATCCAGTATACCAAATATAATGGTATGATTCATCATATGCGATATCTCGGGATTGATTATGGAACGAAGCGGGTTGGAGTAGCGATCTCTGATGAGGCGGGAGAGTTTGCCTTCCCAAAGGGGATTCTGGAGCTCAAAGGTGCAGTCGAGGCAATTGCGCAGATATCTACTGATGAACAGGTAGAGGCGATCATTATAGGCGAGTCACTTGCAAGTAATGGAGAAGAAAACGCACTCACGTCACTTGTGAATGCCTTTAGGGCGAAACTTGCCCTTGCGACAGGTCTCCCAATCTTTTTTGAGAGGGAAGGGTTTTCGACTGTTGAAGCGCATCGATACCAAACAGCGGCAGGGAACCGAGATGACTCAGCAGCCGCGATTATCTTGCAACGCTTTCTCGACAAACAAAAGAAATAGTATTACATTCGATGCATGGAACAAATATCTATAGACGATTTCAAAAAAGTAGAAGCACGCATTGGAAAGGTGCTTGCTGCAGAAGCAGTAGAAGGGTCTGAAAAGCTCATTAAGCTGAGCCTAGACTTCGGTGAAGAAACCCCCCGACAAATACTCTCCGGTATCAAACAGTGGTATGCACCGGAGACTCTAGTGGGTAAGCAACTTTTGTTTGTCGTAAATCTCGCACCACGCACCATGATGGGTCTCGAATCAAACGGTATGCTCATGGCAGTCGATGGTATAGATGGAGCACCAGTATTTCTCGTACCTGAAACAGTGGTATCAAATGGTTCAAGAGTGCGATAGTCTTTGTATCACATAGCTTGTATCGTATACTAGTAGTGTGCAATCACTCTTTGCAAGATTATTTCCCATACCTGCATGTTTTACACTTCCAAGTGTGGGTTTGGATTTTTCTGATACAACATTGCGCTTCATGAAGCTCAAGCAAACGATTCATGGCATCTTACCTGACACGTATGCACAAGTGACCATACCGGATGGTTGTTTTGAAGGAGGTCGCATACTCGACGAAGCAAAAGTGATATCGTTTCTCATTGGGGTGCGAATGACACACCGTCTCCACAATGTGCGCATTTCTATCCCGGAATCTCAAGCGTACTCAGTAACGCTCCCCATTGATGCGGCGGTCAGTAGTGATATGCGGGGATCAATTGAGCTTTTACTTGAAGACAACATACCGCTTAATATTACAGAGGCAATTTTTGATTATCATATTTTACACAAAACTGAAAAAACGATAGTAGTACAAGTAGTCGCTATTGCCAAGAAAACTGCAGAGGCATATCTGCGAGTCTTCACTGCAGCGGGTATGACGCCCGTGTCGTTTGAGATCGATAGTCAAGCGACGGTGCGTGCACTTGTGGTGCCGCACATGCTGGGGACAGCTCTTATTGTAGATATTGGTGCAGAGCGCACGGGTATTAGTATTGCAACCTCAAACACAGCCGTGTATACGACGACGCTTGAGTTTGGCGGCAAGACACTAGTAGATGCATTGATGCGTGAGCAACAGATAGATATCACCGAAGCACACAAGGTGCTCCATGAAGGCATTAATCCCGTGCATCACGGTACCTTTCCTGTACTTGCAGGTGCACTTTCTGTACTTCGAGATGAAATTGATCGACGTTTTGTGTATTGGCATGAGCGTAAGGATGAGATTGCGCCGCTTCCTGCAATTGACACCGTGTATCTCTGTGGAGGATATAGTACTATTGAGGGGTTAGCAGACTATCTCAGTGTAAGCCTAAAGCTTCGCGTTGTATCGTCTAATCCATGGATAAATTGCGTCTCGTTTGATGTGGCAATCCCGCACATTCCAAGTGACGAAGCGCAAAGTTATGTGTCCGCAATAGGACTTGCATTAACTGACTTTCAATATGATTGACCTACTTCCACCTCCACAAAAAAAGATGATTCGACACATTCGGACAATGCGTATGATCAATACAGCTCTTGCCGGGTGCACACTACTTGCCCTGGTTGGACTTCTACTGCTCCTGCCAACATACGAAATGATTCGCACTCGTGCCCAGGCATTGCAACTCTATACACGAGAACTTGAGGCAAACGGAGTAGTAATTTCGGAAACCGATATTGCACTTTTGCAATCACGCATCAAACTCCTTCGAGAAAAACTCACTGTACACATAACGTATGCACCACTTACATACGTAGAAGTGGTAGAGCAACACCAAGTAGATGGTGTACGCATTACTGGATATGATATTGAAAATCCAGAAAAACAAATGATGCAAATAAGGGGATTTGCGACCAATCGTCAAGTGCTACAACAGTTCATTACAGTATTGCAGGCTGACACACGAATCGTCGTAGTCGACAGCCCTATCACCAACTTTGTAAAGAGTAGTGAAGGTGAATTTACGCTTATGATTACCTTTAAACAACTATGACCATCTCTTCTCGATTTAAACGACATGTTGGTATCCTCATTGTCCTTATTTTTTGTATGGCAGGGAGCATTTTTGCGCTTTATTATTTTGTACAGTATCTCGAAAAACAGACGACGAGCACCATTGATACTCAGAAACGTATCGCCTCCTATGAAGGTAATAAAAAAATCTTTACTGACGAGTCACTCGCACTTACAGACTTGAGTAAGCGGGTGTTTGCAAAAGAGGCGTATCTTGTCACTCCTACTACCACTCCCACACTTCTTTCTTCACTTGAAGAAGCGGCGCGTACGCAAGGTGTGCTGTTTACCATTATCTCAGCTCAGACTCCTGGTAAGCAAAAAGATAAACTCGTTATTGACTTTTCGGTAGAGGGAACTGAAGCACAAGTTAAAACATTTCTTACCACATTGGTTGGACAAACATATCAGGTAAAATTTATTAAGTTCTCGCTACGTACTGGTCCAGTGATTGAAGAGAAGTGGAGTGCATTTGCAAGCGTGCAAGTCATTAGTTTTAATCCATGAGTACATTTACTTTTTACAAAAAACAACGATTTAATCCGCACCACATCTGGGCGCTGTTTTGCATGATATATATTGTTGTACTCACGGTACTTTTTGCGGCAGGGGGATGGTACTTTATGCGAGCCAGTGCACGACTGGATGCACCGATCGAACCCGTATTTGTAACCAATGCAGCCAAAATCCAAGAGATGCAGCAAGCGCTCGACACTATAGAAAAAGTTATCGAGAAACGTACTAAATACTAGTGATCACAAGATTTCAAAAATCAAAAGCAGGTTTGATTTTTTGCTTGTGCCCTCGCTTGGAATCGAACCAAGAATAACGGCTTAGAAGTCCGCAGTTATATCCATTTAACTACAAGGGCAATATTTATATTGTGAGTAATGATATTAGGATACCATTTCACGGGGGGTGTGTTTATTGTACCAAGCTCGCACCTATTTCCAAAACAAATGATGTCGCACGCTCCGCGCGCGTGGTGGCTTGAACCTCTTGCGTACGCTCCGATTGCGCTGGAATGCGCCTCTGGCGCGCTC
>Ga0163153_10008087_pt1 | contig 11068 bp, 5 predicted proteins | sample OliLakLV19MP6IB1_FD_148629 | JGI IMG/M metagenome (GOLD analysis project Ga0163153, IMG submission 148629) | Freshwater microbial mat bacterial communities from Lake Vanda, McMurdo Dry Valleys, Antarctica - Oligotrophic Lake LV.19.MP6.IB-1 | ecosystem: Environmental > Aquatic > Freshwater > Lake... | reverse complement strand
GCGAATGCTGCGGCAACCTGAGGCGGCTACCCAGGCGAGGTCGCCCGCCGTCGTTACGGCCGACGAGTGGCGGCAGTAGTAGCCCGCTCCGTCGAACTCGACGGTGAGCTCGCCATCGAAGTCGACCGTGGCGGCAGGGTGCTTGTTGACCCAGAGCGTGCCGTCGGCGGCGCGGCGGAAGCCGGGGGCACCGAGGTTGAGGGCCAGGTGCTTGAAGTCGTCGTCTCCCGACAGGGGAAACTCGGTCCAGACTTCGACGTCGGGCATATGCACTAACGCCAGTGAGGCCTGGTTTTGGTAGTCGCAGGTGCAGGTCCGGGTGTAGTCGGGGACGCTCAGCACGCCGCCGGCCGCGATCAGGTTGTTCGTGCAGCTGGAGCGGAATCCGCCGAAATTGCCGGTGCCGCCGTCGTCGGTCAGGTCGCAGAAGCCGGCCGCGCCCGAACGAAACAAGAGCAAGTGCTCGGAAGCTTGCGGCGTGTTGCAGCCGTAGTTGCGCTTCCAAACCCAGTCGACCGGCTTGCCCGTGAGCGGATCGTTGCGCTCGAGGCGCTTGCCGGTGAGCACGTCGCAGAGGTAGCGGTCGCCGATGATCTTGTCGCCGTGGAGGATGGCGGGCCCGCTGTGCTGCTCGTTCCAAAGCACTTTGCCGCTCGCGGCGGCGTACGCGCGCATCCCTTTCGGCTCGTCCTTGAGCACGTCGCGGCCGGGTCGGCCCGACTCGATCAGCACCGAATGCTTGGCCGAGTAGCTCAGCCAGGTGCCGAATACGGACTGATCGGCCGACCACTCGACGCGCCCGGTCGCCAGATCCAGCGCCGTGAGCTTCGACGGCTCCTTGGGCTTGAGACCGCGCCGCTTGAGCAGCGCCTGCTCGGCAACGCTCAACAGATCGACGCAGTAGAGCCGGCCGCCGCCGAGACAGATCGCGTTGTTGCGAAACTGGAACTGGGCGTCGTGCGACCACAGCACGCGGCCGTCGTGCCGGTTGAGCACGTAAATGCGCTTGCTGGCGACGACGTCTTCATAGGCCCGCTTGGCGGCGCCGGCGGAACCGTCGGGCAGGTCGACCGCCGCCACGAGATAATCGTCGACGACGTTCACGTAGTTCCAGGCCGGCGGCGTCGGTTTTCCGGCCGTCGTTGACGGGGTGGCGCCTTCCGGCGTGGGCAGCGTGAAGGTCGCCATGATTTGGCCGTCGCGCGGATCGATCCGCACGCAGCCGGTGCCGTGGATGGCGTAGATTCCGTCCGGCAGCGAAATGTAGTTGGCTCCGGTTCCGTTGGCGCCCGGATGGTGGGCCGTGTTGTTGTAGAGCGCGCCGATGCCCGGCAGCTCTCGCTCCCAGAGCAGGCGTCCGGTGTAAACATCGGTGGCCCGCAGCAGGTCGGGCCCTTCGATGATCACGCGTCCTTCGACGACTTGCGGCTGCGGCCCGTGACCGTGCCGGGGCAAGATCGCGTCGTGCGACGGCCCGCCGAACCAGAGGATGCCCAGCGGCAGTTTTACCAAGCCGTCGCGCGAGGTGCGGGTGTTCGAGGCGTCGGCATGCTCGTGGGTCCAATCGGCGCTGCCGGCGAGCGGGCCGGATCGAGTGACGGTCAAGCCGAAATCGGGGATGTCGAGATCTCCGGCCCCCGGAAGTTTTGCCTTGCTCAGCGCCTCGGAAACGGCCCGTGGGTTTTCCGCGTCCTCGCCGAACCAGGCGACGCCGCCATAAGGGCGAAGCGAGGCGTATGCGCGCTCGATCGCGGACGGCTCCAGCGGGATGGCGCCTGCCGACGGGCTATTCGCGATCATCGCCGAAGCGAAGTAGGGGGGCAGTTCGAGCGACTTGGCCGTGCCCACGAGTACGGCGGCCCGCTTGCCGTATTGTCCGGTCTCGACGAGCGTGGTGCGGAGTTGGTCGGCCTTGGTCGCGTCGGGCTCGACGACGACGAGATTCAGTTCGCTCTCCTCCAACAGCGCGTGCACGAGAGCGCCGTCGCCGGCTCCCCACACGACCATGTAGCCGGCTCGTACGGTCAGGTCGAGAATCTTTTGGGCTCGTTTCCGTACGGCGTCGTCGATTTTCGGGGCTGGGTGGGTGAGTTGGTGCACGGTTAGTTCGGACGGGCCCGCGTCGCCGAAGCAGAAGATCGTGCCTTCGAGCGTGACGACGAACAAGCGATCGTCGGCCGCAAGCAGGCGCACGGCCGTGCCTTCGATGGGCGATTCCCAAGTGGTTATGGGATCTTTCAATTGCGGGGCCAACTCGTAAGAGAACACGCGGTTGCCGGAGCAGCCGAAGAGGCGATTGCCGGCTCGAATCAGGTCGCCTGCCGGCGGCCGCTCGGACGCGGCAGTATTGTTCGTCGCAGTCGCGGTCGAAGGAGGGGGCGTCTCCGGAAGACGTGCCTCAGGAAGCGGCGTGGAACGGATGACGGTGGAGTTGAGCTTGCGGATCTTGATCGGCTTGCCTTTGCGGTCTTTGCCGTCGCGGATCGAGATGCGGGGGTCGCCGAATTCGACTTCCTTGAGCGTGTCGCCGGCGACGTAGTAGGCGCGGCGTTCGATGACGACCGGTAGCGTGGTGAAGGGGAATCCTTCGACGACGTCCCCTTCTTCGCCTGTGAACATGTAGCCGCCGTTGAAAAACAGGCCGGCTCCGGCGGCGACGTCGCTGCCGCCCCCTTTTTTGTTGTTCGCCGCCAGTTGGTAGTGCATCAGCCGGCCGGTGCGGCGGTCGTAGCAGGCCGGCACCGAGCGGCCTCCGGGAACAAGCAGGCGATCGCCGTCGACGACCATTGCGCCTTGCGGCGCCACGCCGGCAAACGAGGGCGTGTTGTGCGGCTGCATGGTGAACCGCGAGCCTTCGCCGTCGTTCGTCCAGCGCACGGTGCCGGTTTCGGCGTCGATGGCGTGGAGGAAGATGCCCATGAAGGGCCAGATGCCGGCCGCGTAGTAGACCACGCCGTCGGCGACGACCGGGCCGCCGCGGGCGGGCCAGAGCGAAATCATCCGCTCGTTGCCGAGCGCCTTGCGATCGGACGGACCGCCCCGATGCTTCCAGAGCAGCCGCCCGTCGGCTTCGGCGAGGCAGTAGAGGTAGCCGTCGTCCGAGGTGCAAAACACCCGGCCGCCTGAGGCCACCGGGGCGAAGCGGATCGGGCCGGCGGCGCGAAACTCCCAGAGCTGCGAGCCGTCGCGGGTGTCGTAGGCCGTGAGCGAATCGGTGCGCGACGAACCGACGAACATTCGCCGGCCGACGACGATCGGTTCATACTGCCGATCGAACCACATCATTTCCTGGTCGGGCCAGGCGACTTCCAGCGGCGGCAGCCGGCGAACCCACTGCAAACGGAGATGGTCGCCGAGCGGCTGATCGCTCGAGGCATGCCGGGCCGCGTCGCCGCGCCACATCGGCCAATCGGCGGCCTGGGCGGCAAATTCCAAATTCCAAATTCCAAATCCCAAACAAAGCAGACAGAAATTCCAAACTTGGAAAACGCGGACGGCTTGAGTTCGTGGCGCTGAATGCAGCCTGACGTCGCCCCTCACCCTATCCCTCTCCCCGAATTTTTGTCCTGCGATCACCAATGTCTTTCGTCGGGGAGAGGGGACCAAACAAGGTTGATTGGGGGTTCGCATTCCAGGCGTTGAAACGCATGGCAACAGCACGTCGACCCTCCGGGTCGCAGACCGCGCGACGCCAGTCGTTCTCGACGTCGCCGGCTTTCTCGGTGATTCACCACGCCCATCGCTGCACTCTGAGCGTGCCACCCGGTGCGAAAGGCCCATCATGCGGAGCATGATGACTACACTGCGGAGCATAAAGACCACACTGCGGAGCGCGACCACCGGTTGCGGCTTTATGGAATACGGTCGCATGTTAGTCGTCGCCTTCCAGGGCCATCCAGGAACGATTTTGATAGCTGCAGGTGCAACCGGCGGAGGCGTCGGGCACGAGCACCAGGCCGCCGACCGGCAAGGCGTTGATCCAACAGCCGGGCCGGATGCCGCCAAAATTCTCCGACTTTGAATCGGGCGAGATGCTGCGATAACCAAGCGTCGCCGAGCGGAAGAGCATCAGATTCTTTGAGGCCGAGATCTGACCGCAGCCGTACGATCGCGTGAATTCGAACGGCCGCTCGACGCCGGTCAGCAATTCCCAAGCACCCCCTTGGGCGTACACGGCGTCGTCGTTGATGAAGGGCCGCGTGACGTACTTGGCTTCCTTGTTCCAAAGCGGCTCGCCCGAGCGGCCCCGGTACACGGCCAGGCGGCCGCCGACTTCGGAAGGAATTTTGAAGCGCGTCGATTGGTAGCCCATCAACAGCGCGTCGTGTTCGCGGCTGTAGACGAGCATCGTGCCGAAGGCGCCGGGCTGCTTCCAACGCGCCTCGCCGGTGAGTTTGTCGATCGCCAGTAAGCTTCCGGCGGGCTGATTCACCTTGGCGACCGCCGGCAGTTTGGCGTCGGTGTTCTTGGGGTCGAGCTTGTCTTCCTCGGCCACTTTGCGATCGATCAGGTAGACCGTATCGTCGCCGATGGCGATCGCGTTGTGGCGAATCGAATCGGCGGCGTCGTATCGCCAACGGAGCGCGCCCGTTTTGGCGTCGAGCGCGAAGAAGGCGGTCGACTCGCTCCAGAGATCGTTCATATCGGCCCGCCGCCAGCCGAAACGGACCACGTGTTCGGGATTCGCCAGGGTTCCGTAGAGCAGTTCGCCGTCGCAGGCCAGGTATCCCCAGCGGCCGGGCGTGCCGTCGCGATTTTGCGGGGGAGCGAACGTGCCGAGCGTGCGGCCGGTCGCGGCGTCGAGCCGGTAGCAATGCTCCTTGTCGTGAACGTAGACGTCGTCTCCCATCACGCACAAGTTGCTGCCGGTGACGGCGGCGCCCGAGAGGTGATCAGCGCTGTAGTGGGCGAGAATACCGGGGAGCGGAAACTCCCACAGGCTGCGGCCGTTGTAAGCATCGACGGCCCGCAGGGCGTCGACGCCTTCGACGAACATCCGACCGCGATCGTAAACCGGCGCCGGTCCGCGGCCGTGGCGTTGCGGCATTTCGAGATCGACGTCGCGAAACCAGAGGGCATGCAGTTGGCCTCGAACGAGTTCGTCGGTCGAGCAACTGCTGTTGCCCAGGTCGGAATACTGGTGCGTCCAGCTGCCGCTCTTGGCCAGTGCTCCGCGACAGAAGTGGTTCATTTGGCCGGGGCGGCCGGTGCAAAACGCACCGCCAAAGGGACGCAGCACGCGCGGCGGCGAGGCTTCGTCGAAGCGGAGCGGACCGACGTCGAGCGAGTGCGACGAAATCACGAGATCGGCGAAGTACTTTCCGTAAGGATTGTTTTCGAGCGTCCCTTGGTGCACGGTGACGCGCTTGCCGTAGACGCCGGCGGCGGCCAGCTTTTTGCGGACGGCGGCGACCTCCTCTTCCGTCGAGCAAAGGGCATAGATCTGCAGGTTCGTCCGGGCGGCTAGCGCCAGCGGGAGTTCGCCGTCGGTGCATTCCAGGTCGAGGCAGAAGCCCTCTTTGACGCCCGTTCGGCGGATGATTTCGTCGGCCGCGACGGCCGACATGGACGGCGGAAGCGTCTCCCGAAACTTGGCCGGAGGAGCCGTCTCCCGAACCGACGGAGGCGCGGTCCCGGCGGTTTCGCCAGACGCGAAGGAGTAGATGGTGCCGCGCGTGCTACTGACGTAGAGCCGGCCTCCGGCCACGGCGAGGCCGCGAGCCGCACCGTCGATCGTTTTCGTCCAGGCGACTTGTTTGGTGTTCACGTCGACGGCGGTCACCGTTGTGGCGCCTCCGCACACGATCAGGTCGCCGGCCACGATCACGGCCGCTCCGGCATCGACGCCGGAGAGCGACCAGGCCGTTTCGTGCTTCACGGTTTTGACCGGCGCGCCCTTGCGGTCGGGCGCGGTCTTCTCGCTCACGGTGAGCACCTGCAAGCCGGTGGGCGTTCCGCAGACGATTGCGCCGGGCATGGCCGCGTAGCTGCCGGCCTTAAGCTTTTCGGCAATCAGGCCGTCGTCGGTGTTGAACGCGTTGCCGCCGTTATAAAAACGGCCTCCCGCGGCCAGCGCTTCGGTGCCGCCGGCTTTGCCGTTGGCTTGGAGGTGATAATAGAGAAACTTGCCGTCGGCCCGGTTCATGGCGGCGGGAACGGCGCGGCCGGTCGGCACGAGCAGTTTGTCGGCCGTGGCCACCAGGTAGCCTTGGGGGGAAATGCCGCTCTCGGCCATGGCGCCGCCGTGCGGTTGGGCCATGTAGATGCGGCCCGCTTCTTCGTTCTGCCACAGCTGCTTACGGGTGGCAGCGTCGATGGCCGTGAGAAACACGCCGTCGGATTGCCAGATGCCGGCGGCGAAGTAAACGACGCCGTCGCGAACGACCGGCCCGCCGCGGGCCATCCAGCGCGAGACCATTTTGCCGTTGCCGAGGATCATGGCATCGCTCGGGCCCGGGCGCCATTTGGCTTGCAGCGAGCCGTCAGCGGCGGCGAGGCAGTACAGGTAGCCGTCGTCGCTTGCCACGTACAGATCCTGGCCGACGAACGTCGGGGCGAAACGGACCGGGGCGCCGGTGAAAAACGTCCAGCGTTTTTGGCCGGTTTTGGCGTCGAGCGCGACGACGCGGCCGTCGGCCGAGCTGCCGAACACCACGAGGTCGCCGGCGACGACCACTTCGGCCGCCAGGTCGAACGTCATGCGGTTGTCGCGAGGCCAGGCGGGTTCCGGTGCGTGGAACGGTTCGAACGACCAGGCGAGCGAGGGGGAGCCGGCGATACGCTCGGCCGTGTATCCGCTCCGCTCGGCGTCGTTGCGATAGGTCGGCCAATCAGCGGCGCGCGACGACGACTCGCAGGCGAGCCAAGCAAGAGTAAGTAGGCCTATCGTTTTCATCGAGTTCTCGCGGATGGGGCGGGGTCGGGCGGTCGTGATTTCGGAAATGTAAAATGAAAAATGTAAAATGAAAAAGTCAAAATGGGGCGAGGGTCGAGGCGCACTCGGGGCAATCGGCTCGGCGGGCGACGGCAATGGAAGCGAACGTCAGACTGCCGAGGTCGAGGTTCAGCAGCCGGCCTTTCGGCGGTTCGCCCAGGCCTGCCGCCAGCTTAATTACTTCCATGGCGGCGAGGGAGCCGATCGTCGAAGCGACGGCGCCGAATACGGGAAACTCTCGTTTCCAATTTGGGGGCGACTCGGGAATGAGGCAGCTCAGGCAAGGCGTGTGGCCGGGGACGACGGTAAGCAGCCGGGCCTCCAGGTCGTACATCGAACAATCGACGAGCGGCACTCGGCGGCGGACCGCCTGGCGATTCATTTGCAACCGTTCCTCGAACAGCGGAGCGGCGCTCACGATTACGTCGGCCCCGACGGTGAGGCGATGGGCGTTGGTTTCGTCGACGTTCTCCGAGATGGTTTCCACGACGACGTGCGGATTGATTTCACGCAGCCGCCGGGCGGCCGCCGCGATTCGCGGTTCGCCGACGGCGTCGGTCGACATGAGCATTTGTCGGTTCATATCGTTCAACCGCAACTCGCCGGCATGGGCGAGAATCAGGCGTCCGACGCCGGCCGCGGCGAGCTGCATGGCCACCGTACCGCCGACGCCGCCGATGCGCGAAACGAAGACCGTCGTCGCCTTGAGCCGCCGTTGGCCCGTTTCGCCGAAGCCGCGGACCCAGAGCTGCCACTCGTAGCGGCTCCGTTCGTCGGCGGATAGTTCGGGAAGTTCGGGCATGGGGATCAGCCTCCGGCAATCGGGGGCATGAGGGTTACGACGTCGCCCGCTTTGACGAGCACGGATTCGGCCTCGCGCGTCGACACGACTTGGGAATTGAGCACCACCATGAGCGACGGTTGCAATCGGCCGGCCGGGGTCAACAGATGCCGCGTGGCTTCCGCCTGCAGCCGCGAGGCGACCCGCGCGAGCAGCGTTGCGAGGCTCGAGCGGCCTTCGAGCTCGAATTCTTCCTCCGCCTTCTCGACGGCGGTTCGCAGTTGGGCCGTGTATTGGACGAGCAGTCGCATGGATGTTTTTTACGGTCGAATGTAGTTCACGGTTAGTTGCGAGCCGCGGCGGTGGAGAACGTCGAAGTCGCCGAGTCGAGCAGTTGCAGGTCGCCGAGCGGGCGTTGGCGCAAGGTGCCGTCGGCGAGTATGAGCAGGCGTTCGGCAACTTGCGCCGCCTCGGCCCGATTGTGCGTGATGTGGAGCGTGGTGAGATCGCCCGTTCGATGGACCGTTCGGAGCAGCTCGCAGAGCCGATCGCGAGTGGATTCGTCGAGCGCGTTGAGCGGTTCGTCGAGCAGCAGCAAGCGGGGGCGGAACGAGAGGGCGCGACCGAGCGCGACGCGCTGGCTTTCGCCGCCGCTGAGGCCCTGCATCCTCCGGCCGAGCAGCGGCCCGATATCGAGCACGTCGGCCAGCTCATCGACCCGCGCGCGAATCGTGGCGGCCGTGGCGTTTCGGAGCCGCAAGGCGAACTCCAGGTGTTCGCGGACCGTCATGGTTGGAAACAGGGCCAGGTCTTGGGGAACGTAGCCGATGTTCCGCGCGGCCGGTTTCCAGCGAGTGACGTCGGTGCCGTCGAGCAAAATTCGGCCGGCGGCGACCGGACGCAAACCGCAGATCGCTTCGAGGATGGTGGTTTTGCCCCGGCCCGTTTCGCCCATGAGCACGCAGTAGGCCCCCGCCGGGACGACGGCGGAAACATTCGCCAGCACGAACGGGCCGCTACGGAGGGTGACGTCATCCAATTCGATCATGCGGTCACCCGCGTGCCGACAAGCCGAACGACGCTGAGCACCCCGACCGCGGTGAGCACCATCAACAGCGACACGGCGACGGCCGCCTCCAGTTGGCCGACGCTGAGTTCGAGGAAGACGGTGGTCGACAAAACCTCGGTTTTCATGCGGGTGGCGCCGGCGAAGACGAGAATCGGCCCGAACTCGCCGAGCGAGCGGGCCCAGGCGATGGTGAGGGCGGCGATTATGCCTCGCCAGGCCTGCGGCATGGTGACGTGCAGGAACGCCTGGCTCCGACGGCAACCGAGCGTGAGGGAGACCTGCTCGGCCCGGGTGTCGATCTGATCGAACGTCACGCGCATGGTCTGTACGGCGAAGGCGCAGGCGACCGAGAATTGCGCCAGCACCACGGCCGGCTCGGCGAAGGTGATGCGAAGGCCGAAATAATCTTCGAGCCGCCGTTCCGCATAGATTCCGACGGCCGTTCGGTTGAACAAGATCAAGAGACTCAACCCGATCACGAGCGGCGGCAGCACGATGGGGATGTCGACGATGGTATCGATGAGCCAGCGGCCGCGAAACGCGAAGCGGGAAAGCAGGTAGCCGAGCGGCGTGGCGACCAAGACCGCGAGCAGCGCCGAGATGGTGCAAGAAATCAGCGTCAGACGGATGGAATACTGAATTTCCGGTTTCTCGAGCGCCGTGGCGAAATCGGCAGGGGACGTGTAGGTGAGATCGGCCGCGAGCATCAGCAGGATCAACAAGATGTAGCTGCCGCCGACGCCTCCCAAGTAGATGAAAAAGGGGACGTCGGAACCGACCCGGTGCCGCGCGGCCGGGCCGGCGGCTTCTGCGGCGCCGGAATTCAGGGGGGTGGGGACGGCGTTGCCGGTCATCACTCGACTTTCGCGTCGACCCAGCGGAAGCCTTCGCTCGCAAATCGTTTTTGCGAGGCGTCGGCGCGAATCGCCGCGAGCAGCCGTTCGGTCAGGCGCTTGTGGCCGGAGTCTTTCGAGGTGCCGAACGGCTGGGTGGCGATCGAGCAAGGGAGCCCTTGGATTCGAACGGCGTCGAGCGAGTCGCCGGCTCCCGCGGAGTTGCTCAGGTAGGCGACGGCCGCGTCGAGTGAACCGGTTTGCATCTGGTTGACGAGCATGTCGCCGGTGGGCGTTTGCACGGCGACGTTCTTCATGACGGCTTCTTGCACGCCCCCTTCAAGAAACGTGCGCTGCGTGATCCAGCCCATGGCGCACTGTTTCTCATGGCCGATGCCGACTCGCAGGCCGGGCTTCGCCAGGTCGCGGAGCGAGGCGATGCCGTGCGGATTTCCCTTCTGCACCATAATGACCAGCTCGTTCTGCGAAATATCTGCGGAGTCGGGAAACAACTCGCGGACTTGTTTCATGAACTCGACGTCGCAAGCGAAGTAGGCGTCGGGGATGCGGCCGGCCTTCATTTGGGCGACGAGAATCCCACAGCCGTTGTAAACCCGCAGGACGCTCACCCCTTCTCGCTCTTCGAAGGCGGTGACCGTCTTTTCGATGGCGGGCCGGAGCATGGAACCGGCGTAGAGGGTCACTTCCGGACGCTCGCTCCAGACGTCCCCTTCGACCGCTTGGAAACCGAACTCCGCGTACCGGGCCAGGCCCTTGTCGCGGGCCGAGAGAAAGCGGGCGAAGCGGAGCGCCTGCGTGGGTTGGCGGCTCGACTTCAAGACCGTCGCCGCCACCTGGGCTTCGACTTTATCCAACTCAGGGAGCTTAAGGGCTTCGAGCTCCGGATAGTCGTGCAAGACGGCGTCGAACACGATGCCGGCGTCGACGGCACCGACTTTCACGTCGCCGGCGACCTCGTTGACCGTCGTCTTATAGACCGTGGTGCGGGCGTGGAGCGGCTCCCAACGCTGATCGGCTTCGAGCGTTTCGCGGGTGAGCTTGCCGATTGCGGTGGCTTCGGTGGAGCCTTGGGCGACGCGAACGTCGGAGCGGAGGAGATCGTCCCACTTCAGAATCTGTTTGGGGTTTCCTTTGGCCACGGCGACGACGGCCCGCATGCGAGCCAAGGGAAACACCTCGCGAGCCAGGTCGCGATTGCGGGCGGCCTCGATGTAGCTATCGTCGGCCGGGAGGTAGAGATCGCCGTTGCCGGCGACATCGGCTGAGGCCAGCAAGGTTTGCGAGGGGCCGTATTGGATGTGGAGCGGGGTTCCGTAGGCCTGTTCGTAGTCGCGGCGAACCGCCTCCATTACCGAGCGGTTGCTGGCGGCACAGAGAATGACAAGCGGCTGCGAGGTGGACGGGTTTTTTTCCTCGCGCCGGACCATGGC
>Ga0163153_10008086_pt1 | contig 11070 bp, 9 predicted proteins | sample OliLakLV19MP6IB1_FD_148629 | JGI IMG/M metagenome (GOLD analysis project Ga0163153, IMG submission 148629) | Freshwater microbial mat bacterial communities from Lake Vanda, McMurdo Dry Valleys, Antarctica - Oligotrophic Lake LV.19.MP6.IB-1 | ecosystem: Environmental > Aquatic > Freshwater > Lake... | reverse complement strand
CGCTCGATGGGCCGCTCGTCGATGCTATCGGCGGCGATGCCGGCGGTGGGGAGTCGCTTGACATCAGCGGCCTCACGGCGATTCCGGGTCTGATCGAGGGGCATGCCCACCTCTGCTTCAACGCCGCCGCCGATTGGCGAGAGGTCTACGACAGCGATTCGCCATCGCGCATGCTCCTGCGCATGGCCCAGGCGGGGCGGTCGATGCTGGAAGCGGGGATCACGACGGTGCGTGATCTCGGGGCGCCGACCGCACTGGCCGTTGAGTTGCGCGAAGCCTTCGAAGCGGAGCTTGTGCCCGGCCCTTCCCTGTTCGTTGCGGGGGCGCCGATCACGACTACCGGCGGGCATTGCTGGTTCATGGGTGGCGAGGCCGATGGGGAAGTCGAACTGCGCAAGGCCGTGCGCCAGCGCGTGAAGGACGGCTGCGATTGGATCAAGGTGATGGCCACGGGCGGGAACATGACGCGCGGCACGAACACGCTCGCCGCCCAGTACACCGTCGATGAGCTACGCGCTGTGGTCGAAGAGGCACATCGCCTTCGGCACAGAGTCGCCGCGCATTGCCATGGGACCGCGGGCATCCGCGTGGCGGTCGAAGCGGGGGTCGATACGCTCGAACACTGTTCGTTCACCGGGGCGAAGGGTGTCGATTTCGACGACGACCTCGTCCAGGAAATCGCAGCCAAGGGGCTGATCATCTCCCCAACGATTTCCGTTGGATACCGTTCCTGGGCGGACGATGGGCTGAAACGGCAACGCGCGGAGCTGACGCGTTCGTTTTTCGAAGCGGGGTGCAAGGTCGCCATGAGCACCGACTGCGGCATCCCACGCGTCCCGCATCCTGCCCTTGGTGTCGGTATCGAAGTGCTCCAGGAGCTCGGGCAGCTTTCGGCACTGGCCGCCCTCAGACTGGCGACGAGCACATCGGCGGATCTGCTCGGGCTCCCGGATCGGGGCACGCTTCAGCCCGCCAAGCGCGCGGATGTCCTCGTCGTGGAAGGAGACCCGACCCAGGACCTCCGCGCATTGCAACGTGTTCGCTATGTAGTGAAGGGGGGCCGGGTCGTTTATGCGCGTCCCCGCGCCTGATTCGCGGCGCTACCCCCTCTGGGCTAATGCGTTCGCCCGCAACCAGTCCGGTGGCTAGACTCGAATGGCGAGAGGGTCAGGTTCCCGATGATTTCCAGCATTGTTTTGAGCGCGGGCATGTCCACGCGCATGGGCGAGCCGAAGGCGCTCCTGGACTGGGGCGGAGAACCCCTGCTCAGTTACCAGATAAAGCAGCTCAAGGAAGCGGGCGTCGATGAAGTCATCGTCGTGCTTGGACACGTCGCGGACGACATCCATCGCAAGATCGGCAAGTTGCCCTGCAGGGTGATGTTAAACCCGCGGTTCCAGATGGGCCGCGCCGGCTCTCTCCGCATTGGCGCCAAGGCCGTCAATCGCGATGCCGAAGCGATCGTCATCATCTCCGTTGACCAGCCCCGCCCGGCCTCGTTCATCGGCGAACTCCTCAGGGCGCACACGTCCATGAGTGCGGCGACGCGCCCTTCCCATGGCGGCCACACCGGGCACCCCGTGGTGGTCGCGGGTCGGCTACGCGAAGAGATGATGAACGCGACGGACGAGACAGACGGCCTGAAGGGCGTCTTGCGTGCACACCAGGCGGAGCTCGCCGAAATGGAGACGGACGACCTTTGCCATCTCGACGTCAACACTCCTGAGGAATTCGCCGCGGCGAAAGCCCGCTTCGGGCTGGCCCGCTAAGCCGTGGCGCCTGTCCGCCTCGTCGTCTTCGATCTCGACGAGACGCTGATCGACGCGCGCAAAGCCTGGGAGTACACGGTTGAGCAGTCTCTGTTGTCGGTGTGTGGCCGCCAGGTCAGCGCCTCTGGGCTGGTGGGCGAATACCGCCGCCGTCCGTGGCGGCACGTGTTCTCCGTCCTCGCGCCGGGACCCGTTGAAGTTGAGCGCTGCGAAGAGACGGCAATCGCGATGTATCATCGAAGCGCGCTCAAACGGCTGCTCGTCCACGAAGGGGTGGGAATGGCGCTCGATGGATTGCGGGCACAGCGGCTGGAAATTGGCGCTATCTCCCGTGAACCCCACGCGCGGGCATTAAAACAGATCGAATCGACCGGGTTGGAACGGTTCCTCTCCGTGCTCTCGCCGACAGCAGAGGGCGAACCGTGGAACGCGGGGGCGCGGGTGCGGGATTGTGCGTCCTACCTCCGACGGGCGCCCCAAGAGGCCGTCGTCATTTCCGGGGAAGCTGACACACTCCGGCTAGCTGAGAAGCTTGGCTTTCGCGCTCTCCTGGCCAGGTGGGCAACTGCAACGGACACTTCCGAATTGGCCATCCAAGCGCCGCGCGACCTCGAAAGCGCCCTCCGCGGGCTCGCACGAGGATAGGCCCACGTCTCAGGCGGCGCTTTCGCTGCGCGGTTCGACCAACTGGTGACAACCCGGGCAGAACGTCCGAGGGCGCGCCGAGAGGAATCGCAGTTCACAGGCCGGGCAGACGACAATCTTTCGAATCATTTCAAGCCATCCTCTGGATGTATCCATCGATATTATCGTGCTATGGCTCCAGCAGTGGAGGTACGGCTGGGTAACAATGATTTACCGGCGTGCCATAGCGCTGGTCGATACATCGATGCGCAGGAAACACGCCTGAACCGTAGCCATTAGATGCCCCGTGCGCGAAGCTGGTCGCCGAACAGGTCCGAGGAGGAGGGCGCGCAACATGGCGATCACGATCACCACAACGGGAAACATTGAAGGACGGCAGGTGACCGCATACCTGGGAGTGGTCGCTGGCGAGTCGATCCTCGGCGTCAACGTCTTCAAGGACATCACAGCCGGCTTCCGCAACATCGTGGGCGGGCGCTCAGGCAAATACGAAGAGGAGCTGCGCAAGGGCCGCGACACGGCCCTCCTGGAACTCACCGAGCGCGCAGCTGAACTCGGCGCCGATGCCGTCCTGGGCGTGAAGATCGATTACGAAACCGTCGGCGGACAAATGCTCATGGTCACGGCTGCGGGGACCGCGGTGAAGCTGGCGTAACCGCGGCTCAATCGTGTCTCGCTCGCCCTTTCTGCCCGTTCCCGTTAGTGTACGGGAGCATATTTCACGCCTATCGGGGGAACGTTCGTGGTAACGAAAATCGGCATCAACGGGTTCGGCCGCATCGGTCGACAGGTCTTCAAGGCGATCAACGACCGCTACGCCGACAAGCTCGAGGTGGTCGCGATCAACGACCTCGTCGCCAGCGAGACGAACGCCAACCTGCTGAAGTACGACAGCAACTATGGCCGCTGGAACCGCGACATCCGCGCCGAGGGCGGAAACATCGTCGTCGATGGCAAGGTCATCACCGTCTTCAGCGAGCGCGACCCCGGAGCGATCCCGTGGGGGAGGGTCGGGGCTGAAATTGTCATCGAATCAACGGGCCTTTTCACGGACGCGAACCTCGCCAGGGCACATCGTCGCGACTCGGTGAAGAAAGTCATCATCAGTGCCCCTGCGAAGAACGAGGACCTCACGATTGTCCTTGGCGTAAACGCCGAAAAGTACGACCGTGCCGCGCACAATGTGATCTCCAACGCCAGCTGCACAACGAACGGTCTCGCGCCCGTCGTCAAGGTGATCGTTGACAACCTGGGGTTCGTCAAGGGCCAGATGACGACCATCCACAGCTACACCAACTCCCAGCAGATCCTCGACAAAGCTGCTGGAACGGACCTGCGCGAGATGCGCGCGGGCGCGATGAACATCGTGCCGACATCCACGGGCGCTGCCAAAGCCTTGCGCCTGGTCATCCCCGAGATCGAAGGCAAGCTCGACGGCCTCGCCTATCGCGTGCCCACGCCCACCGTCTCCATCGTCGAGATCGTCGCGCTCACCGAGAAGGACACGACGAAGGACGAACTCAACGCGATCCTCAAAGATATGGCTGCGGAAAAGATGAAGGGCATCCTCGGCTTCACGATGGATCCCGTCGTTTCCATGGACATAAAGGGCGACGAGCGCAGCAGCATCGTCGATGGCCAGTCCACGAACGTCGTCATGGGCAACCTCGTGAAGGTCGCCGCCTGGTACGACAACGAGTGGGGCTACGCCTGCCGCCTGAGCGACCTCTGCGCGTTTTTGGTAGACGAAGGCCTCTAACAGCGTTCCCGGCACGACCGTCGGGCCGGAAACGTGTCACTTCAGAGCTGAGACCGGTCAGTTGGCAAAGCTCGAAACTGACTCGACGTTGCGTCGGTTCCCCCATCACGGACGACGCTGGTTGGGTGGTGGACATTTCCCGCCTTACGGCCAGCCAGCCTCGATGAGCGCGGCGCGCGCCTTGCGCTGGAGTTCGATCATGGGGATCTCCATCGGATGCGAGTCGTGGCGGAAGGCGCATTCGAACTGGCCGCGCAGGTAGTGGGCGGTGAAGCGAACCTTGCCCAGCTCGCGGAACTGCGTGATGTGACCGGCTTCGTGGGCGATGAGGGCAAGGCCGCGCGCCGTGTCCATGCGGTAGCGCTCGGAGCGAAAGAACACGTGGCTGGCGAACGTGGTCGCGCCGGTCCGCAGGACGACCGGGTACCAGCGCCCGGGCCAGCCCGTGACCACGCGCTTCGCTCCAGCGATTCGCGCGCGACGAAGGGCGCGAGGGTCTCGATCACGTCAACCGGTAGTTGCGCAGACATCTCGGTCATAGGCTAGCAGGTCCACGCGCGTGGCGAACGGCGTCCGGTCGAGGGATCGCGCGGCGTTCGTGCGGAGCCGGGCGGCGGGCACCCAGGACGGCGAGAGTAGGTCCAGACGGTTGTGCCGTGGCCCCCGGCAGGGACGGCCGTGACTACAGTTCCTGCATCACGGAACGGCGAGTTTCGACTGATCGACTCCGTAGATGGCGTAATCACCGCTCCGGAAGACCTCGGACAGCGCGGGGAGCTTCGCAAATTTATCGATGCCGCCGGGGGTGCTGAACACCAACTCCTCGGTGCCCACTACCACGTAGCTAACGTTGTACTTGCGCAGGTAGCGCTCGGCGAAAGTGGGGTCAGCGTCCTTGTAGAAGCGCGCGGTGTCGCCCCGGCGTTCGGCCACGAGGCCGCCGTAGTCGCCGCGCTGCTGGTTCTGGTGGTTGTCCCAGCCGATGACGGCGGGGAGCCCGGTGTTCATCGAGATGCGTCCCGTCCAGTGATAAAGCGGCCCCACCGCTTCCGCGATCACGGGGGAGCCCTTCACGTTCGTCCGCAGCCAGTCGATGAGAGGGCGGTCATCGTTGAGATTCAGGAGCTTGTCGTCGCGCTGGTCGGGCGTGCCCGCATCTTCGTGGAAGGTCGCCTTCGCGAGATAGGCGAGGCCGTCGAGCGTGACCGGCGTCTCCGCGAAGCGCCGTTCCTGCCGGGCGCGCGTGCCGGAGTAGAGGAAGATGATGCTCCCAAGGACGAGCACCACCGCGGCAAACGCAACTACGGATGCGGCGAATCCACGGCCAGGGCGGAATCGGGGTCGGTAACCCTCGACGGCGTAAAGCGCCCGAGCCACGTACCAGGCCGCGAACGCTCCCCCGAGGGCATACAGCTGCCACGCCTGCAGCGAGAACTTGAAGACGGTGTTCATGCGCACAATGTCGTTCTTCACGATCACGACATCGATGCCCGCGCCAATCGCAAAGGCGAGGGCGAGCATGGCCGTCGCGACCCCGCGCGCCGGATCGCGCTCGCCGCGCCACTCGATCCACAGCAGGTTCAGCAGGAAGATTTCGGCAACGACGCTCAATGCCACGACTGTCACGCCAAAGCGCCAGGTAAAGAGCGTCAGGCCGAGCAGGAAGATGCCGAAGGCGCCGATCTCCACCCATCCGCGGACAGCCATGAGAACGAAATTGCGCGGCCTTCGCGTGCCTGAACTTGCATGCGCGACCTCGTGGTAGCGCACCGCGATGAACGCGACGGCGATGCACACGAACAGGCCGAAGTGCGCGAAGTATTGGTTCGCCTTCGTCGTCTCCGGCGCGCGCTCCAGGCCGCTGTTGAACACCTCGAAGTTCGCCGTGTAGGGCGCGAAGAACACGGTCAGCGTCAGCGCCACGATTGCCAGGTGGGCGACGGCATCCCAGAATCGCAGGTCCCAACGACGTGTGGCGAACAGCTGTCCGAAGGCGATCCCACCGCTGGCGATGAGCACGGCCGTGGGGAAGTCCCAGGTGTGCACGGTACGCACGAGGCCGACGGCCAGGCCCAGGAAGACAGCGACCACCCAGCTCCTGGCCCGCATCCCCGCGTTCACCGAGGCCACATACGCAACAGCCAGCGCGATGACAAGACCAAAGAACGGGAGCCCCATGAGGTGGGGGTGGAGGTCCGCGAAGAGGAGCGACCAGAAGGGGAACTCGGTGATATCAAACGTACCGATGTGGACGCGGCTGCTGCGCCACCAGTCGAACGGTTGCAACGCAACACCGTCAACCAGCCACCGCTGGAAGCCGCCCACAATCCCGACGACCCCGCCGAGCACGGGCACGTCCTGGAACAGCGTCCACTGGTTGAGGTGCTGGAAGCGTTCGATCGCCTGGTGTCCGCCATCCAAATTGGCGATGCCGACCAGCAGAAACGCCCCGATCACACCGACGATAATCGCCTGGCGCCGCGCGGCGCCGCGCGCCAACCCCGAAACGCGCGCCGCCGAAAGGGCCACAAGGTTATGGACCGTGGAAAACGCGGTCACCGCCCCAAGCGCCGCGAATGTCGGGATGCCCAGGTTAAACGCGACTTCGGGCAGGATGCGCAGCGCGCGGATGGGCGCCGAGAGGAAGAACCAGCCCATGTAGTAATAGTTCAGCGTCCCGCCCGCGAACCACGGATCGTATGGGGGCAGGTGCGTCGAGCGCGTGACGGCGGTCAGGTAGGCCAGATCCATGGGCTTTTCGCCCCCCTGGGGGTGGTGCCAGGTATCCGGATTCCAGGCGCGGAGAGCGAGAAACGCGCAGAAGGCGAGGAGGAACACCGCCTCCATCGCAAGCCAGCTGCGCCAGTGTTCACGAGCTTCGGTCTGCAGGTCTTGCCACGTGTACGTGGCAAAACCTATACCCACCGCGACGGCAAAGGCGAAGACGACCCAGACGAGTTGCCCGGAGAAATCGAACGCACCCCAGGCAACCAGACCCCAGGTGGGCAGGACGACGGCGCTCAGCCCAAGCAGTTTGGAAAGCCCGAACCCGCGATCGGGCAAGGCGCGAAAGAGGATGACGACCCACGGCAACGAGGCGAAGGCGACGATCTCCAGCCAGGCCAGCCACCAGATCAAGGGAAGATGGCCCGTCAGACCGTCGCCGCGGCCAAACACGTCGGTGAACGTGCCGCCGCTTTGCTGGACGGAGGCCTCGGCCGGTGTGAACTGGAGTGCGTTCGTCCGGCCTTGCTTTGGCAGGAGGTTGTTCGCGCGGTCGGGGTACGCGGCGTTGAGCAAGGCGAGCGCTCCTTGCGAATCCCAGCGCTCCGTCTTCTTGTAGATGCGGACGATAGGGTGGTCGTACACCGTGAATGACTCCTCGGCGCGGGAGTCGTCGATCCATATCCCAAGGAACGAGGGGCGCACCGCGAACTCCGCCACGAGGTCAAACCCCAGTTCGCCGCTTTCGAGCGCGTCGTAGTAACGAATCATCGCGGGGTATTCGCGTTCCAGGCGCGGGATCGACTGGCGGACGCGGTTGGAACTGATGACGATGTAGTCCGCGTTGTCGAGGCCCCGTTTCGCCGCATGACCGGGGGCGCCGTGGATGAATTGCCGGACCTTTTCGAAGCTGTCCGGCTGGTAGGGTTCCGTCTCGATGAGGGGATACCTCGCGGTTGCGCCAGGGATGGAGTAAGGCAGCGTGTCGTCCCAGAGTTCGCCCGTGACGCTGGCACCGTCCGGGATATTCGCGTACATCCAGCGGCTGGCGGTGATGCGCGGATGCTCCGCCGTGTAGACGTTCTGGAACGCGAACGCCCACCAAAAGGTGAGCGCGAACACCGCGATCACGCCGCCGCGCGCCGCCCAGCGTACATTCGTCGCATCCGCCAACGGCCCCCGCCACGACGCGCCACTTCGAATCCGCCGCATGGACGTGTCGAAACCCGGTCGCCCGACGGCGCTCCACAACGTGATCATCCCCCATCCAGCGAACAGGCATAGGACGGGGTAGATCGGCGCAAAATAGCGCATGAAGGCCACGAACCGGTACCCCTGGAATACGAACACCGCCGCCGCGAACGTCAGGGGGAGCAGGTACGTGAGTTCGCGACGCTTGAACACCAGGGCGGCGCCAAGGAGTGCGCCAAGGATCCCCGCCACGCCGAGCGCTGGGCCCAGCCCAAAGCCCACGATGTTCCGTAACGGGGTGAGGAAGGGAGTGCGCCCGGCGAACTGCACGAAGGGCGGGAAGTCCACGTTGCCGTTTTGGAAGTCCACCTCGCGTTCGATATCGGCACGCCACTGTGGGTTGATGCTCATATCGAAGAAGGTCGGCCCGGTGAATGCGTACGGTTGGGCGATACGAAACACGACCAGGCCAATCGCCAGCGACAGGCAGAGCAGTGAAAGGTCGATCGACCAGAACCCGGCGGGGGGCCGCTCGGTACTCGGCAGGTACGGTTCCGGGAGCAGGAGGCGGTGCCACGGGGCGCCCGCTTGTCCGCGCCAACGCAGGCCGAGCTGAGGGAAGTCGCGCAATCCAATGCGTATCGCCGCGGCCACGAACGGGATGAGGACCAGTGGCCAGGCCGTCACCTTGCAGGCGAGGCCGAGACCAATCGAGACACCGATGGCCGCGCACAGTCCCGCCCTGCCCAGGGTCCGTTCCGCGCTCACGGCATAGGTTGCCAGCAGCAACGTGAGGACGGCAAAGAAGGTGACGTACGGGTCCATCGTCCAGAAGTGCGCGAGCTGCGTGGGGAGGACGGCGAGGGCATAGAGCAAAGACGCCGCCAACCCCGCTTTCCTCCCGAACAAGGCCAATCCAAGGAGGAAGACAAGCGCGACCGTGGCTGTATCAAAGAGGGCCGTCAGCCTGCGGCCCCAGAGGACATCGACGTCGTACGAGCGGCCCGAGCCCGCGGGTTTGTCCACGGCGTTCGGGAGGTCGTACGTGCGGAACCCGAGGTCCAGGGTATCGGGAAGGTGGCCCGCCAGCGTCGTCGCGCCCTTCGCGAGGAAGAGCGGGAACGTGCCATAGACGTAGGAATGGATGTTCGGTGCGTTGTAGGGGTTGAGCGGGCTCTGGGCGGTGTCAAAGTATTCGCCAACGGAACCGGGCCACGATGTATCATCCGCCACGAACGAAAGAAAGCGTTCGTCGGGATGCATGTGGAGGACATCGTCGCCCCCCTCGGGCCTGTCCCATTCGAGACCACGGAAACGAAGGACAGCGGCGAGCACGAGTATCAGCGCGAGCGCGACTTCCCAGCGCAAAAGAGCGGAACCGGCGCCGCCAAGGGCCTGCAATGGGGCCGAGCGCCCGTCGCTGCGTTCGTAGGGCGTGTTGACCACGCGTCCTCCCCACATATCGCTCCGTGTCTGACGGGCTATTCAGAGAGGATACGTTGCCGGTACGTTGTGGGCGCAAACGGGGAAAGCCGCCCAAACCGGGCCTCCGTCCGCGTCTTCCCTACGGCGCGGCGAACCTCAATCGGGCATCGCGGCGCTCGACGCTGGGCACATAGCATCCGAAGATCGTATCATCTCCTCAATTGTGACCAGATGCCCCGGCTTTGGGGCTTGAGGAGACCGGTTTGATTCGTATTCGACTTCGTCGCGTTGGCAAGATGCGCCAGCCGTACTATCGCGTGGTGGTGGCCAACAAACAGGACAAGCGCGACGGCGACTTCATCGAGACGTTGGGTTCCTATGACCCGCACACCGACCCGCCCACCGCCATCATCAACGGGCCGAGCGCGTTGGAGTGGATCCGCAAGGGCGCGCAGCCTTCGGAATCCGCCATGAAGGTCCTCAAACGGGCGGGCGTTTTTGACGCTGCCCCGGCGGCGGAGTAACCCATGCCCAGTATGATGGCCGACGTAGTCGACTACCTCGCGAAGGCGCTGGTCGATAAGCCCGAAGACGTGAAGGTCACTGAACGCGAAGATGGCGGACGCATCATCGTGCGGCTTGATGTCGCCGAGGATGACTGGGGCAAGGTGATCGGTCGTGGTGGACGCATCGCCAGCTCAATGCGTTCCCTCGTCAAGGTCGCCGCCGTGAAAGAAGACGTGCGCGTCGCCCTGGAGATTGGCGACTGAGCGGGGACGGCACGGACAATACTCCCCAGGTGGCAGAAGAACCCGAACCGGCCGACAAGTCGCCCGTTCGAACAAACACGCCTCGTGGCCGCAAGAAGCCTCGCGTGGCCGTGGAAATCGCTGCCGAAGAGCCGCGCCCCGGTTACACGGCGGTGGGCCGCGTGCTGCGGCCCCATGGCATCCGCGGCGAACTGCGGTGCTCCGCCTTCTCCCCGGCGGCCCCCAACCTCCAGGCCGATTGCCGCATCTTCCTCGCTGGGTCGGAGCGTGCCGTCCGCGTGGTCCGAGCGCGCCCTGACAAGGGCGGTTGGATACTGGAGATTTTCGGAGTCAATACCCGCGATGCCGCCGAAGCGCTCGTGGGAACCCTAATCGAAGCGGCTGACGCCGACGTCAAGCGCGACGACGCTGAATCGTTCTTCGTCCACGAACTCATCGGCTTGCGAGCGATCACCGAAACGGGCGAGGAGCTCGGCGTCGTCTCCGAAGTTCTCCAGATGGGGGCAGCGGACGTGTACGTGATTCACGGGCCAAGAGGCGAGATCCTCCTCCCCGCGATCGGCGACGTGGTGAAGCAGATAGACACGGCCAAACAGTTCATGCGTATTACACTTTTGCCCGGACTGTTGGACGAATCGAAATAGCCCATTGAATCCATCTATCGCTGGGACTATACTTCCGCAGGTTTGGTAATGGCTGGCGGCCATTCCAGGCAAACCACAGCGTTGAAATCGAGGGGGAAGTCTACATGTCCAGGGCCGAAGCGCTTCAACTGGTTGGCGCCTGC
>Ga0163153_10008085_pt1 | contig 11071 bp, 4 predicted proteins | sample OliLakLV19MP6IB1_FD_148629 | JGI IMG/M metagenome (GOLD analysis project Ga0163153, IMG submission 148629) | Freshwater microbial mat bacterial communities from Lake Vanda, McMurdo Dry Valleys, Antarctica - Oligotrophic Lake LV.19.MP6.IB-1 | ecosystem: Environmental > Aquatic > Freshwater > Lake... | reverse complement strand
GCGCTGCGCTGGTCTTGCGACCTATTGAGTTTGGTACGCCTTCGGACGGAGGCGAATTGCGTATTCCCTACAGGCGCCATGCTCGACTTGGAAATTGGCGATTCAAGTATCCGCCGCGACCTACGATTGTGCGGAGCCCCATATTCGAAGGGTGTTGCGAGATGGAAGACGATCGCCGCTCTAATTACCGCGCCGCCGCCGCCGAGAGTCGGCCCGCATCGCTCGTCATCGACGGGCGCCGCGCAACCGGATACATCGTCGACGAATCTTCCGGAGGCCTTTGCTTTCTGGCGACCTCCAGCTTTCCGGCCGAGGAGAACGCACAGGGAGCGCTAGCGGAGTGGGACGGCGTGCCGATCGCGGTTTCCGTGGCCTACGTCGAGGTAACGGCGCTGCGAACCCGAATAGGGTTGCGCCGAAACGAAGGACGGCCGGTTCGAACGCACCGACAACGAACGAAACTTCGGCCGCGGGTTGCGATCGTCGTCATCGGCGCTCTGGCGGGCGTCGCGCTCGGCCTGTTGCTCGTTCGCTTCACTTAGTTCGGGATTTGAAGCGTCGACCGGCAGTCAGAAGGGGAACGACCGGTCCGAGACGGACGGGCTCTCACTGTGCCGGCTTCCAACCGGCTTCGATCCGCCCCGGCGGTTGGTGAAACCAGGGGAGACGGGGTCGATCACGATCAAGAAACCTACTCGGTGGCGATCGGGAGGCGGGCGAAAACTCGCGTTCCGACTTCCGACTCGCTCTCGATCAGGCCTTGGCCGCCGAGCAGGCGGACGCGTTCGGTCATGCCGAGCAGACCGAAGCCCTTGCGACGAGCGGCCTCGACCTCGAAGCCGCGACCGAAATCGCGAATTTCGAGATGGAGATCGCCGCCGATCAAGCGGGATTGACGCGGATGAAGTAGCCGCGATGGTCGGCTACGCAGAGCATCTCGTTGACGAAATCAAAAAAGTCGTACATGAGATGAAGGATCGAGAATCGGACGGATCGGCAGAGCGCAGGCGGCCACCGGTTGGGCGCTGCCGGACGAAATTGTCGCCTGCCGCTTGTTCCGCCGCTGCACAGCGGCGCAACAAGCAAGCTCCTGTGAACGCTCTTTCTCTGCCATTGGCAACATACAAGGCACAGAGAAAATGACGGAGACATTAATGGTACGCAGAAACAGAGGAGGAACTATCGCGAAAGCATTGACAGGACAAAATCACGGAACCGACCGGACGAATATAGCCACAGATGGACACAGCTGAAGAGGAGTGCGCCGGGACACCGCCGAAAGTAATCAGTAAATGCTTCACGTAATATCGCAAATATCATACGCTATGCAGACGTGACGCGAAGCGAAGTTGCCGTCGCTCGACATAAGCCGAAACGATCGTTCGGTCTACTCGCTTTTCACGATTGCGCGGCCACATCGCCCCTCGAAGCAACAGCTAGTTCGGTGGAATTCCGCGTTTCAGGCGAGAGTTACCGATCATTACCTGCGCCAACGTTAATAAGAATCCGGCAAACATGGGCGACTTCAAGAACTCCTGGGCCGTGGTTGTCGGTATCGACAATTACAAGAACGGAATTCCGATCCTCAGGACGGCCGTAAACGATGCTCGTCGTCTAGCGGATCTTCTGGAGCGACGGCACGGATACCGCGTGGAGTGTTTGGCTCACGACGTCACGGATTTGCGCCTGAAGGTTCTCATAACGTCGCTGGACAAGCGAGTCGGACCCGACGACCGCTTGCTATTCTATTTTGCCGGTCACGGCATTGCGTACGACGGGGATGACGGGCGGCCGGCGGGTTACCTCATTCCCGAGAATGCCGAACGGGATAAGTCGAAGTTTCTGGCAATGGAGGATTTGCACGCTTCGCTGACCGCGTTGAAATGCCGACACATGCTCTTGATACTCGACTGTTGCTTTGCCGCAGCTTTCCGCTGGTCTAGCACCCGGAGAGTCGATTTACCACCCGACGTCCTGCACCGCGAACGTTATGAGCGCTACATCGAGGATCCGGCCTGGCAGGTGATCAGTTCCGCCTATGGAGAGGCGCTTGACCTCTTGGCCGGCGACGTAATCGGCAAGCGGCCGGAACAGGAAGGGCACTCTCCCTTTGCCGACGCACTATTCCGGGGCCTGGAGGGGGAAGCGGACATCATTCCCATCGCTCAAGACGGTAGGCCCCGTGGTGACGGCGTGATCACTGCGACGGAACTGTATCTCTACCTGCGAGAAAGCGTCGAGAACGCGACGAAGGGCCGTCGATTTCGACAAACGCCCGGTCTTTGGCCACTAAACCGGCACGGCGGGGGTGAATATGTCTTTCTCGTACCGGATTATGCTCTGGACCTTCCACCTGCTCCCGAGTTGAACGATGCCAACAACCCCTATTTGGGTCTTAGGCCCTACGAGGAGCGGGACAGCCGCTTCTTCTTCGGACGGAATCGACTAATCGAGCAGTTGCAGGACGTCGTCAACCAGGAATCGCTAACGGTGGTGCTCGGCGTCTCCGGCACGGGGAAGTCGAGCCTGGTAAAAGCCGGACTAATTCCGCGGCTCAGCGCCGATCCGAATAGAAAATGGATGATCCTGGAACAAGTTCGGGCGAAGCCGAGCAAAGGGGAAAAGGGCGAAAGGATTCCCGCCATTCGTCCCGGGGCGACGCCGCTAAAGTCGCTGGCAGGTGTGGCACGGCCCGGTCAAGCAACGGAGCCACACGACCTGGCGCGCTTAAGCAAAGAGCTCAAAAGGAATCCCAAGGCATTTGCCGGTACGCTGCTGGATTGGGCAGCCGGCGATCCGGATGCGATCCTGCTCTTGGTCATCGACCAATTTGAAGAGTTGGTAACGCTGTGCAACGACCGGAGCGAACGCGAGCAGTTCCTGACACAGCTATCGAACGCACTGGAGGCCTTGCCCGACCGCTTTCGCCTCCTGATAACGCTGCGAAGCGACTTTGAACCCCAATTCGCGACGTTGTTACTTCGAGGAGAAGACTCCGTGCGGCAGGAATTCGCCCCTCGATCGACACAGACCGCGACGTACGACCTGGAAAGCGACGACGGCATCGCGGTTGCGAACCGGCGCAATCGCCGGTCGGCCGCCCGATTTGTCGTTCCGCCGCTGACGCAAGATGAGTTGCGGGACGTGATCGAGAAACCGGCGTCGGTGCAAGTACTCTATTTCGAGAAAACCCTCGTCGACAAACTGATCAACGAGGTCGTGCAAATGCCCGGCGCTTTGCCGCTGCTTTCGTTCACGCTCAGCGAACTGTTTCGCAGGTATGTTCGACGACCCGCCGAGGATCGCCAATTGACGGTGGCGGATTATGAGGTTTTGGGCGGCGTCGCAGGATCATTGCGTCGCCGCGCAACGGAGATTTACGATGAACTTGGAAAACGAGACGAACCGGCGCCGTAAGCCGATGCCGCATCAGCGCACCATGCGGCGAATCATGCTCCGGATGGTATCGGTCGAGGGGGGCGAATTGGCTCGCCGCCGCGTTCCGTTGTCGGAACTCAAATACCGCGACGGTGACGAGGAGCAGCGTGTCAAGGAAGTTCTGGATGCCCTCATCGACGCCCGGCTAGTCGTAACCGGTAAGGAGCCCGACGGGGAACCTTACGCGGAACCGGCGCACGACGCACTCGTGCGCGGCTGGGACAAGCTGCTCGAGTGGAGGCAGGAGTCACAGGAAGAACTGACGCTACGCGGTCTGCTCACTCCGGCAGCGAACGACTGGAAGGCGCGCACGGGCGGGTTATGGCATTTCAACCCGCGTTTGTCGCTCGTGAGTCAGCAACTTCGTCCGAGCGAAAACTACGGCCAAACGCAGTTCGCAGCCCGCGACGACGGCTGGCTGAACGCCGATGAGGCCGAGTTCATCGAAAAGAGCGCAGGGAGGAGGCAGAAGATTCTGGCCGGAATCGTCGGTGTGACGGCCGCCGCATTCCTCGCAATGGGCATTCTCACATTGTTCGCCTATTCCGAAAGGAACCGTGCCGACGTCAACGCGACGACGGCTCGGAGGAACGAACAAAAGGCACTGGACCGGTTGAGCCACCTCCAGGTCCGGACGTACGCCAACACGTTGAATGAAGTCGCACACCTCAGCAGCACGGCCCCATTCGACGGACTTGATCTTCTCGAGGATACCGCGCGCTGCCCTTTGAATCTGCGGGAGTTCACCTGGCGGTATCTTCATCGGGCCTGCCGACAGCGCCGCGTCGATCTCGTCGAGCAAAAGGAGCCGATCACCAGCTTGGCTCTCTCACCGGATGCGACGCTTCTCGCATTCGGCGACCGAAGCGGGAAGGTTCGGGTGTGGGACATACCCAACCGCAAGGAACTTATTCAGTTCGCCGCTCACAACGGCAAGGTCAATTTGCTGAGCTTCTCGCCCAACGGAGAGTTACTCGCTACGGCGAGCCTGGACGGCTCGATTGGGTTACGACAGGCTCGCACCGGGAAAGAGCTTTTCACTTGGGAGATGAAGAACACGGCCGCGGCGAGTGTTTGCTTTTCGGCATCCGGGGACAAGCTGGCAGTTGCATCCCATCAGAACTCTAACGGCAAGGATGCCAATGGCAATCAAGAGTGGAGGGCCGATATTCATATTTGGAAGGTGGGGGACGGAAGTGAGCAGGCAACGTTTCGGGGGCCTGAGTTGCTTGTGACGTCGATGGCGTTCACGCCGGACGCGAAAGAAGTGCTCGCGGCGACCTTGGACGGCGCGGTATGGGCTTGGAACGTGAATGCTCCCGGCAACGGAGTTCGAAGACACAAACACGATCATTCGGGTTTTGCCAACAGCGTCGTGTTGGTCCAGAAGGACGCCGGCAGTTTGCAACTCTTCGTCTCCGAGATTCACGATGCGCACACATGGGACGTTGGAGGGCGGCGTGACCTGCGGCAATTTCACGGTGAGTACGGCGCCATTTCGGCACGGGGGAGCAAAGTCGCGGTTGCAAATGCGAGGGAGATTTCCGTGGATGATCTGGAAACGGGCGGCACGATCACGATACGCGCCCCATTTGCGCCGACAGCGATGGTCGTTTCGAGCAATGCCAAGCTACTGGCAGCGACCGACGGCCGGCAAATCAGTTTGTTCGATCCGGCTCATTCCCCGGGAATAGAAACGGTCAATATTGCGAAAGCCATGGAGCCGAGGTCGGTACCGGCGAACGGCGACTTGATCAAAATTCTGCCGGCGGGCCTAGGGGGCCAAGCGGTCGTCGTGCGGCGTGAAAATTCAGAGTGGAAAGCCGAGCAATTTAAAACGCGAACCCCGTCGCGATTCGCTGCTTGGTCGCAGATTTCCCAGTTGGCGGCATTGTCGCGAGGGTCGAGAGTGGAAGTTTGGCGAACGGAATACGCAGATTCAGAGTCGGCTCCAAGACCGGCACCGTCTGAAAGGATGATAGTACTTTCGGAGCACGCGAACTGTTCCCGAGAGAATGTAGGACGATCGGGGCTACTATCGATCGACACAGTCGAGCGACGGGTAGCGCTCGACGTATTTCCCGAGGTCGCTTGGGCGGCAGGAGTAGCAGAGCCGAGTTGCGCCGCCTTTTCCCACGATGGAAAGTACCTGGCAACCGCCGGGCACAACGTGCTTAGGATCTGGGATACGGAGACTCTTAGGCAGTTGCACGAGTACGCCATCTATCCGGGCGAGGCCTTCCATCGCGCGGAATTCTCCCCGGATGATTCCACCCTGGCTCTGGCAGTTTCCAAGCGGATCCACCTTTGGAACGTTCGAGAAGGACGGGTACGGTCGACGTTGGCGGGTCACGCGAGCGACGTGATCTCACTCGCCTTTTCCACTGACGGGAAGACGCTCGTTTCGACGGAAGAGAACGGGCACGTCATGCTTTGGGATCCGCGTTATGGAGAACGTCTGGGCAAGATTCAGCTCAAGGATGAGGAGTACCCGACGGCCGGATTCTCGCGCGACGGAAATGTTCTGTTAACCGCAGGAATCGACGGCATGCTCTACGTTTGGAAAGCGGAGTCCGGGACCCCTGCCGTCTGCAACGGCCACCTGAACGTGGTCAATGACCTCGCCTTCTCACCGGACGGGAGCACTTTGGGATCGGCAGGATGGGACGGAGTACGGATATGGTCGACATCCGACGGACAGGAACAACGGTCGTTTGCGCGCAACGGCGGCGGGTTTGAGTCTGAAAGCGCGTTGATCTACGCCTCCGACGGCAAGAGTCTGTCTGCGTTCGAACCCGATTTCGGTTTGCGACGCCTGAATCCCAGGAATGGGGACATACGCGTCGTTCGAGAGTCATTCGGCATGCCGATTGACGGAGCCGAGTTTTCGCCGGACGGCAAGTTGTTGGCGATCGGGAGTCAAGGATCCATTCGCCTATACGAGACCGACGCCGGACAAGAAGTTCATCAGTTCTCGGCTTCGATTCGAAGGGGAGTATCGCGCATGACGTTTTCTTCGGACGGCACGATGCTGGCGTGTGTCGACCGATCGGGAGCGTCGATTCGCGATCGGAATTGGCACGTGCGGTTGATACGGATCGCCACGGGCGAAACCATTCGCTCCGTGGAGGGTGAGGAACTCGACGCGCATGATCCGGCCATTTCTTCGGACGGCCAAACACTGGCCGTGGCACATATTGCCGAGGTTTCGCTCTGGGATCCGGGAATCGGGAAGAGAAAGGCAACCTTGCGGGGACATTCGAGTCGCGTCATGAGCACCGTATTCTCACCGAACAGCGCTTTGCTGGCCGTGGGACGTGATGATGGAACGATCGAGGTTTGGCGTGTCGCGTCGGCGGAAGTGGAATCGGTTTGGCGAGGGCATCAGGGGGCCGTGAATCATCTCGCATTCTCACCCGACGGCGGCTATCTGGCTTCGGCGAGTTCCGACCGCACGGTTCGGCTATGGCCAATCGCGACTGATAAGTAGTGAACGGATTGCGGTAGTCGGGACGCGTGTCGCCGGGGCCAGCGTCAGACCAAGTCGGCTTCCGCGAAGAACGCCGCGGCATTGAGACTGCCGTAGCCGTAGGCCTTATTGTGCAGCTTGTTGTAGTTCATGGCGCTGCGCTTGAGCATGCCTGCCAAGTTGACGGCGTTAAATTGCCTCTTATTCGGGTCGGCCTTTTCCTTTTTGTGACGGGCCGACAGGACCAATGCCAAAGCGCCCGTCACGTGAGGCGCCGCCATGCTGGTGCCGGAAAGCGGGACTACCGCCGCGTGATCGACCGAATTGCTGCGCGCCGCGGTAATGCCGTCGCCCGGAGCACTCAAGTCGGGCTTCGGACCATCCTTTCGAGTCGGTCCAAGAGAGGATCGGGCTTGCAGTCGCAACGGCGTCGACGTGTTCGTCGCCGCCACGGAAACGACCGTGTCGGCGGTACCCGGAATACTGAGGGTCATGTCGTCCGAGGAGTTCGCGGGCAGGAACCGGACGGGACGATCGTCGTTGCGTTCGACCCAGCCGTTGACGATCCCGTTTTTCGGTCCCAGCGAATCGGCGAGCACCTCTAAGGTCCAGATTCCCGCTTGGATACGGTTTTGCACCGGGACGATTCGCACCGTCAGCAGGTTGTCGTCGTTGTCGGTGTGGTGGACGGTCAGGTTCAAGTGCATGTCGTTTCCTTTGTTGGAAAAGGAACGAATGTGATCGCCGAGAGCGTGCTTGACGGGCAGGGATCTCGCTCCCGAGGGATCGACCAAGTTAAACGTCAGGTCGTCGTCCTTGTCGTACCAAAACTCCAGGTAATCCTGATTTCGATCGACGTTCCGCGAATCCCATTGGATGGTCAGCACGCCCGCGACGGAGGCTTGTAGCTGGGCATGTCCGGCGTGACCGCGCTCGTTCCCCGCCGACTTGACGATGATGAAGCCCCGTTCCTTGCCTTTGAGCGTGATGGAGTCGAACGCCTTTTCCAACGTCGACATGCCGTCGTGGGCCCCGGCGTTCATGCCCAGGCTGACATTGACCGCCATCGGCAGGCCGCGGACTTTCTTGTACGCCATGAGGAATTCGAGCGCGGCTTGATGCGAATTGGAATAGCCCAACGACGGCGGGTCGGGAGGCGTGGTCTTCATGTGAGGCACCACGACGACGATTCGCGACTCCGGCGCCATGCCTCCGGCGAACGTGCCCACCGCTCGACCCGCGGCAATGCTCGCGACGTGCGTGCCATGACCATGGTCTTGCGCAACGCTCGGTCCGGGATCGCGAAGCACGGCCGGCGTCGTGTTGTTGCCGACGACCAGGTCATTATTGACGAACGTCTGAATATCCTGCGCGGTGTAGAGGGTGCCGAAGTCTTGTTGAAAGGCGTTCGGATCGACTTGACGCGGGGTTCGGCCCGAATTGTCTCGTTGGACCCATACCGCTTCGATTCGCGACATGCCGCCGGCGTCGAGAAACGATTCGTGCAGGATGTCGATTCCCGAGTCGATCAGGGCGACGATCGCCTGGTCGCCCCTTTCGCCGGGATTGCCGGAATGGACCACGTCGCCTTTCACAAACGGCACGGATACGGCGCACTCCTGAGTGTGAGGAAAGTCCATGTCGCGGCCTAATTCGAGGGAGAAGATCAGGGGATCATGCTGCATCGTCGCGATGTCGTGTTTCGTCGCCTGAAGCGAATAGATCGGGCCGATCTTCGAAGTGACGTCGGCACTCGCGGGCGGCCGCCATTGACGATCGCGGACACGGACCTGGACGGGAAATTTTTCCTGCGCCGCCCGAGGTTCGTCGATAGACATGGTCGCAGCCTCAAGTTCGATCGACCGGAAGACGACGGCCTCCTGAAGATGCTCGGTCGCGCGAGGGATCTGATTGCGAATCGCAAACAAGTAATTGCTCATGCGGTGATCGCGGACACTCGGAAAGAGGCCTTCGATGCTGCGGTCGGATAGTTCGGCCGCGGCTTCCGTCGGTCCGACCGCGATCCGGGCCTCGATCCGAATCGATTGCGCCGTTTCTTTCAGAATCTTGAATTGCAGTTCCGACAGTTCCGGCAATTCCGTCGTGCCGTCACCCCCTTCCGGCACCGCTTGTTGCAAGAACCCGTCCGAGTCGAAGTGCAACAGGCGCCCGACGTGCCGATATCCGGGAGGTATTCGCGTCACGACGTCGTCGTCGAATACGAAGCGATGGAAGCGGCCCGCGTAATGCGCGCCGATGAATTCAGCGGTCGTACGGTCTCCGAGCCGAGGCTGGCCGAACGTATAGACGGCGGCAATCGGGAAACGATCGCGAAGTTCGCAGGCGGCGATCGTAGCCAATGCGCCTCCCAGGCTATGGCCGGTGAAATGAATGGTTTTCAGAGCCGGCTGAAAGGCGGCAATCGCGTCGACGAGTTTCGGGGCGACGACCTCGTAGGCGTCGACGAACCCGCGATGCACCCGTCCGTACGGTTTGTCGGTCGGCCGAACATCCAGGTCGGCCAGCCAGTCGTTGAGCGATTCGGTACCGCGAAAAGCGACGAGGATCGCCGCGTTGGTGCCGGCGACGAAGCATTCCGTGTCGGATTCTTCAAGAAACACGCACTTGTCGAGCCTCCAATTTCGTTCGACGACGTTGATAACCGCTTGTGGAGGCTGATAAGCCAAGTCGGACGATAACGCCAGCGACAAAGCCGTGTTCCAAGCGAAAACGTTCTGACCGAGGGAGTCGGCGTCGACCATGTCGTGCCTCTGCGAGAAAGAGGGTCCGTAGTAGTAGATTGGGAAGGGATCGGAACGGAAATCTCTACAGCAACGTTAAGCAGGTCACCGGTTACTCGAGGCGGAGGACTTTATTCAAGCATGGATAGCGAATGAGCCCAGCAGCGCAACGCGGAGCCGAAAAAACGCGGCTTCCGGCGGGTGCGGCAGCTTCAATACTTGTGCCGACGTCAATAACTCCGCAGTACGATGATTTGCAACAGGGACATTCTTCGACTGAGCAGCGGGCGAACAGACTTTACATCTCTTAGAGTTCCGCGGCTAGGAAATGCCAACTGGGCCCAGTGGGCGCAGGGGAATTACCCTATTGGTGCCGGTGCGCGATCGTTCCTTGGATAGGACTAACAGACTACCGCCTTCGATCCGTTCCCTAGCGGATTGCTCGGCGATCTCAATTGCTACCGTCTGTCTATTATCGTCGACCCTCTGGGTCGCAGAGCAGTCGGATCTTGTTGCGCTTTGTGAAGTGCCGTTCGGGAGTGGCGCCCCCTGCCGGGGCTCCGGAGAGGTTTTCCTTGATACGCAGCCAGGGGCTCACGCCCTGGCAATTGGAGTGACGCCACTTCCGTGGCTCCGAAGCCTACCAGCGCCGGTCGCGATGAACGGTGCCCACGCAAGCTTGGCCACGGCACCCGGCGCTAGACGATTCGGTCCGAGGTCGCCAGTTCGGAGGTGGTCTCTACGCCGATCGCCGCCTCCGGGGCCACGCTCGGGAGGATGCCCATCGAGATGTAGATGGGGCGGATCTGCTCGCGCAGCTTCGGCAGACGGCGGCTGAAGAGGAACGTGCCCAACAGCGCGCCGCAACCGGCTACCGCCAGCGCCACCGGCGCTCCGAATCGCTCGGCGATGCCGCCCGCTAGGAGGCTCCCCAGCGGGGCCGTTCCCAAGAACGCCACCGCGTAGAGGCTCATTACCCGGCCCCGCTTGTCTTCGTCGACGATCGTTTGCAAGAGCGTGTTGCTGGCGGCCATCTGGAACATCATCGCGAAACCGGTCGGCACCAGAATCAAAAGCGAGAGCCACGGCACGCGCGAGGTTGCAAAGCCGATCAGGCCCGCTCCGAATACCACGCCCGTGACGACCATCCAGCGGCCGAGTCCCACCACGCTCGGGCGGCCGAGCAGCGTCACGGCCGCGGCCAACGCTCCCAAGCCCGACGCCCCCGTGAGAAAACCCAACAGCCGCGGTCCGCCGTCGAGAATCTGCTCGGCGTAAATCGGCATTAACACCGAGAGCGAAGTTCCCATCATGCTGACCAGCGACGCCAACAGCAGCAGCGTGCGGATCGGCGCGAAGCCGAACGCGTAGCGCAGCCCTTCGGCAAGACCCCGCAGCACCGGGGCCGGCTCTCCGCGAGGGC
>Ga0163153_10008084_pt1 | contig 11073 bp, 10 predicted proteins | sample OliLakLV19MP6IB1_FD_148629 | JGI IMG/M metagenome (GOLD analysis project Ga0163153, IMG submission 148629) | Freshwater microbial mat bacterial communities from Lake Vanda, McMurdo Dry Valleys, Antarctica - Oligotrophic Lake LV.19.MP6.IB-1 | ecosystem: Environmental > Aquatic > Freshwater >... | reverse complement strand
AACGCTGTTCTACTCGCTGACGGATGGCCTCGTGGGCCGCGTGCTCCCGGGCGGCGCACCCGAGCCACTGTGGATCGATCCCGCATACGACGCCGGAGTCGAAGCACCTCTGCTGTTTGGCCTGAGGGTTCGCGACGACACGCTCTACTTCACGCGTTACGCGATCGGCGACGACGTCGAGATGTCGTGCGACGACGGCGAACAGCCGGACACGGGCGCCGTGTTCGCGCTCGGCGCCATCCCCGGCGCGAAGGAGCAAGTGCTACGCGCAAGCGTCGCCTACCCCACGACCTTCGATGTCTCGGACTCGTTCGTCTACTACTTCTCCAGGGACTATGCCTCGCTCCTCCACCGTGTGCCGCGAGCAGGCGGCCTTGACGAAGCGCTGGTACCCCCCGTCGGTGAGCTCGTGCTCGCTGACGGCTCGGATTTCACGCTCGCTGCGTTCGCGCCGATATCAGTCCACCTGCCGTGGGTCTATTTCGGGGCCATGACGTCGGACGGCGGCGGCGCGATCGCCCGCATCCCGCTCGATGCACCTCTCGCGAGCGCAACCCCGGATATCGTCGCGCGGCCCGAGGGTGCGTTCAGCTTCGTGGTCGACGCCGAGGCCCTGTACTGGCTCGAGTGTGGCAGCGACTGCGCGAGCGGTCGGCTGATGGCCCTCGCGCACCAGTAGTCGTTCCTGAGCGCGCTTTTCTTGCTGTCACCGGATCGTCAGCGCGGCGCCTTCATCTTCCCACCCGGCCGGGTTAAGGGTGCCTGGACCGTCCGTTTGTGAGCCTCGTACTTGGCCCAAAGCCTGCACATGGCCAAATCGGTTCACAGAGCCCTCGCACCGATGTCCCTCCTCGAAGCAAACTACCGACCCTCGAGCGAGCCCCCGACGGGCGACGTGGCGGAGCCGGTTTGCCGCGAAGACAGCGAGCGAGCGACGCTCAGCCGGGCCCAGAAGCTGCTCCGGGTCATCGGTCTCGTCGTGGGTATGGGGATTTTCGCCTACACCTTGCGGGATCTCGAGGCCCGGGCCCTGGGAAGACTCCTTTCGGACCTCGGCCCAGCTTGCCTGCTCATTCTGGTTCCACAGGCAGTGGGCATGGCGGTTCACACCGCGGCGTGGAGGGAGCTACTCGCCGCGCTCAAATCCCGCGCACCTTTCTTCGCGCTTGCTGACGTGTTCGTCGGGTCCGAGGCGGTTCGTATGGCTCTGCCGGCGGGCCCGGCGATCGCCGAATCCGTCGCCGCCTGGGGCGTGAAATCGCGCTTCGACGTCCCCTGGACCCGATCGCTCGCCGCGCTCGCCGCGAAGAAGGCCTGGGTGCTGTGCACCCACGCCCTGTGTTTGCTGCTCTTGCTGGTGATCGGAGGCGCGGCCTTCGCCAAGCTCGCGGCTTCCGTCCCGGGCGGGTTCGCGCTGACCTGGGTGACCGTGGCGATGGCCACGTCGCTCGCGCTCGCGGGTGGCATCACGCTCATGCTCCTTGCGTCGCGCAGGGCCGGCCGCGCCGTGACGACGCTGCTGGCGCGGCTGCCCTTCTCCAGCGTTCGCGCGTGGGCCGAGGAGCAGAGGCGCAAGCCCGAAGCGGTCGCCGCAGCCAAGATCCCCACGCGCAGTCATTTCATCGCTGCGCTGTTCATGATGGGCCAGTGGCTCACCGAGATCGCCGAGACCTGGCTGGTGCTCAGGCTCGTCGGCATCCACGTCAGCTTCACCGAAGCGCTCGTGATCGAGCTCGGTGGCTCGATGGTGCGCTCGCTCGCCTTCGTCGTCCCCGGAGGCCTCGGTGTGCAAGACGCGAGCTACGTGACGCTGGTGCACGGCCTCGGCGTCAGCGCGAACGGCGCAAGCCTCGCCGCGTTCATCCTGCTCAAGCGAGCGAAGGATGTCTTTTACGTGCTGCTTGGTCTGGGCCTCTTCGCGCTGCGCAACAAACGCATCAACGTGCTGCCAACCGGCCTGGTGGAGAAACCTCTGTGAGCCCCAATCAACAAGCCAAACGGCAAAAGAAAATCCTCTTCATCTGTGGGTCGCTGAACCAGACCACGCAGATGCACCAGATCGCCAAGGAGCTGCCGGAGTACCGCAAGGTCTTCTCGCCCTATTACGGCAACCGGGACTTCGACTTCCTGCGCAGCATCGGCGCGCTGGAGTACACGATCGGCGGTCACAAGCTGGCCAAGCGCTGTCTCGATTATCTGCGCGACAACGATCTGCAGTGCGAGTTCGGCGGCATCCTGAACGACTTCGATCTCGCGATCCACTGCTCGGATCTGGTCTGGCCGAAGAACCTCGACGGCAAACCGGTGCTGCTGGTGCAGGAGGGCATGACCGATCCGCCGAGCGTGTTCTACCCGCTGTACAAGCGCTTCAAGAACCAGCTGCCTGGCTGGGTCGCAGGCACCAGCGCCTTCGGCTTGACCAACGCGTACACCAAGTTCTGCGTGGCGAGCGAGGGCTACAAGGACCTGTTCGCGAGCCGCGGCTGCGACCGATCGAAGATGGTGGTGACCGGCATTCCCAACTTCGACGACTGCAAGAAGTACGCGGCCAACGCCTTTCCGCACCGTGGCTTCGTGCTGTGCTGCACCTCCGATGTGCGTGAGGTCTTCTGGTACGAGGACCGCAAGGGCTTCCTGCTCCGCGCGGTGGAGATCGCGAAGCAGCGTGGCAAGCAGCTGATCTTCAAGCTGCACCCGAACGAGAAGCTGCCGCGCGCCACCGACGAGATCGCACGTTATGCGCCGGAAGCGCTGGTGTACACGTCGGGCAACGCCGAGGAGATGGTCGCCAACTGCGACACGGTGATCTGTAAATACTCGTCGCTCGCGTACGTCGGCCTCGCGCTGAACAAGGAAGTGTTCTCCTACTTCGACGTCGAGGAGCTGAAGAAGCTCATCCCGGTGCAGAACAAGATGGGGGCGAAGAACATCGCCAACGTCGCGCGCGGCATGCTCACCGAAGCGCACGAGGAGACGCCGCCGCTCCCCATCCCCCTGCGACGCGCCGAGAAGGCCTCATGAAGACGCTGGTGGTGGTGCAGGCCCGCATGGGCAGCTCCAGGCTGCCCGGCAAGGTCGCCCTCCCACTGGCCGGCGCACCGCTGCTCGTGCGTATGCTCGAGCGCATCCAGGCCACCACCACACCCTTCGAGATCTGCGTCGCGACCTCCACGCTACCGGAGGACGAGCCCATCACCATGCTCGCCGAGCGCGCCGGCGTACGCTGGCATCGCGGTCATCCGCTCGACTGCTTGAACCGGCATGTCACCGCCGCACGCGAAGCTGGCGCAGATTTCGTCGTCAAGATCCCGAGCGATTGCCCGTTGATCGATCCGCGGGTGATCGACGAGGTCCTGGCCGGTTTTCTGCGGGATCCGAGCGCCTACGACTACCTGTCCAACTTGCATCCTGGCAGCTGGCCGGACGGCAACGACGTCGAGATCGTGCCCCTCGCGATGCTCGAGCTGGCCGATCGAGAGGCGACGCGTGAATACGAACGCGAGCACACCACGCCCTTCTTCTGGGAGAACCCAGAGCGGTTCCGCGTGGGCAACGTCCTGTGGAATTGCGGGCCCGATCTGAGCATGTCGCACCGCTTCACCATCGACTACCCGGAGGACTACGCGTTCATCGCGGCGGTGTACGACGCGCTATATCAGGCGGATGCGCCACCTTTTTCGCTGGACGACATCCTGCAGCTGGTCGAAAAGCGGCCAGACGTCCGCGCATTGAACGAGAAATACGCCGGCGTGAACTGGTACCGACACCACCTCGCCGACCTGAAGACCGTCACCTCGGCGATGACCCGCGACGTGCCTCCGCATGACGAGGCAGGATGACCATGAACACACAGCCTCAGACCGCGCCAAACCACACGAGCGGGACACCAGCGCCGTACGAAGATCTGCGCCAGCTGTCCTTGCGCGTGCGTGAGCACATCATCCGCATGGCCACCGACGGTGGCTGCTTCATCGGCGCGTCGCTCTCCTGCACGGACATCGTCACGTTCCTGTACTCGCGCGTCTTGCGCATCACGCCCGAGCGTCTGTCCGACCCGGATCGCGACATCTTCTTGCTCTCCAAGGGCCACGACGTGCCTGCGGTGTACGGCACGCTCGCCGAGCTCGGCTACTTCCCGCGCGAACGCCTGAAGAACCACCTGTCGCCGGACGACAGCATGTACTGGCACCCCAACCGCAAGATCCCCGGCGTCGAGTTCCACTCCGGCTCGCTCGGACACCTGCTGTCGGTCGCGATCGGCATCGCGATGGACATCAAGATGCGAGGGGGCCCGAACCGAGTGTTCGTGGTGCTCGGCGACGGCGAGTGCAACGAAGGGTCGATCTGGGAGGGCTTGCTGGTGGCAAAGGCCTACGGCCTCGACAACCTGGTGGCGATCGTCGATCGCAACGAGTTCCAGGCGAACATCCGCACCGAGGAGCTGATCCCGCTCGAGCCTTTCCACTCCAAGTTCATGGCCTTCGGCTGGGACGTGAAGGAGTGCGACGGGCACGACTTCTCTTCGCTCGAACAGGCCTTCAGCAACCTGCCCGCCGCCAGCCCGCTGTCGGACGGCTGGGACAAGGCCCCGCGGCCGACGATGGTCATCGCGAAGACCGTCCGCGGCAAAGGCCTGCCCAGCATCGAGAAGCGCGCCGACCGCTGGTTCGTGAACTTCAAGCCAGAGGAGATCGCGGCGCTGCTACAGGAGCTGCACGGCCACGCCAAGGCCGAGCTCACGTCCGAAACGCTGATGGTCCGCTGAGCTCGAGCATTCACGATGACGACCGCCACCCCCCAAGCCTCTGCAACACCAGCCCTCGGTTACCCGGACACGCTGCGCGAGCTCGCCGAGGACGACGAACGCATCGTCGTGCTCACCGCCGAGAACCGCGCGGCGATCCGAAGCCTCCCGCCCCTGCTGGGCAAGCGTTTCATCGACGTCGGCATCTGCGAGCAGACGATGATCGGCGTCGCGGCCGGGCTGGCGTTGCGCGGTCGCCGTCCGGTGTGCCACGCCCTCGCCACCTTCCTCACGTTGCGGGCGTACGAGTTCATCCGTGACGACCTCGGCATCCCGAACCTGCCCGCAGTGCTGGTGGGCGGCGTGCCCGGGTTCCTGTCGGATGCCAACGGCCCCACGCACCAGGCGATCGACGACGTGTCGTTGATGCGCACGATCCCCAACGTCCGGGTGGTTTGCCCGGCGGACGATCTCGAGCTCGCCGAAGCGCTGGGCGTGGCGATCACCGCGGGCGCGCCCTGCTACATGCGGCACATCGCATTTCCACCCGCGTTCCCGCGCAAGAAGAGCTTCGACTTCGGGCAGGCAGAGGTGCTCACGGACGGCGACGGCATCGGCATCCTGAGCTACGGGCTGCTCAGCCGCGAGTGCTTCGCCGCTGCCAAGACGCTCTCGGAGCGGGGTCACTCGGTGCGCCTCGTGCACCTCGCCAGCCTGAAGCCGATCGACGAGGCCGCGGTGCTCGACACGATCGGCCAGTGCAAGGTGACGTTCACGGTCGAGGACCACCTACTCACCGGGGGCCTCTTCAGCATCGTCGCCGAGCTATGCGCCAGGCGCGGGCGCGCCATCCCTCGGCTCGTTCCGTTCGCTCTCGAAGAGCGCTGGTTCTTGCCCACGCTGCTCAAGCACGTGCTCGATCGCGAAGGCTTCTCGGCGGAGAAACTGGTCGAGCGCATCGAACGTACAGTCGTCGCCTGAAGGAGCTGCTCGTGGCCAAGGACCCCGCTGTGCTTTCCCCGCGGTCCCTCCGGGACCCAGTCATCACCAAGTCGAACGCGCTCTGGCAGCGGAGCCTCGGGCTGATTCCGGGCGGGACGCAGACGCTGGCCAAGGGTCCTGGTCAGTGGACCGAAGGCGTGGCGCCCAAGTACCTCGCGCGCGGCAAAGGCGCTCACGTGTGGGACGTCGACGGCAACGAGTTCGTCGATCTGATCATGGCGGTAGGGCCGGTCTCGCTCGGCTACTGCTACCCGGTCGTCGACGACGCCATCCGCGCGCAGCTCGCGGACGGCATCACGTTCTCGCTGATGCACCCGCTCGAGGTCGAGGTGGCCGAGCTGCTGCGCGAGGTCGTGCCCAACACCGAGAGCGTGCGCTTCTCCAAGACCGGCTGCGACGCGACGAGCGCGGCGGTGCGCCTCGCGCGCGCTCATACCAAACGCGACAAGGTGCTGTGCTGCGGCTACCACGGGTGGCACGACTGGTACATCTCGGTGACCGATCGCTGCGCGGGCATCCCCGAGTCCACCAAGGACCTGGTCTACACCTTCAAGTACAACGATCTGCAGTCGGTCGAAGACGCGCTGGGCGACGACGTGGCCTGCGTGATCCTCGAGCCCACGGTGTTCGAGGCGCCCAAGCCCGGATTCCTCGAGGGGCTGCGCGCGCTGTGCGACAAGGCCGGCGCGCTGTTGGTCTTCGACGAGATGTGGACGGGCTTTCGTGTCGCGCTCGGCGGCGCGCAGCAGCGCTACGGCGTGCGCGCCGATCTGGCGTGCTTCTCCAAGGCGGTCGCCAACGGCATGCCGATCAGCGCGCTCACCGGCCGCGCCGACGTGATGAAGCTGTGCGAAAAGGACGTGTTCTTCTTCACCACCTTCGGCGGCGAGGCGCTGAGCCTCGCCGCGACCAAGGCGACGATCAACGAGCTGCGCCGCAGAGACGTGAGCGCGTTCCTCGCGAAGCAGGGGCAGGCGCTGCGCGAGGGCTACAGCTCGATCGCCAAGGACGCTGGTCTCGAAGCGAGCACCAAGTGCTTCGGCTACGAGGCGCGCACGATCATGTCCTTCGCCGACGAGCGCTCCTCGCCGCTGGCGATGAAGACGTTCGTCCAGCAGGAGATGCTGGCGCGTGGGGTGCTCTGGAGCGGCTTCCACAACCTGAGCTTCAGCCACGGGGACCCGGAGGTCGCGACCATCCTCGGCGCGTATCGCGAGGTCCTGCCCATGCTGGCCGAGGCGCTCGCGGAGCGCGCCGTCGAGAAGAAGCTACGCGGAAAGATGCTCGAGCCGGTCTTCCGCAAGGTCGACAACTTCCACCTCAAGCCGCGCGCGAAGGACGGCTGATCGTGCCCGCGCCGAGCTTCGACCTCAGCGGCAAGGTCGCCCTCGTGACCGGGGCGTTGGGGTTGCTCGGCAAGAATCACTGCCGCGCGCTGCGCAGCGCAGGCGCGAACGTGGTCGTCGCCGACATCAGCGCCGACAGCTCGCGTGCGTTCGCCAGCGAGCTGGAGAAGGAGCCGGCGCCGCCCCTGGTTCCGGGCCGCGAGCCGCCTCGCAGCCTGGGTGTGGGCGTGGACGTCACGAGCAAGGCCTCGCTCGAGCAAGCTCGCGACGTGGTGCTCGAAGCGTTCGGCCGGCTCGACGTGCTGGTCAACAACGCCGCGATCAACGACATGTTCGAGAGCCCGCAGGCGGGCGCAGAGCTGTCCAAGTTCGAGAACTACCCCCTCGAGCTGTGGAAACGCTCGCTGGACGTGAACGTCACCGGCGTCTTTCTTTGCTCGCAGGTCCTGGGCACGCCGATGGCGAAGGCCGGGCGGGGCAGCATCATCAACGTCGCCTCGACGTACGGGTTGGTCGGCCCCGACCAGTCCATCTACAAGCAGCCCGACGGCAGCCAGAGCTTCTACAAGTCTGCGTCGTACCCGGCCACCAAGGGGGCCGTGATCGCCTTCACTCGCTTCCTCGCAGCCTACTGGGGCAGCGCCAACGTACGCGTCAACACGCTGTGTCCGGGCGGAGTCGAGAACTCGCAGGACGAGTATTTCCTGCACAACTACGCGAAGAAGACGCCGCTCGGCCGCATGGCTCGGTCGGACGAGATGGGCGGCGCGATCGTGTTCATGGCGTCGGACGCCTCCAGCTACATGACGGGTTCGACGGTCGTCGTCGACGGCGGCTGGACCACATGGTGAGGGCCTCGCACAACCTGGACGGGACGACGCTCGACGAAGGCGAGCTCCACACACGCGCGAAGCGGCTGCGGCTGGTGCTCACCGACTGCGACGGCGTGCTCACCGACAACGGTGTGTACTACTCGGCGCGGGGCGAGGAGATGAAGCGCTTCTCCATTCGCGACGGGATGGGCGTGGAGCGTCTGCGGAACGCCGGCGTGGAGACGGCCATCGTGACCGGCGAGACCTCCGAGACGGTGGTGCGCCGCGCCGAGAAGCTTTCCATCAAGGCCCACCTGGGCGTGAAGGACAAGGCTGGCCGCCTCGCCGAAATCTTGGCCCTCCACGCGGTATTGCCGAACGAGGTGGGCTACATCGGGGACGACGTGAACGATCTGGGTGCGATGGACAAGATCCGTGAGGAGGGGCTGGTGGCTTCCCCTCGGGACGCCATGCCCGAAGTGCAGGATCGCGCGCACTACGTCACCAGCGCAGCCGGGGGGCACGGGGCGTTTCGAGATTTCGTCGAATGGATCCTGTCCGCGCGCGCATGAGCTTTGCTTTCAGCAGTTGGTAGTTGTCGAGGAGGATGTGATGTCGAACAAACCTGAGATGAAGATCGGTGATCGAATGGTGGGCGAGGGACACCCCGTCTACGTGATTGCCGAGATCGGCATCAACCACAACGGCTCCCTCGAGAACGCCAAGAAGATGATCGACGGCGCGGTGCTCGCCGGCTGCGACGCGGTGAAGTTCCAGAAGCGCACGCCCGAGGTCTGCGTCCCCAAGGACCAGTGGCTGATCGAGCGCGACACGCCCTGGGGTCGCATGACGTACATCGACTACCGTCACAAGACCGAGTTCGGTATCGACCAGTACTCCGCGATCGACAGGCACTGCAAGGAGCGCCACATCGACTGGTTCGCCTCCTGCTGGGACGAGCCGGCGGTGGACTTCATGGAGAAGTTCGCGCCGCCCGTCTACAAGATCGCGTCTGCGTCGCTCACCGACACCGGTCTGCTCAAGGCGCTGCGCACGACCAAGCGGCCGCTGATCCTGTCGACCGGCATGAGCTCGCTGGACGAGATCAAGGAGGCCGTCGCGCTGCTCGGCCACGACAACCTTCTCCTGATGCACGCTGTCTCGATGTACCCATGCGAGATCCAGCACCTGAACCTCAGGATGATCAACACGCTACAGGGCATGTATCCGACCATTCCGATCGGCTACAGCGGCCACGAGACGGGGCTGGCCCCCACGTTCGCGGCCGTCGCCATGGGCGCCTGCGCCGTGGAGCGTCACATCACCCTCGATCGCGCGATGTGGGGCTCGGATCAGGCCGCCAGCGTCGAGATCGGCGGCATGATGCGGCTCGTCAGCGGCATCCGCGACATCACGGCGGCGACGGGCGACGGCGTGAAGCGCGTGCACGAGAAGGAGCTCGCTCAGGCCAAGAAATTGCGCCGCACAAACAAGCAGATTCCCCCGAACGGTACCACCCATACGACCGAGCCCGCGCAGACGGCGCCGAAGGGCCCAGCTCTCATCCAATGAGCCTGCTGAGGACCGCGGACGGCGCGCTCGACTGGGCGCTGCTCTCGCCAACGATCATCGTGATCTCCGCGTGGGTCCTGATCGGGCTCGAGCGGCTGTTCCCGTACGACCGCGGTCAGAGGCTGTTCCGCAAGGGGTGGTTCACCGACTTCTTCTGGTACACGCTGTTCCAGAGCTACATCCTGTCGTTCGCGATCTTCGGCCTCATCCATTGGGTCGACAATTCGACCGGCCTGTCGCGCCTGCAGATCGTCACGCACTGGCCGCTGTGGGCGCAGATCCTGCTCTTCCTCGTCAGCCACGATCTCTACATCTACTGGTTCCATCGCGCGCAGCACCGCTTCCCGCTGCTATGGCGCGTGCACGAGGCCCACCACTCGGTGAAAGACGTCGACTGGGTCGCCGGCTCTCGATCTCACTTCCTGGAGATCATGATCAACCAGACGGTGGAGTTCATGCCGATGATCCTGCTCGGCGCGCCTCCGGAGATGGTGCTGATCAAGGGCACGATCGACGCCGTGTGGGGCATGTACATCCATTCGAACATCAACGTGAGGAGCGGGCCGCTGCAATACGTCATCAATGGCCCCGAGATGCACCGCTGGCATCATTCGAAGGAGTACACAGGCTACGGGTTCAACTACGGCACCAAGCTCGCGATATGGGACTACGTGTTCGGCACGGCGCATCGCCCGCCGGCCAAGCCTCCGGGCTACGGACTGACGGAGTCCTTCCCGGACGGCTACTTCCGGCAGATCATCCACGCGTTCCGCCGCTTCGAGCCACCCGCCGCGGCGCCCGAGGAGGCTGCGCCTCGCGACTGAAGGGCGCCGGGTCCGGATCTCGGTGTGGAGACGCGCGGAGCCGACGTGGTGATTGGCGACGCGGGGCGACCAGGGTAGGCAAGCGCCGTGACTGAGTTCTGGAATCGCGTCGCGAGACTGCAGACGCGCTGGGCAGCCCTGGTGCTCGGCCTCGTCTTCATGGTCTGCCTGGCGATGGGCTATCTCGGGTCGCACCTGACGGTCGCCGCCGGCTTCGAGCACCTGCTGCCCGACGGGCGCGACAGCGTCCTCGAGCTGAACCGCGTGTCCAGGAAGACGGCCGGCGTCTCGACCCTGTTCATCGTGCTCGAGGCGCCCAAGGACGTGGAGGTCGATCGCGCGAAGCAGCGGGCGGCTTCGGACGCTGTCGTCGCCGAGCTGCGCAAGCTGGGTGAGCCGTGGGTGGGGAGCGCCGACAACGGCGTGCAGGAGGCGCTGCGCTACTTCGAACGCCGTGGTGGCCTGTATGCGAAGCAAGACGAGCTCGAGAAGCTCCATCACGACGTCGAGGAGTACACGCTGTACTTCTCGGCCAAGGCCAGCGACACGCTGGTCGACCCCGACGCCCTGCCGCCGCCGACGCCGCTCGATCCCGAGAGCGTGAAGAAGCGCTTCGGTCTCGAGGGTGCCGACGGTGATCGCTATCCGGACGGCTATTTCGAGAGCCCCGACGGGCGCGTGCACGTGGTGACCGTTCGCTCGAAGGTGATCGGCGGCGACCTCGAGAAAGGCGAGGAAGCGCTGCTCCGTGTTCGTGAGGCGATCGCCAGGGT
>Ga0163153_10008079_pt1 | contig 11082 bp, 9 predicted proteins | sample OliLakLV19MP6IB1_FD_148629 | JGI IMG/M metagenome (GOLD analysis project Ga0163153, IMG submission 148629) | Freshwater microbial mat bacterial communities from Lake Vanda, McMurdo Dry Valleys, Antarctica - Oligotrophic Lake LV.19.MP6.IB-1 | ecosystem: Environmental > Aquatic > Freshwater > Lake... | reverse complement strand
CACACCCCCCACCCCCACCGCCCAGTCGCCGTCCAGGGCCACATCCGCGGCCCCGACACGCCCGGCGAGGTGGTCGAACCGTCCTTGCGCCGTCCCCACGGGCGCGCCCGCCTCTCGCTCGATCGTGACACTCCCCGTCACCCCGGCGATCTGCACGCGTCGGTCAGCCAGCAGGCCCGTCAGGTTGCTGGGCTCGATCCGCGCCCGGACGCCCCGCCCGGCCGCGCTCGACGTCACCTCCGCCCGGGCGGCGAACGCGCCGCGAGCCTCGGCGCTGGCGAGCGCCTCCGCCGTCTCGGCGCCGCCGAACTCGCTGACCAGCGCCCGCGTCAGCGCGCTCTCAAACCGCCCGTCCCGCAGCTCCAGCATCATCAGGCGCTCGGGGCCGGCGCGCCGGGTCGCTCCCACGTCCACTTCGCCGTTCACGCCAACCTCGCCGCCCGGCTCGCCGTCGAACGCGACCGACGCCCGCACGCCGTCGAACGCCACGCTCGTCGAGCCGTCGATCACCGCCGCGACCGCGCCCTCGAACTCCGACATTTCGACGCGCCCGCCCAGGGCATCGACCGCCAGCCCGCGCGGGTTCGCGATGCTCAGCGAGACGCTCGGCTCACTCTCCGGCCGCTCGCGGTACTGCACGCTCGTGTCGATCACCCCCTGCGGGCGGTACTGGGCGCGCAAGTCCCGGAGCCGTCCGGCGGCGTTCGAGGCAACGACCCCCACGAGGGACTCGATCGGCGCCGAGATATCCAGGTCCTGCACCGTCACCTCGGCGTCGACCCCGCCGTCCTCGCCGCGAGGCTGGTCCAGCATGATCGACAGCCGTCCGATCGGCGTTCCTCCCCCGCCGGCGGCGTCGCCGTCCGAACCGACCACCATCGTCCCGCTGAGGCCGGGCACCTCGAAGCGCCCGGGCGCCACCCGCAGCCGCCCGCGCACATCCTCCAGGCGGACCCCGTCCGCCGCGGCGTCGGCGGGCCGGGCTCGTAAGCCGTCCATCTCGACCGTGACGTCGTACACCGGCTGGGCGTCGGGCGTCGCGCCGGGGCCGATGACCGCGGTGGCCGCCACCGTGCCCTCGAGGGCAAGCCGCGACAGCAGGCCCGCGGCGGACCTTTCCTTGGGAATCTCGGGCGCCCGTCCGACGGCCGGGTCGTACGCGACGGCGTGGAGCAGCAGCGCGTCAACGGGCAACGCCTCGGCGCGGACGCGCACGTCTGGGTCGGTGTGCTTGCCGTTGAACTTCACCATTGCTTCGACCGTCGCGGTCCCGCCCGTCAGCCCCGTGAACGATCCCGCGACGAGCTGCGCTTCGTGCTCGTTGAGCTTCAGGAGCCCGTCGGTGAGCACCATCGGCAGCGGGAAGACGTTCGGGAGCACCCCCGCTCGACCGAACCGCACCTCCACGCGCCAGTCCCACTCGTTCTTGTCCAGGGGGCTGAAGACACGCACGTCGATCCCCACATTTCCCCCCAGCTCGAACACCGGGCGCGCCGCCGCCGCCGACAGCTCCGCCTCTCGCGCCGTCAAGGCCGCGATGATCTCCGCCGAACCGGGGTCGGCGGCGATCCGCTCCGCGCCCGCCCGTTCGCTCCGGACACGGGCAAGCGCCGTCGCGGCCTGGGCGTGCTCGGCGGCGGTCGCCGTCAAGCCGCGCCGTTCGAGCTCGGCGGCGGCCTCGCGATTGAACAGCTTCTCCATCACCGCCCGCTTGTCGGTCGACATCGCCCCCAGCAGGTGCTCGTCGATCGGCGCGTCGAGCACGAGCACGTTCACGAGCATCTCCGCGCCCTTGCGCGGCGGGGCAATGCGCCCGTCCGCGGACACGATCGCCCCCGTCAACCCCCGCCCGCGGATGTTCACCAGCTCGATCGCCTTCTCGTCGAACCGCACCAGCCCCTGCAGCTGCTCGACGGGGTACGGGAACTTGTCAAACGCCGCCGCCCCGTTCTCGAACGCGATCGACCCCTGCGTCATCACCTCGCCGGGCTTGCCGCCGACACCCCGCGCCCGCGTCACGACGACGCGGGCGTCCACCACCGCCGTCGGCCCGCTGAACCGCGCGAAGTTCTCGCGCACGATCGGCGGTGCGAACGGCATGAGGTCCGGTTCCTTGCTCACCTCGAACTTCTCGATGATCAGCTCGCACCGCACCGGCGCGTCCAGCCCGATCCCCTCGGTCGTGAGCACGACCTGGGCGGGCAGGTCCTCCACCTTGCCCCGCAGCCGCGCCGTCAGACCCTTGGTCTCGAAGGTGATCGCCCCGTTGACTTCCGTCAGCACCAGCGGCTTGTCGGCGCCGGGACGCGACGGCACGTCCGAGGGGATGAGCGCGTTCATCGCCACGTCCGCCAGCTCCAGCCCGATGCGAAAGTCCCCGTTCGCGCCGGCGCCGGGCCCGCCGGGCCCGTCAAACCGCAGCGTCGCGAGGCTCAGCCGCCCGCGCATCCCCAGCGTCGACCACACGTCCCGCATCACCGTCGGCACCGCGTCGGTCCCCCACCGCGCCAGGTCCACGTTGTGCAGCCGCAGTTCCAGCACCGGACCGGTCCCCAGGTCAAGCTCGCCCTCGAGCAGCAGCCCACGCTCGACCCCCGACCGCTGGCTCTCCTGCAGCTTCACCGCAAACTTCGGGTCGACGTCGCTCAGCGGCGAGAGCCATCCCGACACCGGGATCGACTTGAGCACCTGGTACACCCCGTCGCGCTCGTGCTCGCCAAATTCCATGATCGCGCTGAACGCGTCGATCCGCGGCGGACGCGAACCCGCGCCCCCCCCACCCACCGCCGGCTTGAGCCCCGCGAGGCTCATCCCCGATCCGTCCTTCAGCACGCTCACCCGCGCCAGCGGCTCGTACATCCGCACGCCCGTGACCAGCGGCGCCGACAGCCCCCCCATCGGGCTCCAGTCCACGTCCACCTCCACGCGCCGGGCCCGCAGGAACTCGCCCGCCGGCCCGTCGAGCCGCGGCACGCGGAGCACGAGGTTCTTGATCACCACCCGACCGTCGAACTGGATCACCGCCGAGCCGACCGTCGCATCACACCCCAGCGCACGCCCCACCTCGTGCGCCACGATCCACCCGGTCACCGGGGAGCGCATGAGCGCCAGCGTCAACGCCACGCCCAGCAACAGCCCAAGCACGACCCACCGCGGCCAACGCCTGCGGCGCGGCTTCGTGGTCGCCCCCTCACCTCCGCTCGGACTCTTCGGTTCGTCCTTGGTCATCAACACCCGCCACGCGGATGAGGATCGTAGCGAACACCCTTACCGAACAAACCCGTTCGGCCCCTGCTCGGGCTGCCCCGCGTCGCTCGTCCTCCCCGCGCCGCCCAGCCACGCCGGGAGCGCCCGGACCTTGCCGTCGCGATCGACGCACGCCAGCGTCGTCGCCGCCGTCGCCGCGACGGTCTCGCTCGCGGCGCCGTCGCGTTCGACAACGACCACGTCGTACTCGTGCTCGATCTTCACGACCGAGGTCTTGCTCACCCGAGTGCGGACCTCGACGACGTCGTCGTACTTCACGGGGCGGCGGTACTTCGCCTCCAGCCGCACGATCACCAGGAACACCCCCTGCGCCTCGAGCTCGCGGTAGCTGATGCCGCTGGAGCGGAGCAGCTCCGTCCGTCCGATCTCGAGCCAGGGCACGTACGCCGCGTGGTGTGCGACGCCCATCGAGTCGCACTCGCAGTAGCGCACGCGCACGCGCGTGGAGCCCGACTGCGGTACCGGCCCCGGAGGAATCATCCCCTCAGGGTATGAACCTCCACCCGCTGCCCTTCCCGCGCGTATACCCCTCGCGCCACGGCCCCCAGATGGCGAGCGTCAGCCCGGGCCCGCTCTGGATGTTCACGAAGAGCGTCGTCCCGTCGGGCGAGAATGTACACCCGGCCAGCTCCGAGCGGTTCAGCCTGACCCTGCCGATCACATACACCTCGCCAGCTCGCGTGACGCCCAAGAGGTGCTGGGCCTCGTCGCAGTCCACGCAGTCGTCCTCGCACACGATGAGGTCGCCCCACGGCGCGACGGTCAGGTTGTCGGGATTCTTGATCACCGTGCGGTCGTTGGGCTCGATGAACAGCTCGAGCGTGCCGGGCCGCTCGCTCTCGCCGGGCGTGCCCTCGTTGGGCGCGGGCGTGTAGCACCAGATCTGGCCGTGCTTGCCCGTGCCGCCATTGGTGGCCGTGAAGTACACCGCGTTCTTGCCCATCCACATGCCCTCGACGCGGGCCATCTTCGCGGCTCCGCGCTCGAAGCCTTGCGTGCGGAGCGAGTCGTCGGGCGATTCGACGCCCTCGATATCGATCCAGCGGCACGCGAGCCGCTCGCCGGGGCTCACCGTCCGCTCGCCCCAGTTCCGCGTGTCCAGCGAATCCTTTCCGACCACCGCGAGCGCCTGCAGCCGTCCGCCCTCGAGCAGCGCATCCTTATTCACCGGCACGTAACGGTACAGCAGTCCGTCGTCGCGGTCCTCGCTCATGTACACGATCCCCGTGCGCGGGTCCGTCGCGCACGCCTCGTGGTAGAACCGCCCCATCGGCTTGATCGGCTGTGGCGTCACAAGCCCGGGGGTCGTCGACGCGGGCACCTCGAAGCACCACCCGTGGTCCTGCTCGTACGAGCCCGGGGCCGCCACTCCCTTGCGCTTGGGCGTCGCGCCGCGCTTCGCGACGCTTTCCTCGCACGTGATCCACGTGTTCCGCGGCGTCGGCCCGCCGGCGCAGTTGCGCTCGGTGCCCGCGAGGCTGAGCCAGTGGCCTTCGAGGCGCCCCTTGCCCCGCCCGCCGCCGGTGTCGTACACGAGCGTGGTCGTGCCCCCGCGCGACACAAGCACGCCCCCGCCTCGGTCAAAGACCTTGGCCGGGTCGACCTTGCCGAGCAGCTCGTGCGAGGGACCGAACGCGCCCACCGTGTCGTGGGCGTACTCAACCTCGTGGTTACGAACGATCACGCAGCGCATCGCCGGCCCGGCGGGATCGGGGAACGCGGCCATGCCGTCGTGCTTGCCGGGCACGAACAGCCCGTCATCCATCACGTCCCCGGCCTTGCTGATGACCTGGTACCCGAAGCCCTTGGGAAGATCGAAAATCTTGAGCGGGTCGGGGACGAGCGGGCCGTACCCGGCGGGGCCCGTGCGCCGCATGGCGTCGGGCGTCAGATTCTCGCGGGCGAAGGCCGTGCGCAGGCCAGCAAACCCCATCGCAAACGCGCCCGAACGGAGCATGAAGTGGCGGCGGGTGGAGTACATGGCCTGACGATAGCGAGCGAACGCCCGGTCATTCCGCCCTTTGCGCGGTCTTCACGGAGCCGAACGGGATACGTCGTTGCGTATCCACCGGTGCGGGCGGCGATCTCACGCCATCGACGATCGCGGCCCGGTGTGCGACAGTTCTCGCGCCCACACCATCGCCGCGATCGCACCCAGCAGCGCCGCGATGCTCAGCAGCTCGATCCCGAGCACGAGCGCCTCGTGCCCGTTCATGGCCTGGATCTCGCGCGGGCCCGCGAACGGCTTGTCCCAGTTTGTCCAATGGTGGCCGCGGGCGAAGGCCGTCACGCCCGCTTTCAGCAGCGCCGCGCCAAGAGGCGCAGGAGCGATCGCCAGCAACGCCAGCGCACCGCCGAGGCTCTGCCGCGGCGGGCACGCCCACATCGCCGCCCACAGCGTGAGCGCTGTCCCGTTGACGACCATCACCGCGCCAGCAGGAGCGCCGACCCATCGACCCCAGCCCAGCAGCGTCACGGTGGACATCATGGCCGCGGCCGCGAGCGAGGGCACGAGCCAGTACGGGCCTTCACGCCGCACAACCAGGCCCCACAGCAGCACCACGGGCCAGAGAACCACGGCGGCCCCGCCGGGCACGAGCGTCGGCGACTTCGACAGCACCCACAGCGACACTATCGCGCAGAACCCAGTCAGCCAGAGCGGCGAGACGCGCCATCCGAGCGGCGGATGGTTCGCCGCCGCGAGTTCAGCATGCGTAAACGACCCACCGCACTCCGGGCACGTCACCCATTCGCGTGCCGGTAGACCGCGCAAGTCGTACGAGCACGCGGGGCAAAGCGTCGGGCCGTGCAACGCGACATCGGCGACGCCTTCGCGTACCGAAGAATCTCCTTCGTCGGAACCCACAAGCGATCTCCACGAGCCCGCTGAGCGATACGCGCGCCCGCGGCGTGCTGATCCGAGCCTCCCGCGCAAGCGGGTGGTGTTGGTCGTGCGCCGCACGCGACTTTCCGCGTGCGTGGGAGGCTCGAACCGCGGCGCGAATCAGCCTTTCGGCGGCTCCGGCAGCGGCCATGAGGCGCACGCCGCCTCCAGCGCCGCGATGAGCACCGGAACGTCGTGGATCGCCGTGGCCCAGAGACGGTCGTGGTCCACGCCCCAATACACATGAACCAGCACGTGACGCATCGCCACCACCTGGCCCCATGGCACGCCCGGGACTCGCAAGCGAGCGTCGTCCGACAGTTTCGACGCGGCCTCCCCGATCTCCTGAACGGCGTTCGTCAGCGCTCGGCGGAGCATGGAGTCGGCGTCCAAGTCCGATCGGTGTCGCCCGGAGACGTATCGGCGCACATCACGCGCGGCCGCCAGCATGTGCTCGAGGCGAACGCGGTCATCCACCGGCCCGCGGCTCCGCTCAGGCGGCATGGAGCAGCCTCGCTTCGCGCAGCACGAACGGTCGAAGGTGGCGCGACAGGTCGTAGGGCGTGCGGAGATCGACTGTGCGCCCGATCATCGCGCTCAATTCCAGGATCATCGCGCCGAAGCCAAACATCCCCGGAGTTCGACCCGGCTCAAACTCCGCGAGCATGTCGACGTCGCTGTCGGGGCGGAAATCGTCACGGAGAATGCTGCCGAACGCCATCAGCCTGCGGACGCCGTGAACGCGGCAGAACTCCGCAAGCTTGTCCTCCGGAAAGTTGATACCGTTGATGACCATGGCCGGGCCATCCTATGGACCGAGCCGCGCAACAGCGCAGTGGACCAGGATCAGGCTGGTTGAGCCGCCGCGAGCGCCGCCGTATCCCGCCTCGTCCACTCCTCGATCCGCCCCATCTCCTCGTCCGTCATCCACGGGAGCGACCGCAGCTTCTCCCGCAAACCCGCGGGCATCGGCTTGCCCTCGCGCTCGTGCCTCGGGCGGCTCTTCCAGTACCGGTGCATCCACAGGTTCTGCTCCGGCGCGCGCCGCACCATCTGCTCCAGCGCCCGCCGGTACCGCGCCGTCACGTAGAACAGCGGATCCGGCTGCGCTTTCCAGTCCTCGGGCTTGATCACGTCCACCACGTCCATGCGGTACCGCATCGCCTCGCCGCTCCAGTTCGTGAACCCCAGCTCGCCCTCGCCGTCATCGGCGCGGCTGTTGCGCCGCTCCACGTTCTGGTCGCGGTCCCACACCAGCCGGCGCGCCTGCCCGCACAGGATCGGCGCGTCGTACCGCATCGCCAGCAGCCCGATCGTCTTGTACGTCGACGCCAGCCGCCCGAAGAACGGCACGAACAGGCCCTTGTCCCCGGCGTTCTGGTCCGCGATGAACCCGGCCGCGCCCCCGGCTTCGAGCAGCCTGGGCAGGGCCTCGGTCGCGCCGAACTTGTCCACCAGGATCAGCCCGCGGCTCCGTCGGCTCGCCTGCACCCAGTCATCGAGCGGCTTCAAGTCCAGCGGCCGGTACAGCGCGTGCACCGGGAACCCCAGCAACGCCAGCATGTACCCGATCAGCTCCCAGCTCCCGCAATGCCCGGTGATCATCACCGTCGGGCGCCCCGCCACCAGGTGCCGCACCGACCCGGCGAGGTTCCCGATCCGCAGGTGGTCGCTCCACGCCTCTTCGCTGAGCAGCCGCGGCGTGTACGCCATCTCCACCGCGAGCGTGAACAGGTGCTCGTAGCTCAGAATCGCGTACTCGCGCCGCTTCGCCTCGCCCCACGTCGGGAACGCCACCGCCAGGTTGTCCATCGCGCGCCCCAGCCGCTTGCGCTCGATCCGCGAGCCGAAGAACCGACCCATCGCCCGGGCGCGGTGGACGTTGGCGTTCAGGTCGCCCGCGCCCATCGCGGCCAAGGCGCCCCGGATCGCCCAGTACGCCGGGCGCTCAAGCCACGCGGGCATGCGTTTACGGGCCATTCGATGGTGGCTCGGACGTGCGGATCGATGCCGAGCGTGCGACGTTCAGCGCGCCCGCTTGCCGGTGAGCGTGTAGAGCCGGTTCTCGTTCAGCACCGGGATGCTCGTCGCCGTCGCCTGCTGGAACAGCCGGTCGTACTGCTGCACGATCCGCTGCTGGCGGATGAACTCGGTGATGACCGCCGGCGGGGCCTGGTCGTTGGGCTGAGGCGGGAGCACCGGGCGCTGCCCGAGCACCACGAAGTCCACGTCGCCGTTGAGCTGGTCGACGACCGAGCCGCCCCAGCTCGTGATGAGCGCCTCGATCTCCGCGCGCCCCTGCGGGGTCGGCCGGCCCGAACCCTCGGGGTCGAAGTTCCCGAAGACCAGGAACGTGTACTTCTTGTTCGGGTCGAACGCCGCGTTGGCCGCGACGTCGCCCCGCACCACCGGGTTCCCCCGCTTCTCGCGGACGATCCGGGCCGTGCTCGAGGTCTCGTCAACCTTGATGACCTCGACCGCGGCCTTGCCCTCGGGGTACTCGCCGCTCGTCGGGTCGGGCCGGATGCTCGACGCGTCGGAGTAGATCTGGAACGTCATCCCGAGCACGACGTTATTGCGGCTGCCGATGTTGAGGTAGACCTGGCTCGACGCGCCCTCGATCCCGATGATGCTCGCATCGACCAGGGCCGCCTCGTCGCCGGCCTGCACGCGCTTGCCGCGGAGCTCGACCTGAAGCCGCTTGATCGTGTCGTTGCCGAGCACGTTCTCTCGCTCGAGCTCGGCGATGCGGTTGTGCAGCGCGAGCTCGCGGTCCTTGGCCTGGGCCTCGACGCGCTCGACGGCGGCGTTCATCTCGCCGCGGGCCTTGTTCAGCCCCTCGCGGTAGCTCTCGATCTCGTCCTTGTACTTGTTCACCTCGCCGGTGAGCGACGCGAGCGTGGTGTCGAGGCCGGTCTGCATCTCGCCGATGCGCTTGACCTCGTTCTCGCGGTCCTGCTCGGCCCGCTTGCGGGCGGCGTCGGCGTCGATGATCCGCCGCTCGAGCTCGGCGACCTCGTTCTGCTTGTTCGCCAGGATCGTCATCAGGCTCATCCCGTCGGAGCCCTCGACCGACCCGAGCTTGCGCTCCAGGTCCGCGACGCGGTCGGTCCGCGAGCCGGTCACCCGCTGCATCGTCGTCTGCATCGACTCGTTGAGGTACCCGATGACGGACTTGCGGCCCGCGCGGGCCGCCTCGCGCACGGCGTTGAGGTCGTCACGCCGACGCTCGTCGTCGCGGACGAAGTCGCCGGTCTCGGCCTTCACGGCCGCCAGGTCGCGGGTCACCGCCTGGCGCTGGTTGTACATCACCAGTCCGAAGATCAGCCCGCCCAGCGAGAGCACCCCCATGATGACCATCCACGCGATCGTCGAACCCGAGCCGGAAGAACGAGAAGCCATGCGACGCTCCAAGGCCGGGGGTGAGCCCGGTGGTCAAACGGGGTGCGGACGCGCCCGGGAGGCCGGGCCCAGTCGGTACGGGCCGCGCTGGGCGCGGGATCCGCGCCAAGGCACGCCTTTCCGATCGCGGATCGCCGGATCGGCAGGGGACGGCAAGTCTCGCGTCCGCCGAGGCTTTCGTCAAGGCGAGGAGGGTGGTGTGACGAGGTTTTGCGTGCATGGTTGACAGCATGATCGATCGCATTGTCATTCTGGGCGGGGGCGGGCACGCTTTGGTGGTCGCGGAGGCGGCTCGCCTCGCCAACATCCCGATTGCCGGGTTTTTAGACGACGATCCTGACGCGCCGGCGGCATCGGGTGACGGATCGATCCCTCATTTGGGTGGGCTGGACATGCGCCGGCTGCCGATGGGCTGCTTGTGGATCATGGGTATCGGGAACATTGATTTTAGAAAAAAATTACTCGCCGCCTGCCCGCCCGAACTCCGCGAACGCGCCGTCACCATCGTCCACCCCCGGGCCTTCATCAGCCCGTCGGCCCGGCTTGGGCGGGGCGTGTGGGTCGGCCCCGGGGCCGTCGTTCACACTCGGGCCCAGGTCGGGGATCACGGGATCGTGAACTCGGGGGCGATCGTCGAGCACGACTGCAAGGTGGGGTTCAACACCCACATCGCCCCGGGGGCCGCGCTCGGCGGGCGGGTCGAAGTCCTGGCGAACTCGCTCGTCGGGCTCGGCTCGAGCGTCCTGCCGAGCATCAGGATCGGGACGGGGTGCGTGGTGGGCACGGGAGCGGTCGTCATCCGTCACGTCGATGACGGGGAGCGGGTCGTCGGCGTTCCGGCGAAAGCGCTGTCGAGCCGCTCAACCTGATCTGATTGTCGCGCCGTGATTCAGCGAGGCGACGGGCTCGCCTCCGCCGGCGGCAGCGGCAGGGGCGTGCCTTCGTTCAACGTGCCCCGCATCTCGCGGGCCCGGTCGAGCAGCTCACCCTCGGCCTGGGGCTTGGACAACCTCGTCTCGGCGAGCGGGATCAGGTCGAAGTGCCACTCGATGAGCGTGGGGATCCGCGCGGGCACCGCTTCGGCGATGAGGTCGATGCCCGGGTACTCGTAGAACGGCGCCTTGGCCTTGCGGCTCGAGGTGACGGGCTCGTACCCCTCGAGGCGCAGGCGGACGTCGTACACGCCGAAGAACGTGAAGTCGGTCTCCACGGGCGTGCGCCCGAGCTCGGTGTCGTTGAGCCACACGATGGCCCCGGGCGGGTCGCTCGTGACTCGGATGGTCCGCTCCAGGCAGCCGGTGAGAACCAGGGCGGCGGGGGCGACGGCGAGCGCGGCGATGAGACGGGGACGCATGGCAAGAGGGTACCGCACCGGCGGCTTCGCGGGGTCACGGAGGACCGCTCCCCGACGCCGACGCCCTGTGATTCGTCGCGCCATTGATCAGCCCGCCGTTGTACGCGGCGGGCCCGAGCGCTAAAGTGGGCTGAACAGGACGCACCGATCGGGGGACGGTGGGGATCTGGGGAGG
>Ga0163153_10008072_pt1 | contig 11095 bp, 16 predicted proteins | sample OliLakLV19MP6IB1_FD_148629 | JGI IMG/M metagenome (GOLD analysis project Ga0163153, IMG submission 148629) | Freshwater microbial mat bacterial communities from Lake Vanda, McMurdo Dry Valleys, Antarctica - Oligotrophic Lake LV.19.MP6.IB-1 | ecosystem: Environmental > Aquatic > Freshwater >... | reverse complement strand
TATATGAAGGAATCAAATGGACAACTCTGATAAAGGATTTTTGCTTATAAAAGCTCTAGAGTCTATAGAAGAAGACTGGCTACAGACTATTTTTATTTCAAGAGAATATTTTAGGTACTTGTCTTTTGAATGTAATACTAAAAAAGTTATCATGCCTATGAACTGGCCAGAAATGAAAGATGCTTGGTTAGAGTTAAAAATGTTTGAAGATTTACATGACTATTATAAAAAGATGTTAGGTAAAGGACAGGTGGATGAAGCTTTAGTCTTTGCTGAAAGAGTTCTTAATAATGTACACATGGCGGAATTAGCCTCTAACAAATTATACAAAACACTTATCGAAGAAACACCTAATTAACTATTAAATTCCTGGAGATATAATGGCAAAACCTATTATCAGTAAGCCTAAAACAAGCAGTTTACCTACGTTAATACCTGCTTCTGATAATCAAAAAACAGCATTAGATCATTTTAAGAATAAAACTGTGACGATTGTGGAAGGATTGGCAGGTACGGGTAAGACGTATATTGCCGTGCACTATGCCTTAGATCAATATTTAAAAGGTAAGACGTATAAAATTATTTTAACGCGTCCTCTCTTAAATGTGGGTAATGAGAAATTAGGTTTCCTGCCTGGAGAGGTAGGGGATAAGGTAGCGCCTTATGCTGAGCAGTTTACTGAGTATATGAATGAGTTCATGCCTATGTTGCAGTTCTCAGATGATAAAAAATTATCTAGAGATATTGTATTTATCCCGCTTGCTTATATTCGAGGAAGGAACTTTTCTAATTCAATCATCATCGCTGATGAAATGCAGAACAGTACTCCTTTACAGATGAAGACATTGTTGACACGCCTTGCTGATGATAGTAAGGTTATAGTCTTGGGAGATACTAAACAATCTGATCTGGACGTTAAACAAGGAAACGGTTTGGCAGATTTAGCAGCACGCGTTCATAATGACCCTAACGATAATGTGGGTATTGTTAAGTTTGGTGTTGATGATATTAGGCGTTCGGAAATAGTAAAACACGTTCTTAGATTATATGGTGATATTGATTAATGAAAGTAACGAAGATTAAAACACCTTGGGGGCCTATAGGAGAGTTTGTTTTTAAGCGCACGTATGCTCGACGAATAGAAGATGAATCTGGTATTAGATCAGAGACTTTTAATGAATCGATTGATAGAGTTTTGGAAGGCGTTGAAAAACAGTTAGGATTAATACTTAACGGAGAAGAGAAAAACAAAGCATTAGATATTCTACTTGGACTTAAAGGAATGGTCGCCGGTAGGTTTCTATGGCAACTGGGCACCTCGACTGTAGATCAACTTGGATTATTATCACTTCAAAATTGTGCGTTTGTGGTTGTAGATCAACCTATAAGACCTTTTACATGGACCTTTGATGCTCTTATGTTAGGAAGTGGAGTAGGTTATAATGTTCAACTTAAGCATGTATATAGCTTGCCTAAAGTTAAACAAGCTCTAGTTAAACACGTGTTAACTAAAGACGCTGATTTTATCGTGCCTGACAGCCGAGAGGGCTGGGTTAAATTATTGGAGAAAACACTTGAAGCCCATTTCATAACTGGCGTAGGTTTTAGCTACAGCACGATACTCATTCGAGGTGCTGGCGAACTTATCAAGGGATTTGGTGGTACTGCCTCTGGTCCTGGTATACTCATAAACGGGATGGATTCTATATCTAAACTGTTGAATAGTAAATCCGGAAAGAAGATTGCCCCTATTGATGCTGTAGACATAATGAATATTATAGGCAGTATAGTGGTAGCGGGGAACGTTAGACGTAGTGCACAGATAGCTATAGGTGATTCTATAGATGTTAATTTTTTAAGAGCTAAGCGCTGGGATTTAGGGAATATACCCCCTCATCGTGCCATGTCAAATAATTCAATCGTATGTAAAGACATAAAAGAGGTACCTAACGAGTTTTGGAAAGGGTATCAAGGGAATGGAGAACCTTACGGACTTATTAATCTACCCTTATCAAAGTCTACAGGACGGTTAGGAGATACTCAGTACCCAGATCATAATGTTGAAGGATTTAATCCTTGCGCAGAACAGTCACTAGAGAATTTTGAAACTTGTTGTTTAAGCGAAGTATTTTTACCTAATAACAATACAAAAGAAGATCTGTGGGAAACAGTGAGACTATTGTATAGGATAAATAAACATAGTTTAGCTTTGCCTTGCCATCTTAAAGAGACTGAGGCAATCGTACACAAGAATATGAGAATGGGAATAGGCATCACCGGTTATTTACAAGCTACTGAAGAACAGAAGTCGTGGCTTCCGGAAACATACGAAAGACTTAGGGAGTTCGATAAAGAATATTCTAAAGAGCATGGTTGGCCGGTAAGTATTAAACTCACTACAGTTAAGCCTTCCGGAACATTGTCTTTGCTGGCAGGAGTAACTCCAGGTGTTCATCCAGGATATAGTCATTACCATATAAGACGTGTTAGAATCAGAACAGAGGACCCGCTAACAGAGAAGGCCAAGAAGGCAGGATATCATGTGGAGTTTGTGCGTGGATTTGACGGAAAAGATCAATATGACACTTCGATCATTTCCTTTCCGTGTTCATTCCCTGCAAATACTGTTGTTGCTAGGGATATCACTGCAGTGCATCAACTTGAGTATGTCAAGAGACTCCAGAAGGACTGGTCAGACAACGCAGTGTCGTGTACAATTTATTACAAGAAGGAGGAGCTGCCTGGAATCAAATCTTGGTTACTCGATAACTACACTAATTCGATAAAGAGCGTATCTTTTTTACTACATTCGGAACACGGATTTATTCAAGCGCCTTTGGAAGAGATAACAAAGGAGCAGTATGAACACATGGTATCTAAAATAAAAACCATAGAAGGGTTCAACACGGAACACACATTAGACGAGCAACTGGAATGCAGTGCCGGTGTGTGCCCTATAATATAAAGGAATATTAAATGATAAATGTAAAGGTTACACCTCTTAATTCGGTACTGGCTATATTACTGTCAGCTGCGGCAATTAACTATATGGTGCTAGAGAAATATCCGGATACGCTATCAGAAAGTAAAATGTCTAATGTATTGGAATTTAATACGGAGGTAGATCTTGCTTCCGTAGTAGCGGCAGAGAAAAAGCTCCGCTCTATGACAGGTGTTGTGAATCCTGGGGAGAGACTCCTTCTTAAGATTAATTCTCCTGGAGGACTGATTCATGAAGGAAATGAGTTAGTTATAAGACTGAAAAAAAGCGGTATTATTGTAGACACGTATTTTGATAATTTTGCCGCTTCGATGGGGATGGATTTCTTCTTGGAAGGTGAGAATAGGATTGTGGGTACTCGAGCTGAAGGTCTGCTGCATAGAGGATCTGTCTTATCGAAAGGTAAGCCAACTAGTTATGCCGAGATCAAGAGACAATTAAAAGAAGCACTAGAAAACCAGAAGCGGTTGCTTAGCCTACAAAAAAAGGTGGATGCTTTGCCTAACGGAGAGTATATGCCTACTCTTCCGACCCTCTCGAAGTTAATAGAATCATTAACTAACAAGTTGAATTCTTTAGAGGGGTCTATGTCATCCACGTTCAAGAGTCTTGAACGAGCTAAATTAATTGCTCCAGAGCCGTTGTATACACAGAGTATTATTGATACGCTTAAAGTAGGAGATTTCGATATTATTTTAAATGCTGACGAGATGCTTCGCGCAGGTATCGCTACTGAGATTAATGATAATGTAGATGAATCTGTGTATGATGGGAGAAAAGTAGTACCTGTAGTACCTGTAGTACCTGTAGTACCTGTAGTACCTGCAATACCTGCAATACCTGCAGTACCTGTAGTACCTGTAGTACCTGTAGTACCTGCAATACCTGCAATACCTGCAGTACCTGTAGTACCTGCAGTAACTGTAATACCTGCAATACCTTAGTAGTATTATTAACTAAAAGGAGATGAACCGTGCATGTAGCGAATTATTTTCTACAAGGAGAGGTGACCCATTCTGGGTTGCCTCAATGGTTAGCCGAACAAACAGGTCTTTGGGGAAATGAACCTGAAGCTGTTAGGTTAGTCATTTGGATTAATAGTAGCGGCGGAGATGTACTGGCGGCTATTGAAAGTATTAATTTAATGAGATCAAGCCCTATACCTATTACTACAGTTATAAGTGGTTGTGCAGAATCTGCTGCACTTCTTGTGGCGATAGCAGGGCACCGAAGACTGATCTTTGAGCGCAGCTGGGGCATGGCGCATCATTTCTCTACTACGCTGGAAGGTAGTTATCACGATCTCGCTGACTCATTAAAACATAATGAGTTACTGAATGATGTTATGTTGGATATTTTTAAAGAGCATTCAGACTTGACTTCGGAAGAAATAAGTTCTACATTATTAAGTAGGAAGACTAATTGGCTTTCTTCTAAAGAACTTAAGAAACTGGGGTTGGTAGATGAAATTTTAAAGCCAGGGAGCTCATTATTCGAAAGGTTATTGAATGGCGGCACTAAAAAAGGAAGTCTTCCAGCAAAAAAAAGGAAGTATCCGAGACCGGCTAAGTTTGCGGAAAGGATTGAGGTAGTGTTAGGTAATACTACCTTGAAGGTTATAGGCAAGATGGAAGCGCGTATTGTAGAGGAATTATATAATGAAGGAGTAGTGTTTGAATACGAGATTAAGAAAATTAAGTATCAAAAACCTACCCCTAAAGAATCTACATATACACCGGACATTGTTTTGAGTAATGGTATTATAGTTGAAGTTAAAGGTTATTTTGACGCGGAAGATAGATCAAAACACTTGTTAATTAAAAAACTACATCCTGACTTAGATATTAGATTTGTTTTTGATAAAGCGGATAAGAAGTTAAGTAAGGCATCAGTTACTACATATGGTATGTGGGCAACAAAGAATGGTTTTAAATGGGCAGAGAAGTCTGTGTCTAAGGAGTGGCCACATGAAAGATCTAAGAATAAAAAAGATTGACCATCTTTTAGAGATGGTTCATTATATGGAAATTATTAAGCAGCAGTTAGAGGATTACGTAGGTAGTGACGCTTCTGCCAACTCTCTTAAGCTATTGCTAGATACTTATCAAAAGTCATTTTTCGCCAACGCTCAAGTGTTGATTAAGGAGGAAGTTCATGAACAAGACTGATAAAGAGAATAAAAGATTAATTGATAAAGTGAGAGAAGACGTCATGTCTACAGAACAAGGTCGTAAAGATTATGAAGAGTTTGTAAAGTCAATAAGAGAATACATCACTAATTATGTTGTTACAAAAAATCCTGACTCAGGTGCGCAATTAGCAAACATTTTCCCTGAGGTAAAGTTACCTGAAACAAATAAGGCCAATGAAAAAGATTAGAAAACTAGTTAATAGGGTATCCATACGATCTGCTAAGATTGCTGGGGCCCCTTTATCTTTAGTTTTAGCTTTAACATTAGTTATTTTATGGGGTATTTGTGGACCGGTTTACGGTTATTCCGATACTTGGCAACTGGTAATCAACACCTCTACCACAGTCATTACCTTTCTCTTAGCTATTTCGATTCAGTACACACAAAATAGAGATAGTAAGGCACTACATCTTAAACTCAATGAGCTTCTTCGGCAAACAGAAGAGATGCAAGAAGCTCTAGATAAGATAGAGAAGGACTTAGAGGATGAAGTATAGAAACAGAATAGAGGATTGAGGTTAAATAATGATTAGAGCGATTTGGGAACGTCTTAATAAATTTAAATTTTTTACTCTAGTAACTACTTTACTGGTTATTTTAGTAGCCGAGATTGTGCTTACGTGTTTAATACCTGCGTGGAGGAAAGAGTTTTTTAATATTCTAGAAGCTAAGCAAGAACATTTATTTGCAGGGTCACTAACTTTCTTTATGTTTTTAATGTTAAGTTTAGGAGCGGCTACAGGTCTTAAGGTATGGGTAGGTCAGTTAGTCTCATTTGCCGTTCGTGAGGTAGGGGCTAGACTATTGTTAAAGACGTGGTCTAAAGGTCCTCGCGTCGCTGATAATTATACTCAAGCTATGACAGATTCTTTGAGGGCAGCCACGGAATTATATCTTACGATCGGAGTAGAGGTTATTATATCACTGACTATTGTGATAACTCTTATGGCGTCAAATATGCATAATACAGTTATCATAGTATCTTCTATTATTTATACTATTATAGTCAGCGTAGTGGCCGCATTATTTAATAAGCCCTTAATCAATACTGACTTGAAATTACAGTCTTCCTCAGGTAAATACAGAGAAGCCTTAGGGGATATAGCTAATGGGAATGGAGACTTCTCTAGTAAGGCAAAGTTTAAAGTCTTTGTTATTGATTATTATAATTATATAAGAACAGTAATGTACTTTGTGCTGTTCAGTCGAGTTAAGGGGTCCTTAGGCGTCTTGGTACCTTATCTTCTTTTATCTACTGCTTATTTTAATGGTACTTTATCTCTTGGTGATTTTATGGCAGGTGTCGCGACTTTTGAACTCATTGTGGTCAACTCGACAATCTTACTACAAATGTATCCTCAGTTAACTACAGCTAGAGCCAGTTGGGCATTAGTAATAAAATTTTATAAGGAGATTATTTAAATGAACAAGGATTTAATATATATCACTTACGAGTCTGGTACTGGTAGACAAGTACTCGGTATCTTTAGAACTTTAAAGTTTGGTATGCTAAAACGGGCGGATGAGTTAAAGAACCAAGACTGGGATAATAAACAAATTATTAAGGTTCTATTGAAGGAACAGTATATTGAATCAGTTGAGGGTAGTCCTGGCGTTGAATTTTTTTTAGGGTGGTGATTAGATATGAAAGTTACGTTTGAAACAGATGATGTTCAAGAGTTTGAACGTTTGGTACATGCTACTGATATGGCAGCTTCTCTATGGGAAATCCAAGAGATGTTGCGTCGAAAACAAAAGCAGCTTGGAGGTGTAGATGTGGATATAGGGTGGCTTATTTTAGAGGGCATTAGAGAGGAAGTACGTGATATACTTCGTAACCAAGGAATTGATTTGGAAAGATTGTATTCATGACAGAGATATATAACAATCCTAAGCGTCTTCGAAACATAACCGCCTCGGAGATGTCAGCATTGCTAGGTGTTAATCCTTACTCAAGTCCTGCCAAGGTTTTAGAGAATAAGCTTAACCCTAAGAAATTTGAAAACATAAGTATGCGAATCGGCAATTTAATGGAGCAGGCCGTCCTCAAGGCATTTGATTTAGATTTGGGCATGGGTGGTGTAGAGCCTTGGTCGCAAGGGACAGTGGTGTCTAAGGATGATAGAATCGCAGCTACGCCTGATGGTATAATTATTAATAAACATTATAGAGCCATGGTGGAAGCTAAGACGACCAGGTCTCAGTATTTTGAGAAATGGTATAGTGCGGTACCTAAGTATTATCACCTTCAAGTTTTGGTGCAAATGATGGTTACTGGTTCGGATAAAGGTTATATCGGAGTGCTCGAAGTCGGGGACCCTGATATATGTGAATGGCGATTCTGCGCATGGGAGATTTTTAAAAATGAAGAGATCGAAGCGTTAATGAAACAAGAAGTTAAAAGATTTTGGGAATCAGCTGATTTGCATAACAAGACTATAAGAGTTGACTCAAAAGTAAAGAATCGCGTTGTAGAATTGCTTGAAAACCCAGAAGCTAGTCTAATATTATATCCTAATAAAGAAACAATACAGAAGGAGAGAGAGGAGAAGGTATTAAATGAAGTTAAAAACCTTCCCAAATTCTTACCCTTATTTAAATAAACACGGTGTATCTTTTAGCAAAAGAGATTTGGAAATAACCGCAAGATTTATATTGAAAAGTTTTGGCGAGAATGCTCGGAATAAAGGTTTGGAGTTATCTCTTATTATTCTTTGGGCAATGGGCGAGTGCGATAATGAAGAGACCTTCTTAGGGTTGGTAGCGTCTTCGTTTGCTAGGTCTGCTAGATGGTCAAGCAGGAACGACTTAAAGTTTTCTTTATATGGAGAGTTATATGAGGATGAAATAGATAAGACCTTGCTGGAGTCGGATAAGACAGTTTTAAATCTTATTGATTTTGAAAGGCTTTTAGAATCAGAGCCAAAGGCCGCGTTAGCTTTAACTCAAGGAAGTAAGGACGCGAAGTATAGAGCTATAAAAAAACTACAGGAGAAGTGGAATGGAAAAAATGATGTTTGACAGTAAGGATTTGCGAATAGCTAAGATGAATGCCTTAACGACCGCGACTAATATTAATATAAATAATTTGAAAGGAGGACAAGTATCACTTGCCGACATTGTTGAAGACGCTGAAAAATTAGTAGCTTGGATTCTTAATCCTGCTTTGAAATACGTAAAATAAAGGAAGTATATAAAATGACAGATGTAAAACAAGAAGCTCTAACGATGATGATTACTAGAGCGAAAACATCATTCGCTTCTCTTATCCGGCCCATTAAGGGAGAGTACGGAGAGACATATTCAATTACCCTAGAGTTTGATTTGAATGACGAGAGAGATCCTAATCTAGCGCTGCTGGGTAAATTAAACGGACTTTTGACTAGAGGAGGTCCTGTTGATGTAAAAGATGCAGGTAAGCTTAAGTCTACAGGTATCGCCAGACTATATTTTAACTCTCCTACGAAGATTCCAGTATATGATAGTGATGGTGAACTTGTTCCCGAAGCGGCTGTTCCGAACGTAGGGGCTGGCTCTATTGTTAACGTAGAGTTTAGAGTGTCTCCTACCAAACTAGGTACTTTTAAATATATCAGCGGAGTACAAATCGTTAATCTGGTGCCTTATGTACCTGAAGTGCGAACCGTTAGTTTTAAGAAAGACGGTGCCTTTAAAGCGTCAGCACTGCATACTAGTGAGGAGACTCTGCCTAACTTTTCCAATGTATTTGCAGATAAGAAATAGGAACAATGACTAAAAGAATAGCTATAGATTTTGAAACCTATTTAATATGCGAGGAGGAGGGAACTTCTCCCCGCCCTGTTTGTATGTCTTATTATAATGACAACTACTCAGGAGTGTTAATAGGTTCGGATATTGTAGTTTTTCTAAAGTCTATTCCTGAAGATGTGGAGATAATTGCTCATAACTTAAAGTTCGAGTTTAATGTCATTTTAAAGCATTATCCTGAACTGACAAGTTGGGTCTTTAGTCGATTAGAGGCCGGCACTGTTTGGTGCACTCTAATTAGTGAACAGATCATGGAATTATCTCTCACTGTAAAGACAAATAAATATGCTTTATCCGATCTTGTGTTAAGATACTTAGATATAGATATTTCGGAGACTAAAAAAGGAGACGATGTTTGGCGCCTAAGGTACGCGGAGTTAATTGATATCCCTCTTGAAGAATGGCCCTTAGAGGCCGTTAAGTATAGCATAGGGGATTCTGAGTATGCTTATAAGATACGTGCAAAGCAATCAATAAGTCATCTAGATAGTGTCCGCGCCTCGGTTATTCTAGGCATGATGTCAGATCGTGGTTTTAAGGTTAGGCAAGATTATGTAGAGGAACAAATATCATTATTAAATACTAAAATGATACCTATTCAAAACAATTTAATTGAATCGGACCTTGCTGGATTTGGTAAGAAAGGTATTTTTAAAAAGAAAACTAAAGCGTTTCAAGAACAATTAGAGACTACTGAAGAGCATTTATCTTATACTAATAGTAATAAGGTAGCTACTGATCGTAAAAGTCTAGGTACGTATAGTGCTCCTATAGCAAAGCAATGGTCTTCTTATGCTCGTGATGAAAAGATATTAAATACATATTTTAAAACTTTAGGAAGCGTTAGAGATGTTATAAGAACAGAATATAACGCTGTTGTAGATACGTGCCGTACGAGCTCTAGAGGTTCAAAGCTGTTGCCGGCAGTTAATATACAAAACTTACCTCGATCTGGTGGAGTGCGCGAAGCACTTATAGCTAGGCCTGGGTATGTTTTGTGTTCTATTGATTATGGTTCTTTAGAACTCGTATGTACAGCTCAACAACTGTATAATGTTTATGGTAAGTCCTCTATGATGGAAGTGTTGAATAAAGGAGATGCTCCTGTGGATATGCACTCAATTCTAGGTGCTTATTTAATGGGAAATAATCTTGGTTCGACAGTAAGTTATGAAGAGTTTGTTAAAAACAAAAAGAATCCTGAGTACAAAAACTATAGACAATTAGCTAAGCCCATTAACCTAGGGTATCCTGGCGGGATTGGGCCTAAGCGAATGATAGTTATGGCGAAAGATATGTACAATGTAGATCTGGATTACACATATGCTGTGCAATTAAAAACGGCCTTCTTCTCTCTTTATCCAGAGCTTGATATATTTTTAAACAGAGACGCTTCTATGTTGAAGACTGGGCAAAAGATGGTATATAAAGCAGGCACTCCTGAAGAGAAAAAGGCACCTGAGTATAGTTATATAGTGAACGGCGTTAAGCGTGCAGGCTGTACTTATAATGCTGCTTGTAATGGATTCTTAATGCAGACCCCTGCGGCTGTAGGCACCAAGCGTATGTTATGGCGAGCTGGTCAAGCTATTATAAATAACGAATCGATTTACTTATTGGCCTTTATTCATGATGAATTGTTATTAGAAATTAAAGACGATGAAAACCTAGAGAATAATGTAGAGAAGATGTCTTATATTATGATAGACTCTATGAAAGAAATACTTCCAGATGTCCGCGTATCTGTGGAAGCAGATGTAGGGCCTATATGGAAAAAAGATGGAATGGGTTGGTCTAAAACATATTGGAGATAGGATGTATGTATATTGCACAAAATGTGGACCTGCGCGTAGTAAGAGCAATACGAAAACACTAAGTGTTAGGTCGTATGAAGATTCATATATTATAAAATGTTTCCATGCGGGTGATTGTGAATGGAATGTTCCGGTTGTTATATCTGAAGAAGAATTAGATAACTTAGGCATAACTATTGAAGATGTGGTTGAAGCGATAGAGTTGCCCGAAGGAGAACCTATTCCAGAAGATACAATACCTAAAGACAATTTAACTAATGTTTATTATAGATACCATAATAGAGACGGAAATATTATGA
>Ga0163153_10008071_pt1 | contig 11095 bp, 15 predicted proteins | sample OliLakLV19MP6IB1_FD_148629 | JGI IMG/M metagenome (GOLD analysis project Ga0163153, IMG submission 148629) | Freshwater microbial mat bacterial communities from Lake Vanda, McMurdo Dry Valleys, Antarctica - Oligotrophic Lake LV.19.MP6.IB-1 | ecosystem: Environmental > Aquatic > Freshwater >... | reverse complement strand
AAAGGACTGGATGCCGGATCAAGTCCGGCATGACGGTGGGCATAATCAAGTCCGGCATGACGGTGGGCATAATCAAGTCCGGCATGACGGTGGTGGAAAATGATGGCAAAAAGTAACAAGACAGGAACAGTACGAATCATCGCCGGCGATTGGCGTGGCCGCCGTTTGCCAGTACCCGACCTGCCGGGCTTGCGGCCGTCCGGCGATCGCAGCCGGGAAACGCTGTTCAATTGGCTGCAGGCCGATTTGCGCGGTGCGCAGTGCCTGGACCTGTTTGCCGGCACCGGTGTGCTGGGCCTGGAAGCAGTCTCGCGCGGCGCAAGCTCGGCAGTGCTGGTGGAAAAAAACCACAGTGCAGCAGAGCAACTGCGGGAAAACGTAAATATGCTGGCTGCCAGCCAGGTTTCGGTGGTGCAGAGCGATGCCCTGTTGTGGCTGCAAGGACAAGCCGCTGACAGTTTTGATCTGGTATTTATCGACCCGCCTTTCGGTCAGGGATTGACAATGCTGGCCCTGCAGGCATTGTCATCGGGTCAGCAACTGCGTGCCGATGGGCTGGTTTACCTCGAAACCGCCCGTTCTGAAGTCGTTCCTGCCTTTAGCTCTGATTGGGAAATCCTGCGGGAAAAGACTCTGGGAGAGGTGCGAATGCAACTAGTGCGAGCCAGTCGAACATCAAAGCCCGACAGACTGCTAGAATGACGGTTTAATCATTATCGACGGCAGCACTACCCATGATTTCGCACCGTACGGCCATTTACCCAGGCACTTTCGATCCTATTACCAATGGTCATACTGACCTGGTGAAGCGCGCAGCGCGGGTATTTGAGAAAGTGATTATTGCCATTGCCGAGAGTCCGCATAAAGAGCCTTTGTTGCCGCTGAAACAGCGCATTGCGCTGGCACAGGATTGTCTGAAAGAGCTCAAAAATGTGCAGGTTGTAGGCTTCAGCATCCTGTTGATGGATTTCGTGCAGCAGGTAGGCGCGGGCGTGGTGGTGCGTGGTTTGCGCGCGGTGTCGGATTTCGAATACGAATTCCAGCTGGCCAGTATGAACCGCCACCTGGCACCTGAAATAGAAACGCTGTTTCTTACCCCGGACGAGCGTTACAGCTTTATTTCATCGTCCCTGGTCAAGGAAGTGGCGCGACTGAATGGCGATGTTTCCGAATTTGTTGCCGCTCCCGTGCGCATGGCTTTGCAACAGCGCTTCAAGGAAGTCAATGGCGGCTGAGCCTTGCCCGACGGCGAGATTGCGCGCTTTTTAATTGCATCACGAAAACCCAAGCAAGACGAAATGGCCCTTAAAATCACCGAAGAATGCATCAACTGCGATGTTTGTGAGCCCGAATGCCCCAATGAAGCCATTTCGCAGGGTGTTGAGTATTACGTGATTGATCCGATGAAATGCACCGAATGCGTGGGCCATTTTGACCTGCCGCAATGTGTTGAGGTCTGCCCGGTAGAATGCATACCCAAGGACTCTGAGAACGAAGAAACTGAGGACGAGTTATGGTTGAAGTATCAAGGCTTGATAGCTCAAGCAAAAGGACTGGCCAAAGCACTGGCCTAGGTGCGGGACTGAGCACTGCACCGTGCACTGGCCTGAGCAATGACGTGGGCCACATCAGGTCACGACTTTGCATTGCCGCTGTCTTGCTGCTGGCGGTGTTCAGCAGTTCTGTTTCCCAGGCCGCTTCTTTCGAGCCGGCCTGGGGCCGAGATGGCATGGTGGTCACCTCGGTCAGCCCGGCAGCGGCAGCCGGTCAATTGATATTGGAACGTGGCGGCAATGCCGCCGATGCGGCCGTTGCCACAGCTTTTGCGGCTGCGGTGGCTCATCCGTTCAGTTCCGGCCTCGGTGGTGGTTTACTGGCGGTGATTCACGATGCCAAAACCGGCCAGAGTTTTACCCTGGATGCGCGTGAAACCGCACCCGCTTCGGCATCGGCTGAGTTTTACCTTAAAAATCCAGATGCCATTCGCAGCGGTCGTTATTCGGTTGCCGTACCCGGCTTTGTGCAGGGCGTGTGGGCCTTGCACGAGCGCTTTGGTTCCATGCCCTGGGCCGATTTGATCGAGCCCGCCATTGCCCTGGCAGAGAACGGTGTGCCGGTCAGTGTCTGGCACCACAATATGGTTAATGCGGTGGCTGCGGCCCTGGCAGAGTATCCGGCTACCCAGCATATCCAGACAGTCGATGGTCAAGCGCCGCCGCTCGGCTACATGCTGCAACAACATGATCTGGCCAACACTCTGCGCCTGATTCAGCGCTCCGGGGGCCAAACCCTGGCGATTGGTGCCATTGCCAAGATGATTGAGCAAGCCACCAAGGGCGTGGTCACCGAGCTGGACCTGGTGCGTTACAAAGTCATCTGGCGCGAACCCATCAAGGCCAATTATCGCGGTTATGAAATCGTCGCCATGCCACCGCCGAGTTCGGGTGGTGTGCTGATCGCAGAAATGTTGAACGTGCTGCAACGCTATGACCTGGTCGCTATGGGCAAGGATTCCAGCGATTACATTCACCTGGTTGCCAGCACCATGAAACTGGCCTTTGCCGACCGTGCGCAGCACCTGGGTGATCCGGATTTTTATGCAGTGCCGGTAGAGCGCCTGACTTCGATGGCTCATGCTGATGAACTGGCTGCACGGTTACGCACCGATGGACAACCCATTGTGCCGAAAACCCTGACCTCGCCACCGGATGATGAGGGCACCACTCAAATCAGCGTGATGGATAAGAGCGGCAACGCGATTTCCATTACGCAAACCATCAACACTTTGTTCGGTTCAAAAATCACTGTGCCTGGCACTGGTATTGTGCTGAACAACGAGATGGATGATTTTTCGGTGGATACCACCACGGCCAATTTATGGGAGGCCGTTGGTTCGGACGCCAATGCTATCGAGCCTGGTAAACGGCCTTTGTCTTCCATGACGCCGATGATCGTGCTGAAGGATGGCAAAGCGGCCATGGCGCTGGGCTCGCCCATGGGCACCATGATTATTTCTGCTGTGCTGCACACCTTGTTGAACACCATTGATTTCGGCTTTGATCCGCAACGTGCGGTTATGGCGCCGCGGTTCCACCACCAGTGGCAGCCCGATACGCTGTTTCTGGAGCCGGAGTTTCCGCGGGATGTGCGTACGCGGCTGGAGGCTCTGGGCCACACGCTGGGCGAGCGGTCCATGATCGGTGCTGCGGAATTGGCGGTGTATGACACAGAATCCTGCTATTTCTGGGGTGGCGCTGATGGCCGCCGTGACAGTGGCGCATTGGGTGCAAACATCGGTGAGCCCCAGGTTGATGCCGGGGAGCGTTGCGCTCTGATCAATACCGCCAGAGCGAGTGCAGTGCCACACTAGAGTTAGCGTATAAGTAGTTTAAACGCTCTATTGCCAGAAAACTGAAAGTACTGAGAAAGTACTGAACGGCTACTCGTATCAGGTTTTTAGCCAGACTACCGCGTATGGAATCGGCGATCGCCGCGGCGGGCGGGGCGCGTCTGCCCTATGAGTCGACCACGGCACTGACCTGCTTCGCAGGTCGCGGCGGCGTATCCTCAGCGGCGAAGGGGTGTTGGTTTTCCTGTCCTTGAGATTCGCAACTGAAAATGGGGCAGCGCAATATGCGCTTGGACAGCTAGGGCTGCCCCACATAAAGCGCAATCTTGCCGGTGGCATGACCAGTTTCACTCAGTGCATGCGCTTTCTGGATGTCTTGTAGAGCGAACTCGGCACCAATCACCGGACGCAGTTGCCCTTGCTCGACCATATGCGCAAGCTGCTCCAATACTGGCGCATTCGGCTGGATGAACAGGAATGCACTGCGCAGTCGCGGCCATTGCGCAGCACTTTTAGACGGATCGCTGGCAATCGATACCAGCAGACCGTCTGGCGCCATCACGTGCCACGATTCTTCCCGGGTGTCACCACCCATCGTGTCGAACACCAGATCAATGTTGTGCAAGACATCGCGTAGCCGCTGCGCTTTGTAATCGATAAACTCGTCCACACCAAGCGACTTGACCAGAACTTCGTGCGCGGCTGACGCCGTGCCGATGACCTGGGCGCCACGTGCTTTGGCGATCTGTACTGCCAATGAACCTACGCCACCAGCTGCCGCATGTATCAACACGCGCTGTCCAGGCTTTACTTGACCACTACACGCCGGACAGGTCCCTGCCGGGGACAAACGGAAACGAGTACGCAATCATTTCACTCAAATGACCTTCTCGGATTTTCCAGTCCACGGGGTTGACAGAACTGCCGATGACTCGAATTAGCACATCATCGTCCGAGCATTTTGGGATGGGCGCATCTTCAAAAAGCAGCACTGAGGAGTCGCCATATTCATGGATGCGGACAGCTTTCATGACTTCTATTTCACTTCCAAGGGTCCATGGATAGCTTCGCTCCGCTGTAGGAAGGCGTCTGTTCGCTGCCCCACGGATGCGCCACAACATTGGCAGTCGAATTTACCTATCCAATGTAGGCGAGCGCACAATCAAACCTCTTCATGGCGAGCCTGACGATTGCCTGAGCGGCCAGTTTTACGGTCGTGTCAACGGATTCGAGAAAAACGCGATAATCCAGTGAAATAGAGGAACGCCATGGCTAACACCGTAAAAATTCTTGGTATCGCAGGCAGTTTGCGCCGCGCCTCCGACAACCACGCAATGCTCATTGCGGCGCAGAGTTTGCTGCCTGTAGATGCAAGCCTCGACATATTCGATCTCGAAGGCTCACCTTTGTTTAATCAAGACAAGGAGGAAGAGCCGCATGCGGGTGTCGACGCATTCAAACAGGCTATACGCGCAGCAGACGCGATCGTGATTGCGACACCGGAATACAACTACTCCATTCCGGGCATGCTGAAAAACGCCATCGATTGCGCATCACGGCCTTATGGAAAGAGCGCATGGTCTGGAAAGCCGGTCGCCATTATGGGTGCGTCGGTTGGGTTATTTGGCAGCGTAAGAGCGCAGTACCAGCTGCGGCAATGCTTCGTCTTCCTTGACATGCACCCAATAAATCAGCCAGAAGTGATGATTAGCAACGCCAGTAAAGCCTTCGACGCGAAAGGAAAGCTGACTGATGAAACCAGTCAGGTGCTGATCCGGAAACTATTGGAAAACCTGGTGCTTTTGACCAGGCAGTTGCAGAAATGATGCGCTGCAAATCCCGCTGTTGAATTCTTTGGAGAATACAGGTGAAGTTGCCAGTGAAACCCAAAGAGACATTGGATGACAAAAAGAAAAAAGACCTCAGGCAGCGGCGTGCTGCACCGCTGGCTACGCCTACCGACCTGACGACAGCAGCGACCAAAGACATTGCCGGGGCCATGAATGCCGTTTTGGCTGATGTATTCGCTCTGTATCTGTAAACAAAAAACTTTCACTGGCATATGAGCGGCCCGCATTTTCGCGATTACCACTTGATGCTGGACGACCAGTCCGGTCAGCTATTTGTTATGACCGACCTGATTGCGGAGCGCATTCGCAAAGTGGGTGGCCCCACCCTGCGCTCAATTGGCCACACTGCGCGCACGCAGCGCGTACTTGACAACGATGCGGAATATGTCGAGCCCTCAGATATGCTGGCCGAATTAGGTGACGACAATAAGACGCTTGCGGCAAATCTGCGCGAGGCCCACGACGTGTGCAACGAACATCGTGATATTGCCAGCGCCAGTCTGATCGAGGTGTGGATTGATGAAACCGAGCGGCGCACCTGGTTCCAGTTCGAATCGACACGGAGCAGCGACTCGTCGGGCCACTGAGCATTTGCCAATTGAGCAACGGCACCGTTGAAGCGATTACGCCTGAGCGATGGATTGCGGCCCAACGTAACCGGTCACCTGTGCTCCGATCTCACAGGCGATTGCAATCGCCGCGTGCCCGACGACACCGGTGGCGCCGTTGATAACCAGATTCTGCCCAGCCTTCAGGCCGGCACTCTTGACCAGCACGAGCCACGCGGTCCCGCCAGCAATGGGCAGGCTGGCCGGCTCGGCGAACGACTTGTTGTCAGGCTTCCTGACCAAGAGACCGCGTATGGTAATGTTCCAGTCCATCAAGTTGACTTTACGCGACGCCTTACCCCAGAACTTGCGGATTGAGTTGCCATACAGAAAAGTTGAGCGCAGCAGCGAAGCTGACCCACAGCAAATACGGAATTAGCAGCGCGCCCGCCAGAGGGCGTATCCGCCAGAAAGACACAAGAGTTGCAACGATAAGCAACCAAAGCAACCCGATATCGGCAAATGCCAAAGCGCCGTGGTGCCAAGCAAAGAAGAGCCAGCTCCACAGGGCGTTCACCGCGAGCTGTACCAGAAACAAGGTAAGTGCTGAACGACTAGCGAGAAATCCGCCTGAGCGCCATACCAACCATGCGGCAATGCCCATCAATGCGTACAGGATGGTCCAGACGGGTCCAAAGACCGAGGGCGGCGGCGCCCAAGTTGGTTGAACCAGTTGCCCATAGAAAGAATCGGCGCGCACTGAGGCCATTGCTCCGATGCCAGATGCAATAAAACTAATCGCGAGCCAACCAACCAGCCCAATGATTTGCTTCTGCTTTGACGGGGGGGCGGTCATCGGATCTCCCTCAAGCTCAGACTGGGGCCGCGATGTGCCCGGTGCGAACCAGCTTCTTGTTGACGAACTCCTGGATGCCCATATTGCCCAGCTCGCGTCCATAACCGGAGTTCTTGATGCCGCCGAAAGGCAGTTCGGCATCGGACCAATCGATGTTGTTGACGAACATCATCCCGGTGTCGACCTGGCTCGCGATTCGCTTGCCTCGGGCCTCGTCTTTTGTCCACACCGAGCCGCCCAGGCCGTAGTCGGAATCGTTGGCCAGGGCAATGGCGGCCGCCTCGTCCTTGACGCGGAAGAACGAAACCACGGGACCAAAAAACTCATCGCGAAAGGCTGGGTTGCCGGGCTTGATGTCGGTGAGGATCGTCGTCTGCATGAACCAGCCGGGCCGGTCAATGCGCTTGCCGCCCATCACCAGCTTGGCACCGCCCTTCACGGCGGCATCCACCTGCGCCAACAGTTGCACCAGCGCGGCTTCGGTGGACAGCGGGCCGAGCGTTGTTTTCTCATCCATCGGGTCGCCCGGCTTCAAGGCTTCCAGCGCGGCCCTGAACTTGGCCAGGAATGGGTCGGCTACGGCCTCCAGCACGATGAATCGCCTGGCCGCGCAGCAGGTCTGGCCTGCGTTATACATGCGGCCCCAGACCGCCCAGGGGATGGTCTTGTCCAGGTCGGCATCGTCGAGCACGATGAAGGCGTCAGTGCCGCCGAGTTCCATGGTGGACTTCTTCAGGTTCTGGCCGGCCCGGGCCGCCACTTTACGCGCGGCCGCCAGGCTACCGGTCAGCGCCACGCCCTTGATGCGCGGATCGTCGATTACGCGGTCGGACTGATCGTAGGAGATGAGTAAGTTTGTGTAGGCGCCAACGGGTGCACCGGCATCAAGCAGCAACTTCTCGAAGGCGATGGCGCATTGCGGCTGACAACCGGCATGCTTGACCATGAGTACGTTGCCGGCCATCAACTGCGGGCCAGCCACGCGGGCCAGCTGGTAGTACGGGAAGTTCCAGGGTTCGACGCAGAACAGCACGCCGATGGGTGAACTTTCCATGTGTGCCTCGCCGACCTTGGGTTGCAGCTTTGACGGTGCAAGGAAGGACTCGGTGTGCTTCGCGTAGTAGGCCAGGATGGCGGCGCTGTACTTCACCTCGCCACGCGCCTCATCAATGCGCTTGCCCATGTCCTGCGTCGCGAGCGTGGCGAAGTCATCGACTTGGGCGTGCATGAGTGCGGCCGCCTTGTTGACGATGACCGCGCGCTCGGCATAGCTCTTGCGCCGCCAGATCTGGAAGCAGTGGTCGGCGGCGGCCAGCGACGTTTCGAGTTGTGCCTCGTTCAGCTGCTCATAGCTCTTGAGCAGCTTGCCGGTGCTGGGGTTGATGCTTTGGTAGCTCATGGGATGTCATCCCGTTTTTGCACCGCTGCCCAGCGACACCTCACCCGACTCGCCCAGGTCAGGCTTCTCGCCGGTGAACACGGCCTTGGCCATTACCAACAACTGGGTCAATTTGTTTTCACTTACGTTCCAGTAGTGTGCGTGGCTCACCGTCACGCGCACCAAGGCCAGGTCGGGATCGTCCACGCCGCCAGGAAACCAGGCCTGGGCGAACTTCGTCCACAGCGCCTGCCGCTGGGTTTTGTCGTCAACCTCCTCAGCTGAACCGGACACCGAAACGTAAACGTCCTTGCCAACGTCGGCATAGCTGATGTTCACCTGCGGCTGCTGTGCAATCTCCTGCGCTGCACCGCCCTTGACTGACATGAAGAACCACAGCTTGTCATCCAGCATCGTCTTGTTCTGTGTCGTCATCGGCCGCGAATGCAAGTGGCCGTTGCCGTGGTGGGTAGTGAACATGGCGAACTTGATGTCTTTGATGAGGGGCCAAAGGTGCTGTTCGGCGACGCTGTCGGTAGGCATTTGTCGGCTTTCCATTGGTGGTTTGTGAAGTGCGGGCGTTTATCCGCTCGCCATTCAACGCTCGATGATCCTCATCGTATGTATATGCGTCTGTACGGTGGCACACAAAGTTGAATCTATGCCAGCGCGTCGGAAACTACGCCGCTGCCGACAAACGCCCCAGCGCCCAGCGGCCCGCCGCGGCTGCGACGGCGGTCAGTGCGGTGCCCCAGGCGACGTCGACCAGGGTCAGGCGCAACGGCCAGTCCCTCAGCGTGGCCAAGTTGGTGAGGTCGTAGGTGGCGTAGCAAAACAAGCCAAACAGCGCGCCGGTCAAGACCACGCGCGACCAGGGCAACAGTTCCAGCGACCCGGACCAGGGCGCCGGTACCACGGCAAATAGCAAGACTCCAACCGGGTACAGCAGGTAGAAGACACCGCCCGCCACCAGATTGGGTGGATCTGCCATCAGATGCCCGATGCTGTCGCGGTAGAAGGACTTGGCGATGAAACCGAGCCAGACGATATCCACGGCCAGCATCACGATCGCGATGGCGCCGTATGTGGCGAGGTATTTCAGCATGTTGATTTCATCCTGTTTCGATTTGGCGTTGAGAGAAACTCGTTGACGCGGGTCTATGCGGAGCGCAAGAGAGCATTTTCTGGCGTCGGGCGTACAAGGCGTTCATGTCGTCACCTCTTCCTGGCTTGTCTGCCGTCGCCTGCCTGGGTAGAAGGCGTTCGTGCGGGCTATGTAGTGGCGGTAGCCGAGACGCCGCTCGGCGATGTCCTTCTCCAGCAACGCCACGCCCGAAACCCTGAGCAGCAGAAAAGTATAAGCTGAAACTCAGGGCTAAAAGTACGACGTATTTTGCTTCTCATAGTTCTGCTCACTTAATATCTGAGGTGAGAATATCACCTACAATTAGGTGGCCAAAATAACTATGCCACTACATAGGGCAAAACTGCGACAATCTTTGTAGGATATTTGATGGGATGTGGGTGTCTGGGCTTCTCCTGCCTTCTGGGCTTCTCCTGCCTTCTGGGCTTCTCCTGCATGAAGCGAAAACCCGGCGACCTCACCCACTGAGCTTGAAAATAGGTTATCTGATTCACAGTCAGGCAGAGTTTGAAGTTTAAATACTTTGCGCCTTAGCTGTGGCCCTACTGCAATGCGGTAGGTAATGGATCTTCCCATCAACTGGTTCGACGGATCTTCTTCTGTGGCGCATCGCCTTCGTCGTCGATCGCGGCTTCCATCACATCGGCCTGCACGGCGGCGTGGTCGTACCCTTTTTGCTCGGCTTAGGTTGTAACATTCCGGCCTTGTCCGGCGCGGCGCGCGCCACCCGCGGACGCGAACGTGTCATTGCCTCGCTACTAATCACCTTTGTGCCATGCTCGGCGCGCTCCGCCGTGATCCTCGCGCTGGCAGGAAAGTATCTTGGCGGCATTGGCGTGTTCGGAATTTTTGCGTTGACCATCATCGTCATCGCCGTGATGGGTCGCGTGCTGGCACGCCGTCAGCATGACACCGGCCCCGGTCAGGCGCAGGTAATTCCCGCCTATGCGCTGCCGCATTGGAATCCTTTACTGCGCGAAACCTGGGCACGCACCAACGACATCCTCACCATCGTCACGCCACTGCTGGTCGGTGGCAGCGTGGTGCTCGCGCTCCTCAATCACGTTGGCGCCGATACCGTCATCAACACCGTATTCACGCCCATCACCGTTTGGTGGCTAGGCCTGCCGCTCGTGCTCGGCGTGCCGATCCTGTTTGGCGTGCTGCGCAAGGAGCTTTCGCTGCTAATGGTCTATCAGGCACTCGGCAGTTTCGACGTCGGCGCGCATCTCGACTGGGTGCAGATCACCACCTTCCTGCTGTTCCTCACCTTCTATATCCCCTGCGTCTCGACCTTCACAGTTATGCTCAAGACCATCGGCCGTAAAGAGGCCTTCGTCTCGATCGCGGTGTCGGTGAGCGTGGCGCTCGCAATCAGCGGTGTCGCGCGATTGCTGTTGGAGATGGGGCGGTATCTAGCCACCTGAGCCGACCCAACCCCTGTAGAGCGCATTAGGCCATCGGCCGTAATGCGCCGGCTGTTTTGCCCAAGGCCTGCTTACCTGCAAACACATCCGGAGGAGCGGATGTTTACATAAAACATCCGCCTTACGTGCGGTAACACACGGAGAGCGGCGAGCTTGATCGTTATGATTAAGAAAGCGATTGTTAAAGATTCATCCATGGATTCAATTTACTTCCCAGCGTCAGCAATCAAAAGCAGGCGTCTTTATGCTCAGAATGAGCGCATAAGTTGTTGAGGTGCTGCTCGCACCCATGGCCACGCGATCCGCGAGACTAATTCGCGCTTTAACAGAGGTCAAACATGTCCAAAATAAATTGCGCTCCCGCCATTCCCAACCCCGCCACTGACACAGCGGAGAGCATCACCGAGTTCCGTCGCCAGGAAACCTTGCTTAAAACTGGGGCCTTGCAGAGCGCGATTTTCAATAGTGCCAACTTCTCGAGCATCGCCACCGATGCGAAGGGCGTGATTCAAATCTTCAACGTCGGCGCCGAGCGCATGCTGG
>Ga0163153_10008070_pt1 | contig 11096 bp, 8 predicted proteins | sample OliLakLV19MP6IB1_FD_148629 | JGI IMG/M metagenome (GOLD analysis project Ga0163153, IMG submission 148629) | Freshwater microbial mat bacterial communities from Lake Vanda, McMurdo Dry Valleys, Antarctica - Oligotrophic Lake LV.19.MP6.IB-1 | ecosystem: Environmental > Aquatic > Freshwater > Lake... | reverse complement strand
AAGCAACTCAGGAGGGCAGAAAAGAGATTTCAGAAGAGGAAGCTCTTCGTGCAGAACGGGTTGCAGAAGCCAAACGAGATGCTGACGAAAAAGTTGCTGCTGCCAAACTAGAACTAGAAGAAACAAAGCGCAAGGCGATTGAAGACAGCCGTGAAAAGGTTCAGGAGTGTAAAACGGAAGTGTCGGCTCAGGAGCAGGGACTGGTTGATGCGCAGGCAAATGTCACTGCTGCGGAGATTCGGCTCCGGAATGCGACAGATGACAATCGAGCGGAGCTGCAGGAAGAGCTGGAGTCTGTGAAGAAGGCCGAGCAGAAGGAACAATCTGATGTGGCAGACGCGAAGGAGGCGTTGAAGAAGGCGCAGGCCGAACTTCAGACAATTGAGGGATCCCGCGATTGATGCATGAGCGATTTCAGGATCTCTGAGGTGCGGCAGGTTTCATGGACAGGTCGTCCATGAAACCTGACGCACCTCAAGTCTTTGAAAAACTCCTGTGCGGTCTTCGCATCAACCTGCTATTTCAAGGTCGGACGCTTCGAAGGTCGTTGCTGAGATTCGACACGAGAATTGCTTCTGGTCGTTCGGCGGTCGGAATGGTCGGAAAGATTTCGCGCCAGAGAATCATGATGGATCAAAGGAAATGCGCTGCCGTACAGAATGCTGGGCTGCCCCGAATTCCATCGCTTGTGGTGCCATTGGCACGCTTCCTGCAATGTCTGTTATTCATCATCGACAGCGTCGGAATGATGTCAACAAACCTGAGTCCAAATCACATCAGGGTCAACTACAGGCGACCCGACTTCGAGTCTCACGGGAGATGTTGACGATCACTCGGACCGTCGATTGCAGATCAGCGTGCGGTGATTGTTTGTCAGTGTTCAGCTTGTGTCACAAACTTCACATCGGGCTCTTTGAGACCCAGAATAAATTGCACAACAACGCTCTCAAGCCTTCACCGCACGCTTTTCTTTTAATTCAAGTCGACGATGACAGCCTCTCGAACAGCGACTGCAGTGCGGCAAGTTCCACGGGCTTGACCATGTGCTCATCGAAACCTGCTTCGAGTGCCCTGTCGCGGTCTGCGGTCTGACCGAATCCTGTCAGCGCCACAAGGTAAACATTGGCCAAGTCCGGGCGGAGACGAATTCGTCTGGCGAGGTCATACCCCGTCATACCCGGCATTGCAATATCCGAGACAATCACTTCCGGTGTATACCCAGCCAGCTTCTGCATTGCCTGGGTGCCGTTCTCCACGAATTCTACCTGGTGGCCCAGCTTCTTAAGCAGACGAGATATAATAATCCGCAGCGCACGCATGTCTTCGACGACCAGCACGCGGAATGATCGAGCCGGCTTCGCAGCCGTTTCAACGGTTGCGTTGGAGGGCTTTGGTTCCGCGGCGTTCACTGCCGGAAGTCGCACGGTAAAGGCACTGCCTTGACCGATACCCTGACTCTCGGCGATCACGGTTCCGTCATGCAGTTCGACGAGTGTTTTCACCAGCGTCAGGCCGATGCCCAGCCCGGCGTTGCCACGCTCCAGGTTGTCATCGACCTGCGCGAACATCTGAAAAATGTCATCCAGCCGATGCGGTGCGATCCCTATCCCATTATCCCGCACACAGATCACCGCCTGTCCGTTCTCCAGACCCACCGAAAGTTCAATTCGGCAACCGGCATCACTGTATTTAGCCGAGTTGTTCAGCAAATTTGAAACCACCTGCGTCAGCCGCGATGGATCAGCATGGACGAAAATCGGCGTGTGGTCATTCAGGGTGATCACCAGCTGTTGACCACTTTCGGCGATGAAAGCGGCTGATGCTTCCACCGCAGCATCGACAACGGCCTTCAGTTCGACAACGTCTTTGCGGAGTGTAATTTTCCCCCGACTGATCCGTGAGACGTCGAGCAGATCATCTATCAGGCGGACGAGCTGCTCGACTTGTCTCTCCATCATCTGTCGCAGTTCGTCGACTTCCGGATCGAGCTTTAACAAGCCCAGCAGCTGAACGGCATTTTTGATAGGAGCCAGCGGATTTCGCAGCTCATGCGCAAGCGTGGCAAGGAACTCATCCTTGCGGCGATCCATTTCGGACAGCCGAGCCGCAAGTTCTGTGAGTTCGTCCTCAGCCTGCTTGCGCATTGTCAGATTTCGCATGACTTTGCTGTAACCGATGAGGTGATTATTTTCATCGCGAATGGAAGTCGTAATTCCGGATGCCCAGAACCGTTCCCCGCCTTTCCGCATCATCCAGCGATCGTCACTTGCCCGCTGATCGAGCGCAGCCAGACAAAACTCCTTCTCAGGGATCCCGTCGGCATGCGCTTCGGGTGTGAAGATCAATTTTCGAATATCGTGGCCGATGAACTCCTGCTCTTCAAACCCAAGCACTTCCTTGACGCCTTGATTCCAGCTTGTCGCCCGGCATTGAGCATCCATTGTGAAGATTGCATAATCTTTGACTTGTTCCAGAAACCATCGCATATGCTGATCCTGCCGGCGGTTTGCTTTTTCCAGTTTCTCCGCCTTCCTGCGGCCATACTGCAGGGTATAAAACACCGCACCCACAAGAAACAGTCCGATCAACGTCGAAATGAATGCGGCCCAGAGCGCAGCTTCATATGCTTGATTTGATGTCAGTTCGCGATCGCTAAGCAGCTGACCTTCGCTTTCACGCATCTCGAAAATGTGTTCGTGAATCTTATCCGTGATGATTTGTCCGGCGTTTGATTTCACAGCTTCCGCAGCGGCCTCTAGTCCGGCTTCGCGTCGCAGTTGAATAGTCGTGCCGAGTTCGCTCGTCTTCTGTTCGATCAATTCTTCGAACGGCTTGATTCGAGACTGCAGCAGGGCATTGCCCGGCGTCACGGTGAATAATTCACGCACCAGTCCACTGATGTTTGCGGTGACGGTTTCGAAAGAAGCAAGGTATTTCTCTTCACCGGTAATGAGAAAGCCTCGTTGTCGTGTTTCGGCATCCTTCAGAAGCGATTCCAGCCTGTCGAGGACGCTCAGAACTTGATGAGTGTGTGCAACCACCTCAGCACTGCGTTGCATTCTCCGGATGCTCTGGTGCGTGACTCCTCCGGAGACAATGAGGATGCAAATCACGGCACCGACCAGGACGGCTTCCAGACTGCTTCGTTGCCAGCGACGACGTAATAGTAGGGACAACGGCGATTCCTGTAGGCAAATGGACTTCTGAATTCCGGCAGTGGAGCCAGCAGTCGCGATTGGAGTTTCCGCTTCGGCTGCACTCGGTTGAGTGCAACCGTCTGTCATCGACTCAAGGTGCATCCCGCAGGGGATCGGATGCGCGACAGATTCTTCGTGGTATTGGCGACTCGTCACGCCTCATTTTCACGTTGCCACGACTGGAGTGACGGCAAGAGTCTTCGGATTTCGTCGTTCAGCGATTGCAACAGTGATGCTGCGTCAACGAATTTTCCTTCGCGGCAGGCAATCTCGGTGTGACCGGCAACGCGAATCGCTGCGTGTGCATCAAAGTTCGCACAAAGACCCTTCAAGCTGTGGGCGACTCGACTCGCTTCCTCTGAGTCTCCCGTCACAATCAGTTCCTGCAGTTGCTGCAGGAGCACGGGCGAATCTTCCAGAAAATATTCGACCATGCTGCACAGCAACTCCTTGTCATCGCCCATGCGGCGCAACGCGACTGCGGGATGCCAGGGTTCGCGAAACGTGGAATCGTCGGTACCGAGAGCGTTGCTGTTTTCCACGGGCTTTGCTGTGTCCTGTTTTGCCTGACGAAAACGCCAGCGACCGGATTTCGTCACAAATGAGTTTATCCGGGTGTCTCGTTGATTTCGAGAATCCGCCAGTTGTTCAACTTTGCGCAGCAATAATTGTGCATCCAGAGGCTTAGACAAACAGGCATCCATTCCGGCAGCCAGGCACGCTTCGCGGTCTTCGCGCAGAGCGTGTGCTGTGGTGGCAACTACCGGAGTGTGTTTCCCGGTTCGCTTCTCCAGATCACGGATTGTTTTCACCGCCCGCAAGCCGTCGAGTATTGGCATCTGGACGTCCATCAGGACGAGGTCAAATCGACCATGCTCATACAGTTCGATCGCCTCTCGTCCATTGTTCGCGATTGTGACATCATGCCCTCGCTTTGTCAAAATCTCCCGAACGACTTTTTGGTTCGCAGGTATGTCTTCAGCCACCAGTATATTCAACACTTTGGAAGCTGCGTCCGGACAGGCATCAATGTTGAGATCGGTAGATTCCATGAGTGAACGTCGCGTCATTATCTCCTGACCAGCTGCTGGCAGCTGGCTCATGCGTACAATGTCCGTGTATTGAAACCAGCTTGAGGCACTGCGATGGCAATCCTCAAGTGATGTGAATAGTCCGCATCAACCTTTCTGCGATTAACAGCGGCAATGTGGCACGCACGTCAGAAGTACGTTTCCAGTGGTACGTTTCCAGCTCTCACGGTGTCGTTTCCAGAAAGGGATCTTTCAAGACGTCAAACGACGCCGCTGTCTCAGGCGGCTCTGACAAATCCGGGATCGTCCGTTGGCGGCAAATCTCCAGGTTGTTTGAAAACCCAATGCGATACACACGACAATCCCAGCCCGCCGGATGAAACGGACGTCCAAACCCACATCCAGGCAAGCATCCCAGCATGGCGGCCGCAGCCAACCCACAACTCAATGAGATCTTCATGCAAATCCTCCTTGAAATGACTCTCAACCGACCTCCATCGCAGGTTTGGGCATTTCATGTGCCAGAAAACGCAAACGGTAGGAGAAGTCTCCAGCAGACTGCTGGTGCCGGCCGCGAGAAGCTGAGAAATCGGACGATTCTGCATTTCTGCAGATGAGGAGGTGTCACTCGTCGACGAAGTTCAGGAAGCTGTTCCGGCGGGTCAGCACACGCAAGAGCCGGCAAGCGATCGACGCTGAACTTCTCGTCAGTCTCGCAAGGTTCACAGATTCCGCTCATCTGGGCCCAATCATGGCATTTAATTTGCTGGCAGGGCCGCGATTGAAGCCAGCGGATTCCCGTCGAGGAAGTTCGCCATTGATGGACCAAGCGCCGGTCCAGTCATGACCGTCAGATGTGCTCTGCTCACGAATGTTTTTGGTTTTCGGAGAAGGCGGGCTGGTATATCAATCCTCCAGTGTGACGGTTTTATCCAATGAAATGGAAAACAGATTCACACGATCGCGGATTTTGCCGCGAGTAATTCCGAGGACGTCAGCAGCTTTGGTTTGGTTTCCCTCGGTAGCCTGCAGTACACGGGTGATCAGATATCGTTCCATTTGTTCCAGCGTCTCCGCATACAGATCGCGAGTTTCGGACGCCAGACGGCGATTGACAAATGGACCAAGATCAGACGGCACGCCTGTTGCGTTGACGGCTGAACCTTCTGCAGGTGCGGCGGATCTCGCGCCGCAGGTAACCTCCATGGGAAGGAATGACGGCACAATCACCGGCCCGGTCGTGTTCAGGAGCGATTGTCGCACGACACTCTGCATTTCCCGAACATTCCCCGGCCACGAGTAGGCTTTCAGCAGATCAAGGGCCTCGGGTGAAATGCCTTCGCAATCCTGCCGGTTCATCTCTTTCGCACAAACTCTCAGGTAGTATTGGAGCAGCAGGGAAACGTCGTCCCCGCGTTTTCGCAATGGTGGCAAAGTGATTGTGATTCCATTCAACCGGTAAAACAGATCTTCTCGAAACTCGCCGTCTGCCACCATCTGATCAAGGTCGAGATTCGTGGCCGTTATAATTCGGACATCTGTGCGGATCGTCTTGTTACCGCCCACTCGTTCAAATTCCTGCTGCTGCAGCAGTCGCAGGACTTTGCCTTGAACAAGTGGGGACATGTCTCCGATTTCATCCAAAAAAATAGTGCCTCCATTACAGGCTTCGAACTTCCCGATTCGTTGTCGATCCGCACCGGTGAAAGACCCTTTTTCGTGGCCGAAGAGTTCGCTCTCAAGCAACGCATCGGGCAGTGCGGCGCAATTCACAGCCATAAAACATTCGCCGGATCGAGCACTGTTCTGATAGATCGCGCGGGCGGCAAGCTCTTTCCCCGTACCGCTCTCGCCCCGAATTAACACCGGGACGTTCTGTGCGGCAACTCGCCCGATCATTTTGAAAACTTCCAGCATCGCGGGACTGCGGCCGACAAATGATTCCGAATGCGGAAGCTCATCATCGCTCATTTGCAGGGCGACGGGCGTATTCATCATGCGTCGTGTCGTGACGGCTTTTTCCACCAGATCATTCAGCGCCGGAAGGTCGAGTGGCTTCGTGACATAGTCAAAACCGCCCAGTTGCATGGCTCTGATGGCCGTCGAGCTGTCGCTGCCAGCCGTAATAAAGATGATCGGCAGTCTTCGGTCGATTTCGCGAATCTGCTGAAAGACGTCCAGTCCGGACGTGCCGGGCAGCACAATGTCCAGCAATACGACCTCCGGTGATTCCGTACGAATGGAATTGATCCCATCGACCGCCTTCATGACGGTCAGGACATTCAGTCCAATTTTCTCCAGCGACCGTCGAACCATTTCACCGACGGCACGGTCGTCATCGATCACCAGCACATTTGCCATGAAAGTCCCTGTCCCTTTTGCTGAATCTCGCTGCCGGAAAGCCGCCCCTGTCCTGAAACTCTCATTTTCTCGCCGCCAACGAAGCAGGTAGAGTCTACCCGCACAAACACTTCCGGCAATCGATGACGTGATTGTCGGCGTTTTCCTGAGCGAATCTCTGCCGACGTGATCGCTGACCAGCCAGTTCGTTCAGACGGAAACAAGCAATTCGCATGTCTGTCAGGTTTGGTACATGAATTGCCCGTCCACGCATTGTGAGGCACGAGCTGTCGCCGTCAGGATCCGATGACCCAGAGTGCGTTGCACCGGGCATGTGCAACACAAGAGAGCGGGAAGCAGCATGAAAGACTTCGAACAACATCCAAAAGCGCATCTCTTCGGCGCCACTCATGTGGGAAAGGCGCGCAGTTCAAATCAGGACAATTACCTGATTGGCGACATGCGTCGGCTGCTCAACATTTGCGACAGCAGCGTGGAGACGCTCGACGGCCAGTCAATGGTTTCAAATCATCCGGGGCAGTTGTTGATGGTCGCAGATGGAATGGGAGGCCACGCTCACGGTGAGTATGCCAGTCGGCTGGCGATACGGTACATGACGACCTATGTGGCGAATCTGATGCCGCGATTTCTTGTCGGCGATATGAACCACGATGATGAATTCCAGGCGGCCCTAAAGGAAGGGCCCGTGGAAATACACCGTTTGCTGCGGAAGGAGGGTCAGGCGGATCCGACCATGGCAGAAATGGGTACGACACTCACTGTGGCCTATATTGACTGGCCGGCGTTGTACCTGGTCCATGTCGGAGACAGTCGGTGCTATCTTTTTCGCGATGGCCGGTTAAACCAGCTGACAACGGATCATACCGTAGCGCAATACCTCTCTGATGCGGGACAATTAACGCCTGATCGAGCGCAGAATGGAAGTCTTCAGCACATGCTCTGGAATTCCGTCTCAGCGGCCCGGACGCCGCCAGAGCCGCAGGTGAAGCGCGAATTACTGCAACCTGCTGATTACGTACTACTTTGTTCAGATGGCCTTATCAGACACCTGGCGGCCGAGGAAATCGCGGAAATCCTTGGCTCACAGTGTTCGGTTCCGGAAAAAGCCAATCAGCTAATCGACGAGACAAACAGGCGCGGCGGTCGCGACAACACGTCGGTGGTCATCGGGTACTTTGAAGGTCCGCACGATCCACAGGATTGTGTTCTCGATTCCGATCGCTGCAGCATGATCAGATCATTAGTAGACACCGACATTGAGTTTTCTGTCATGAATTAGGTGATTTGGTGGTCCAACATCTCACAGACGTTGGGGCTGTATCAGACGCCACCGCCACTGCTGGAGCGCTCAAACGGCACAATCACGCCACAATCAGCGTCAAGAGATTCAGTCAGTATCCGCCGCGGTCCAGTGTTGACCGATTTCTGGATTGAGGTATTCAGGAAGTCGGGGCGAGGATAGGATGAATCACTTCGCGTCGCTCGGAGCCTGCGTCTGGCAACCATGAGTGCAGCTATTCGATGATCCTCGCTGTAAGTCTATTCCCGATCAATCGTTACGGCGACAGCGTGCCGGTCCTGAACAGCGAATTGCCCGCAGAGTTACACAAGGTTCGGAAGCTGATCTCCCTGCTTCAGGCATTTGTTTCGGTAGTAACCGTGCAGCGTTCGGGAACGGCCACCTGTGGATGAAGCGGCATTCCGACGACTCATCAGCGGAGAACGCCGCGGCGTAAATGCCGATCTGCTTCGGACGGCATTGCGAACGGCATCCATCGGATATCGAGCGGCGATCGGATTTCGGGCTGTGCTCTGGAAAGCAGGATTGAGACGCGTCCACCAGGCGACGGTGCCTGTCATCAGCGTCGGCAATCTTACGACCGGTGGCACAGGAAAAACGCCCCTTGTGGCCCTGGTCTGCCGGATGCTGCAGACGAGCGGAGTTTCGCCGGGGATCATCAGCCGCGGGTATCGATCCGTCGATGGCCTGCCGAATGATGAGAAACTCGTCCTGTCCGTTCAGTGTCCGGATGTGCCGCACGAACAGAATTCGGACCGAGTTGCCGCCGCCGCGTCTATTTTTCGCGATCACTCTGTCAACGCCATCGTCATGGACGATGGCTTTCAGCACCGTCGGCTGCATCGTGATCTCGACATCGTACTGATCGACGCCACGAATCCGTTCGGCTTTGGGCACCTGCTTCCGCGAGGATTATTACGTGAACCTCTCTCGGCTCTGCGACGTGCGGATGCCGCGCTGATCACTCGATCGGATCTCGTGAGCGAATCCGACCTGATGGCGATCCAGGCCACACTGTTACAGAATGCGCCAGGACTTGACGGGCGGATTCTTCGCGTGGCGTTCCGCCCCGCTGGTCTGTTAAGCGTCACCCGGCAGAGATCGGAGTTGTCGTCGGTCCGCGATCAGCCGGTGTTTCTGATGACTGGCATCGGGAATCCAGAAGCCTTCGCCGCAACGTGCCGCCGCGCCGGCCTTCAAATCGCGGGATCTCGCTGGTTCGCGGATCATCATCACTACTCTGACAGCGATCTGCAGGCGGTTCAGGCGGAAGCACGGATGACTGACGCGAAACGAATCGTCACCACGCTCAAGGATCTGGTGAAACTCAGGGAGGCACATGAAAATGTTCTCGCGCTTGAGATTACTCCTGACTTCCCTGTCGCCGGACAGTTCGAAACGATGAACGAGTTGATCCGATGCTGCGTAACGAAGAAAGCTGGCTGATCTTCGATCAAATCCGGACGGCAGTCACTGTTCGTTGTGGCGGTGACGTCAATAATCCTTGCGGCGTACTGTTGACGTGCCGCTCCGTCGGCTCAGAACATCGAACAGTTGTACAACACTTGCTTTGCCGTACCGCTGACGACCAGAAAATTCCCGCCGGCGGAGCGGCGGGCCAACAGCAGAGACATTCATGACATCATCACTTCTTCCGTCGAATCTTGCCGAACTGAGAGCTGCCGGCTGGACGTCGCGCACAGTCAGGGACGAGGTCCGCGCGAACTTTCTGAGAAGCCTCGCGTCCGGCGAGGAACTGTTTCCCGGCATCGTCGGATACGAAAACACGGTCATTCCTGAAATCAGTCTGGCTCTTCTGGCTGGGCATGACATCCTCATCCTTGGTGAAAAGGGTCAGGGCAAGAGCCGGATGATGCGAGCTCTGCCAAGGTTTCTCGATGAAGTCATTCCATACCTCGACCTGCCCGGATGTCCGGTTCACGAAGATCCGTACAAACCGATCACAGCTCAGGGAAAACTGTGCATCACAGCGATGCCGGAGGACCAGATCCCGATCCGCTGGTGGCCGCGGGCAGACCGCTATGCTGAGCGACTGGCTCCGGGCACAAAATTCGCCGACATCATCGGTGAAATCGATCCGGCGAAGCTCGCGGCCGGCACGAGCATGTCGGCCGAAGACGCTCTGCACTTCGGACTGATCCCCCGCATGCACCGCGGACTGTTCGCGATGAATGAATTGCCGGAACTGGATGAGCTGGTGCAGGTCGGACTGTTCAACATCCTGGAAGAACGCGACGTGCAGATTCGGGGCTATCCCATTCAATTCGATCTGGATGTGATGATTCTGTTCTCAGCCAATCCGGCCACCTACAACCGCAGCGGCAAGGTGATCCCGCAGCTGAAGGACCGAATTGGCAGTCTGATCAGAACTCACTACCCGATGGAGCGAGAGTCCGGCATTCAGATCATGGAGCAGGAATGCGACATGAAGCTCGATGGTGATTTTCCGGTCCTCATCCCTTTCTTCATGAAGCAGATCATCGAAGAGATCAGCCGCGCAGCCCGGAAGAGCCGATATATCGATCAGCAGTCCGGGGTCAGCGCTCGATTCAGCATTGCCAACTACCACACGATGATCGCCAGTGCCCGCCGGCGCGGCGCGGTGCTGGGCGAAAAGCCGGCGGTGCCGCGAATCAGTGATTTGGGACACCTGTACTCGTCATCCCTCGGCAAACTGGAAGTGGATCTGATGAGCAGTCATCAGATGAACGAGCGGCAGGTGCTGGATTCTGTCATTGCAGAAGCGATCAAGACGATCTTTGAGGAATACGTTGAACAGCATGGGCTGGAGTCGATTGCGCAGATTTTCTCAAAGGGCGTGAAAATCGAAGTGGGCGATATGCTCCCCAGTGCTCACTACGAAACACTGCTGAAGCGAGTTCCGCCGGTCTGGGACAAGGCCTTTGAAGTCAACGCTGCCGACAACGCCGCAGTGCGGGCCTCATGCGTCGAGTTCGTACTCGCCGGCCTGTATGCGACCGAACGCATCAGCCGCGCGCAGCGGCACGGCGTGGTAACGTATGAAGTCGGGTAAACGCCGGCAGTCCGCCGACACGCACGACACGCACGACGCGCACGACGCGCCAGCCATCCACAAGTACGAAGCTCCAGCGAGTGGTAAGACCGCACCGACGCTTCGTGGCGCATGAACCACTCGCGGGCGCGTCGTGCTTGTCGTTGTCAGAC
>Ga0163153_10008067_pt1 | contig 11099 bp, 7 predicted proteins | sample OliLakLV19MP6IB1_FD_148629 | JGI IMG/M metagenome (GOLD analysis project Ga0163153, IMG submission 148629) | Freshwater microbial mat bacterial communities from Lake Vanda, McMurdo Dry Valleys, Antarctica - Oligotrophic Lake LV.19.MP6.IB-1 | ecosystem: Environmental > Aquatic > Freshwater > Lake... | reverse complement strand
GGATCGTGGCCAGCATCGAAGAACCCACCGCCATCCGCGCCATACCCGCAAGGGGTCATCCATGCCTCGCCCATTTCGCAAAGCACGGCGCGCGGGAGAAAGCGCACTACCGACCCGCCCCGCGCGCACCGCCCGCCGTGGCCGCGTGACATCCCGCCGGCCACGAAGCCTGTCCTGAGCACAGTCGAAGGGCCGAAGGCGAAACCAGGAAGGCAACACGGAGCGGCCAAGATCCCGCAGGGAAGCGCTCGGCCCGCTGCCGGAAATCGGCGGGAAATGGCCACGGACGCTGAGCGCCGCGCGCCCGCGATGCCGAAATTCCACCCACGAACATCCGATCTGCGCCCAAACTGGCGCTTGCGCGACCACCGCCTACTCGCCAGACTGTTCGAAAAGGGCGTTTGAATTGCCTATACTCGTTAGGGGATTCGACTTCAAGCGTAGTAGCCATAGTGCGCTCCAATCAAAACTGTCGTCGATAGTAATGTAATTGCCTTGTCTGGTCGCGCGCGCTGGTAAAATTAAGTTCGCGACGAACCCCACCCGCGTGCTGTCTCGTGACATTCTTGGCGACTTAGGCGATTGCCGGGCAAAAATTATGTCCAATCCATTTTTTGACCACCCAATTCTCAACTCCCCCTACGCCAGCCCGCAGCAACATTGGGAACTGGACGATGATGGCCAGCCCACGCAGCAAGTGCTGCATTCAAGGCGGCGCGCTTCGTTTATTTCGCCCATCCCAAAGCCCAGAAAGCGCGCCCAAAGCCCGCTGCAGGCCGAGCTGGCGCTGAGTGATGGCAATAAAATTTCCACGCAACAGCAGCAATACATCGTTTCCGACATGGTCAACCAAGTGCGCCAGAGTGTTGATAGTTGGCGCGCCTTGCCCAATGCCAACCAATGGCAGGTAACGCCGGAAACTGCACGTTTGTTGCAGCACTGGCGTTCGCACAAATTTAGCGGTGTACGGCCGTTTTTCTGCCAACTAGAGGCCGCTGAAACCGCGATTTGGTTGACGGAAGTGGCGGGTTTAAGCAAAAACGGCAAGGTGCTGCTGGATTATTTGGCGCGCGTGAACAAAGAAGCAAATCCTGAGTTGTTGCGCCTGGCACTCAAATTAGCCACGGGTGCGGGAAAAACCACGGTGATGGCGATGTTGATCGCCTGGCAAACCGTGAACGCGGTGCGCCGCCCGGCCAGCAAGAACTTCTCGCGTGGCTTTTTGATTTGCGCGCCGGGGCTGACGATTAAAGACCGCTTGCGGGTGCTACAGCCCAACGATCCAAATAGCTATTACCGTGACCGGGAGTTGTTGCCTGCAGACATGCTTGACGACATGAGCCGCGCCAAAATAGTGATCACCAACTACCACGCGTTTAAGCCGCGCGCACGCATCGAAATTTCCAAAGTTGGGCGGCAGCTCTTGCAAGGGCGCACCGGTGATGCGGTGGAAACCCTGGAAACCGAAGGCCAGATGTTGCAAAGAGTGATGCCCGAACTAATGGGTATGAAAAATATTTTGGTGATTAATGACGAAGCGCACCATTGCTACCGCGAAAAGCCCAAAGATATTGAAGAAGCGGATTTAGTCGGGGATGAACGCAAAGAAGCCGAACACAACCGCGAAGCGGCACGGCTGTGGATTTCTGGCATTGAAGCGGCGAAACGAAAGTTGGGCGTATTGCGGGTAATGGATTTGTCCGCGACGCCATTTTTCTTGAGCGGTTCGGGCTATGCCGAAGGCACGCTATTTCCTTGGACGATGAGTGATTTTTCGCTGATGGACGCGATTGAATGCGGCATCGTGAAATTGCCGCGCGTGCCGGTGGCGGAAAATATTCCGGGGGAAGAATTACCGGTGTATCGCAATCTGTGGGCGCATGTCGCCAAAGACATGCCAAAGAAAAGCCGTGCCCAAGGCGGCGCACTCGATCCTTTGGAACTACCTGCGCGTTTGCAAACCGCGCTACTGGCGCTTTATGGCCATTACCAAAAAACCTTTGAGCTTTGGCAAGAGCGTGGAATTTTGGTGCCGCCCTGTTTCATTATTGTGTGTCAAAACACCGCCATCTCAAAATTAGTGTACGACTTCGTCTCCGGTTTTCGGCGTCAGGATGGCAGCTTTGAAAACGGTCGCTTATCGCTATTTCGCAATTTTGATGATAACGGCAACGCATTTCCCCGCCCGAATACGCTTTTGATTGTCAGCGCACAGCTAGAAGCAGGCGATGCCTTAGATGACGGCTTTCGCGCCATGGCGGCGGACGAAATCGCTCAATTTAAGCGCGAGATCATTGAGCGCACTCAGAATGCGCGCGCCGCTGACAATATTACCGAGCAAGAATTGCTGCGCGAAGTAATGAACACGGTCGGTAAAGCCGGGCAATTGGGCGGCGGCATCCGTTGTGTGGTCTCTGTGTCGATGCTGACCGAAGGTTGGGATGCCAATACGGTGACGCACGTGCTGGGTATTCGCGCCTTTGGCACGCAGTTATTGTGCGAGCAAGTGATTGGGCGCGCATTACGGCGGCAATCATATGAGTTGAACGAAGAAGGCCTATTTAACGTTGAATATGCCGATGTGTTCGGTATTCCATTCAATTTTACCGCCAAGCCCCGCATTACACCGCCGCAGCCGCCGCCCGACACTGTGCAAGTGAAAGCCTTGCCTGAACGCGTTGCATTGGAAATTTGCTTCCCGCGTATTGTGGGTTATCGCGTCGAGCTGCCGGAGGAGCGTTTGAGCGCCAACTTCAACGACGAGTCGATCTTGACGCTCAGTCCGCAATTGGTCGGCCCGACGATCACCGTTAATTCTGGTTTGATTGGTGCTTCGCAGGATTTTAGCGTTGCGCATTTGCACAATGTTCGGCCATCTACGGTGCTTTACAAACTCACCGAGCGGCTGCTTAACACCAAATGGCGCGACCCCGGTGATGCGCCGATGCTGCATTTGTTTGGGCAACTCAAGCGTATTACCAAGCAATGGTTGGACAATTACTTGGTGTGCAAAGGCGAAACCTATCCGGCGCAGTTGATTTACCAAGAATTGGCCGATATGGCCTGTAATAAAATCACCGCAGCGATCACGCGCCAATTTTTAGGCGAACGCCCTATTAAAGCCTTGCTAGACGCCTACAACCCGGTTGGGTCAACGCGGCATGTGCGCTTTAATACCTCCAAACTGGATCGTTGGCAGACCAGCTCGGCGCATTGCCACATTAACTGGGTCATTTGGGACAGCCATTGGGAAGCCGAGTTTTGCCGCGTCGCCGAAGCGCATCCGCGCGTGCGCGCTTATGTGAAAAACCACAATTTGGGCTTAGAAGTGCCGTATCGCTTTGGCTCGGAAACCCGCAAATATTTGCCTGATTTTATTGTGCTGGTGGATGATGGTCGGGGGCCAGAAGATTTGCTGCACTTGGTGGTCGAAATCAAAGGCTATCGCGGCGAAGACGCGATTGAAAAGAAGTCCAACATGGACACCTATTGGATTCCAGGCGTCAATCACCTTGCCAGCTTTGGCCGTTGGGCGTTCGCCGAGTTCACTGAAATATTCCAGATTAAAGCCGACTTTGAGGCCAAAGTGATTGCCGAATTTGATGCGTTGATTGTGCAAGCGAGCAACTCCACGAAACCACTGAAAAAGCCGGAGGCATTGGATGGCTAAGGTTTGGCCCATAGCAGTTACCGAGGATTCCTCGGCAACTGCGACTTACGGCAGGTGCAATAAAAGAACCGTTCGCACTGAGCTTGTCGAAGTGCAGGACATTGTCAGGCCTAACGAAGCCTCTTGTGACCAGCCTCGTGACGCTCGAATTCTTGCGGCTTTGTTAGAAATTGTGCGGCGCTGCCCTTCGACGGGATCAGGGCGAACGGTTCTAGTTACTGTTTTTGGCAATAACAAAAACGATGGCACCCTGCGCAGCGCAAGCAGTGCTTTTTCCGATTGCTGTGCCATAAAAATCACCACGCAACGCACCCCTAAGGCATAACCATGGCAGCCAAACCCAGCAAGCCTAAGCTACCGCTTAGCGTCAGCAGCATTAACCACGAAGATGCCAAGCGCAAGAATATCCCGACGGCTGAACATCAATCGGTGATCCAGAAAGACCAGGAAAACGTCAAGCAAATACGTTATCCACGCAATACCGATCTAGACCCGCAGCTGGTGTGGCGCGGTAAGGACGAGCAAGACTGGAGCGATTTAGTCGTACACGCACCGCCGATTTACATCCAGGAAAAAGTACACCCAAAAGTCTTGATTGATGATTTACTGCGCCAAAGTAAATCTGACGCCGCGCAAACAGATGGCTTTCAAACTGATTTATTCAATGATTTCAATGGCATCCCCAAGGGTGCCGATAAAACCGAGTTCTACCAGCACGACCAAAACTGGTCCAACCGCATGATTTTGGGCGATTCGCTGCAAGTGATGGCCAGCCTTGCCGAGCGTGAAGGCCTGCGCGGTAAAGTGCAGTGCATTTATTTCGACCCACCCTACGGCATTAAATTCAACAGCAACTTCCAGTGGTCCACCACCAGCCGCGATGTCAAAGACGGCAACGCCGGCCACATCACCCGCGAACCCGAACAGGTCAAAGCCTTTCGAGATACTTGGCGCGACGGCATCCACAGCTATTTGACTTATTTGCGCGATCGACTAACCGTCGCACGCGATTTACTGACCGATTCCGGGTCGATCTTTGTGCAGATTGGTGATGAGAATGTGCATCGGGTTCGGGCGGTTATGGATGAGGTTTTTGGGGATGAGAACTTCATCAGCCTAATTTTTTTCAAAAAAACCGTCTATCAGGCAACTGATTTCTTGCCAAACATCTTTGATTGCATACTCTGGTACTCGCGCGAAAAGAAAAACACAAAAGTACGTCAACTTATGCGACAACGTGAAGACCTGACAAGTTTCGATATGTTTGTTGATTCCCATGGAGTTAGACGTGCGACTGATGCTGATCGAAACTTATCTCCCAAGTTGTTACTTCGCGCATCAGATATGACTTCAAAGGGGGCAAGCGAGGTGGGAAGTAAGCCATTCTCATTTCGCGGAAGAGATTTTTCCCCAAAGGCCGGCAACCACTGGAAAACACATGCGATCGGCATACGCAAGCTTGAAGCTGCCGACCGCCTTATTGGATTAGGAAAGACGCTGTGTTTCCGAAAAATGGCCGAGGACTATCCAGTAACCTCCTATTCAAATGTTTGGACTGACACCATTCAGAGCACGTTTGCGTCTGAGAATGTTTATGTTGTCCAGACATATACTAAAGTCGTTGCTCGTTGCATTTTGATGGCCACCGATCCCGGCGACCTAGTCCTCGACCCAACCTGCGGCTCCGGCACCACCGCCACCGTCGCCGAACAATGGGGTCGCCGGTGGATCACGATTGATACCTCGCGCGTTGCACTGGCTTTGGCGCGGTCGCGCATTATGGGCGCGCGCTATCCGTTTTATTTGCTTGCCGATTCGCGCGACGGCCAGATCAAGGAAGGCGAGGTTACCCGCAGCGCGCCGAGTTCGCAGCCCGTCCGCGGTAATATCAGCCACGGCTTTGTCTATGAGCGGGTGCCGCATATCACGCTCAAATCCATCGCCAATAATGCCGAGATCGACGTAATTTGGGATGCGGCGCAGGAAGTGTTGGAACCCTTGCGCGCGCAGCTCAATAGCGCGCTGGGCAAATCCTGGGCCGAATGGCAAATCCCGCGTGAAGCCGACAAAGCCTGGCCCGATGCCACTAAAAAATTGCACACCGACTGGTGGCAGGCGCGCATTGCCCGGCAAACGACCATTGATAAATCCATCGCCGCCAAAGCCGAGTTTGAATATCTGTACGACAAACCCTACGAGAACAAAAAATCCGTGCGCGTCGCTGGCCCGTTCACGGTTGAATCGTTAAGCCCGCACCGCATGTTGGGCGTGGATGAAAATGATGAATTGATCGATGGCATGGGCGAGCGGGGCGGGGACTACAACGCGAAGCAGTCCTTCCCGCAGATGATTTTGGACAATCTCAAAGCCGCGGGCGTGCAACAAGCGCACAAAGAAGACCGCATTAATTTCACCGCCTTAACGCCCTGGCCCGGCGAATTAGTCTGCGCCGAAGGCCGCTATTTGGAAGGTGCCGAGGGCGAGCAAAGCGAAAAGCGTGCCGCAATCTTCATTGGGCCTGAATTCGGTACCGTCCAGCGCGCTGATTTGGTGTCCGCCGTGCGCGAAACTGGCGACGCAGGCTTTGACGTGCTGATCGCCTGCGCCTTCAACTTTGACGCACACGCCACTGAATTCAACAAGCTCGGCCGCATTCCGGTGCTAAAAGCACGCATGAATGCCGATTTGCACATGGCGGGCGAGCTAAAAACCACGAACAAAGCCAATCTATTCGTGATTTTCGGCGAACCCGACATCGAATTACTGCCGGAAAGCGATGGCAGAATGCGCGTCAAAGTCAAAGGCGTGGATGTGTTCAAACCGCAAACCGGCGAGGTGGTTAGCCACGGCGCCGATGGGATTGCTTGCTGGTTTGTTGACAGCAATTACAACGAAGAAAGCTTCTTTGTACGCCAAGCCTATTTTCTGGGCGCAAACGACCCGTATTCCGCGCTCAAAACCACGCTCAAAGCTGAAATCAATGCCGAAGCCTGGGCCACACTTAACAGCGATACCTCGCGCGCTTTTGAAAAGCCGAAGTCCGGGCGCATCGCGGTCAAAGTCATCAACCATTTGGGCGATGAGGTTATGAAGGTGTTTCGGGTTATTTAAAATTATACAATTTAGGGAAAATATGAGCGAAGAAAAGTATGGCGCGGGCCAGCAACAATTAGCATTGTTGCAAGCTGCACTCGAAGCAGAATCTAACATGAATCCTCCTATTTGGATCATAGGTTCCGGCATGGTTCTCAATGCAAATGGAAAAGGAATTCCGTCAACAAAAGATTTTGCGGATAGGTATTTAGAAGCTTTTAAAAAACTTCCGGTTGACGAAATTCAGCTGAAAAAAATCGAATCTCTTCAAAAGCGACTCAAAAAAGATGACACAGTCGCAGTTTACCAAGAGGCAAGCGATCTATTTTTTCCGGTTCCAAACAAAGATCAATCAGACCTTGAAAGGTCGTGGAATGAAAAGGTTCGAAAAAAGCATATTGAAACAATTCGAAGTTTAGTCCTAAAAGCATGGGACGGCACGCCTCAGGCGGTAGATCAGCCAAAGGATCTTGAGCGTTTAGTTAAGACTTCTAGCACAAATAATTTTTGGAATGTTCGACCCGGTCTAAAGAGCTTAGCGAAAATACTTATTCATCATCCCGGTGAAAAAAATCATGCGATATTTACTACTAACTTCGACCCATTAATTTCAGTCGCACTCATTAGGGAAGGGTGCGCACATACACGAGTTACGTTTGAAGATGAAGATTACCCAATAACGCGAGTTTACGCGGATGTGCCAGTGGTTTACCACGTACATGGATACTGGACAGGGCGAACTACTCTTAATACCGGCGCGCAGTTTGCCAAAAGTAAACAGGGTCAATTCATGAAGCAGTCAATGATGCAGCTATTTCATGATCGTCAGGTTATCGTTCTTGGATACGGTGGATGGGATGATATTTTAATGGCAGCTTTAAATGATTCGAACGCATCTATTTGCTGGTGTTACAGAAAAGGAACGCAGCCTCCAACTGCTATTAAATTGAGTCAGGCTGTAAATATTGAAGTATCTGACATTGATAAGGTACTTGAGTTCCTAGCGGAATACACTTACAAACAAGCAAACCCCTCGAGTAGAGAGGCAGCTAAAATGAAGGATGAGAATGAAGCTCTACGGAAGGAGAAAAATACGATTGAGGAAATGTTGAAGGTTAGAAACGATCACAAGACAACGTTGGAAAATATCTCTAACGATATTAAAGAAATTAAGAATTCCTATTCAACGATTGATAAAAACATTCCCCAGGTTAGTACGGCATTAAACTCTCTAACAAAGCTTCTTGACGGATTTAGAGACGAAACCATTGTGGAATTTAATAACAACGTCCTGGAGTTCCGCAAAGGCTTCGAAGGCCACAGAATATCTCAACGCGAAAAATTAAACGAAATAGAAAGTATTTCTAAAAGTATAAAGTCTCTAGTTGATAATTTGACTGCGCTGACAGGCAACAACAAAACTGAATTTGATAAGCAACTAACAGAAATCAATGAAAAGCAGCTTGCTATCTCACAACAAATTATTCATTCCGCTAGTAATGATTCGAAGGCTGTGGTTAAAAGTATTTTGGCTGGCGTCAATTCTGTTAAGGACTATATTATTTCAAACACAGACATAGACACCCCCTCACTGCAAAAAATTTCCTTGTCGGTAAATTCAATTTCCGACGAACAAAAAGTGGTAAAGAAGAACGTTGAATCTATTTTAGGATTACAAACGCATGTGAAGAAAAGCATAGGCTGGCATCTCCTTGCTGTCAGCCTTTTAATTGTGCTCGTGTTAATTGCTTCTGATAGGTTGTTTAAAATTATATGAACTTCCGCATTGCCGATACCTTTACCGCCAGCCTAACGCGCCTGACTGGCGACGAGCAAAAGGCCAGCAAGACCACCGCGTTTGATTTGCAAATGCAGCCCGCCGGTGGCGGTATGAGCTTTCATAAGCTCGACCGTGCCAAAGATAAGAACTTTTGGTCGGTGCGGGTCAGCAGCGATTTGCGCTTGATCGTGCATAAATCTGAGGGCAGTTTGCTGCTGTGCTACGTTGATCACCACGATGCCGCGTATGCCTGGGCCGAACGGCGCAAGTTGGTGACGCACCCGAGTACCGGCGCTGCGCAATGGGTGCAGATTCGCGAGACGGTGCAGGACGTGTTGGTTCCCGTGTTTGTATCGGCGCAGCAAAAAGAGAACTCACCAAGGGCAGTAGCGAATAAGCTGTTGTTTGCTGGCCGCACGGACGAAGAACTGCTGAGTTTCGGCGTGCCGCAGGAGTGGCTAGAGGATGTTAAACAGGCAAATGAAGACACGCTGTTAACTCTTGCCGAGCACCTACCAGCAGAAGCTGCGGAAGCGCTACTGGAGTTAGCAACCGGTGGCAAGCCGCGTGCAGTTAAACCCGCAGCAATATTACTGAGCCCCTTCGACCACCCCGATGCGCAGCGGCGTTTCCGCGTGATGCGCAATATCGATGAATTGCAGGCGGCGCTGGAGTATCCGTGGGAAAAGTGGACGGTTTTTTACACCCAGAACAACGCCAATGGGTGGAGCGTGATTACAACGGCCCGGCGCGTGTTTCGGGCTCGGCCGGTACGGGTAAAACCATTGTTGCGCTGCATCGCGCCGCCTATTTGGCACGCACGCACCCGGATGCGCGCGTATTGCTGTGTAGTTACTCGGAAACTTTGGCGCACGCGCTGCGCGCGAAACTCGGGCGCTTGCTCACGCGCGAGCCGCGTTTGGGCGAACGCATCGATGTGTATGCGCTGGAATTTATTGGCACCCGCCTTTACAAAACGAATTGCGGGCCGATCACCCTTGTGGGGGCGGATGCAGTCCAGAACTTAATCGCTGCGGCCGCGAAAGCGACACAGGGGCACAAATTCAGCTTGCGATTTTTGCTTAGCGAATGGGAGCAAGTGGTAGACGCTTGGCAACTGAAGAGCTGGGATGACTACCGAAGCGTGCCCCGATTGGGACGAAAAACCCGTCTAGCCGAACCGCAGCGGGCGCAACTATGGGCAATATTTGAGCGCGTACTGCAAAATTTGGCTGCGGGTAAACAACTGACCTATGCGGGCATGTTCACCGAACTGGCCGCAGCGCTAGCGCGCGGCAAAAAGGCACCGTTCGATTACGTCGTTATTGACGAAGCGCAGGATATAAGTATTGCGCATATGCGATTTTTAGCGGCGCTGATGGCGAAAGGCGACGGTAACGCCTTGTTTTTCGCGGGTGATTTAGGGCAACGGATTTTTCAAACGCCATTTTCATGGAAGGCGCTTGGCGTCGATATCCGCGGGCGTTCGCGGAATTTACGCATTAACTACCGCACCTCGCATCAAATCAGGCTGCAGGCAGATCGTTTACTCGACCCCCAAGTGAGTGACGTCGACGGCAATAGTGAAATGCGTAATGACACCGTTTCCATATTCAATGGCCCAGTGCCGATTGTTCGAGCCTTTAAAACCGAACAAGAAGAAATCCAGTTCGTAGCTGCGTGGCTGCGCGAGCAAAGTCACGCCGATGGCTTGCTTCAGGGTGTGGGCGTGTTTGTGCGCTCGGAGGTGCAATTGCCCCGCGCGCAAGCAGCAGTGCAGGCTTCCGGTTTGAGTTTCAGGCTCTTAGATCGTTATGTTGAAACCGTCGATGGCGTGGTCGCCATTGGCACGATGCATTTAGCCAAAGGCCTAGAGTTTCGCGCAGTCGCGGTGATGGCTTGCGATGACGAAGTCATTCCCTCACAAGAGCGAATCGAGGCCGTGGGTGATGAGGCCGATTTACAAGAGGTTTATGACACTGAAAGGCATTTGCTCTACGTTGCCTGCACGCGCGCACGCGACCATTTATTGGTTACTAGCGGGGGTGATAAATCTGAGTTTTTGGCGGATTTGATTGGGTAAAGAGCCAATCCGGGGTCGCCTCAGAAAACGGAATTTAAAGCACGTTAAGCGGTTGGCAGCGGTCGCAACGGCCTGAATTTGCCCGCACCGAGCTTGGCGCTGCTGCGCCAGAGGTAGTCGCCGGTCAGATTGATATGTTCCCAGCCCAGTGGCGACAGGTGCTGCAACAGCGTTTCATCAACGATCTGACCATGGTTACGCAGCGCAATTACAGCTCGCTCCAGATAAACCGTGTTCCACAGCACGATGACGGCCGTCAGCAGATTAAGTCCGCTGGCCCGATGGCGTTGTTGCTCAAACCCTCGGTCACGTAGTTCGCCAAGCCGGTTGAAAAACACGGCTCTGGCCAGCGCGTTGTGCGCGCTGATCATCGGCAGACACCGCCGGACCTCGATCCACATGGTGAGCTGACTCGCGTTTACCATCATTTCTACGACCCGGTGTACGACCGACCCCTGACACTTCCCGTTGCG
>Ga0163153_10008065_pt1 | contig 11100 bp, 8 predicted proteins | sample OliLakLV19MP6IB1_FD_148629 | JGI IMG/M metagenome (GOLD analysis project Ga0163153, IMG submission 148629) | Freshwater microbial mat bacterial communities from Lake Vanda, McMurdo Dry Valleys, Antarctica - Oligotrophic Lake LV.19.MP6.IB-1 | ecosystem: Environmental > Aquatic > Freshwater > Lake... | reverse complement strand
CCCCACTCCCCGACTCCCCACCATTTCCTAAAAATTCACAATTTTTTACAAAACACCAGAAACCCCAGCAAAATCAATCTTTGCCAATCTAAAATCTAAAATCTAAAATCTAAAATCCTATAACTTTGCCCTCCCCTGACCCAACTGATCCGAACTCACTTCGAGTTTTCCTCATCCACTAGCGCCTTTACGACCGTTTCAGTTACCCGCACAAGCCATCAACTGCCTGCATCCTAGCCCCAAAGCCAAAAGCCCAGATTGTTTGAGAAGTATTTTTTTTTTATTTTTGTACCTCTTTATATTAAGAAAGTATTCTAAAATCAATTTAAAAGCTAAAAAAAATATAAAAATAGATTTTTATATCAAAAAACCAGTTAAGATTCCCAAAGATGCAAAATAAACAAATTTACTAGCATTTTCATTTATACGCCCCCTTTCTTTTCATCGCAAGTTAGCTAATAATGCTTTCAACGAGGTGACTAAGGGCCGAGTCCAAAATTGGCCTAACCCAAAGACGGATACAAGCCCCAAACAAAAGTCGTCGAGATCGAAAATTTTAGTTAGAGAGAACCCCCAGATTCATCTGTGGAGTCCATTCTTTAATCTCAAATCTGAAATCTCAAATCGACTGACAGTAAGGGAATTGCAATTGGGCTATTGCAATTGGGCTATTGGAGTTGGGCGATCGAAAAAAAGCATGAAAATCCAGCCCTCATCGTTTTGATAGAAACCTATAGGAGAACAAAGAGTGAAACTCGCAGTTTACGGAAAAGGTGGAATTGGCAAATCGACAACAAGCTGCAACATCTCCGTTGCCCTAGCCAAGCGCGGCAAGAAAGTTTTGCAAATCGGTTGCGATCCAAAGCACGACAGCACATTTACCCTCACTGGCTTCTTGATCCCCACAATTATTGACACCCTTCAGCAAAAGGACTATCACTACGAAGACGTTTGGCCCGAAGATGTCATCTACAAAGGCTACGGCGGCGTTGACTGCGTAGAAGCAGGTGGCCCTCCCGCAGGAGCTGGCTGCGGCGGCTATGTAGTCGGCGAAACCGTCAAACTCCTCAAAGAACTCAATGCCTTCGACGAATACGACATCATCCTGTTCGACGTGCTCGGCGACGTAGTGTGCGGCGGTTTTGCAGCCCCCTTGAACTACGCCGATTACTGCATGATTGTTACCGACAACGGGTTCGACGCTTTATTTGCCGCCAACCGCATCGCCGCCTCAGTCCGCGAAAAAGCCCGCACTCACCCGTTGCGACTCGCCGGTTTAATTGGCAACCGCACCTCAAAGCGCGACTTGATCGACAAGTACATTGACTCTGTACCGATGCCGGTGCTGGAAGTGCTGCCCCTGATTGAAGACATTCGCGTTTCTCGCGTCAAAGGCAAAACATTGTTTGAGATGGCCGAAAGCGATCCTTCCCTCAACTACGTCTGCGATTACTACCTCAACATCGCTGACCAGATTTTGGCAATGCCCGAAGGAGTAGTGCCCAACGACACGCCCGATCGCGAATTATTCGCCTTACTTTCAGATTTTTATCTAAATCCAGTGCAACCGGTGGTCAAGAAGGAGGAAGATGAGCTAGACCTGATGATGGTTTAATAGGTCTAGCGATCAGGATGAGGATAAAGAGGTTATGGCTTTTTTTGATACTTTTTCAGTTGCTCTCAAACAGAAGTGGTTGGACTACTACCAGGTAAATCGGGCTTGGCTGCTCCTGCACATGACGGCTGACAACACGGTCGCCACACCCGACGGCGGGAAAAGGCCTGTTTCTTACCTCATCCTGGGAATTGCGGCTGCCCTGGAGCCGGAACTCCAGCAATTAATGCTGCCCTTCTCAAAACTCAAGCCGGATGCAGACAGCCTGATCGAGGTGTTGGGGCTAAATTTTGACCCGGACATCGCGCTGGGTATGCCCTCAAATATCGCGCCGCAGACGGCCGGTAAATCTCCAACACCCGCAGCAGCTCAAACTGCAACTACTGCACCCGCAGCCTCTCAAACTCCAACTACTGCACCCGCAGTCGCTCAAACTGCCACTGCTGCACCCGCAGCAGCTCAAACTGCCACTGCTGCACCCGCAGCCAAATCTAATAAATTGGGCGGTGCTGCCTTAGCAGCAGCCGGAGTAGTCGCCGGAGCCGCCGGAGTCGCTGGTCTGGCTGCTGCTGCGTCAGCACTGAGCGCCGAGGAGGAATCCTTGGATGAGTTTGAGGAAGAAGCGGTCTCCGACTTCGATATGGACGATGACGAGGAAGAAGCGGTCTCCGACTTCGACATGGACGATGACGAGGAAGAAGCGGTCTCCGACTTCGACATGGACGATGATGAGGAAGAAGCCTCGGCTTTGGACGGTCTAGGTCTCGAAGACGATGAGGAAGACGCCGTATCTGACTTCGATATGGGCGACGATGAGGAAGACGCCGTATCTGACTTTGATATGGGCGACGATGAGGAAGACGCCGTATCTGACTTTGATATGGGTGATGACGAGGAAGAAGAAGCCTTAGCTTTGGGCGGTCTCGACCTCGGCGATGATGACGAGGAAGAAGAAGCCTTAGCTTTGGGCGGTCTCGGCCTCGGCGATGATGACGAGGAAGAAGAAGCCTTGGCTTTGGACGGTCTCGACCTCGGCGATGACGAGGAAGAAGCCTCACAATTTGGGACTTTGACCTCTGGGGATCTCGAATCGGGAATATCCGATCCGTTTGGCGAAGAAGATGCAGAGTTTGTCGCGGAAGAAATACCTGATCCGTTTGGGAAAGCGACCTCAGATGACCTAGACATGGATCTGGGTGACTTGGACGATGACGGTATTGACGATTTCTCTGTATCTGATGACGATGACCTCGATGATCTCGGACTCGACGATCTGGGGGAAGCAACTACCGGAGATCCCGATGAAGATGATTTAGATGCTCTAGGTCTCGGCGATTTGGATTCCGATGATGACGATGAAGAAATTTCGGGTTTTTTGTCTGATTTTAAGTGAGGTTGTTGCGATCGCCCGCATCTCTTCTAGTCTTGAAGTTTGCCGCTCTATTGGTGAGTTGTGAGTTGCGAGTTGTTAATTTTTAATTAGCTCCAACTCACAACTGCCAAAAGGCTTTTTGCCGCGAGCGAGTTGAAGAAAACTAAATCCCTGCTGTGAGGGATTATAAGCCCTCGCGCAGAATTTTTTAGCTCAAATTTTGGATGCTGCGGCTGCGGAAATATTGAGTTTGTTGCATCTATTTTTCAGAGGAATTAGCCCAAAATCAGGTATTTCTATTTATTGTTCGCTGTGCGTCGCGATCGCAAAAAACAGATTTTTTTTCCCCTCCTGTGCCTGTTCGCGTTTGAGAGGAAAAACAACCTATTTCTATAGTCCGCGAGAGCAGTGAGGCGATCGCAAAAAACAGGTATTTCCTCGCTTAGCGAGCCTGTCCTGTTCCAGACTAAAAACAATTTAAAGGGAGAAGATTTGAGATATGACTGCTATTACTACTAATGAACCGGAAGCTTTAAACTTTGAATGCGAAACAGGCAATTATCACACATTTTGTCCGATTAGCTGCGTAGCTTGGCTTTATCAAAAAATTGAAGACAGCTTTTTCCTAGTCATCGGTACCAAGACTTGCGGCTACTTCTTGCAAAACGCAATGGGCGTGATGATTTTTGCCGAACCCCGCTATGCAATGGCTGAGTTGGAAGAAGGCGATATTTCCGCTCAATTAAACGATTATGATGAGTTGAAGCGGCTGTGCTTGCAAATTAAGCGCGATCGCAACCCCAGTGTAATCGTCTGGATCGGCACTTGCACCACCGAAATCATCAAAATGGACTTGGAAGGCTTAGCACCGAAACTCGAAGCCGAAATTGGCATTCCCATCGTCACAGCCCGCGCTAACGGCTTAGATTACGCCTTTACGCAAGGGGAAGATACCGTTTTAGCTGCAATGGCCGCTAAATGTCCTGAGAAAGCGCCGGTGATGGAATCTCAGAAACAAGAACGCAATGCTATCTCTCAACTGCTGAATTTCGGCAAGAAAAAAGAGGAAGTTGATGCAGATGAATCCGAATATGTCAAGCACACGCCGCTGGTACTTTTCGGTTCTTTGCCCGACCCAGTTGTGACTCAGCTAACCTTAGAATTGAAGAAGCAAGGCATCAAAGTTTCCGGCTGGCTTCCTTCCAAGCGCTACACTGAATTGCCAGTTTTGGAAGAAGGCTATTATGTATCTGGCATGAATCCGTTCTTGTCACGCACAGCTTCTACGTTGATGCGCCGTCGTAAGTGTAAGCTAATTGGTGCTCCATTCCCGATCGGGCCAGACGGAACTCGCGCTTGGATTGAAAAGATTTGCTCAGTGTTGGGCATAGAACCCAAAGGTTTAGACGAAAGAGAAGCGCAAATCTGGGCAGGTTTGGAAGATTACCTGCAAATAATTCGCGGCAAATCTGTCTTCTTTATGGGCGACAACTTGCTAGAAATTTCTTTAGCACGTTTCTTGATTCGCTGCGGCATGACTTGCCCAGAAATCGGCATTCCTTACATGGACAAGCGCTATCAGGCGGCAGAATTGGCTTTGTTAGAAAAAACTTGTCACGAGATGGGAGTTCCTACTCCTCGGATTGTGGAGAAACCAGACAATTACAATCAGCTTCAGCGGATTTACGCGCAGAATATTGACTTGGTGATTACTGGTATGGCTCACGCTAATCCTTTGGAAGCGCGGGGAATTAATACTAAGTGGTCTGTTGAGTTTACTTTTGCTCAGATTCACGGCTTTGGTAATGCGCGGGATATTTTGGAGTTGGTGACTCGTCCGTTGCGCCGGAATAATTCGCTGAAGGATTTGGGTTGGGGTAATTTGGTGAAGAATGAGGCTAAGGTTTAATCGCTTTTAGTTTTGAATTAAAACCCGGTTTCTTGGAGAAACCGGGTTTTTTCAGTAGAAAATTACTGGACATTTAATGCACAACAGCTAGTGCAACAGCCATAGGTCTTTTTTTTTCTAGTCAAGCCAATTTTCTCGACTCGCCCGTTAAATAGTGCGATCGCCCGTCTGTTGCTGCGAGATGGGGGATTGGGTGTGCGATCAAGTTCCCACTTACGCTCCTCCTCATCTCCGAGTGTGGGCTATACCCAATCTTGCAAATCTCTATCCTGACATTTGTTGTTGTTTTTCTAGCTTAATGGTTGACATTGGCAGAAAGATTGGCTAGCATGATAGAACCCAACTCCGAGCCTTGGAGGTTCGATCATGCCCGACGGAGATATCGTTCATAGTCAGCTTTCCGGGCTTTACCAGAAGCCGTATAAGTGGCTTTGTGAAGGAAAAGCCAACAGCAGTGAATATGCTTGGGTTGTGAAGGATGCTCTGATACGGGACATCAAGACAAATTACGGTATTGTGGCGGTCAAATACGCCAAGCAAATGGGAGAGATGTTGAGACAGATGATGAAAAATGTTAGCCAGCATAGCTCTGTGAATTGGGCTGCTTTAAGCACGGAGATCGATCGACAGGTAGGACAAGCGAAAGTTAAGCATCATGTCCAAGAACTACTGCGTCGTGCTGCTAAGGGTATCCTCCATGAATTTCGCTATAACCATACAGCAGAAACTAGCAATTTGCCGGAAGCTGTTGTGAAGCGACTATTCCAAGAAATCTACAAGTCTAATTTTGAGCAACGCATTCCGCTGACTTCTAATCACCATGCTGATGTTGATAACGCGACCATTACAGAGCGTGTTGAGGCTCTCAGTTCAGATATATTAGGCGAAATCAGCAAATGGGCAAGCAAAGCTACTGCGGATGGAGATGTGAAAAACCTGCGACGGTCTCCACGCAAGAAGGTGAAAGAGATAGACCTTGGTGAGGATCTGCTATGAACTACGAACCTTCGATTGAGCAGAGCCTTGACGACAGTGATTACAGCAATTACACCTTGCACTTTGAACCTGTCTCGAACAGTAATGGGTCTGTCCGCTTCATAGATCACTCTCTGGGTAAAGAGCTAACTCTTGGTATCAAGGTGAATGATAAGGCATTCGGGTATCGAGTTCAGGCAGAGTTTCCAGCCATCGTTGCCGACCTCGTTGATCTCGCCGTTGCAATCCATGCTTCTGATCGCCTTGCGCCCCACAATCTCAGAGAGAAGAAGCGTCGTCTTTTTGTGGTGCTTCCTGTCCGTCATCCAGAATTGCTAAGTGCCGAACCATTCCGAACAAAACTAGAAGACTTGCTGGAATGGGCAACTGGGAGCGAATGGGTTTTTGACTTCCAAACAAGGGTCGCACCGGAACGTTTTGTTAAGCAACAATTAGTTTTTTTGTCAATAGTACCTCAAGGCTGTGAAGTCGCGCTTTGGAGTGGTGGACTTGATGCTCTTGCAGGTTTGTACACTCGTCTTCGGATGTATCCAGAAAAGTCGTTCGTGCTCTTCGGAACAGGCAGCAATAATCATGTTTATCACCGCCAGGAAGAAGTTGCAAAGAAAGTTCAGTCTATCTTCCCCGATCGTTGCCACCTGTTCCGCGTGCCCATCCGCTTTCACCATAGCGGTATGCAGCACAAGAATAAGCTTTCTCGTTCGCGAGGTGTTGTATTCACGCTCCTTGGTGCTGCGTGTGCATATCTCATGGGTCAGCGGGTTCTCTGTGTTTACGAGAATGGAATTGGGGCGATCAACCTTCCTTACCGCGCATCTGCTGTGGGACTGGATCACTCTCGCTCTGTTCACCCACTGACTTTACTTATGGTGAGCGATGTCGTCTCAGAACTTTTGGGAGAAGAGTTCGGCGTAAAAAATCCATTTCTCTTCTGGACTAAAGCCAAAATGTGCAAAGCATTGGCTGAAGACGGGAGAAACGACTTGCCGCCGCTAACTATGTCATGCGACAGCCCACATCGCCAGCAGCCGATTCAGTGTGGTTACTGTTCCTCTTGTCTTTTAAGACGACAAGCGCTTGCTGCTACCTATATAAAAGATCGAACGCGCTATGTAGTGCTTCACGGAAACCGCCCGCCAAAGGAGTCCAGTTTGCATCTCGATCATATGCTTGTGCAGGTTAACACCCTCCGAAATTTGCTTGATGTATCAGATGAAATGGATCTTCAGTGGGAAGCTTTGACACGAGAGTTTCCAGTGCTGGATGATATCGTCGATCGCGGCGCTGGGGCAGAAATTTTACTACCCCCTGATATGCGGAGTCAACTGATTCAGCTTTATCGAAACTATGTTTCTGAATGGGATACAGTCAAATCCGAAATTGCGGTCGATCGGTTGAATCAACATCGCAAACAGCAGGTATTGAACAAACACGCAGTCAAAGCTCAGTAAAGTTGAGGAAAAATGTATGACTAGCAACATCCTTGACAATATCGATCTGCGAACGCTTGGGGAACTCCTTCAACAGGCGCGTAAAAAGTGCGGTATGACTCAGTCTGATGCAGCTAACATCATTGATGCTGCACGTACCACTATGGTTGCGATCGAGAAAGGAGAGCGCCGCCTTAAGGCAACCGAACTGATTAAACTCGCCCGCGCCTATGGGCGATCCGTCAGTGACTTTGTTCGCTCTCGTCCCGTAATCCAACCTTTTGAAATGCAGTTTCGGGCAGCCTATCAACGCAGTGAGGGGGAAGAGGTACAGATTGAACCAGCAATTTTGCGTCTAGAGGAGTTGTGTCGGAATTACCTAGAGCTAGAAGAGATTATGTCCGCACCACTTCCCCAGAACTATCCTCCTGAGTACGAGGTGACTAATATGCCGCTCAAGGCTAGTGCCGAGAGCATAGCAGTTGCAGAACGCCAGCGCCTTGGGCTTGGAGATGGGCCTATTTTACGTCTGCGGGACATTTTAGAGCAGGATGTGGGACTCCGCATCTTTTATCTAGAGATGCCACCAAAATACTCAGGGGTTTACAGCTACGATGAACGACTGGGCGGTTGCATGGCCATCAATGCTAATCATCCAGAGGAGCGACGGCGTTGGTCACTGGCTCACGAATACCTTCACTTTCTGGCACATCGGCGAAAAGCTGTGTTGGAATTTGAAGGTCAGTATCAGCGAGTACCAGAGAGCGAACGACTAGCCGACACTTTCCCAAAATATTTCCTGATGCCCACTAGCGGCTTGTTCAAGCGATTCAACGATATGTGCCGCACGCATGGCAAGTTCACTCCGACTCACCTATTCACACTAGCGCATTACTACGGTGTATCCATAGAAGCGCTTGCTTATCGGTTAGAAGAAATGGAGCTTGTGCGGACTGGAACTTGGGAGCGATTGCGCGATCGCGGGTTGAAAGTCAGAAAGGTACAACAGGAGCTTGGCTTAGAGGACATCCCACAGCGCACTGATACGATCCCTCTCCACTATCAGCATCTCGCGATTGAGGCGTTGGATCAAGGACTTATCACTGAGGGGCGCTTTTCGGATTTCCTAAACGTCGATCGCCTGGAGGCTCGCCGCATCGCAGAAACATTGCGGGAACATTCAAGCGGAATGATGGAGGAAGCTTCTGATTTTGACCTGATCAATATGCCGGAGTAATGGGAGAAGTTAAATTATGCAAATTGTTAACTCCCACCTGATTCTTGATGCCTGTTGCGTTCTAAACTTTTGTGCTTCGGGTCAATTACTGGCAATTCTGAAGTCTATTCCTGTTCAGGTTGCAGTCACCCAAGTTGTTCGAGAACAGGAGTTGAAAACGCTCCAGCGTCTTGAGAGCGAGGAAAATGATGCTGCAACTCAATTCGAGGCAGCGATCGCACAAAGTTTACTTATAATCGTGGATTTTGAGTCGGAAGAGGAGGCAGAATCCTTTGTGAATTACGCCGCTATTGTAGATGACGGCGAGTCAGCCACCGGTGCGATCGCATTTCACCGAGAATGGGCAATGGCGACGGATGACAAACGGGCGATATCGTTTTTTCGGAAAGAGACACCACAGATTCAGATTTTATCAACCCTAGAGATAGTTAAGTATTGGTCAGAGGAAGCAGGTGTTGATTGGCAAACACTACGCGATGCACTCAATTTAATTCGAGTTAAAGCGCGATATATGGCACCTAAAAGCGACCCTTTGAGAAGTTGGTGGGAAACGGCAATGAAGTGAGGCTGAAAGTTAAATCTGAGCATTAGTTGAATGGCAAATATTAAAAAATTGAGGCGAGGGCATTTTTTTTGTTAACCACAAATTAACTGGAGCAAGAGTGCGATCGCACTTTCCCCCCAACCCTTCCAGAATAAGAGCCCAGACATCTGTCCCACAATCCTGGAAACGCCGCCTATAATCAAAACTAGCCAGAAATTCTCATCAATTGAGGAACCGCCATGAGTCAAGACAAGCAAAAAATCAGCTATTCTGAAAAAACAGAACGCCTCAAAGTCATCACCCAGTTTATCAAAACCGTGACACCGATGATTTGGACGATCGTAATTTTAGTAGTCATCATTCCCCTATTAGGTAACTTTCTAATTTCCCAGTCACTAACAAATACCGGAACCACAGCAGTTGTCGTCTCGCCGCCGCACGATTTTAGCAAAGTCAACCAAGACGTTAAAAACGCCATCCAACAATCCCATACAACAGCCGAAACTTTCGCCTCAAAAGAATTGGACAAATGGGAAACCGAAGTAATTGCCAGACTAGACAATAGTTTCCTCGATTGGTACTTCGATTACTTCAATCAAAAAAAGATGGAGTTTACCGTACCTTTTAATTTCGTGAAATCTGCCGTACTCAACAGATTTGATATGACAGCAGCTTCTCAAGCTGTTTCCGAAAAATTAACCGAAGACTTCCAAAGAGAATTTGCTAACCGCGTCCTGCTGCCCAAAAATGCTCAACTCAGATTCCAATTAATAACTCAAGATACTGCTAACTTGTACATATCCGAAGTGAGCAAGAATGTGAAAGTAGTTCAAAACAATTATAAGATACCTCAAGTACAATGGGACAAATATCTAAACGATATTGCCACCACAATTAGCGACAAAGGAAACGTCTCTAATTTATCGTTAAAAGTATTAGTTGGCGGCAGTGGCTACTTAGTTGCTAAACCCTTAATTTTGGGAGTAGCAGCTAAAGTTGGCAGCAAAGTTACAGCAAAAGTTGCCAGCAAAGCCGCCGCCAAATTAGCCACAAAAACAGGCGGCACAGTTGCTAGTCAGTTAGGAGTAGGTTTAATCGATCCGATTGTCGGCATCGGGATTATCATCTGGGATTTGTGGGATTACAATCACACAGTCAAAATAGAAAGACCAATTTTGCGGGAACACATTGTAGAATACTTGAAAGATGTCAAAAAGTCACTGCTCACAAATCCTGAAACCGGAATCATGGCAGCAATTTATCAGTTAGAAAGCGGTCTTATCAAGTCACTTTAATCATTTGGCGTTGCTTAATACAGGTATGAATTGAAGAGTTCGGAATTGCCATAAGCCAAGTATCGTGAGTTTTGTAACTTCCGAAAAAAGTAGGTTCATACCGTTAATCAGCAACGTAAAAAAAAGATAAGATAGAGGAACAACTAGAAGAGTTGCAAGATTTGATCGCATATAAAAATATCATAAAATGGAATAAAGCGCAAGCTGTTTAACTCAGATCAAAAGGATTTAGTTATCGAGAAATAGAAAAACGATTAGAAGTTTCAACAAGTTTTATTGCCCAAACTCACAGAAAAGACTTAGCCGGGAATCGCGGATTAAAGTTAAAATATCACGGCTAAACAGCTCTCCGCAACCCCTCGACTTCCTATCTCAACTCGAAACCAAAATATATCAGAACTAGAAAGATATTTGAGGTAGAATTATGATGTAATATTTAAATCTTGGTCAAGTTAGTATCGAATATTGAAAGCGGTTAATTAACCTGGCAGAAGGCCAAGGTATAAAAATAGAGAAAACAGCGATAAGTTATTGACAAAAAACGCTATTTTTGCCGAAAAAGCTTATCAAAGCAGCAGGGCGAACGCATCTAAAATTTATATTAGTAGAATATGGTATATTGGAGAATAATTATTGAGTGCCTACAAAACATTTAAGCAGAGTTAGTTTTTATGAAACTCAAACCTAAAATCACCATTGCCG
>Ga0163153_10008064_pt1 | contig 11102 bp, 8 predicted proteins | sample OliLakLV19MP6IB1_FD_148629 | JGI IMG/M metagenome (GOLD analysis project Ga0163153, IMG submission 148629) | Freshwater microbial mat bacterial communities from Lake Vanda, McMurdo Dry Valleys, Antarctica - Oligotrophic Lake LV.19.MP6.IB-1 | ecosystem: Environmental > Aquatic > Freshwater > Lake... | reverse complement strand
AGGGCGACTTCACGTTCAACCAGTTTCTCGTGAACGCCGACGAGCCGCTGCTGTTCCACACCGGCTTCCGCTCGATGTTCCCGCTCGTGTCCGACGCGATCGCGACGGTCACACCCGTCGACAGCGCGCGCTGGATCACCTTCGGTCACGTCGAAGGCGACGAATGCGGCTCGATGAACGAGTGGCTCGCCGCCGCACCGAACGCGACCGTGGCGCACGGCGCCGTCGGCTGCATGGTGCAGGTCAACGAACTCGCGGACCGCGCCCCGCGCCCGCTCGGGAACGGTGAGGTGATGGACCTGGGCTCGCACCGGGTCCGCAACATCGACACGCCCCACGTGCCGCACGGCTGGGACGCGCACGTCCTGTTCGAGGAGACCACCGGCACGTTGTTCTGCGGCGACCTGTTCACCGCGACCGGCAAGCACGAGGTGACGACCGACGCCGATGTCGTCGAACCTGGCCTCGCCGCCGAAACAATCTTCGGTGCCACCGCGCTGACGCCCACAACCGTGCCGACGATGCGCGCGCTCGCCGGACTCGACACCCGCACACTCGCGCTCATGCACGGCCCCGCCTTCACCGGCGACTGCGCCAAGGCCATGAACGCCCTCGCCGACGGCTACGAGCAGATGTTCCGCGTCGCCGGTTAGAGGTTCGGGTCGCGATTGTCGACGAAGGCCTGGCGCAGCTCGTCGGAGTCGCCCCACAGGTTGAGCTCGAACGTGAAGCCCTGCTCGAAGCGGTAGGACTGGTTCACGTCGACGGGGTCGATCGCGTTCAACGCTTCCTTGGCGCGACGGATGACGAGCGTGCTCTTGGCCGCGATCACTTCGGCGATCTCGAGCGCGGCGTCGAGCAACTGCTCGCGGGGAACGACGCGCTCCACCGTGCCGTACGTCAACAGCTCCTGGGGCGTGATCGTCGCGCCGGTGAAGTACAGCGCCCGCAGCTTGTGCTGGGGCACGAACCGCGAAAGGTGCGTCGCGCCGCCGAGCGCGCCGCGGTCGACTTCGGGGAGGCCGAACGTCGCGTCGTCGGAGGCGACGACGATGTCGGCCGCCCCGGCCAGACCGATGCCGCCGCCCACGCAGTAGCCCTGCACCGCCGCGATCACGGGCACTTCGCAGTCGTACACGGCCGCGAACGCGTCGTAACAGCCTTTGTTCACGCCGATGAGCGACTGCTTGGTGGGGTCGGCGGCCAGTTCCTTGATGTCGACGCCGGCCTGGAAGCCCTTGCCCTCGGCCGCCAGGATCACGACGTGCACGTCGGGGTCGCGCCCGGAGCTGCGAATCGCGTCGGCCAGCTCGAACCATCCGGCCACCGGCAACGCGTTCACCGGCGGATTGTCGATGGTGACGATCGCGATGCTTCCTCGCCGCTCCGATCGGATCATCGCCGGAGCATACTTGCGGCCATGGCGAGTTCTCTGTGGGCCAACACGCTCCCCGACGGCACGATGATCACCCGCGCGAGCCTGCCGGGCGACACCGACGCCGACGTCGCGATCGTCGGCGCGGGCTACACCGGCCTGTGGACCGCGTACGCGCTCCTCAGCGAAGACCCGGCGCTGCGCGTCATTGTGTGCGAGCGCGATCACGTCGGCTTCGGCGCGTCGGGTCGCAACGGCGGGTGGTGCCAGTCGGCGTTCGCCGGGCCGCGGCCGTTGACCGAGAAGCTGTACGGCCGCGACGCGGTGATCGCGATGCAGCGCGCCATGTTCGCGAACCTTTACGAGATCGAACGCGTCGTCACCGACGAAGGCATCGACTGCGACTGGGCGCTCGGCGGGACCGTCGAAGTGGCGACGATCCGCTCGCACGTCGACCGCATCGAGCAGCAACTGGCCGGGCACAAGCAGTACGGGTTCGGCGACGACGACTACCGGTGGCTCACACCCGACGAGTCCTCCGAGATCATCGGGTGTACGCCCAACCTCGGCGCGCAGTTCTCGCCACACTGCTCGGCGATCCATCCGGCCAAGCTCGCGCATGGTGTCGCGGCTGCGGTCGAACGCAAGGGCGGGGTGATCTACGAACGCACGCCTGTCACCAAGATCGGACCGGGCCGCGTCACCACGACCCACGGGACCGTGCGGACCGACGTCGTCGTGCGTGCCACCGAGGCGTTCTCGCCCGGTCTGCCCGGCTTCGAGCGGACGGTCGTCCCGATCTATTCGCTGATGATCGCAACCGAACCATTACCGGCCGCGTTCTGGGCCGATGCCAAGCTCGACACGCGGCCGACGTTCACCGACGGCCGCATGCTTCTCGTCTACGGGCAGCGCACCGCCGACAACCGGTTCGCGTTCGGCGGGCGCGGCGCGCCGTATCACTTCGGTTCGAAGGTGGAATCGCGCTTCGATCAGGAGCCGGCGGTGTTCGAGGACTTGAAGAACACGCTGTGGTCGCTGTTCCCCGCGCTCGGCGACGCGGCAGTCACGCACCGGTGGGGTGGCGCGGTCGCGATGCCGCGCGACTGGTACCCGTCGGTCGGGCTCGACCGGGCGACCGGCATCGCGTGGGGCGGCGGCTATGTCGGCGACGGTGTCTCGACCGCGCATCTCGCGGGCCGCACGCTTGCCGACCTCATCCTGAAGCGCGACACCGACCGCGTGCAGCTGCCGTGGGTGGGCCACACCTCGCCCAAGTGGGAACCCGAACCGCTGCGGTGGCTCGGCATCCGCGGCATGCACGCGCTGGTCGCGTCGGCCGACAAGGCCGCGGCCGCGGGCCGGCCACCGGGCCGCGTCGCGAGACTCGTCGCGAAGACGTTCGGCACCTAGCAGCTAGTCGATCGTCGGCATCGGCGGGAGCTGCCGGGCCAACAGCGCGTCGAAGCGCCCCTGCAACTGCGTTGCGTAGCTCGGTTTGGTCGGTACGAGGTACGTCTCGGTGCGGATCGCGTCGACGATGATCCCGGCCACTTCGGCCGGTGGCATGCCCTGCGTCGTGGTGGAGTCGGTGAGCGCCTGCTCGATGAACGACGCGTCGTCGGACTGCACGGCCGCGAACCCGTCGGGTCGGTTGCGGCCCGACTTGCCGATGCCCGTTGCCACCAGGCTGGGCACGACGGCCGACACCTTGATCGGCGCGCCGATCGACGCCAAGTCGTGGGCCAGGCTCTCGGTCGCGGCCAGTGCCGCGAACTTCGACACCACGTACGGGCCCGAGTACGGGATCGACAACATCCCCGCCATCGACACGGTGTTGACGATGTGGCCCGGTTCGCCCCGTTCCAACATGCGGGGCACGAACGCCCGGATCGCGTGCAGGATGCCCCACAGGTTCACACCCATGACCCACTCGTAGTCGCTCGGCGGCCGGGTCCACATGAGCCCGCCCGCGAACACGCCGGCGTTGTTGCACAGCACGTCGACCCCGCCGTAGGTGGCGAACGCGTACTCGGCCAGAGCCTCGACGTCGTCGTACTTCGACACGTCGGTGCGCAGGAAGTCTGCATGGCTCCCTCGCTGCGCCGTCCGTGGCTCCGCTGCGTCCGCACGTGGGCCTTCAATGTCGGTCGCGACGACCTGCATGCCTTCGGCGGCGAGCCGCTCGACGAGGGCGGCACCGATGCCGCTCGCCGCGCCGGTCACGACCGCAACTTTGCCTTCGAGTTGTTCCATCCCCGGATCGTGACAGAGGATCTGACCCATGAGCGAGCGCACCGACGATCTTCTCGACCAACTGACGATCGACGAGAAGGCCGCCATGTGCGCCGGCGTCGACATGTGGCACACGGCCGCGGTCGAACGGCTCGGCATCCCGGCGTTGAAGGTGACCGACGGTCCGCTCGGCGCCCGCGGCGAACGTTGGACCGGCGGACGGTCCCATGCCTTCCCGTGCGGCACCGCGCTCGGCGCGACCTGGGACCCCGACCTCGTGCGCCGTGTCGGCGAACGACTCGGTGTCGAGGCGCGGCGGAAGAAGGCGCACGTGTTGCTCGCCCCGACGGTCAACATCCACCGCCACCCGCTCGCGGGCCGCAACTTCGAGTGCTACTCCGAGGACCCCTACCTCTCGGCCCGCATCGCGGTCGGCTACATCGAAGGCGTGCAGAGCCAGGGCGTCGGGTGCTCGGTGAAGCACCTCGTCGCCAACGACTCCGAGTTCGAGCGCATGACGATCAGCTCCGAGGTCGACATGCGCACGCTGCGCGAGATTTCGCTGGTGCCGTTCGAGGCCGCGGTGCGCGAAGCCGGTGCGTGGTCGGTGATGTCGGCGTACAACCGGTTGCACGGCACCTACTGCAGCGAGAACGCCTGGTTGCTCACCGACCTGTTGAAGCGCGAGTGGGAGTTCGACGGGTTCGTCGTGTCCGACTGGTTCGGGACGCATAGCACGACGCCCGCCGCGAACGCCGGGCTCGACGTCGAGATGCCCGGGCCGCCGCAGTGGTTCGGTGGGCGGCTCGCGCAAGCGGTGCGCGACGGCGAAGTCGACGAGAAGGTGCTCGACGACAAAGTGCGGCGGGTACTCACCATCCTCGAGCGCAGCGGTGGACTCGACGAACCCCGCATCGGGCCGGAGGAGTCGGTCGACGATCCGGCGGACCGCGCCGTCGCGCGCGAAGCGGCATCGGCGAGCTTCGTGTTGCTGCGCAACGAGAACGACGCGCTCCCGGTGTCGAGCATCAAGACACTCGCAGTCATCGGGCCGAACGCCGATGTTGCCCACGTCATGGGCGGCGGCAGCGCGCGCGTGTCACCCCACCCGCTCGTCTCGCCCGTCCAAGGCTTGCGGGCCCGGTTCAGCGACACCGACGTGGTGTTCGAACGGGGCTGCACCAACCACAAGCGCATCCCGCCCCTCGACACGCGGTTCCTCGCCGGCCCACTCCAGGTCGAGTACTTCGCGGGCCGCGAACGCGAGGGCCGGCCCGTCCTCGTCGAGAGCGGCGAGCGGGCGTGGTTCACGTGGCTCGGGCCCGTGGGCGGCGGTGTGCCCGCCGACTTCTCGGTCCGGTTGCGCGCCACGCTGCAGCCGCCGGAGTCGGGGACATGGACGCTGTCGCTCGTGCAAGCGGGCCGGGCCCGCCTGTTCTTCGACGGTGAAGTGCTGCTCGACAACTGGAACCCGGCCGGGCGCAGCGACGCGTTCTACGGCTTCGGCAGCGAGGAACTGACTGCGACGGTCGAACTCGTCGCGGGGCAGACCTACGACATCGAAGTCGAAGCGGTGCCCGCCGCGCCGTCGATGGGTGGGCTCGGCATCGGCTGCCTACCGCCCGAAGGCGCGGACATGTTGCCCCGCGCGCTGGCGCTCGCGGCCCGCGCCGACGCGGTGATTTGCGTCGTCGGCACCGACGGCGAGTGGGAGAGCGAAGGCCACGACCGCGAGAGCATGGCCCTGCCCGGGGCGCAGGACGACCTCGTGCGCGCGGTCGCGGCCGTGAACCCGCGCACCGTCGTCGTCGTGAACGCGGCGTCGCCCGTGTCGATGCCGTGGGCCGGCGCGGTCGCCGCCGTCATGCAGTGCTGGTTCCCCGGCGAAGAGTGGGGCAATGCGCTGGCCGACATCGTGAGCGGCGACGTGTCCCCATCGGCGAAGCTGCCGACGACGCTGCCCAAACGCTTGGAGGACACGCCCGCGTTTACGAACTACCCGGGCGAGCGAGGCCAGGTGCGCTACGGCGAAGGTGTATTCGTCGGCTACCGCTGGTACGACACACGCGAGATCGAGCCGCAGTTCTGCTTCGGGCACGGGCTCTCGTACACGACGTTCGAGATCGGCGAGCCGACGTGGAACGGCTCCGAGGTGACCGTGCGTGTGACGAATACGGGCAAGCGGCCCGGCGCCGAAGTTGTGCAGTGCTACGTGCGCGACGTCGAAGCGAGCGTCGCCCGCCCACTCCAGGAGCTGAAGGCATTTGCCAAGGTGATGCTCGAACCGGGCGAACACCGCGACGTCACCTTCACGCTCGACGACCGCGCGTTCGCGTTCTGGGACGTCGACCGCTCCGACTGGACCGCCGAACCCGGCGACTTCGAACTCCGTATCGGAACATCGTCACGTGACATCCGCCGGAACGTAGCGGTCACCCGCAGCTAGCGATGGCGTTGAAATGCGACGCCGGGAAGGTCGTGGAACGCGCGTGCATCGGCAGTCATGACCGCGCGACCCGAGGCCCGTGCGGTCGCGGCAATGATGAGGTCGTGAGCGCCGCGCGGAACGCCCTGGCGGCGCACGGCGATGAGCAGCTCGGCGTGCGCTTCCGCGACGGCAGTGTCGTATGTGATTGCCGGAATGATGGCAATGACCTCGTCGACGAAGGTCTTGCGCCGAGCGCGCTGCTTGCCCGTCGCGAGCGCCACGCCGACTCGGAGCTCGGCGATGGTGATTGCGGCGATCGCGACGTCGTCGTCGTCATCGACGATGTCGTCGAGAGCGTCGCTCGCCCGTTCGGCGTCGATGAGGAATGTCGTGTCGAGCAGGAGCCGGCTCAGGACCGGTCCTCTATCTCGACGAGTTCACGAATCGACGCGAGGTCGTTCGACCATCCGGCGTCGATCAAGCGCCGACGGAGCAACTTCTTGACGTCGGCGCCGCGCCCGCTCGTGACCGGTTCGAGATGGGCGACCGGCTTACCCCTCCGAACGATCGTGAAGTGCGCGCCTTCGTGTTCGACCGCGTCGAGAAGATCGGCGAAGTTCCGGGATGCGTCGGTCGAGCTGATCTCGGGCACAAAATCAGATTATCAGATATTGGGGCGGGTCGCGGCGCGGCCATGCGGAGTAGCGTCCGCGGCGTGCTGACGCCGTTCGACGACTACCCGATCCACCAGACTGCGCTGCCCATCGCGCACCCGGCGAGCGGCGATCCGAACCACTACGACCGGTACTGGTTCAACGGGTACCGCGACGACTTCTACTTCGCGGTCGGGATGGCGGTGTACCCGAACCGGGGCATCATCGACGCCGCGATCGCGACCGTGCACGACGGTGTGCAGCGATCGGTGTTCGCGTCCGGGCGCATGCCGGCTGACCGCGCCGAGACGCGCGTCGGCCCGATCACGATCGAGATCGTCGAACCGTTGCGCACGACACGTGTTCGTGCCGACGCGTCCGATCTCGGTATCGACGCCGACGTCACGTTCACGACGCGCACCGTCGCCATCGAAGAACCGCGCCAGACGATCATGAACGGCACCAAGGTCGCGATGGACTCGACCCGGCTCACGCAGATGGGCACCTGGTCGGGGAGCATCACGACCGGCGGCGCGACGGTCGCGCTCGACGACATCTACGGCACCAAAGACCGTTCGTGGGGCGTGCGCCCCGTCGGCCCGCAAGTGCCGGGCGCTCCCGACGGTGGCCTGCCGCAGCTCTTTTTCCTGTGGGCGCCGATCAACTTCGCCGACCGGTGTACGCACTTCATCGGGTTCGAGCGCGGCAACGGCGACCGTTTCGTCGGTACGCAGGCGCTCCTCGACGTCATCGGGCCGACCGACAAGACGTGGGGTGACGACACGAGGATCGAACACCTCGCGGGCACGGTCCATCAGGTGCGGTGGGCGCCGGGTCTGCGCCGCTCCGAGGGCGCGACGTTGCGGCTCCTTCGGCACGACGCCAATGCCGCGGGGGAATGGGAAGAGCGCATCGAGTTGGAACCGCTGATGACGTTCCGTATGCGCGGCCTCGGCTACACGCACCCCGAATGGGGACACGGGAAGTGGCACGGCGAGTCGGCCGTCGGCGGCGAGGAACACAAGGTCGAGGAACTCGACAACCTCGAACCGTGGAACATCCACATCCAGCAAGTCATGCGGGCGACCTGGGGCGACCGCGAAGGGTTGGGCGTGCTCGAACAACTCGCGTTCGGCGAGCACAAGCCCAGCGGTCTCACCGGGTTTCTCGACGGGTACGTGGGGGGCGATACGTGAACATCCTGTTGATCGTGTCCGACCAGGAACGCCAGCGGTCGTGGCTGCCGCCGTCGGTCCGCCTGCCGTGGCGCGAACGGTTGATCTCGGAAGGACTCGAGTTCACGCGGTACTACACCCACAGCTCACCGTGCTCGCCGTCGCGTGCGTCACTGTTCACCGGTCAGTACGTGGCGCAGCACGGCGTGCCCGACAACGTGATCATGCCCGAGCACACCGAACTCGACCCGCAGATCCCGACCATCGGGTCGCTCGTGCGCGACGCCGGCTACCGGTCGAGCTACATCGGCAAGTGGCACCTGTCGCAGGCGCCGCAGCCCGACATGGACTCGTACGGGTTCGCCGACTGGGATGGCAACGACCGACACTTCATGGGCTGGGCCGGCACCGGCGTGCACTTCGACCCGATCATCGCGAGCAACGCGGCCGAGTGGTTGCGCACGAACGCGGCTGCGGGCGAGCAGCCGTGGTTCCTGACCGTCGCGCTCGTCAACCCGCACGACGTCATGTGGTATCCGATCGACCAGCCGTTCTACGGCAAGGAACACGCGGACGAAGTCGCGAAGGCGCGCCAGGTGCTCGAGTGGGCGAAGTGGAAAGAGGACGACGTCCTGCCGCTGTTCGACACCGAGTACGACGAGATCTGCGACGAGTTGCCGGCCAACTTCGGCGACGACCTCATCGACAAGCCCGAGGCGCAGCGGCAGTGGCGCTGGGACCAGCAGCACGGCCTGTGGGGCTACATCGACCCGTCGGACACGAAGTCGTGGCTGCGGCACCTCGACTACTACGTGAAGCTGCAACAACTCGCCGACGAGAGCCTTGGCACCGTGTTGCGCGCGCTCGAGGAGAGCGGCGCCTACGACGACACGGCCGTCATCTTCACCTCCGACCACGGTGACATGTGCGGGTCGCACGGTCTGCGCTCGAAGGGCCCATTCGTCTACGAGGAGATCATGCACATCCCGCTGTACGCACGGGTGCCGGGTGTGACGACTCCCGGCTCGCGCACGGGGGCGCTGGCATCGCATGTCGACCTCGCCACCACGATCGTCGCCCTAGCCGGTGGTGACACCGCGACGACGAGCGGCGAAGACCTGTCGCCCGTGTTGGCCGAGCCCTTGTCGTCGGTACGCGACCACGTGCTCTTCGCGCACGACACCGCGCACACGAACCGGATCAACAACACTCGCTACGCGATCCGCGGGTTCTTCGATGGCCGCACCAAGTACGCCCGCTACTACGGCGTCGGCGGTGGCAAGCCCGGCACCGGCCTGTGGGGCAAGGACCCCGGCCGCAAGCTGTACGACGTCGACGCCCCGTTCGAAGACCAGGAACACGAGTGGTACGACCTCGCGGAAGACCCGCACGAACTTGTGAACCTCGCCCACGACCGCAGCCGCCGGTCCGAACTGAGAGAACAGTTCGACCGCCTGTTGAGCTACGAAGCGTCCGACTTCACGTAGGAGGATGCGTCGATAGCCCACACCAGGTGTGGGCTATCGACGCATCCATCGTTCTCAGGTTTTGAGGATGTACTCGGACATTGTGTAGTTGCGCATGGTGTCGGGGTTGTAGAGCAGCTTGGTGCTGTCGAGCATGATGCGGATGCGTTCGCCGAGGTCGTCGCCTTCCGCGCCGAAGAAGGTCGTCAGGTTGGTCAGGTGTTCGACCGTCGGCCACGCCTCTTCGACGATGGCGCGGTAGCGGGGTGCGCCAGGGGTGAGTGCGCGCACGACCGCGTTGCGGACGTAGCGAGCCCGGGGCTGCATCCATTCCGACATCGGCGACTGGTGCCCGTACCAGTGGCCGTAGAACGCTTCGTCGTCGACGCCCACCGGCTTGTCGAACACGGTCAGCGTGGTGATACCGGGGGAGCGTTGGCCGTCGGGCCAGTTCCGCGCCGGCGCATGCTCGTTGTCGCCGTAGTCGCGATACATCGACTCGGTGACGAGATACCCGGCGTTGCGTACACCGGCACCGGCCAGTATGGCCTCGACGGCGCCCCGAACATCGTGCGCGGGGAGCCACACCGACACACACGCCCGCACCGGTAGTTCGTCGCCCGGCACCGGCACCATCGACGCGACCTGCGCGTCGTCGTCGTCGAGATCGATCTGGAGTGCGTGCGGGTCCAGCGCGAGCAGGCGCGGCGCGATGTCGGCGAGGAACGTCGACCGCAGGGCAGCCGGGTCTCGGCTCGGTCGGTCCCAGACGAGGTAGATCAGCTTTTCCAAACGAGTGCCTCCCGCACCGAGTCCGACATTGCTACCTGACCGCGCGTCGCGTAGGCCTCGGCTCGTTCGGCCATGCGGTCAGGTTCGTACTGGTAGTTCGCCATCACGCCACTCGACCGCTCCCGTCCCATCGGGCTCAGATCCGCGGACCAGTTCAGGCGTTCGAGCATCGCGCCATTCGAAAGGTGGAAGTTGGCGACAGGGTCGAGCACCCGGTCGTCGGCAAGGGTCGTGAGGTAGCGCGCGCACAGCGACAGCAGTTGCATCCCACCTGGTTCCTCGACGGACAGTTCTTCGACTGCCTGGGTTTCGAGCCAGCGCCGGAATCCGGGGATCGGCGACAGGGTGACGAATTGGTGCAGGCTCGGCAGTTCGCGGCCGAGTTCGTCGACCACTTGTTTGATGAGCGCGGTGCCGAGCTTGATGTCGACGAGTCCCGGTTGGCAGTTCGAGATCGAATAGAAGACAGCCGTGTCGGCGAGTGCCGGGTCGAGATCGGGCGCTTCTTCGTCGAGGAGCGGTGGCAGCTCCTTCGCGATGCCGGCGGTGAGCGCGATCTCGACGAACACGAGCGGTTCGTCGGGCATCGCGGCGTGGAAGAACGCGTAGCAACGCCGGTCGGAGTCGAGCCGGTTCTTGAGGTCGGCCCACGAGCCGATGGCGTGCACCGCCTCGTACGCGATGAGCTTCTCCAGTAGCGACGCCGGTGCGTCCCACGTGATGCGGCGGAGCTCGAGCCGGCCCGCGTCGAAGAGGCGCATGAGATACAGGTACAGCTCGTGCCCGATGCGCGCGAACTCGGGGTCGCCGTGCCGCAGGAGGTCGGCGCGCAGGTCGACCAGCAGCTTGACGCCGCCGTCGACACCCGCGAACAGGTCGAACAAATGGTTGGCGGCGGGTGTGAGCGCGACCCGCAGGCGGGCCTCGGCCTCGCGACGCTCGGTTGCGTCGGGCGCGGCCTGCACGGCGGCGATCGAC
>Ga0163153_10008063_pt1 | contig 11103 bp, 8 predicted proteins | sample OliLakLV19MP6IB1_FD_148629 | JGI IMG/M metagenome (GOLD analysis project Ga0163153, IMG submission 148629) | Freshwater microbial mat bacterial communities from Lake Vanda, McMurdo Dry Valleys, Antarctica - Oligotrophic Lake LV.19.MP6.IB-1 | ecosystem: Environmental > Aquatic > Freshwater > Lake... | reverse complement strand
CTATAGGACTTGTCAAGCGCATTTTTTATAGGATATATATCTGAAGCTAAAACAGAAATAGTAAGCCTAATTTAGTTTTACTACAAGCTTATTTAAGGTTCAATTATCAATTTACAATTTTCAATCAAGATTCAATATTTTAAGTACCCAATTTATTCTTTCGACTAGAGTGAACAATTTGGGAGAAGATGAGTAAAAGCTCGTGAGCCTCTTTCCATAAAGGTCTAAAGTTTGGTGAATAACCTCTGTTTGCATGGGCTAGAAGTTCTATCCAGTGCTTGGTTTCTTTAGTCTCCTTTTTACAGATCCCTATTTTATGAATAAAGTCTCTCTTACTTTCTCCTTCCGTCGCCTCCTTGTAGTTAGCCCCAATAGATCCTGAAGATCCAACCAACTGGTCAATCATACGATTATTTATTACATTTTTAGGGAGCTTCATAAGTAATGAGATGACATTTTTTGCGAAGACTGTAGTTCGAGACTCCAGATCATACTTCATAATCCAAGATTAGACACATAACTAAGATTTGTCTATAGCATATATGCTACAAAAAGAGCCAATTAGACTATTGGAGTAATGAAAATTGATTGAAGAATTGTTCCGACGATCTCAATGTCGGAATCCCGACTTTACGTCGGGAAAAATTGGGAATTGTCCCGATGATCGGTGTCATCGGGATCCCGCACGAATGACATTCGTCGGGAAAAATTGAGAACTATGTCTTCTTAGTATATTTTTCCTTCGAGTGTTTTATTATTCTGTCTCGATTATCGTTGCTTACGGCAGGAAGGGGGAGAGTCTTGGCGGGGAATGGAGCACTGGTCATATCATCTATTGAAAGCTTAGTTATAACTTCATACTTGCCAAGAGATACGAGGTCGTTTTCGGTATATAGCTCGGCGTACTCTCTCGTGAGAATGTAGGCGTCCTTGGCTCCAACCACAAACGAGATCAGCGTGCCCACGTTACCAAAAATTGCCTTTTGTACAGGTAGCTCAAGCTGATCTATATATTGGTTGGCTAAGGTGAGGGCGAGTCTGTACTTGCGTGCCTCGGACAGAATCTTTATGAACGAAGCAGTTGCGAAGTTCTGAAACTCATCGACATACAGGAAAAAGTCTTTTCTATCTTCCTCTTTTTGAAATGATCTGCTCATTGCGGCAAGCTGAATACGAGTAATGAGCATTGCGCCCAGCAGGGCAGCATTGTCCTCTCCAAGCTTACCTTGGGAGAGATTAAGAATAAGAATTTTGCCTTCGTCCATTATCTTTTCTAGGTCAATTGTTGATTTGGGATTGCCAATTATATTTCTGATCATCTTTGATGCCACAAACTGACCAACCTTGTTCTGGATTGGTGAGACAGCTTCGGCACGAAGTTTGTCAGGCATCTTTGAAAACTCTTTTTCCCAAAAACTTTTTAGAACAGGATCCGTGACATGATCCTTAACTACCTTGAGACGATATTCCTCATCGGCCAGTAGCTTCAGAATGTCCACCAGAGTTGCGTTTGGAACCTCCAGAAGGGTCAAAACAACATTTCTAAGAATGTACTCTAGACGTGGACCCCAGCTATCGCCATAGAGTTTATAAAAAATGCTCACAATTCCTGAGGCGACTAGGTCTTTATGTTGCTTATGCTTAACCTCAAGAACATTCAGCGAAAAAGCACGATCAACATCAAAAGGTTCAAGGTAAACCACATCGTTCATACGACGTTTTGGAATATAATCTAGAATTGTCAAAGATAGGTCTCCGTGAGGATCGACAATTCCGACACCACGACCTTTGCGAATGTCATCGATGGCCATATTAGTTATAAGGGTAGATTTACCAGATCCCGTTTTACCGATAATGTACATATGTTTGCGACGATCTCTGGTCTTTATTCCAAAAATTGCGTCCTTGTTCTTAAACTCAGCTCTTGCAAAGAAATTAACGTCCTTTTTGTTCTCCTCATTCTTAGGATCAACGACCGGTAGATTTTCTGGAGGCTCTCCTGACAATGTTTTACCCCATGTTATGTTGCGTATACCGGCTAGAAGAAGTCCGGGAGGATGCCAAAGAGTTGCCAGTTCTTGCGCGTTTAGTACCTGATATTTGTGTTCATTTAGGAAAAAGGTGCGATTTTTTGTGTGTTCGTACAGGCGTTTTTTGAAGAGCAGAGGACGCTTAAAAACGAACTGATTTCCTTCACCAAGTGAGAAGCTACCAAAGGTGCCACCAAGATTACGCAGATAGGTCATTGGGTCTTTGTGCTTATCCGAACCAGCAATTAGCCTGATGGCAACTTTACCACCCTGAAAGGAAGCCTTTTGCATCATAAGCAGTTTCTGAGGATTTTGTCCGTATTTATCGGCAGTAGCATCATATGAAAGCACCTTGGCCGCCTCGACCGATTTATGTTGCCAGTTGAATGTTGTCGGCATGCATAGTATCTGAATTCCGATGTGAAGGTCTGGATCTTGCTTTGACAAGAACCCAACAAGAGACGATAGGGGATCGACGTCCTTGAAGTCCTGATAAGTCTTAATTGGAAGATAAAAAAATGAGTTTAGCCTCATTTCCGCAACTGCGATGTGTTTGCAGTTGACGATTCCTTCCATTGGGTCTGTGGTTTTCTGAAGAATGGACTGTGGGAACGCAGAGGTAATGAGGCTGTGAACAAAGGTGTCGCTTTTGGTTGGGGCAGTGAGATAAAAATAAACCGACTGATTTAGTAGATAAATCTCTGCAGAGTAAATTTTAGGACGCACTATTACACGTTTCCATAACGGAACATATGGCGAGGCAAGAAGCGATGCGAAGATTTGCGTGGCGCTTTCTATAGGCGTTTCGTCATCCTTAGGATTTTTTATATGAAAGAATGAAAGTGACTTAGGCATATATTTGATTATACAGAAATGGGGAGGATGAGGTGGGATATAGTTACGGTTTAGTTATTTTTTTGGGAATTAGTTTATTCACATTTATCCTAAGCTCTCGGGACAGTTTGGCAAGAATGTGAAAGGAGGGATTTCGAGTTCCGTGTTCGATCTGTGAAATATAAGTTCTGTCAACGTCTGTGAGAATAGATAGTTTTTCTTGAGTCATTTTTCTTTTGTGCCTTGCCATAAAAATTTTCTCGCCTAAATTGCGATATAAGATACGTCCTTTCATGTTATGGCTACATTACTGTAGCCATTGGTCTAAATCTATTGACTATCGTCAACAAAAACTATACTTTAGACTATCGTAGTAACATTTTTTAGTGTAGATTAGCACCATCTTCAAGTCTTAGTGAATCTGTACATTTCCGAAATGTACAAAAAGGGTTGTATATGGTGTTTTTAAGCCTTTCATAAAGGGCTAAATACGCAATTTTGTAGCATATAATCCATTGACTAGCTCAGTTTCTTCTGTATTGTGAATTTATATGCCAGTACGTATAGTACCGTTTGTTGATGAAGAAATATATCATTGTTTTAATAAAACTATAGGCAAAAGCGCCGTGTTCATTGATAAAAAAATGGTTGATTTATTTCGCGAAACGGCATGGTTTTACCGTTCGCAAAAAACGAATATGCGCCATTCTCATTTTGCTCGGCTAGATAAAACAGAAAAAGAAGCATTTGCCACTGTAATAAATGATACTCAGTTTAATCATACCGATTTTTTAGCTTATACTTTCATGCCTAATCATTTTCACTTTATTATTCGCCAGAGAGTGGGTGGTTCAATTGAGGTTATGATGAGAAATATTCTCATATCTTTTACGCGTTATTTTAATACGCTCAATCATCGACAGGGGCCACTATTTTTGACTCAGTTTAAGGCTGTAAGGATCGTGTCAGAAGAGCAGTTAATTCATAATACGCGTTACCTACACCTTAACCATTATTCCGCTGGATATATTACGGATTTAAGAAAGCTGGTAGAAGCGCCTTCATCGTATCATGCTTATGTTGATGGGACAACAGATTTATTAGTTGATCCCACATTTATATTAAAAATGTTTAGTGGGAATAGAGATAGGTACAGAAAGTTTGTAGAGCAACATGCGGAACATCAGAAAACTTTAGAGTACATAAAGCATGTTAATAAGTGGGGACTGTAGTTTGTACATTTCGGAAATGTACAGGCGCGGTTGTGTATTTTTTACTTGCTGAAGGCGAAGCGGGGGGAGAGAGCATAGGACTTGGAGACGAGGGTTTGGTAGTCGCGGGTAAGTTGTGTTGAACGGCGTTTTTTTGCGAGCAACCTGGAGAAGGTTACGAGCTTATTATACTGCTGTTTGTCTGAGCGAAGCAGTTTGAGCATATCAGCAATGTCGCTTTTATCAATTGAGAAAAATATATCCCGATCTGTGATCTGGGCTTGGTCCATAGCCTGAAGAAAGTCTGGCGACTTCATGTAATCGATAAAGGTTGTGGAGAAAATAACTGGTTTGTGAAATCCTAAGGCTTGGGTCAGTGTAGATGGAGCGGCCATGAACTCGCGATAAGGCAGAGCAACCACATCTGCCGCTGAGTAGTACTGAACAAGTTTGTGCTCGTTCACAAAGCCGACAACTGTGGTTCGGCTTGATTCGCGTGCTAACTTAATCACCTCTTTGCAGTAGGTTTGATAAGCTGAGTTGTCCTTCAACGCAGGATTCTTGCCACCAACCAGAAGCAACTTCATGTTCTGAGTATTTATTTCGCTAAATACCTTTGTAATCCAGTCGGTGCCCTTGTGCCAGTCAAAAAAACCAAAGACTAAAACAACAAAATCATTACTGGAGAGGCCCAACTTGCGTTTGGCTCTGGAAATCGAAAGCGTTGGTTGTTCGGTTACACCTACCGGAATTGTGACTAGTTTGTCTGCGCTAATGTGCTGTCGTAATCTGTCGCGGAGGTCTTCTTCAAAAACAATTACCTTGTCCGAGAGTAGTCCAACTACTTTGTAAAAAAACTTAATATAAGCATTCATTGCCTTAATTCGAGAGAAGTTCCACAGCTTGCGCACCACAAATCGGGCCTGTTTAACCTCTAGCTTATATATCTGGAACTGATGGCGTTGTAGAGTAGCAAACTCCTGCGGTGCGTGTTGAAACTCGAAGTACACATGCTTCCCAAGAAATTTCATCACTGCCATGATAAAGGGAATAACATACGTGGGAGTGATGCCTCCGTACACGTCAAAATCAAACTGAATTAGAATGTTGCGGATTTTGGAGAACTTGATGACCGGACCAAGTATGGAGCATAAGGACAGGGGATTGTTTCTGCGCCAGACGCGCTGGATTAGCAAGCTCTTGTTCTCGCTGTGGGTCATTTTTTTACCTAGTTTCTCTGCTAAAACAAGTATGTTCTGCTTTTTTGAGAGCTCGAGTAATGAGCGTTTTGCATGGATTGCCAGTGGGAGAGCTTCATGGTCGTTTTCCGGGAAACTGGTGACCACTAAGAGAGTGTTTTCGTCATTTAAGGGCAGACGCCTTTTTTTCATGATGAATGCTACATTATATCAGATTTAGCCTTAATTCTCCAGATGAGAAGGGGAGTGAGAATGAGCATAATGAAGCCGAGATACTCAAGGTATTGAGGCCAAAAAATCAGAATTATGGTGGGAGAATTATGAATTTTGGTTTTGCTTGACCCTGATTCTTGATTCATGATTCTTAATTCTTCGTCATTGAGTATCCAGCCGTTTGCCCAGTTATTCACCAGTACATGGTTATTTAAAAGTTCTATGTTCCATGTTCCAGGTTTTATGATAAATGCAATCCAGCCATGTCCGTACGCTTGATTGATAACAATCGTGTCCCCCTGTGATAGCTTGACTTCGACGACATAACCGGAAAGAGTCTTCCTTATCAGGCCGGCTACGGGGTGGCGGGATGAAATCTTTGAGGGGTTTACTGTATCAGTGTTTTTTATTGACTGTAAATAATTATAAGGAAAAGGTATTAGTTGAATTTTCTTCAGTCTATTTACCGATGGGTCGTGTGACAGGGATATATTTTTCATTATCAGAGTATTGCCTGAGCTTTGATAGTATGGGGGAACGATGAAGTAATCCATTCCCATCTTTTTATTATTTGACAGCTCCCCCTCCAAGATGCATTTTTTTATATTTTCCTGTTGAAGGCAGAATTTCATAGGTAAACCCGAAATGTTCTCCGATTCAAAACCAAGGATATGTCCTGCGTTCTGAGAGCTGTTTGGGAGCGTTAGTGCGTCACATAGAACCCCGTCCCTAGACTCATACTCAAGTTCCTTAGTTCTGTTAATCTGAACTAACTTTCTAGAAATAAGCGCGGATTTGACTAACGAACAGTCTCTCAGTTCGCTTGTTATTTTTTCTGCAGGGATAGAGAACTGTTCTGCAGGCAGGTCTCCATAAAAAACCGATGGATTGGTTGCCGATTTATTGCCAGAGAGCTCAGGGGCTATATGTATTTCATCTATAGGATTACGAATGGATGCGCGTAGGCTCAGTACGCTTAATACTGACATTGAGTTATTACCGATGTTATCTAACGTGAATCGAAGTGCGAGATTCGGGAGTTTTTTGAGTTCAATTGGGAGCAGAATTCTTATCGTACCGTTATCCTTTGCGTCGGAGGTGATATTTTTTTGATGCGTACAGCGATTTAAATTGGAGTCAAAAAGGCAAAGTGTGCCTACGTCGTTATTTGGCGTTCCAAGATCTATGGAAAGTTCTAGAAGGCTATTTTGAGCCAGATTTGACTTAAGACTTTCCACTAGAGGAATATCGGCGCATACCTTGGCATTTTGCGAGTACAGCCGAAAGCCATCGGCTTGTTTCGATGCCCCAAATAACTGATTTTCTTTTGCGTCCGAGCATAAAAACGGAAGAATCTCTGAAAAACTTAGGGCGGATGAGCCGCTCTGAAGTTTGTTGTAGACAAAGGCTTTGTTTGTTTCGTTGGTGTAGATTGACGTTTCACCTAGAAAAACAGTACCGGTTACGTTCTTAGGAATCGTTACAACGGTATCGTTTAGCGATAGCAATGTATTCGAAAGATCTGGCGTGGGAACTTTTTGCATAAATGGCTCCTGTCCTTCGGCGTATGGAAGTGCGTATCTGAAAAATAGGGTTTTTTTGTTTTGTGGAGAGGAGTTTAGGAAAATATCTGCATATATCTGTTTTTCTGTCTTGGAAAGTAGAGAAGCAGAAAACGATCTTTGTGCTTTGTTCGAAAACTGTAATCTATACGCGTCCTTCTTTATCTCCAAAATACCGCTATCAATCTTTTCATCAGATTTTAATAACGCTCTTGCTGGATAATAGATATTCGAGGCCTTATCCGAATTAATATCAGAGACATAATCACCAAAATCTGAAAATGCATTGTCTATATAACTTGATTTAAAAATTGGTTCAATATTTCGAGCGTTTTTAAGCACGTAGACATCGTCTGGATTTGTACCGACTCGATAAAGGTTAATTTTGCCAAAGGACTGAATGAGGTGAGAGGTTTGAATGGACGAAATTATCTTTTTTGAGTCGGAATAAAGTAACTGGTCGGCATTGAAATTATTGTTAGGAGAAATAGCGTTTTGGTCAAGGAGAATATAGGTAATGTTGTACTTCTTTAGGAGTTTATTAAACAGTTCGGTACTGTTTGAGTATAGAGCATAGGAAAGCTCACGATAGCTTTGTTCGTTGTATGGATACCACCTATCAAACTCTCTATTCAAAGTTGGTTGTTTGATGCCAAACCAACTAAAGCCCGCACCTTGATATAGTTGTCTGCCCTCAGCGAGCGGCCAGCTATAATAGCTCCAACCAAACAGAGTGTTCATGGGCAACGTTAAGACGCGACCGTCGTCGTGCTTATTAAGAAGATTAAAGATAGAAAAGTATTCTGTCGGTATGGTTACCCTAACGATTGGACTAATAAACTGACCTTGAATCGCTGGAGCCATATATATAAGGATAGTGAGAACGAAGCTATAAAAAAATGTTGAAGAAACGGTATAAATATATTTTGTTGGGACGCGAGGGATCAGCAGATCAAGCAGATGTTTCTGGGCGTATGCAAAAAATATTGACAAAATAAAAATAAAATATAGAGAAAATTTGGTAAATGGAAAGCGAAACAACTCTTGCAATATGGCATTCTGCTCAATCACACGATTTAGAATAAGTAGAATGCTACGATTGCCTGACAGCATAAAAGAAACAATTACAAGCAGCAGGGGCAGAAGGGAAACTATGGTACGATTTCGTTTTTTTATACCTATTACAAGCCCCAAAACACCAAGTAAAGGGAAGATTAGGGAGATAAAATATATGTAAGGGTTGGACAGATGTTGTATCCAAGGCGAAAGCAGGTTTCTCGCTGTTTGATCATTGTTAAAGACGGACCAATCGAAAAGAAAGTTTTTCATCTGCGCTAGATCCGCAATGTTTCCATATTTTTTGCTTACGCTGTAGGCTTCTTGAGAAAAGAGACGATGTATTTTTGAGTTACGAAGGTCGTCACCGTAATTTAATCCATAATAAACGTTTGGCATTATCCAGTAGGCATTTAGAAGAAGCGACAGAATGATGAGCACGGCAGATCTTTTAAAACTTAGTTTAGACCGTTGGATAGTTGCATAACTAATGCTAAAAAGTGCTAAACCAGCGAAGTATACGTACCAAAGCGTGCTCGTATGTGCCATTGGAGAGGCTAAGACGGTTACCAAGCCGAACCAAAGAAGTGCTTTTTTCGTACCATTATCCAGAAATTTAACCGCAAAAAGATATAGAAACCCCAGAAAGCCAAACTTAGTAGCAAACATCTCCAATGGCGTTATAAAGTGCTGCATTGTCCCGACATTAAAAAGATAAAATATTCCTCCCAAGCATGAAGCAATGCGGGTTGTAAGCGGGGACTGTTTTTCCTTGGCAAAAATGTAGTTAAGAAAATAATATACTCCCAACGGACCCAAAATTATCATCGAAAAAAAATAAGCGTAGCGAACGAAGCTAAGGGGAAATACTAATGTGAATATCCAAACCATTATCATACGTGGTAGTTCAGCAAGGTGAGCCTGCGCAGGGGGAGCACCAAGACCTTGGTGAGACTGCCACACGGAGAGAATTCTATCAATGTAAAGAGAGAGATTGAATTCTGGATGAAGAGTGTCCCAGCCAGACAAAATTGTATTAGGACTGTAGTTTAGGTAGCAGAGCGTGACGGATAAAAAAATGAGAAATATTGCAAAAAAATCAAAGCGGATCTTCTTAAAGAGCGGGAGCATATACAGAATTATATATTAATGAGGGTGCTGTGAGGTGTCTTCTGGCGGTGCAAAAGTAGATTGTCACTGCGCCCCCTTTTGGGGCGATGTCTTTTTTAAGACATCGGTCGTGCACGGCTGCGCAGTGACAATGATTTAGCATTAAGCAACAATATTCGTTGCTACTTGCTGCCATGGGCTACCATTTTTACGATCAATGATCGTATAGGCGCCAGTATTTGCATCTACGAATACTGCGGTTAGTTCAGAACATCCTTCTGCTCCACAGTTGGTGTCTCCACTGTGAGATGCATCGGCTTTCTGCCCAAACTGACCTTCAGATATGAATCCACCAGTATGTCCTGGATTTCCTGCTGGGTAGCGTTCTACCTCAATGTGTCCTGGAACATAATCGGTGAATTTAGCTGTATTGTTTAGATCTGAGTCTTGCAAACCATCTGCGTGCAAGCCTCTTACTACTAGGAAATAGTTATGTCCTTCCCTTGCTGGAAGTTCAATATCGATTCCGTTTACAGCAACGTTCATCTGACCAGCAGAGGCAAACATATAGCCTCCCTCTGGTAGATTAGAGTACGAAGGTCCATCGGTCTCAAAAACCTGTTGATTCACTGGACTAAAGTACTCAACGTGACCTTTAGACGCCTTAACTGAATTATCAATTTCTCCTAAGGTGATACCCGCTTCATCAAATCTATAATCTGGTCCGACTAACAGCGTACCTGGTTCGGCAATGAATGACTCTGTGCCTAAGCCTGTCACATTTGTAAATGGACCCTTAGCAATATCAAGAGATGAGCTTGAAACCTGTTCTGGAACTCCTTTTATAGAAATTGCATCATTAGCTACCGTGAGCTCTGTGGCAAGAGTTGAAGTTGGGACCTGTTCTGGAACTCCTTTTATAGAAATTCCACCTTTACCTAACGTGAGCTCTGTTCTGTCAATTGCAACGATGTCTCCTGCATTTGAGGCCCTAGCTGGTGTCCTGCAGGCGTTTAATGCTGCACCAGTTCCAAGCGCCAACGCGGCTCCGACTGCTTTTCTAAAAAAATCTGCTCTGGTTATTGGTTGTTGTCTTTCTGTCATATTTATAATTCACCTCCCTTAAATAAGGAAATATTAGTTCCTTTTTCGTAAGAATGAGATTCCCGATATAAGCATTGCTGCATTTAATCCCAATAGAGCAAGAGCATATTCTGGTCCTGCTTGTGGTTGAGATGTAACTCCTAAAACCTCTTTTTCGACGCAAAACTGAGAAGTATCCTCGTTTCTTAACCCTTGTGATTCAGCCTGAACCTTGTTCACTAGACATAGGATGCCTTGATTCATCGGAAGGCTACTCTGTGGGACAATATGAAAGCTCATATACAGAGTTTTAGCCTCACCAGCATCAAGATGATCAATCGTTATTGAGACAACTTTGTTCGATACATCTAATGATCCGGCACCACTAAAGCCGTCAAGATACTGTGGGAAAAAATCCTTTACCTGAATGTTGGCAAGTGCAACGTCTGAGATATTCGTGACTACCAGTTTAAATTTCACGCTCTGATCTGGTAGGTATTTTTTGTCTGATGCCCAAAGATTATCTACGAAGTCATTTGATATCTTTCCTTTCTCGCTCTTAGCTACTGGTTTCGAGACAAACTTTTCGACACGTAGTTTTATATTGTTTACGGACGTTCCGTACTGTTTATACTCGTCTGCATGTGAAATGTTTGGCAGGGCAAATAGGAGGAAAAAGAGAGCGCAGAGTAAAGCGCTAAGTTTGGTAAATTTCACGAACAAAAATCGCGTACGTCCCCTTACACGAGCTGTATACATGGCGTAAGTATACTATAAGACTATATGGATGTCAACTATAGGACAG
>Ga0163153_10008062_pt1 | contig 11105 bp, 8 predicted proteins | sample OliLakLV19MP6IB1_FD_148629 | JGI IMG/M metagenome (GOLD analysis project Ga0163153, IMG submission 148629) | Freshwater microbial mat bacterial communities from Lake Vanda, McMurdo Dry Valleys, Antarctica - Oligotrophic Lake LV.19.MP6.IB-1 | ecosystem: Environmental > Aquatic > Freshwater > Lake... | reverse complement strand
GACCCATTACTACGGGAAGGAAGACACCTACAGCCGCATCGACTACCTCCTGATCAGCCGTGGCATGGCCCGCGAATGGAGCAGGGACGAAACCTACGTGCTCGCGCTGCCGAACTGGAGCGTCGCCTCCGACCACCGCCCCATCGTCGCCGGCTTCATCGCAGAAGATAAGTAGCCAGCATCCGCGACATGCTCCGTGAATGAGGTCATCTCACCCCCCGCGCTCCGGCCCTCTCGTCCCAACTGCAAAGGTCAGAGTGAGGTAGGACGCTCCTGGCCTTTGAGCTTTCTCCGCAGGGCTTGCCACCGTTAAATTCAACCCATCGCCCGCCGGGCCGATCAACAAACGATGAAACCGTTGCGCAAAAACAGATGTCCGTCTTGCAGGAACGAAGGCCACTGGTTCGAGGGGGCGCATGGGCCGTTTTGTTCGCATCGCTGCAAGCTCATCGACCTCGGCAAATGGCTGAACGAGGAGGCGAGGATCTCAGAACCTTTGCGCCTGGAACACCTGGAACAGTTCGCGGACCTGCCGCCCGGCCAGCATCTCGACCAGCCCGAATCAGACCCGTCGAACCCGCAGTAGGAAACCAGCTCACGCCCGCATCTGCCGCCAGTGGCGCACCGCTGATTGAAAGAGGGCCAGACGCTTCTCCAGTTCGCCCATCACCTTGCCTGCCTCGGCCAGTTTCCCGGCGCGGGCCAGGGTTTCCAGCTCCGCTGCCATGTCCCGCTCCGTCATGTTTCCCATCTGCGTCAACGAACCCTTCAACGTATGCGCCGCATAGGCGAGGGAAGTCGCATCCGCTCGCTGCACCGACTGCAAGGCCCGCGCGACCAGCGGCGGAGTGGTTTCGAGATACAAGTCCACCATGCGGTTCAGCGCGACCGCATCGCCCCCAAGCGACTTCAGCAGCACTGTGGGGTCAAAAGAATTCGCCGCGCCCGCAGACGGCGCGGCGCGGCGCGTGTCAAGCCGTTCCATGATCCGTTCCAGATCCCCGGCCTGCAGCGGCTTGGTGCAATAGTCATCCATCCCCACCGCCAGCGCGCTGTCGCGGTCGCTCTTCATCGCATGTGCGGTCAGGCCAATGATGGGCGTATGCCCTCCCGTCCCCTGCTCCGCCCGGCGAATCGCCGCCGTGGCCTCCATGCCGTCCATCAGCGGCATTTGGATGTCCATCAAGAGGACGTCCACCGTTCCAGTCTTCCAAAATTCCACGGCCTCGACTCCGTTCCACACGCTCACGACCGAGTGCCCCATCCGTTCCAGCACCGTCGTCGCCAGTTCGCGGTTCACGGAATTATCCTCGGCCAGCAGGACGCGCAGCTTCGCCTTCAACAACGGCGGCACGCCTGGTCCCGCCGCCGCAACACCGCCGCTGCGGAGCAGGACATCGAACAGTTCAGACTCGATGATGGGTTTCGCCAGATAAGTCTCATGCCGCATCTCCCGGCAGCGGCGCATCTCCTCGGGATTGCCGGGCGACGAGAGCATCATGTCCACGCGCAGGCCGCCCTGCGACAGTCCGTTCAGTTCTTTCGCCAGCGCGAAGCCGTCCCGTTCCGGCATCCGCGCGTCCACCAGCGCCAGTGAAAAGTAACCGGGCGCATGCGATCCCACCGCACTGAGCGCCTCTGCGGCGGTCGGAACCGCGAACGGAATCATCCCCCGGCGCACGATCATTTCCGACAGCAGTTCGCGGCTGCCTGGATGATCATCCACCACCAGCACGCGTCGTCCGGCGAGCTTCGCCAAGGCGTCCGGTGCATTCCGGGGCGCGCGCTCCGCATCCACCTTGATGATGGCCGTGAAATAGAAGCGGCTTCCGTTCACCCCGTCGCTCTCGACCCAGATTCGCCCGTCCATCAGGCGGCATAAGTCCGCCGAGATCGCCAGGCCCAGACCGGTGCCGCCGTGTTCGCGCGTGACTGAAGCATCCGCCTGGGTGAACGCCTCGAAAATCAGCCGCTGCTGATCGGGCGGCACACCAATCCCGGTGTCTGCCACACACACGCGCAGCTCACACCAGCCCGGTTTCGGCGTGCCCTCCTCCATGCTGACTCTCACGGAGACCTCGCCCGTCTCCGTGAACTTGATCGCGTTCCCCACCAGGTTATTGAGGATCTGGCGAAGGCGACGGACATCGCCCACCACCGCATCCGGGACATCGGGTGCAAAGCCCAGCGTGATCTCGATCCCCTTCTCCGCCGCCCTCACTCCAAAGGCCTTGAACGCCACGCCAAAGGATTCCCGCAACTGGAAAGGTTCCTGGTGCAGCTCGAATTTCCCTGCCTCGATGCGCGAGAAGTCCAGCACATCGTCAATGATCGTGAGCAGATCCCGCGCGGAATTTCTGGCCGACGACAGGTAGCTCCGCTGCTCACGGCTCAGCTCCGTGCCGAGCGCCAGCTCCGTCATGCCGATCACCGCGTTCATCGGCGTGCGGATTTCGTGGCTGATGTTCGCGAGGAATTCACCCTTGGCCCGGCTCGCGGACGTCGCCGCCACGGTGGCCTCCCGCAACTGCGCCTCGGCGTCCCGGCGATCCGTGATGTCCGTCGCGATGCCGACAAAGTGACTGATGGTCCCCGTCTCATCCCGGACGGGCGACACGCCCACCTCAATCCAGAAGGGGGCACCATCCTTGCGCGAGCCCCGCAGCACGGCCCGGCATTCCTCGCCCGCCGCCATCGCCGCCTCCAGCCGCGCCTCGTCCGCCTGTCCGGCATCCTGGCGCAAGATGGAGAAAACCATCCTGCCCTGCATTTCCTCGGGCGTGGAACCGGTGATCCGTTGCATGGCCGGATTTGCATGGAGAATCGGATGCCCCGCCTTCGCGGCGTCCGTGATAAAAATTCCGTTGTTCGATGAGATGACCGCCCGCTCCTGGATGCGGAACTTCTCCGTCATCTGCCGCGCCAGAACGATGGCTCTCTGGCGCGTGGACGCCAAGGAGCGCGTAATGCCGAAGAGCAGGAAGCTGATGGCGGCTCCGGCAAGCAGGACAAGATTCGTCTCCGCATAGCTCGTGGCCTCATCAAACGCCGAGCGCGTGCTGAAGTGGATCACCCACTGCCGGCCGGCCATCGACACGGGCGGAGCCAGCGTCTGGAACGTGGCCTCGTCGGGGCCGAGCGCGTGCAGTTCGCCATCCGCGTCATGCAACAGGGTGGCGCGAGACACCGTGCCGCCATCGAAAATCTCGAAATCAATCGCGGAATTTCTGCTCTCAAACAACCCCGCCATCAAGTCCCGCAGGACAAACGCGCCATACACCCAGCCCACAATCGCGGCGCGGCGCTGCGCGACGTTCGTCACGCTCATCCCGTTGCCATACACCGGAAGGAGAAGGAGCACCGCCGGAAGATCATCCTCGCTCTGAATGAGCCGGAGCTTTCCTGAGAGCGCCGCATCCCCGGTGTCACGCGCGGCGCTGGCCACCTTGCGCCGGTAAGGTTCCGTCGCCAGATCCCAGCCCAGCGACCGCGCGTTGCCGCGCAGCGGCTCCACATACTGGATCAGGTAATGAACCCGGTTGGTGCCAGCACCATCTCCTGACGGCCAATCCGTGTGGACCCCGTAGTCAGGCAGTCCATCCGCACGATTGGCGGCGACAAACCGTTCGCGGCCTTCATAGGGAACATGGGCGATGAATCCCAGCGCACGCATGCCGGGAAAGCGTTTATCAATGTCGAGGCTCTGGACGTAATCGTGCCACTCCGTGCGCTTAACCTGCTCGCTGGCCACGAACAGTGCCTCCGCCCCCTTGAGCACCTGCTCGTAAGCCTGGATGCGGGTCTGAATCGCCTCGGTGACCTGCTCGATGTGCCTCTGGAAACGATCCCGTCCCCGGCGTTGGAGCTGGGAAAGCGAAACCTGCCACCCGATGAACGTGACCAGAAGACCCAGGCCCAACACGACCCACGCCACGCCAGGCCGCTCCAATGTCTTGGACGAGCCCAGGCTCGACGTCGCGGCCAGCCCGCCGCGAGGTCCGCGACCCGGTTCAGACTTGTTCATTCGTGGTGGAACTGAATTCTCCCGCCGGAAGGCTCAGGCCGCAATGACGCCGCGCCGGATCGCAAACCTCACCAAGTCCGTCTGCGAACGCAGGCCCAGCTTGCGCATCAGGTTCGCGCGATGCGTCTCCGCCGTGCGCGGGCTGATGAAAAGGGCGGCGGCGATTTCCGCGCTGGTCCTGCCTTCCGCCGCCAGTTGGAACACCAGCCGCTCACGGTTCGTCAGCGTTTCATAGACATCCAGGTCCGACGCGCCCGGATGCTCCACATACCCCGTCAACGCCCGCTCGGCCAGTGCCGGACTCAGGTAACGCCGGCCGGCCGCGACCGTCCGCACCGCCTGCACGAGATCAGCCGCCGTGCAGTCCTTCAACACGTAGCCGCAGGCGCCGTTGCGCAGCGCCTCCATCACATACGGCTCGTCCGCATGCATGGAGAGAATGATGACCTTGGTCTGTGGAAGGTCCCGCCGCAACTGGCGCACCACCTCCAGCCCGTGCAGCCTCGGAATCATCAGGTCGAGCAGCAGGATGGCGGGCTTCGTTTCCTCCACCAGCTTCACCGCCGCCAATCCGTCCGCCGCCTCGCCCACCAGCTTGAAATCCTGCTCGGCGGACAGCACCAGCTTGAACCCTTGCCGCACCACATGATGATCTTCGGCCAGCGCAATGGTTATCATATTCCTCCTCCTGCCTCCACGGATGCGGTTTCAACCTCTCTCATCGGCAGCTCCACCGTCAGGCAGGTGCCATGTCCGGCGCCCGATTCCAAGGTGAACTCTCCGCCCAGCAGTTCAGCGCGCTCCTTCATGCCGGCCACGCCGGATGAAGTGCGGCGCGCCAGGACCGAGGCGACATCAAACCCCGCTCCCGCCTCCTCAATCTGCACTCCCGCCCGGCCCGCGTTCGCCCACACCCGCACGGTGACTTCCTTCACCCGGGCGTGACGCGCGACATTCGTCAACGCCTCTTGAACGATGCGAAAGATCGCCGTCTCCAGCGCCGGCTCCAGCCGCTCCGGCATGGGAGTGCGCCGAAACTGCACGGCAATCCCGGTCTGCTTCTGGTAACGCTTCAAATGCCAGTCGAGCGCCGTCATCAGCCCGAGGTCATCGAGCATCTGCGGACGAAGATTGATGGAGAGCTGGCGCACGCGTTCGATGAGATCATTGATGAGCCCCAACGCCTCGTCAAAACCCTGCTGCTGCGCCGGGGTCTCAGGACGCAGCGACGTTTCGAGAACGAGCTTCAAGCAGGTGACCGTCTGGCCGATCTCGTCATGCAGTTCCCGCGCGAGGAACCGTCGCTCGGCCTCCTGCACATCGACCATGCGCAGCGAGAGATCCTTCAACGCGCGGTTCGCACGGGACAGCTCCTCCGTGCGTTCCGCGACGCGCTTCTCCAGTTCGTCGTGAGTTTTGCGCAGCGCAGATTCGGCGAGCCGGATGCGAAGCATCGCGTGGACGCGCGCCACCAGCTCGCGGTTCTCGATGGGCCGCGCGATGTAGCCGTCCGCGCCGGCATCCAGCCCGGTGATCTGGCTGTCCGGAGACGTCTCGACCGAAGAAAGCAAAACCACGAACAACTGGCTCGTCTCCGGCGACAGCTTGATCTGCCGGCACAGTTCCACGCCGTTCACATCTGGCAGCATCACATCCAGCAGCACGAGATCGGGCTGTCCGGCCCGCGCCTTCGCCAGACACTCCGCGCCATCCTTCGCCTCGATGACGGTGAATCCTTCCGATCGCAGCAAATGACCCGTCGCAAACAACACCATCGGGTTGTCGTCCACCATCAGGATTTTTGCCGGCTGACTCATCGTGTCGAAATCGGAACGCTGAGGGGAGGATGACGAACAACATCTTGCACCCCGCCCGGCAAACCGACGCTGAAAGTATGTTGCGCCGTGTTCCTCGACGCAAGCCGACAGGTGATTCGTCCTTTCCTCCGACCGCCGTGCTGCGGCAGACTGCGCACCTCTAGTGAAAGACATCGCACAAAATCTCCTCACCCTGCTCGGCACGGGTGACTACATCCCGCTGAACATTCCCGAACTGCTCCACGCCCTCAGCCTGCCGCCCAATCATCAGCAGGACTTGCAGCGCGTGCTGCGGGATTTTGAGCAGGCCGGCCGCATCGCCCGCATCAAGGGCAACCGCTACATCCTGCCGAGCGAGGCGGATTTGATTCCCGGCCGGATTCGCATGAACCGTCAGGGCAAAGGATTTCTTCAGCCGGACGATCCGACGTTGAAGGAAATCGCGATCCCCGAGAGCGAAACCTCCACGGCGCTGCACGAAGATCGCGTGCTGGTCCGCCGCGACGTGCGGGCCAAGGGTCGCCGCCCAGACGCACCAGATCCCGCCACCGGAACGGTGGTCCGCGTGCTCGAACGCCACCGGACGCAGTTCGTCGGCACTCTGCGACGAGGTCGGGAATTTCTCTTTGTCATCCCCGATGACCCACGGATGCCGCACGATTTTTACGTGCCAGAGCCACGCGATGTCGGACGCCCGGCGCGCATCGGCGACAAGGTGGTCGTGGAGTTGCGCGCGTGGGAATCGCGGCACACGAATCCCGAGGGCGAAGTGATCGAAGTCCTCGGCGCGCCCGACGAGGAAGGCGTGGACATGCTCTCGGTGCTCCGCCAGTACAACCTCTCGCTCCATTTCCCGAAGAAGGTGCTGCACGAGGCGCGCGCGATTGGAACGTTGGTTCAACCCGCCGATCTGGCCGGACGCGAGGATTGCCGTCGTCATCAGGTGGTCACGATTGATCCCGATGACGCGAAGGATTTCGACGACGCCATCTGTCTCGAACGCGCCTCCGCCGAGCATTGGAAGCTGTGGGTTCACATCGCGGACGTCTCGCATTACGTCAGCCCCGGCACCGCGCTGGACGACGAGGCGCGCCGGCGCGGCAACTCGACTTATCTCGTGGACCGCGTCATCCCGATGCTGCCCGAGGCCTTGAGCAACGAGCTGTGCTCGCTCAAGCCGCAGGTGGATCGCCTGACCAAGTGCGTGGAGTTTCTCATCTCCAATGACGGACGCGTGCTGAAGGCGCGGTTCTTCCCGGCAGTGATCCATTCGCAGCGCCGCTTCAGCTACCGCGAAGTGCTGGCGCTCCTGCAGGTGCAGCCGGCCGATCCGATCGCGCAGATGCTTCACGACGCCAATGAACTCGCCCAGCGCATCCGCAAGCTGCGCTTCAAGGCGGGCTCGCTCGAACTCGACTTTCCCGAAAGCAAAATCCGGCTCGACGAGAAGGGCCGCATCGCGCGCATCGAACGCGTGGAGAACGACGTGTCTCATCAGCTGATCGAGGAGTTCATGCTGCTGGCGAACGAGGCCGTGGCGACGCGCCTGATGAACCTGAAGCTGAAGGCGATTTACCGCGTTCACGAGGAGCCGGACGAAAAACGTCTGGCGGAATATCGCGAGGAAGTTCTCAGCCACAACGTGACGTGCGGCAACCTGCGCCAGAAATCAGAGGTCCAGAAGCTTCTGCAAAAGCTCGGCACGCTCTCGATTGGACAGGCGCTCAAGATTGGCTTTCTCAAGTCGCTCATGCGGGCGCGTTACGCCGTCGAGCCGCTCGGCCACTACGGTCTGGCGAAGACCCGTTACACGCACTTCACCTCGCCCATCCGGCGCTACGCCGACCTCGTCGTGCATCGCGCGCTGTTTCAAAAGCAGCACGGCTCAGCGCAGTCGCTCGCTGAGGTCGCCGAGCACATTTCCAGCACGGAACGCAATTCCGCCGATGCCGAACGCGACAGCAAGGACGTGAAGCTCTTCGCGTTCCTCAAGGCGCAGATCGCGTCCGGCAAGCCGGAGCGTTATCCCGCGCTGGTGACGGATGTGCGGAACTTCGGCTTCTTCGTGGACGTGCCCGGCCTGGCGATGAGCGGGCTCGTGCCGCTCTCCACCGTCACGGACGACTTCTACATCTTCGACGTGCAGCGGAATCTTCTCGTGGGCCGGCGCACGCGGCGCGTGATCCGGCTCGGCGACAAGCTTCAGGTGCAGGTGGCCAAGGTGGACAGCTTCAAGAAGCAGGTGGATTTCCAGCTCGCCGTGGAAGCCCGGCCCGGCCCGGCGCGTTCTCCCAAGCAGCCGCCACGACCTTCCAAATTTCCGCCGCGCGCCGATCAAGGCCAGCGCAGGCCGGCGTCGCCTGATCGCCGAAGGCGGAGATAAGAGGACACAACTCCTGCCCCGCGCGCTGCATCGGCTGGGAGATAATCTGTGGCCCCAGGTGGCGCGAAGCGTCTCATGACCTGAAGCCGCTTCCCTCGTTCATGATCGTCTGACCGCCTGCTCCGACCACCAGGGTCTTTTGTTTTAACGGTGTAACATGCAGGCTGCCAGAGAGTCAGCGCAAAAGGAACATTTCGTGAGTATAAACTCCCGCTCAGGGTCTTATGGATTCAAAACGAAAGACCCTGCTCCGACCACAGCGCAGCGCCCGTCCATCATTTACAATCCGCCTTGCCGCACGCAGAGTGCGGGCCTCTGCGGGGAAACATCGATTCCGCAGGCCAGTCAACTCGGAGAAGAAAGTTAAACACATGGGCGACAAGTCCCCGAAAGCAAACCAGAAGAAGTCCACGCAGAAAGAGTCCGCGGTCAGCAGCGCCGACCAAAAGAAGAAGCAGGCCGCAGCCGCCAAGCAGACTCCCAAGAAAAAGTAGCCCTCGGTCTCGCTGTCTCCCCTGGTCCCAGGATCTGGGGAGGCGGCTCTCCTTCCCCGCAGCTTCATGGCGAGTCAAGGCACTCCGCCAATCCCGCCGGTTCCTCCGCTTGCCTTTGCGTCCTTCGCGCCCTTTGCGTGAGCCTCTTCTTCGTTATCCCGGCTCAGACGCAGCTCGTCGCGAATCCTTTTCTTAAATCAACGGCAGGAGATCCCTTGCTTCCGCCGCCTTCAAACCCGCATTGAATTCGCGCAACGATTCCTTGAGCTGGTCGCGCGAATGAATCCGCTTTACTTCGAGGATCGCAGCGGTCGCCAGTTCATCGCAGCGCTCGTTCCCGGCATCGCCGGCGTGGCCCTTCACCCAATGCCATTTCACCGTGTGCGCTGAGACCACCTCATCCAGGCGACGCCACAGGTCTTCGTTCTTCACCGGCTGTTTGCCTTGCGTTCTCCAGCCATTGCGCTTCCAGCCGTGCATCCATTTGGTGATGCCGTCGCGCAGGTAATTGGAGTCCGTGTGAAACTCCACGTCGCAAGACTGCTTGAGCACGGCCAATGCCTCGATGGCCGCCTGGAGTTCCATGCGGTTGTTCGTGGTCGCCGGGACGCCGCCGCTCAATTCCTTCCGGTGCGGGCCGCTGACCAAGACAGCCGCCCAGCCGCCTGGCCCGGGATTCCCGTGACAGGCGCCATCAGAGTGAACGACCACTGAACTCATACGTGAGCGTTGAACATCCCCCGTGATTTTCTGGAGGGCAATCTTCAAGTGGAGAAGGCTGGGACAGAGAGGCAGAGGGGGAAAGTGGGAATGGGAGCAAGACACCTCCCACTCCAACACCCCAACCCTCCCTCGCTCCCGCCGCGGGTTTTCCCATTGGCTCCGTCAGCCTGCTTTTCGTAGTCTTCGACGATGCTCAACGTGCTCACCGAACAATTGCACCGCCGCGAAAACCTCACCGAAGAACAGGTCCGCGACGCCATCGCGCAGCTCACCTCCGAATCCGTCGCCGTCGTGGCCAAGGCGGATTTTCTCACGGCGCTGGCGCAGAAAGGTGAGGCCACGGAAGAGATCGCCGCCTTCGCACGCCATCTTCGAGAGCTGTCCATTCTGCCGCCGCTCGACGCCGAGACGCGCGTCCGCGAAATCCTTGATGTCTGCGGCACGGGCGGCGACAAGCTGAACACGTTCAACATCTCCACCACCGTCGCCCTCGTCTGCGCGTCGGCCGACGTGACGGTCGCGAAGCACGGCAACCGCGCCATCACCTCGCAGTCCGGCAGCGCGGACGTGCTTGAGACGCTGGGCATCCGCATCGACCTGGCGCCGGAGGAAGCCGCGCGCTCGCTGAAAGAGCATCACTTCGCGTTCTTCTTCGCGCAGAATTATCATCCGGCGTTCAAGCACATCGGCCCGGCGCGCAAGCTGTGCGCGGAACGCGGACAGCGGACGATCTTCAATTTCCTCGGGCCGCTCATGAATCCCGTGCGGCCCAGCGCACAACTGATCGGCGTGCCGCGTCCGCAGCTCTGCGAGCCGATGGCGCATGTGCTCCAATCGCTCGGCATCCGTCGCGGCATGGTCGTGACCGGGCAGGTTCCAGTTCCCGGACAGCCGGCTCCCGCCTATCTTGATGAGTTCTCCACGCTGGGCGAAACGACGGTCGCCGAGTTTTATCAGGATCGCGGCTTCACGACTTCGAGCCTGTCGCCTGAGAATTATCCGCTGCAACCCGCGACGCTGGCCGACCTCGCCGGCGGCGACAAGGTGGTGAACGCCGCCATCGTGCGCCGTGTGCTGGCGGGTGATGAACGCGGGCCGAAACGCGATGCCGTCCTGCTCAACGCGGGCGCGGCGCTGTTCGTCGCCGGCAAGGTGAAGTCGATCACGGAAGGCTGGGAGCTGGCGGCGAACTTGATCGACAGCGGCCGCGCGACGGCCCGCCTCGCCGCGCTGTCAGCGCGTTAGGCTCGCAGCGCGGGCACATCCGGCTGACCCGGATCGCGGCTGTGCCGGAAACCAGCCGCAGGGGCTGGTGGTTCGCACACAGCCGCGATCCGGGGGACTCTGGTCTTGGCTGGCGGCGGCTTGCTTTACTCCTTCCAATTCAAAGCAGGAATTCCAATTGGATTCCGCGTGATGATGTTGCAACCATCCGGTCAGTTCAGTGTCTTAACCACATCCTGCCATGTTCAAAATACTCGGCTCAGACGGAAAAGAATACGGACCAGTCACCACGGAAGTTGTCCGGGAATGGATCAAAGAACGCCGCGCCAACGGCCAGACCCGCGTTCAGCCGGATGGCAGCGCGGACTGGATCGCGCTCTCGGCCGTTCCTGAATTTGCCGCCGTCCTCTCGGCCAGCGCCGCTCCACCTCCCCTGCCCC
>Ga0163153_10008058_pt1 | contig 11110 bp, 7 predicted proteins | sample OliLakLV19MP6IB1_FD_148629 | JGI IMG/M metagenome (GOLD analysis project Ga0163153, IMG submission 148629) | Freshwater microbial mat bacterial communities from Lake Vanda, McMurdo Dry Valleys, Antarctica - Oligotrophic Lake LV.19.MP6.IB-1 | ecosystem: Environmental > Aquatic > Freshwater > Lake... | reverse complement strand
AGCAGCGCGGCCGATCTCGAGCGCATGGTCGTCGCCAGCGTCGACGGCACGCCGATCCTGCTGCGCAACGTCGCCGACGTGCGCCTCGGCCACGAGATCCGTCGCGGCGCGGTGACGGCGAACGGCGCAGGCGAGGTCGTTCTCGGGCTCGGCTTCATGTTGATGGGCGAGAACAGCCGCGACGTCACCCACCGCCTCGAGGCCCGTCTCGCCGAGGTCGCGCAGTCGCTTCCGGAGGGCGTGTCCCTGACGCCGGTATACAGCCGCAGCCAGTTGGTCGACGCCGTACTGGAGACCGTGCGCACCAATCTCTTCGAGGGCGCGCTGCTCGTCGTCGCCGTGCTGTTCGTGTTTCTCGGCAACCTGCGCGCCGGGCTCATCGTCGCCGCGGCGATTCCGCTGTCGCTGCTGTTCGCCGGCAGCGCCATGCTGCAGCTCGGCATCGCCGGCAGCCTGATGAGCCTCGGCGCGATCGACTTCGGACTCGTCGTCGACAGCTCGGTGGTGATGGTCGAGAACGCCACGCGCCGTCTCGCCGACGCGAGCGACGAGCGCAGCGTGCGTGAGATCGTGCGCGACGCGGCGGTCGAGGTGCGCCGCCCGACGCTGTTCGGCGAGTTGATCATCGCCATCGTCTACCTGCCGATCCTGGCGCTGGAGGGCGTCGAGGGCGACCTGTTCCGGCCGATGGCGCTGACGGTGATTCTCGCCCTGTCCGGCTCGATGCTGTTGTCGCTGACCCTGGTGCCGGTGCTCGCCAGCTACGCCCTGCGGCGCGGCGCCAGCGCCGGGGAGCCGCGTATCGTGCGCAGTCTGCAGCGGCTGTACCGTCCGGTGCTGGCGCTGGCGCTCCGGCACCGCGTCGCGGTGCTCGTCGGCGCCGGCATTGTGCTCGCCGGCGCCGGCGTTTTGGCGACGCGACTCGGCAGCGAGTTCGTGCCGCGCCTGCGCGAACAGGCGCTGGTCATCAACACGGTGCGCATGGCGGGCATCTCGCTCGACGAGTCGGTGCGCTACGGTCTGCAGATCGAGCGGCTGTTGCTGCGCGAGTTTCCCGACGAGATCGCGCAGGTGTGGACCCGTACCGGCACGGCCGAGGTTGCTACGGACCCGATGGGCACGGAGGTCTCCGACGTCTTCCTGACTCTCCATCCACGCGAGCGCTGGACACGCGCGCGGACCCAGGACGATCTCGTGCTCGAAATGAGCGGCGTGCTCACCGGGCTGCCGGGGATGCGCAGCGTGTTCAGCCAGCCGATCGAGATGCGGACCAACGAGATGCTCGCGGGGATCCGTGCCGATGTCGGCGTCGCGATCTACGGCGCAGACTTCGACGTTCTGCGCGCGACGGCCGAAGAGGTGCGCGGGCTGCTCGAGGGCATTGCCGGCGCGGCCGACATCGCCGTCGAGCAGCTCACGGGCCAGTCCGTGATCGCCATCGTCGTCGACCGCGAAGCAGCGGCGCGGTACTCACTTCCGGTGGGCGAAGTGCTCGGCGCGATCGAAGCGTTGGGGACGCGTGTAGTGGGCGAAGTCTTCGAGGGGCAGCGCCGATTCGATCTCGTGCTGCGTGTCGGCGACGACACGTCCCGGTCGCCGGAGTCGCTCGAGCGACTGCTGCTGCGGACCGCTTCGGGGGCGCTGGTTCCACTCGGCGCAGTGGCCGGCGTCGAGGTTGTCGAAGGGCCATCAACGATTCAGCGCCAGTGGGGACAGCGGCGCATCACCGTGCAAGCGAACGTACGCGGTCGCGACCTCGGGTCGTTCGTCGGCGAGATCCGCAGCGTCATGCAAGCGCGGATCGATCTGCCCGTCGGCTACCATCTCGATCTCAGCGGCCAGTTCGAACACTTCGAGCGCGCCTGGGCACGGCTCGCCCTCGTCGTTCCCCTGTCGCTGCTCCTGGTCTTCTCGCTGCTCTACATGACCTACGGCCGCATCGCCGATGCGCTGCGAGTGTTCACGGGCGTTCCCTTCGCAGCAGTCGGCGGAGTCGCCGCGCTGTGGCTGCGCGACCTGCCCTTCTCCGTCTCGGCCGGCGTCGGCTTCATCGCGCTCTCGGGCGTCGCGGTATTCGGCGACATGGTCTTGGTGTCGCGCGTGCGCCAGCTCCAGGAAGCGGGGATGGCGGCGCTGGACGCGATTCGCGAGGCTGCCGAGACACGTCTGCGTCCGGTACTGATGACGGCGCTCGTCGCTGCACTCGGCTTCGTGCCGATGGCGTTCAACACGGGCCTCGGCGCCGAGGTGCAGCGGCCTCTCGCCACCGTGGTCATCGGCGGCATGGTGACGTCGACCGCGGCGACCCTGGTGCTGCTGCCGGTGCTGTACGCCGTGTTCGGGCGGCGGAATGCGTCACGAAGCATCGAATAGCCCGTCGTGGTTGCGGGAAGCGTGGTAACGCCCACCAGAGTTCGCGCCCGCCGACTTCGTGACAGGCAAGAGCAGGTGGACTTCTGGACAGCAACGACTGGCGCCGCTCACCCGCCCGGGCACGGATCGAGGCGCAAGGAGACCGAGGTTTCCCTGGCCTCGCGGGGGTAGAAACCGATCGCGGCGGCGCCACGGGCGACCGCGTACTTCTCGACCTTGAGTGCGTGGATTGCCTTGACGGTCGTGCGGTCCTCGTGAAGCACCGGCACGACGCACCGGATCTCCCCATTTCGGAGGAGATCGAGGCGCGCCCCATCCAGGGAGTGCTCGAGCGCCTTGGAACGCGGCATCCCCACCCACTCGCCGTCGCTGCGGTCGACGATCCAGAGGCGCAGCTCCGCCGGTTTGCCGGCGCTATCGGTGGCGTAGAGCGACACCACCTCTTCGAGCTCCGCCATCGTGGCGTAGAGTCCGAAGAAGAGCACCACGGGGCTGGCCGCCAGCGCCAGCCAGCCGAGAACGCGTGGCGCGGCGGGCCACACCAGCACACCGCCGAGCAGCAGCGCACCCAGCCCACCAAACAGGTTCGCGCCGCGGGGCATCGCGTACGGCCCCTCATGCAGGAAGCGCACCGCGAAAACGCCAATGCCGAGGGCGAGGAGCCCGCAGCCAATGACAGTCCGGACCTTGGAAGACGAGCGTGGTTCCGTCACGGCTTCCCCCTGGAGAACAGGAAGCTCCCGCGGCCGAAATGGGGAAAATGGGAAAGTAGGAGAGGTAGTTCAGCGGAGAACCCGCGAAAGCTGCGGAAAGCGTCGCGATGTCTTGGGTCGCACGTTGCCCGAGCGCTCGCTTCGAGCCTGCATCTCGCCGATTGCCGCATTCTCACCGCTGCTTCCTCCTATCTAGGTTTGCTAGCGCAGGCGGTCGAACACTGTCAACAGGTGCGGCTGTTGTGTGATGGCCTTGGTGAGCTTGACCGCGCGCGTCGCTAGAACCGCACGGATGGGATGGCTGGCAGCGAATCCATCGTGCCTCCGTTTGCGGCATCACGTCGCTGCCCGCTGCGGACGAGTACCGTCATCAACACCAACGCGAGGAATCCGGACAGCCAAAGAAGTCCCTTTTGCAGGTTCGGCGGCGGCGCGCCGACTTCGACGACATGGGTACCCTCCGGAAACGCCAGCGTGATCGCGCCGCCGAGCGAGTCGGCGACCGCCTCGATGGGAGCGCCATCGAGAGCTACGATCGCGTCCGGATCGTAGCTGTAACTGAGGCGCACGAATCCATCCCGGGATGCGCGGGCCACGATCCGGACCCGGGTCGGCTCTTCATCGTGGCTGAGGACGGCGAAGTCGCCCGGGTCCGTCGAGACGGAGGTGCCGGGCGGTAGGCGCGTGTCGACGAAGATCCGCTCCGCTCGAGCCCGTGTCCTGTCCAGTTGCATCCCTCGTAGGTACGGCACCAGCACCTCCCAGTCGCGGCCCGTACGAATCCGGAAAAGCGGGTCGAGCGATCCCATCGTGGCGGAATCCGACGGATCGTTGCGCCACCGGCGTTCGAGAACCCCGAGCAGTCTGGGTGGGAGGTCGCGCGCACCGGTTTCCTCGAGCGACTCGGGTAGCCATGCGAGTTCCGGGGCGAAGACCGCGGGCGACGCGTGCGGGAGTTGCAGCATCGTGCGCCACCCCGGATCCGCGGCGGCGACCGGGAATGCCCGACGAGTCCCGGGTGGAAGCGTTGGCCGTGCCACGACGAACTCCACGTGGTCCAAGTAAAGCAGATCGAGGGAGTCCTCCGAGACCTTTGCGGGCACACGGGCAAGGTCGTCAGCAAGCAGGCCCCAGAGTGCCAAACGAACCTGCGCGGCAAGCGGGGAACCCTGCGGATACGCGCCGAACGGTATCCCGCGGGCGCTGTAAATGAACAGGACGGCGGCGAGTACTGCAGGAAGCGTTCGGCCGGTGACGCGCTTGGTGAAGGCGAAAAGCAGGACGGCCGACGCGACCTGTGCTGCCCAGACCACCAATTTGACGGCGAGCACGACGTCGCGCAGAGCGAGGCCGACGGCCGCGGCGAGCCAGTACCAGGCGGGACCGTAGAATTCGAGCGGGCGGAACCCGCCGTACCAGTCATTGACCCAGCCGGGATAATGTCCGGCAGCGAAAGCCCGTGCGGCGAACGAGACCCGCGCGAGGTGGCTATGCGCATCGAAGCCGACGGGCAGACCATCCTGGAGGAAGTCGCGTAGACACCAGCCGGCGTAGACGGCGACGCCGAGCCAAGCGACGCGCGCCGCGTCACGAGGCGGCGCCGAGGCCCGAGCTGCGCCGGAAACCGTAACCGCGTCGATGGGCATCGCGCCTGTAAACCACAGGTTTTGACTCGACACACGCACCGGCCAGCCGCCGCCGACATCGGGAAGCCTCGACGTGCCATAGACACTGGCTCGCGCGCGTCCCAGCCGTCGTTTACGCACCGTCGAGATGGAGCTTCCCCCGACACCGATCGTCAACGGCTGAAATTCCTGCCGCAACCGCAGCGCCGACCGAACGGTTTGATGACGAGCCTCGCGCAGACGGCAACGGGTGTCGGCACCTCGCCCTGCCTCCCCGGAGTCGCGGCACTTCACCAATTCCATCGTCATTGCGAATACGTGGTCATGGGGTCGCAGGAATCTGCAGGAATCTCCGCCCGTCCGGACCGCGGCTGCGCGAGGAATCGCCGGCACCCAAGGTTGCGGCGCTCCCCCTTGCGTCCCAACCGACAGGCTCGTTACTTAGGAGTCAGAACCGATATTCGTTGAGACAACTATGACCCGAGCCGTCGACATTGCCGCCCACATTCTGGGCCGCATTGGCCCCATGGATGCCATGAAGCTGCAGAAGCTGGTTTACTACGCCCAATCGTGGGCGCTGGCGTTGCGGGGCGAAGCGCTATTCGACGAGCCCATCGAGGCATGGGCATTTGGGCCAGTAACCTACAGTCTCTTCGAACGCCATCGTGGCAGATTCGTCGTTGCAGACATTGGCGAGGCGCAGCCCGAAGGTCTAGCTTCCGAAGAACTGCGATTGGTCGACTCAGTTCTCTCCCACTACGGTCAGCTCGACGGGGCACAGCTGAGCGAGTTGACGCACGCCGAGGAGCCTTGGTGCGAGGCACGCCGCGGCGTGCCGGAGGGCTCGCGGAGCCAGCAAACGATCTCGCTGGAAACGATGGCACGCTTCTACCGTCGGCAGACACCCCCATTTGCGTGGTAGTCGCCGCGACGCTCGACAAATCGAGGTGTCGCGACGTTCAACCCTGCACAACTGAGGAAGCTGGGCGAGCGGCTGCGCAAAGCCGCGGCACCTTCCGTAGACGACATTAGGCGTCTCGGTTCTTTCCCTGCCGCTCATCTCCAGCCCTTACTGGTCGCCTTTGCGGCGATGGATGACGCATCTCCTGCGTCGCATGACATCGAATTGTCCGGCCGACTCAAGAACACCGGAACCATCATCGAAAAGCTGATGCGCGACAAGACCGCGCTGGGGAAAATGCAGGACATTGCCGGCCTGCGGGTCGTCCTCGGCCAGGGTGGCCGCGCGGAGCAGAATCAGATCGCTGATGAACTCTCGCGACGCGAATGGCTCTGCGAGGCCGAGCGCATCGACCGGCGCTCCGATCCCCGCTTCGGCGACCGCGCCGTGCACGTCGTCGGCCATGTGGACGGCTACTTTCTGGAGATTCAAATTCGAACCATGCTGCAGCACCGATGGGCAGTCGTATTCGAGCGGCTCGCCGATGAATGGGGACGAGGGATGCGATACGGCGATCCTCCACCCGACGAGGCTCTCAAAATCGCTGGGGCGAGCGTGTCCGCAAGAGAAGTCGATCGCTACATGAAGGAGTTGGCGGACTACATCGACGATCTGGAGCGCAAGCAACTGGCCGCAGAAGCGCAGGAGGCAGCTGATGCCGCTGCGGCAGACGAGCTATCCGTCCGCGCGTTGGAATCGCGCCGGAGTCAGGTCGTCCAGACGCGCCGTCAAAACGATCTCGACGCGAATGCACTCGTCGCATCTCTCCGAGACGTGCTGATTGCCGCGACCGCGTCCAAGGCGCGGGGCGAGCCGCCCCGCGCCTTGGACGTTCCGAGGGTCGAGCCGAACTCACTGAATCTCTTCGTTTACGATCGACGTCGTGGTCGCCTGATCGACCATCGCCGCGGCGCGAACGAGGAGATCCTCGCGTGCTGGCGTGACCTCGATGAGCAATACCGCCACGAGCAAGCGATCGAGATCGTCGTTCTGAAGTCAGCCTCCACGAAGAGCTTGGGAATCACGCACGGTCGCTATGTCGTCTCTGCGGAAGACCTCACCGGTGATTCAGCCGATTCGACTCAGGTGCATGACGACCTCCAACCTCAATTCGTCGGCCCAAACGGGAAGTCGTGAACGGGAGTACTTAGCACCGGTAAACATCCTGCCATGATCCTTGGCGAACCGGCGAAAATCATACAAATGTTTTGGCGAACCTTGACGAACCCTTCCATGTCCACGCCAGTTAACTTTATTAACAACACCTCCGGGGCCCCGGAGACCGACCTCTAGAGGTCGACGATCCGGGCTCGATCCGCTCAGGGCGTGCGGGCCTCGAGGTCTTCGAGCAGGCGCTCGACGCCCATGCGACTGAACTCGGCTGCACTGAACCAACGTGGGCCGCCGCGCCAGAACTGCCAGAAGTTGAGCAAGTTGCCCGACAGCGACTGCTGCGTCTCGTCGAACTCGCCTTCCCACAACACCTCGCCGCTTGCCGTCGACACCAGCTTCAACCTGAACGCGACCGACGCTGGCTCGTCCGCGCCGAAATCGGAGCCGTCGCGTTCGACGAAGCGCGACACCGTGCCGCAAATCACCGCGTCGGCCTCAACCGCTTCGCCGAGCGCCTGCGCCCGGTCGTCCTGTACGTACACCGGATTCACCTCGGTCAGCGCGTCCCCCACCGTCACATCCGGCACGAAACGCCAATGCGAGGAATCGGCGAGAACGCCGTAGATGTGCGCCGTGACGATGCGCTCGACGTCCGGCGGCAGCCGCTCCGGCGTGGCGCCCGGGTCACGGTCGATTGGCAGGACCGCGACGAGGCCGACCGGCTCGGCCACCTGGTCGGGCGGATTCAGGAGGCGTGCCGTCTGCGTGCAGCCTGTGACCGCCAGCAGAGCTACGAAGAATAGAGTGCGACGTTTGAGCATCATCTGGACGCTAGCACGAGCCGGCAACGAGAGTCATCGAAGCGTCCACCTCAACCCACGAGCTTCAGGCCGAGTTCGCGCAGTTGCTTCGGGTCGACAGGCGTCGGCGCCTCGGTCATCTGGCAGGTGGCCTTCTGCGTCTTCGGGAAGGCGATCACGTCGCGGATCGACGTCCCGCCGGTGAGCAGCATCACCATCCGGTCGAGGCCGAGCGCGAGCCCGCCATGCGGCGGCGCGCCGAACGACAGCGCGTCGAGCAGAAAGCCGAACTTTTCGCGCGCCTCGACTTCGCTCATCCCCATCACCTCGAAGACCCGCGACTGCACGTCGGGACGATGAATTCGGATACTCCCGCCGCCGAGTTCCGTACCGTTGAGAACGACGTCATAGGCGAGCGCGCGCACCTTGCCCGGATCGCTGCCGAGCTTGTCCATGTCGTCCTCGTGCGGCGACGTGAACGGGTGATGCACCGCGACGTAGCGCTTGGCGTCTTCGTCGTAATCGAACAACGGGAAGTCGGTGACCCAAACGAACGCGTTCTTGTCCGCCGGGATCATGCCGAGTTGGGCCGCGAGCTTGAGCCGCAGATGGGCGAGCGAATCATTGACGATGCGCGCCTTGTCCGCCGAGAACATCAGCAGGTCGCCGACGCCGGCGCCGCACGCCTGTTCGATCGCCTGGTGCTGCTCAGCCGTCAGGAACTTGGCGATCGGCGACTGCCAGCCCTCGGGGGTGATGCGCACCCAGGCCACGCCTTTGGCGCCGTAGGGCTTGACGATCTCGGGCAGTCCGTCGAGATCCTTGCGCGACAACCGATCGCCGTCGGGAAGGCGCAGCACCTTGACGATTCCGCCGCGCGCGACCGCCTCGCGGAATACCTTGAACTCGCAGTCGCGCACGATGTCGGACACGTCCGCGAGTTCGAGCGCAAAGCGCATGTCCGGCCGGTCGATGCCGAAGCGTCGTATCGCCTCGTCGTAGGTGATCCGCGGGATCGGGTTCGGCACCTCGATCTTCGCGACGGCGCAGGCCGCGCGCAGCAGGCCTTCGGTGATCGCGAGCACGTCGTCGACGCGGACGAAGGACATCTCGAGGTCGATCTGGGTGAACTCGGGCTGGCGGTCGGCGCGCAGGTCCTCGTCGCGGAAGCAGCGCACGATCTGGAAGTAGCGATCGAAGCCCGCGACCATGAGGATCTGTTTGAAGAGCTGCGGCGACTGCGGCAGGGCGTAGAAAGAGCCCGGCTGGACGCGGCTCGGGACCAGGTAATCACGGGCGCCCTCGGGGGTACTGCGGGTCAGCACCGGGGTCTCGATATCGATGAAGCCCTCGCCGTCGAGGAAGTCGCGCACGGCCTTGGTGATCTGGTGACGGAGGATGAGGCGCTTCTGCATCTCCGGCCGGCGCAAGTCGAGGTAGCGGTACTTGAGGCGGGTCTCCTCGGTGACCGCAGCGGAGTCGAGCTGAAACGGCGGGTTTTTCGCAACGCTCAGCACCCGCGCCTCGGCGGCGAGGATCTCGATTGCGCCGGTGGCGAGGTTGTCGTTGAGCGTCTCGGCGGGTCGGTGCGCGACCGTGCCGCGCACCGCGACGACGAATTCGCTGCGCAGGTCGTGGCCGAGTTCGAACGCGTCCTTGCCGCTGTCGGGGTTGAAGACGACTTGCACGACGCCGGTGCGGTCGCGAAGATCGACGAAGATCAATCCGCCGTGGTCGCGCCGGGAGTCGACCCAGCCCATCACCGTCACCTCGCGGCCTTCATCGGCCGCACGCAATCCGCCGCAGGTAGCGTCGCGCCTCCAATCGCCCAATCCTTGTGGTGTCACAGGCCCTATTCCAATTCGTTCGCGGACAGCCGTTCCAGCATCCCGCGGAGCTCCGCCGCCGCACATGGGTAGCCAACGGCACGTTCGTGATCGCGTTTGGCGACCATGTCGCGCACCGTCAGCGCACCGGCGGCGAGCTCTTCCTCGCCAACGATGAGCACGTACGGCGCGCCGACCTTGTCGGCGAGCCGCATCTGGCTCTTCAAACTCTTGTCTCCACTGCCGACTTCGACGCGCATGCCGTCGCTGCGCAAGCGGTGCGCCATGCGAATCGCGTCGAGTTCGCTCGCCGCTCCGAGCGGCGCCAGAAATACCTCAGGGCACAGCGTCGCGTCGAACGGTTCGCGCATCGACAGAACCAGCCGCTCGACGCCCAGGGCAAAGCCGACGCCGGGAGCATCGGGACCACCGAACGTCTTGACCAACTTGTCGTAGCGGCCGCCGCCGCCAACCGCGTTCTGCGCGCCAAGGCCCTCGGCCGTCGCCTCGAAGGCCGTGCGGCAGTAGTAGTCGAGGCCGCGCACCATGCGCGGCTGCAATTCGATCGGCACGCTTTCGCGCTCGAGCGCGGCGCGCACCCGGCCGAAGTGCGCGCTGCACTCGGCGCACAGGCAATCGAGCATCAGCGGCGCGTCCGCCATCGCCACGCCGCAGGTTTCCACTTTGCAGTCGAGCAGACGCAGCGGATTGCGCTCGAGCCGCGTCGTGCAATTCTCGCAAAGTGCCGCGACGCGGGCTCGGCCGTAGGCCGCGAGCGTTTCGATGTAGGCCGGGCGACAGGCGGCGCAGCCGAGCGAGTTGATGCCGATGCGCGGCGCGCGCACGCCGATTGCGGCGAGCAGGTCGTGCATCAGCAGGATCACTTCGGCGTCGATGCCGGGATCGTCGCGGCCGATTGCCTCGACGCCGATCTGCCAGAACTGCCGCGTCCGCCCCTTCTGCGGCCGCTCGCGGCGAAACATCGGTCCAACGTAGAAAAGCTTGGAAAAACCGGCTTGCTGGTGCAACGAGTGTTGCACGTAGGCGCGCACGACCGAGGCGGTACCCTCGGGACGCAGGGTCAGCGAGGTGTCGTCACGGTCGGCGAAGGTGTACATTTCCTTCTCGACGATGTCGGTCGCCTCGCCGATGCCGCGGCGGAAGAGTTCGGTGCGCTCGAGGATCGGCAGACGGATCTCGCCGAACCCGTAGCTTGCGAAGATGGCGCGCGCTTTGGCCTCGATCCCGCTCCATTGAGCGCTTTGCTCGGGAAGGATGTCGTGGAATCCCTTGACGGAAGTGATTTTCATGGAAGGGAGCTTGCGCAGAATGTCGCGAGTAGGTAACAAACGCGGTATTTCGAGTCAACGAAGCGCCACGAACGTAGGCACGAGGAGACCGGCCGCGAGCCCCAGCGCAGCCGTCCGATGAATCCTGCCCGGCAACCAAACTCGCTGCGAACCGGCCACGGCATCGCCGTGATCGCGCTCGCCCTCCTCCTGGCGATCGGCTCGACCGCCGGCCCAGCCCAGTCACAGCAGAATTGCTGCCAATGCGGCCCGACTGCCTGCGGTCCGCAACCGCTCGGTGGTGAATGCGGCGAATGCACCCTGGTTCCCAATGCCGCCTGCGTCGCCGACGCCGACGCAGGCGTGTGCGTCACAAACACCCCCACGCCGACGCACACGCCGACCCAGAC
>Ga0163153_10008054_pt1:0-10000 | contig 11112 bp, 6 predicted proteins | sample OliLakLV19MP6IB1_FD_148629 | JGI IMG/M metagenome (GOLD analysis project Ga0163153, IMG submission 148629) | Freshwater microbial mat bacterial communities from Lake Vanda, McMurdo Dry Valleys, Antarctica - Oligotrophic Lake LV.19.MP6.IB-1 | ecosystem: Environmental > Aquatic >... | reverse complement strand
TCAATTTGCCGAGTTCCTTAACGAGGGATCACACTTGCACCTTAGGATTTTCTCCTCGCCTACCTGTGTCGGTTTGCGGTACGGGTACTGAGACTACTCCTTAGGGGATTTTCTTGGCAGCGTGGCGTCTACGACTTTATGAACCTTGCGGTTCTCGCTCCGGTCTCTCAGGATTAACGACACACCGGATTTACCTGGTGCATCTCCCTACAACCTCAACCAGCACTTCCATTCGCTGGCTCGTATAGCCTCCTGCGTCCCCCCTTCGTAATAACGTCTTCCCAGTAGTTCTGGAATATTAACCAGACATCCATCCGCTACGCCTTTCGGCCTTGCGTTAGGTCCCGACTAACCCTGAGCGGACGAACCTTCCTCAGGAAACCTTAGGCTTTCGGTGGGGGAGATTCTCACTCCCCTTATCGCTACTTATGCCGGCAGGGTCACTTGTCTAGGCTCCACCAGTCCTTACGATCTGGCTTCAATGTCTAGACAACGCTCTTCTACCACTTGCGCGTCCCGCAGGACGTGCAAATCGACGGCTTCGGTCTCGTGCTTAAGCCCCGTTGGATTGTCGGCCCAGAGCCGCTTGACCAGTGAGCTATTACGCTTTCTTTAAAGGATGGCTGCTTCTAAGCCAACCTCCTGGTTGTCAATGCGTCTCCAGATCCTTTCCCACTTAGCACGAAGTTTGGGACCTTAGCCGGTCGTCTGGGCTGTTTCCCTTTCGACAATGAAGCTTAGCCCCCACTGTCTCACTCCCGGACTGCGTTCACTGGCATTCGAAGTTTGGTTGGATTCAGTAACCTGGTAAGGCCCCTAGTCCATCCAGCGCTCTACCACCAATGACGACCATCCGAGGCTGCTCCTAAAAGCATTTCGAAGAGAACGGGCAATCACGAGGTTTGATTAGCCTTTCACCCCTACCCACAGCTCATCCAAGCTGTTTTCAACCAACACTGGTTCGGACCTCCATACGGTGTTACCCGTACTTCATCCTGGCCATGGGTAGATCACCTCGCTTCGCGTCTTTTCCCAGCGACTAAACGCCCATTTCGGACTCGCTTTCGCTACGGCTCGCTTACGCTTAACCTCGCCACTGAGAAAAACTAGCCGGCTCATTATGCAAAAGGCACGCGGTCAGGCCTTCCTCCGGATTGCTCCAAAGGCATAGCCCTCCCACTGCTTGTAGGCATACGGTTTCAGGTACTATTTCACTCCCCTCACAGGGGTTCTTTTCACCTTTCCCTCACGGTACTGGTTCACTATCGGTCGCTGGAGAGTATTTAGCCTTGCGAGATGGTCCTCGCAGATTCCCACGGGATTTCTCGTGTCCCGTGGTACTCAGGAACCTGTCCAACGAGCCAGTATATTTTCGCCTACCGGACTTTCACCGTCTATGGTCGACCGTTCCAGATCGTTCGACTAATATGCTGGTTTTTTACTCGTCGGCCTTACGGCCAAACAGGCCCTACAACCCCGAAGTGCACGCACTCCGGTTTGGGCTACTTCCGCGTTCGCTCGCCGCTACTAGCGGAATCACTTTTGTTTTCTTTTCCAGGAGGTACTGAGATGGTTCACTTCCCTCCGTTGCCTTCGCCGAGCTATGTATTCACTCGGCGATACGGCGGCATAACCCGCCGTGGGTTTCCCCATTCGGACATCCCCGGATCAAAGCTCATTTGCAGCTCCCCGAGGCTTATCGCAGCTTATCGCGTCCTTCATCGTCTTCCAGCGCCAAGGCATTCACCGTACGCCCTTAGTAGCTTGACTATTGGAAATTGTTGCAGAACTGACTTGGACGACCGTTTGCATTCGGAAAACGTCCAGGACAGTTCTTCTTTCCCACCTTCAAACAAGTGTGTTTGTAAATTTGTGGATCAGAAAAAACTACCGTTTGCAGGATATTCAGTTGTCAAAGAACGCCCGAGAACGCAACCGCCCTCGAGAAACTCCAGCAAGGTCGCGCACCGCGCGGTGACGTGCTGCGAAATCGTCTGCCTTCGCACTTTCCGTCGCTGGCCCGCCCAGCCGAAGCTGTGAGCGAAGCGAGCGCCTAGCGAAGGCTGGTGGAGAATACCGGGATCGAACCGGTGACCTCCTGGTTGCAAACCAGGCGCTCTCCCAGCTGAGCTAATTCCCCGAAAAGCTGGTGGGCCTGAGTAGATTTGAACTACTGACCCCACGCTTATCAAGCGTGTGCTCTAACCAGCTGAGCTACAGGCCCTCTCGAACTCTGTCGCTACCAGGACCCCACCGAGCCCTGATTTCGTAACTAGCTCCGATCCCCCCGGCGACTTCACATAATGAAGACGACGAGAGACCCGGTTCTCTCAAAACTAAATAGAACGTGTGCGCACAACTTCGTTTTCGTACCAGATCGATCATTGATTGTCTGCCTCAGGTCGCTTTGCATTCTTGCGAATACTCGGCTCGCTTCAGCGAGACGCTCTAGAAAGGAGGTGATCCAGCCACAGGTTCTCCTACAGCTACCTTGTTACGACTTCACCCCAATCACTGACCATACCTTAAGCACCTGCCTCCCTTGCGGGTTAGCGCAGCGATTTCTAGTACAGCCAGCTTTCGTGATGTGACGGGCGGTGTGTACAAGGCCCGGGAACGTATTCACCGCGGCATGCTGATCCGCGATTACTAGCGATTCCAACTTCATGCAGGCGAGTTGCAGCCTGCAATCCGAACTGAGACCGACTTTATGCGATTAGCTCACCCTCGCGAGTTTGCAACGCTTTGTATCGGCCATTGTAGCACGTGTGTAGCCCCAGACATAAAGGCCATGCTGACTTGACGTCATCCCCACCTTCCTCCGGTTTGTCACCGGCAGTCTCTCCAGAGTGCCCACCATTACGTGATGGCAACAGGAAACAAGGGTTGCGCTCGTTGCGGGACTTAACCCAACATCTCACGACACGAGCTGACGACAGCCATGCAGCACCTATACAGTTGCCCTTGCGGGAGTCGGCTTTCACCGATGGTCATCTGCATTTCGAGCCTGGGTAAGGTTCTTCGCGTTGCGTCGAATTAAACCACATGCTCCACCGCTTGTGCGGGCCCCCGTCAATTCCTTTGAGTTTCAGCCTTGCGACCGTACTCCCCAGGCGGAATGCTTATCGCGTTAACTTCGGCACGGCAGGGATCGATACCCGCCACACCAAGCATTCATCGTTTAGGGCCAGGACTACCGGGGTATCTAATCCCGTTTGCTCCCCTGGCTTTCGTTCCTCAGTGTCAGTTACAGTCCAGAATGCCGCCTTCGCCACCGGTGTTCCTCCAGATATCTACGCATTTCACCGCTACACCTGGAATTCCGCATTCCTCTCCTGCACTCAAGCCAACCAGTATCAGAAGCAGTTCCCCAGTTAAGCTGAGGGATTTCACGTCTGACTTAGTTGGCCACCTACGAACCCTTTACGCCCAGTAATTCCGAACAACGCTTGCCCCCCCTGTATTACCGCGGCTGCTGGCACAGAGTTAGCCGGGGCTTCTTCTCTCAATACTGTCAGCCCACAGGCGTATTAAACCCATGGGTATTCATCTTGGTCGAAAGGAGTTTACGAACCGAAATTCTTCATCCTCCACGCGGCGTTGCGTCGTCAGGCTTTCGCCCATTGCGAACAATTCCCCACTGCTGCCTCCCGTAGGAGTCTGGACCGTGTCTCAGTTCCAGTGTGTCCGTCCGCCCTCTCAGGCCGGATACCGATCGGAGCCTTGGTGAGCCGTTACCTCACCAACTAGCTAATCGGACGCGGGCCCCTCTCCAAGCGCCAGGTCTTGCGATCCCCGGCTTTGATCTCCGTGTATCCAAACACGGGATGTCATGCGGTATTAGCCCTCCTTTCGGAAGGTTATCCCCCACTCTGAGGTAGGTCGCCCACGTGTTACTCACCCGTTTGCCACTCTAATCAGGGATTGCTCCCCTTTCGCGTTCGACTTGCATGTGTTAGGCACGCCGCCAGCGTTGATTCTGAGCCAGGATCAAACTCTCAAGTTAAATTCGCTGTCCTTCCCTCCCCTTGCGGTTCGGGTCGGTGCAACTGTCTAACCCAAGTCAGCCTGTTTAAATTGGCTCTCTCGGATCTTGCTTATGTCAAGTAAGGTGGTTCACTTCGATTCCCCCTGAGCACTCGCTTACGCTCATGCCGAAGGGTCACTCAGCGCCACCCGCTGATACTCGACGGGTTGTGTGCTTGCACGTTCTATCTAGTTTTCAAAGAACCGAGTCTTGCTTGCCGCTCCCCGGCGCGTTGGTTTGCGTTTAGGGGAACCTTCCAACTGTATGACCCGTGCCCATCCCTGTCAACTAAAAAGTTCGGTTTGCTGAACTTTTTTGTGGGCCGCTTGCTCCCACCCCGACAGCGACGCTCCGCCCATTCGCACTTCCCGAAACGCTCGACCATCTCCTATGGTCAACGAGATAGCGACTCCCCGGACCGGTGGGCGCGGCACCTTCATCAAGGCCGCCGGTCATGCCCGGGACTGACGAGTGTTGCGTACACCCATAGCCCCTGTCAACACGACCTCGGTCGGTGGTTTTCGTGAGTGGCGCCGACGGGGAGATCGGGTCCATGCGCAGGCTACGCCGACGTGTCGTCAGCGTCAACGCCGCGTGCGTGAGGCCCCTCGCACGGGCTGCCTTCTCCGCAGCGTTGGTGAGTCATGGCCGTGCGGTGGCCCCCATGGTGGCGACGCCGACCTGGGCACACGGCCATCAACAGGAGTCCTCTTGAATCCACACGCCCCGGAAATCCACGTGCCGGCGCGTTCGGTGCCGGATGACAGAATTGAGAGTCGATGCAACGGCTGGCCACGGCCATCAAGAAGCGGTCTCCGCGAATGGTCCGCATCGAGATGTCGGTGGTGCACCAACCGCCGAAGACGCCGGTCGAGACCCGCGCGTTGTCTCCGGGCGTTCGCGCGTGGGCCTGGCCAGATTTCGTCCGCGAACGGTAATCAGGTGGTCGGCGGCGCCTGTTTCCCCGATGCCGCCCCGCGCCACCCCCCGCAGGGTGTTGTTGCCGATCGTGGCAACTTCGTAGTCGAAGGCGGGCGCTGCCTGAGCGCGCCGCCTGCAGTGTCCAGGCGCCCGACCACAACAAGGCGGGATAGAAGACTTCACTGCGAGCCTCGATCGAGAGCCAGGGCACGGTCGTCTCGGACGAGCGCCCCGTGGCACCGAGTGACAAGTGTTCGCCAGCCTGCAGGTCGAGTTCGCGCATCGTGAATGTGTTGCTGCCCGCGCGATCGGTGGTTTCCCCACGCAGGCCATTCACCCACCTGAGGTGGCCGTTCGGAACAGTGAAGCGAAACGCGTTCAAGTCGGAGACCACCGGAACGAAGCCCAGGGGCGTGAACGTCGTCCAGGTCTCGAAGGTCGGCGACGCGCTCGCGGCCAGGTAGTGACGCGTGACCCTGAGCCGCCATTGGGGAAGGTCGAAGGTGGCATCCCTCTGCACCGTCGCGCCCCTGGCCGCCGTCGTCGTGCCGACGTACACGAACCCACCACCGTGGCGACGATGGCGCACGCCAGGGAGGGAGAGCATCACTCGATGCGGCATCTCACCCTTGGATACGTTCAGGGCGTAGGGGCGTTTACGGACGCGCCCTTGCTTCGCGCACCAGCACACGCACGGCCTTCCGGCCGACTTCGAGCAGCAAGTCAGGGCGCCCCGCGTCCACGCGCATCGTGACCGCTGTCACTTTTTCGCGGTCCAGCTTCACGCCGCCCTGCTGAATCTTGCGCGCGGCCTCGCTGGTTGACGTCGCCAGGCCGGCATCAACCATCACACGCGACAACGCGACTGAACCGCCGACGGGAACCGCCACGTCAACCTGAGGCAGGGACGCCGAATCGAGTTCCCCACGCGTGAAACGCGCCTCAAAGGCCTCCTGCGCCGCCGCCGCTGCAGCCGCGCCATGGAAGTCTGTGACGATACGCTTCGCGAGGGCCATCTTCGCGGCCTTCGGGTGCAGCACACCCTCAGCTACGGTCTGCCGTGTCGCGTTCACGCTCGCCTCCGACTCGTCAGTCAGCAGCACGTAGTACCGCCACATCAACTCGTCGCTCACCGACATCACCTTGCCAAACATTTCGTCGGCAGCGTCCGTCACCCCGATGTAGTTGCCCAGGCTCTTCGACATCTTCTCGACGCCGTCGAGCCCTTCCAGCAACGGCGTCGTCATCACGACCTGCGCCTCGAGGCCGTAGCCGGGCATGATGTCCCGGCCGACGTTGAGATTGAACAACTGGTCGGTGCCTCCCAGTTCCACATCCGCCTTGAGGAAGACCGAGTCGTACGCCTGCGCCAACGGGTACAGGAATTCATGCACGGCGATGGGCTTTCCGGCGTCGAAGCGCTGGCGGAAATCGCGCCGCTCCAGCATCTGCGCTACGTTGTACCGCGCCGACAGCCGCACCATACCGTCGGCGCCCAAGGCGCCAAGCCAGCGCGAGTTGAAATCCACCACGGTCTTGCTCTCGTCGAGCACCTGGAAGACCTGTGCCTTGTATGTTTCGGCGTTTGCCGCAATCTCGACCTTCGTCAGCGGCGGGCGGGTCTTCGATCGTCCGGTGGGATCGCCAATCAGCCCGGTGAAATCACCAATGACGAAGATGACGCGATGCCCGAGATCCTGAAAGTGCTTCATCTTGCGGAGCAGCACGGTGTGGCCCAGGTGCAGATCAGGCGCGGTGGGATCAAACCCGACCTTGACCGTGAGGGGGTGGCCGCGTTCGAGTTTTGTCTTGAGCTCGCCGGCGCGCACCACGTCCACACACCCCTTGGTCAGGTAGGCCAGTTGTTCATCGAGGGTCATCGAGTCACTCACGTTTCACTCACAGGGGTTGTCACAACACGGCGTCCATCCACATGCCATCCCCCGGCGATGATGCGCTGAATCGCCTCCGGGTACACCCGGTGTTCCTCGACGAGGATACGCGCCGACAGTGTTTCACACGTGTCATCGTCACGCACCAGCACGGCGGATTGCTGGATGATGGGCCCCGCATCGAGTTCGGGTGTCACGAAGTGGACGGTCACACCCGACACCCTCACGCCGTGCGCGAGAGCCTGGGCCTGGGCGTCCGCGCCGGGGAAGGAGGGCAGGAGTGACGGGTGCACGTTCAGGACCGCCTGAGGGAACGCCTCGCAGAAAGCAGGACCCAGCACTCGCATGAACCCCGCAAGGCAGACCAGGCGCACCCCACGACTCTTCAACGCCTGCACTAAAACCTCGTCGTACGCCCCCCGGGAGGGAGAGTCCTGATGCGGCAGCACCAGCGTCTCAATCGCCTGCGCGCGAGCCCACTCAAGCCCAGCCGCATCAGCCCTGTTCGACACAACGACGCGGATGATGCCGTTGACGCGCCCGTCATCAATCGCTTGGGCAACAGCTCTCAGGTTCGACCCCCGGCCGGAGATCAGTAGTGCGAGGGGGACGGGTGTGTTTTCCACAGATATTGCCATTTCGGGGACAGGCCTCCACACGGCATCTCCCTTGCTAGCAGGGAGGCCTTTGTTATGCCACGACGCGCCAGATCAAGCCAACGCACCAGCTACTTTCACGTCATCAACCGAAGCGCCCGGCGACTGGTGCTCTTCACGCAACCGGCCGATTATCGCGCCTTTTTGGCGATTCTGAGCCAGGCCCTGGAGCACCACCCGGTGCGGCTTATCGCCTATTCCCTGATGCCGAACCATTGGCACCTTGTGGTGGGCCCAACTGACACACCGATGCTCTCGCGGTGCCTCCACTGGGTCACCTCTACCCACGCCGTGCGGCACCACCGGCATCACCAGTCGGTTGGCGAGGGCCCGGTCTACCAGGGCCGGTTCACCTCCATGGAGATTCCCGCCGTGGGCGACCTCGTGCGGGTCTGCCGGTATGTGGAACGCAATGCGTTGCAGGCTCGACTGGTGCGGCAGGCGCAGGACTGGCCCTGGGCCAGCCTCTCGGAGCGCCTCCAGCCGACGCACGACCTTCCGCTGGTCAACACTCCCTTCCTCTCGTCACGCGCCTGGGCCGACTACGTCAACACCACCCGGCCTGGAGACGATGCGGGACATCGCCTGCTGACGCAAATCGCGCCGCTAGACGACTTCGCCGAGGCGCCAGGCCGCTTCGCCTGAACCGATCAGAGCGGCCAGAAGGACAGCTTCGTGTTCGGGCGCACAGACCAGCACCATGCCGACGCCCATGTTGAACGCGCGGAACATTTCGTCATCCGACACGCGACCGCCGCGCTGAAGCCACGTGAACAACGGCGGCACGGTCCAGCTCTGGCGGTCGACTCGTGGTGAGCGCCCTTCAGGCATCACGCGCGGCAGGTTCTCTGTGAGGCCGCCGCCGGTGATATGCGCCATCCCCTTGATCCATCCCCGGTCGAGCAGCGGGCCGATGACCGGCAGGTAGGTGCGGTGCGGCTGAAGCAACGCCTCGCCCACGGTCATGTCGAGGTCGGCCACGGGGGAATCCACCGTGAGTCCAAGCGCCTCGAACACAATCCCTCGCGCGAGTGAATACCCGTTTGTGTGAAGCCCGGACGAGGGCAGGCCGATCAGCACATCGCCGGCCTGGAGGTTGCGACCGTCCACCACTCTGGGTCTCGACACCACGCCGACGATGAAGCCGGCGACGTCGTATTCGCCATCGGCATAAAAGCCCGGCATCTCGGCGGTCTCACCGCCAAGCAGCGCACACCCATTCGCGACGCACGCCTGCGCCACTCCGGCCACAATCTGCTCGGCCACGTCCGGCGACAGTCTCCCGGTGGCCAGGTAGTCGAGAAAAAACAGCGGCCGTGCGCCCTGGACGAGAATGTCGTTCACACAATGGTTCACCAGGTCCACGCCAATCGTGTTGTGGACGCCGGTCATGAACGCGACTTTCAACTTGGTGCCGACGCCATCGGCCGACGCAACAAGCACGGGTTCAGGCACTGACCCATCGAGCGCGAACAGTCCGCCGAACGACCCGACTCCCGACAGAACGCCTGGCGTGTAGGTCTTGCGCGCCATCTGCTTGATGCGGCGCACCACTTCATTGCCCGCATCGATATCGACGCCCGACTGCCGATAGTCCACCACCTCTAGAACTCCAGTTTGTCGATCAGGGCCTGCGCAACACGCCGCCTGACCGAACCTTCAGCCGCCGCCCAGTACGCCCGGCGAATCTCGACAAAGAAGCGCTCTTCCTCGAAGTCTTCGGACAACATGTCGAACGCGTCGAGCAGAAGATCTGTGGCCGGCGCCAACGTCTTTCGCGTCTCCAACACGGAGAGCAACAGGCTGGCGTTGCGCAAGGCCACATGCCCCACCGCCAATGCCACCGCGGCGCGCACGGGGTCTTTGGACGGCTCGCCCACATCAAGCAGCACCGTCAGGGCCTGGCGGTCGCCGCGGCTCGCGAGTGCGCTCAACCCGAATGCCGCGCTCCGAAGCAGCGTCTGGTACTGCGGGTCGCCCGCGGCAAAGGCCAGGGTCTTTGCGAGGTAGTCAATGTGGGCTACGCACTCGCCCGTGATGAGGCACGACGAGGCGGCGACGGACGGCTGCAGTTCGCGCCCGACCGTCTTCTGCAGCGTTGCCAGCACCGGCAGGGAGGCCTTGTCGCCGATCTTGCCCAGCGACAGAATCGCATCATCCTGCAGTGGCCCTTCGAGCGCGGCAACGCTTGCGATGGCCGATCGCGCCCAGGTGGCCCGATAGTCCCCAAGCCCCTCGATGACGGACCCGCGGAAGTAGTCTTCGCCACGCAGGATCAGGGGTTCAAGCGCCTTGCGCACCGCCGGGTCGGCGTGTGCCGCCGCCAGCGCGCGGGTCAACCCCGGGCGTACGAACTCTGACTGCTCCCGGTCCAGCGCAGCGATCAGGGCCGACGACATTTCCGGATCAGGGTGATGCTGGAACCAGCCGTAGGTGACGGCGCGGATCCGGTCGTTCGGATCGTCGATCAACAGGCGCATGGTGCTCGCGGGATTCGGTGAGGT
>Ga0163153_10008053_pt1 | contig 11112 bp, 7 predicted proteins | sample OliLakLV19MP6IB1_FD_148629 | JGI IMG/M metagenome (GOLD analysis project Ga0163153, IMG submission 148629) | Freshwater microbial mat bacterial communities from Lake Vanda, McMurdo Dry Valleys, Antarctica - Oligotrophic Lake LV.19.MP6.IB-1 | ecosystem: Environmental > Aquatic > Freshwater > Lake... | reverse complement strand
GCCCCACCGCCGCCACCTCCGCCGCCGCCGGAGCCCAAGCAGTTCATCGTCTTCTTCGGCTTCAACAAAACCAACATCAGCGCTGAAGCCCAGCGAGTCATCGAAGACGCTGCGGCAACAGCAAAACAACTTGGCTCGGCCTCGATCATCATCGTCGGTCACACTGACAGTTCGGGCTCGAACGAATACAACCAGGCCCTGTCAGAGCGGCGCTCGTCGTCCGTCAGATCCGCCCTTGTCAATCTTGGCATTGCAGACGAAAAAATCGAAGCCAGCGGCAAAGGCGAGAGCGAACTCATTGTTCAAACCGGTGACGGTGTAAAAGAGCCGCAAAACAGGCGCGCGACCATCGATCTCAAATAGGAACGCATTCTCTGATTCGCTTGATTCGCCTGCGAATCAGCGCATTTCGTAACAACCAAGAGTCGAAGGGCGGATTCACCTCCGCCCCTTTTGTTTACGATTTATTAGGAATTCCGCCCCTTTCCGCACATACGAATCCTTGTGTTTGACTTCACCGGTTAACGCATGCACCCACGCTAACAACTGGGCAGGCCGGATCACACGTCAGGACCTGCACCGGAAAAACAAAGAAACGGGGTGTCGTATGACGTTGAGAACAGTATTGCTGGGCGCTGTGACCGCAGTGGCCTTTAACGGGGCAGCCAGCGCTGCAAACTTCAACGGCTGGTATTTGAGTATGGAAGGTGGCGCCAATTGGGTTGCCGACTGGGATCACGTAGTGAGCGCTACGACCCCGGGGAATGCCAGCTTCGACACAGGATGGGCAGTACTCGCCAGCGTCGGCTATGCCTTCGAAGGCAACTGGCGGACAGAATTCGAAGTCGGCTATCGCAGCAACAACATTGATGCGCTCACAAGCGGGGGCGGCCCCATAACGACAACCGGCGATCTCTGGGAGGGGTCGTTCATGGTCAACGCCCTCTACGATATTCGCTTGGGCGATAAACTGGGTCTGTCGCTCGGCGTCGGTGCCGGTGGCGACTTTGCCGACCTCAGCGTGAACGGCGGCTTCGCAGGCAGCGCTGACGACTGGACCTTCGCCTATCAAGGAATCGCGGGCCTCAACTACGCCATTGGCCGCCAAACCTCAGCCTTTATCAATTATCGCTATTTCCGCGCCCATGAGCCTGAGTTCAGCTTCGCGGCCCAAGGTGGACCCAACATCAACGGCGATGACTTTCAAAAACATACCGTCACCTTCGGGCTGCGCTATGCACTTGCATCACCGCAAACCATGTCAGACGTACCGCCGCCAATGTCACAGCCACCAGCGGCGGAACCCTCAGGTCCCTCACGCCAGTTCATCGTCTTTTTCGGCTTCAATAAATACCACCTGACCACGGCCGCACTTCGCGTCATCGCCGAGGCCGTCATCGCTGCAAAAGAAGACGGCTCGGCGACCGTCATAATCACCGGGCACACCGACACCGTCGGCGGCGGTGAGTTCAACCAGCGCCTGTCGATGCGCAGGTCGAACGCCGTGAAAGCCGAAATGGTGCGTCAAGGCGTTTCAGCTGCCGGCATCAACACCACCGGCAGAGGTGAAAACGAACTTCTCGTGCAGACGACCGATAATGTGAAGGAGCCACAAAATCGCCGCGCGACCATCGACGTTAACTAGATTGTTTCAACTATAAGTAGATCAGCAAAAAATATGAACGGCCTGCGTGGGCCGTTCATTGCTTTCGCATCACACTTGGATTTTCAATTTAAGGTTACGTCACACTTAGTGTTGACGCGATCACTCAAATGCCCACTGATTCGGCCATAAATTTGGCTGGGGGCAGCACATAAAAAACGGGCGCCCCTTCCGCAGTCAGGGGGTTGTCTCATGTTGAAGAATACGCTGCTCGCCTCAGCAATGGCGCTGTCTGTTTACACGCTATCGACCAGTGCCGAGGCCGGTCACCGGCCGCAAGGCTGGTACATCGGTATCGAAGCAGGCTCCACCTGGATGGACACGGCCACCGTCGACGTCCCGGCCCTGGCCAACGATGAATGGAAATTCGACTCTGGCCTCGCCATCCTGGCCGAGGTCGGCTACCGCTGGGAAAACAACTGGCGCCTTGAGCTTGAGTTCGGATCACGCGCCAATGACATCGATTGCATCAGAGTTGGTGCCGGACCGTGCGTTGGCGTGAATTTAGGCGACGTCACGCAATTCACGCAAATGTTCAACGTCATTCACGACATCGAGTTGAGCCACTCGACGGCACTCTCGGTCGGCCTGGGCCTCGGTGGAAATTTCGTCGATGCTGATCGCGCCGCCTTTATCGAAGACGACGACTACGTCCTCGCCGCACAGGCCATATTCCAGCTTTCCCATCAGCTCACTGAGCGTTTGGACTTCGTCCTTTCTTACCGGTTCATGATTTCCGACGAGCCTCAGTTCCGCACCCTGGGAGGCCCTGTCGAAATGGAAAACGAAAACCACACGGTCACTGTCGGGTTGCGCTTCGATCTCGAACGCGATGACGCCGTCATGGCCCCAAGCCCCGTCGTCATGACCGCACCTCCGCCTCCGGTCGAAGCGGCAGCAATGCCCAAACAATACATCGTCTATTTCGGCTTCAACAAATCGAACCTCAGCGACTCCGCGATGGCGGTCGTAAGGGACGCCGCCGCAACCGCGATGCATGACGGATACGTCTCGATCCTCGTCACCGGTCACACCGACACCGCAGGCTCAAGCGCCTACAACGAGCAGCTTTCCAGACGCCGCGCCGAAAACGTCACCAAAGCGCTCGTCAACGAAGGCATTCCGGCCCAAGGCATCTCCACATCAGGCCAAGGTGAAACGCGGCTTGAGGTGCAAACCGGTGATCGCGAAAAAGAACCGCGCAACCGCCGTGCAGAAATTGAATTGAACTAACGAAAATGGGGTGAGCCAACCGCTCACCCCTTCGCACTGCACTTCACAAAAACTATTGCTGAGCCTGGGCAACTTCAGGCTTGGCTTGCGGCATCACAACGGTCGATGAAGCGACACTTCCCGCTGGCGCTTCCGGCTTGATACGTGGCAGCGGCACCAGCTTGCCACCGGAAAACGCAGTGATTACCGACGGCATGCCGCAAACATTTTGGCCATGCTGGTTCGCCGACGGCTCGCTGATGACAAACTCAGCCAGCTTTACTTTTTCCGGTCCCAACAATTTGTCGTAGAGCGAAACCGAGTTCAGACAGAATTCGGTAATATTCTTGATGCTGCGTCCCGACACCTCGTTCGTGATCCGCGACTTGTAGTCTTCAAGCCTGGACTCCCGCCCGAAAAACGCCATCAACGACCGGTGCGCCGTCATTAGATCTGGACGGTAGGCAATAACGAAGTCGTTGTATCGAGGCGTAAGCTTGCAAGACAACGCGCCGAGCACGAGCTCCGACTGCAGCATGCGCATTTGGAAGGCCGTCAGCACCTTGCCTTTGACGCAAGGCGGTTCAGCTGGCTTTTTCTTGGCAGCCAACACAGGCCCTGCGGCCAACGTGGATACGGCAATTAACAACGCTACTCGTGAAAATTTCATGGATGCTCCCTTCCCCGACTCGGTTGAGCCATTGTAGTCAATGGTGTGCGGGTTCGGAAAGGTCCGCGAAATAGCATTTTCAGCCGGACTACGACCTAAAGTAGGCCTTTGGACGCCCATTGCCGCGTTTTAACCCGTTTTGCGCTGTGGAACACCATGCTCCACAATTCCCCGCCGGTCCTCGAATGCCCCCTTGGCGAGCCCCCAAGACCCCGTATACTGCCAATGAGAGGGACACCATGCGTATGAAAACCTTGTATATTTCCGCACTTTTTGCTGCCTTGGCCGTTTGCCAAACCAGCGCCGGCGAATGGCGAGATGTCGAGCCTGAAAATCTGGTGATCATGGATGTCAGCCATGGCCGCGTCCTCATCGAGCTCGCTCCCCAGTTTGCGCCCGGTCATGCCGAGCGCTTTCGCGCCCTCGTCCGCTCGAAATTCTACGACGGTCAAAGCTTTTACCGCGTGATTGACGGCTTTGTCGCTCAAGGCGGCATCGGCGAAGGCGACGATAAAAAATCGGCCGGATGGCCGGCACTCAAATCCGAGTTTGATCGCGGTACCGGCGTCAATCTCGACTTCTCTCCCTTGGGCTCTCCCGACCTTTTCGCCGCCCAAGTTGGCCACATCGACGGATTTCCCGCCGGCCGCAGTCCCAAAGAAAAGCGCATGTGGGTGCTGCATTGCCCCGGCACCCTCGCCATGGCCCGCGACAACGAACCTGACACCGGCGGCACGGAATTCTACATCCCCATCGGCCACGCCCCGCGCCGTCTCGATCGCAACCTTACCGCGTTTGGCCGCGTGCTGGACGGCATGCAGTTTCTGCAAAAACTCAACCGTGGCGACCCCAAAGTCGAAAGCGGCGTCATCCAGGACGCCGAAAAACGCGATCCCATCATCCACGTGCAGATGGCCACCGACCTGCTGGAGGCTGACCGTCCCCGTGTTCAAGTCATGGACACGATGTCAAAGGCCTTCAAGGACTACAAAGCCCAGCGCCGCAATCCCGCACCCGAATTCTACAAGCGCCCCTCCCACAATCTCGACATCTGCGCCTTCAACGCACCTATCAGGATAGGCAAGGAAATCACTGACTAAGGCAAGCTGCGCGGTACAGCCCCCCTCCCCTGCAGCAGCAAGTGCTGCGCAGGTACTCCCCCCGCAAGCGGGGGCAGACACCAGACTCTCTCATCTTCCCCCGCTTGCGAGGGAAGTCCCTGCGCCCGCCGAAGCCTCTTGGCGAAGGTGGGCTGTAGGGGATGGGGGACTTCCCGCACAGCGTAAGGCCGCCCATCAGGCGGCCTTACTTGAGCGATTAAAGCGCCCCTGATTTACTTCGGCGGAAGTGTCTCGCGGCGCTTGGCTTTGGCGCGCCGCTGATGGCGCACAGGGTCGGGGATAGGTGCCATGGACACTGTGTATTGCTGCACTGCAGGCTCTACCACCGGCGCTTCAACTTGCACCATCTGCTGGATCACCGGCGCCGGGGCCACATACGCCGACGTCCGTCTGTTCTCCGCCGATGGGCAAGGTGTCCCTGCTGAGATCATCGCGGCTTTGACATCCTCGTCGGTACAGATCAGCGCCACCGACGCACCCGCATAACCCAGCGCCTGCAACTGACGCGAATTCTTCAGGCGCTGGCAATTTTCATCCGTCCACGTGGTACCGATCGACAAACCAAAACTGAACCCCTGGCCACCGATCGAACTGGAACCCATACAGGTGTCCTCGCTGACAGCCAGAGGTGCCGCATAGGCGGTGTTGACCGGCTGCCTTGGACCCGACGCATCGCGCCCGTCCCGCCCATCGCGGCCTGTGTCACCATTCTCACCGTTTTCGCCGTTCTCACCGTTGCCGCCGTTCGCACCATTGGCACCGTTCGCGCCGTTAGATCCGTTGGTGCCATTGCCGCCATTGGCACCGTTCGCGCCGTTAGTTCCGTTGGTGCCATTGCCGCCATTGGCACCGTTCGCGCCATTAGTTCCGTTGGCACCGTTGCCGCCATTGGCACCGTTCGCGCCGTTAGATCCGTTGGTGCCATTGCCGCCATTGGCGCCGTTAGTTCCATTGGTGCCATTGGTGCCATTGGTACCATTGGTACCATTGGTACCATTGGTACCGTTCGTCCCATTATTTCCATTGTTGCCGTTGTTGCCGCTTTCCCCGCCTTCGCCGCCGCTGCAATTTCCCGTACAATTGTTATCGCCCCCCGTATTGGTGCCGGCAAACGCCGCCGTCGACAGTGCTGTTGAACAAAGTAAAGCCGCCGCCAACCCAATTATTGTTTTATTCATCTGAAATCTCCTGTTTGCCCAGTCTCGGGGTGATGGGTGCAGGCAGCAGGCCAGTTTACTGTCCTGATTCGACACAAATGGCACAGCACAAGACGCTGCACTTCCTTGGTTACGCCGCAAGAAACCAACTGACAGCGGCAAATAAATTAACAGGCCGCAGCGTCCCAATTATGGACACGCGCAAATTTTCCGGCACCACAACGCCAATCTCCAGGCCACACCGAATCGAGGTCGGCGTCCTCTCACAATTCAAGAAAAATCATCGACGGCCACCTGATTGAGATTTTCTGGTGTCCTCAACCACCGTTTCGGCAAAACTAAGTGCACGTTACCGAATCTGTCTCGGGCTCACGGAAACGTCAGAGATGAGGGGCTTTAAGAAATGAAGAATTTGATGCGCGCAGCCTTCGCGGCATGCGCGATTGCGTTGTATGCGCTGGCGCCGTCAGGCGCATTCGCCCAACAAGTGGGCCAGGCCAGCGCGATCAAAACAGCCGCATTTCAACAGCCGCCCGCGCAATCCGCTGCCGAGCTCCATTTGACCGACGCGATCATCTGGAAATCCGCACTGTCTACGCCTGACAATGGCGCGCTTGAGGTGAAGTTCCTCGACGGAAGCAAGTTGTCGATGGGCGCGGGCTCGACCGTCGTCATTGACGAGTACGCTTATGCCGGTCCAGCCGATCCCGGCCAACAAACGCTGCGCTATACGAAAGGACTGTTCCGCTTTGTTTCCGGCAGCATCGCCAAAGACAAAGTTAAAATTGAAACGCCCTCCGTCACCATCGGTATTCGCGGCACCATCTTCCGCACCCAGGTCAACGACGATGGCTCCGGCCAGACGTCAGTAGACTTCGGCCCCAACGGCGAAATCTACGAAGTCGTCATCGTTTCAAAGAAAACCGGCAAAGTCCTGGTGCTCCACTCCGGCCAAAAAGTCAGCTTCGACGCCGACGGCGTCTTCGAGGGCGTCACCGACGGCACAATCGAAGGATGCGGCCCATGAAAAAGACAAATCGAGTCACATCCGCCATGCATTATCGCTATAGCCTGCTTGCCCGCACGTCGACGTTCGCCCTCGTTACGGCGGCAGCCAACATTGTTTCGGCCCTGCCTGCCCATGCCGCATGCGGCACCACGTTTGATCCGCTAGCCGACACCATCGGCAGTGTTAACATCACCTCACCCTTCGACTGCGTCGTGATCAACAACAACATTGGCAACAACCTCACCGTCAATGACGACATCGTGGGATCTCCCGGTGCGCCACCGGTCTTCGATGTTTCTGGTGGCATCACCATCGGCGGACGCTTCACCAATAACGAGCTCATCGAAGCTCTAACCGGCAATGCTCTGAGTTTTAACAGCGCCAACGTGAACGGCGGCATCACCAACAACGGAATCATCCAGGCAGACTATGGTACGGCTCTGATCTTACGCTATGGTTCCGACGTTGGCCCCATTGTCAACGAAGGCCTGATCACAGGTATCGTTGGCATTGACGGCGCCGAGGGCATTTGGGTTGACAGTCTCACCAATGCGGACTCCGGCGTCATCTACGGCGAGGACACCGGCATCCTGATCGGATATGGCAACACAGTTCAGTTTTTCGGCGCCATTACCAACAGCGGCTTGATCGAAGGCGGCGACGTCGGCATCCGCCACTACCCAAGCGGCGGCACCGGCGGCATCATCAACGAACGCGACGGCATCATTCGCGGCGGGCTCACGAACACCGGCTCAATTGTCGGCACAAACGTCGCCATCTTTATCGGACCGTCAGAGACTTCATACTCCGGCGGCCTGACCAACGAAGGCCTGATCGAAGCCTATAGCGGCGGCTATGTCTTCCAGGCCACTACTTTCGACGGCGATATCGTCAACTCCGGCTCCATCATAGCCGAAGTGGAACACGGCGCCATCCACATCGGCGGCACCGGTGGTGAGTGTTGCTTCCTCACCAACAGCTTCAACGGCAATTTCGAAAACACCGGCCTGGTCGATGGCGGCGAAGAGTATGGCGTACTCTTCGAAGTCGGCACGCTGCAAGGCAGTGGCGGCGAAGGAAGCACCGCTGACCTGCGCAACTCGGGCAACATTTTCGGTGGCTTTGAAGTCTACGCCAATGAAGTGAATGCAAACTTCACCAACGAGCGCCAAGGCACCATTTCAGCCAACTCATACACCGCCGTCACGCTCGAGGCTCAAACCTGGAACGGAAACGTCAGCAACGCCGGCATCATCGACGGCGGCTATATCGGCATGGCCATCGTTGGTGATGGTTTTTTTGAAGGAAAATCTACATTCATCGGCACCGTCGCCAACTCTGGTCACATCTCCGGCGGCAGCACCGGCCTCCTCATCGACGTCACTGAGTTTACCGGCTCGATCATCAATTCCGGCACCATCATCGCCGACGGCGATGTCGGCGAGACTAACCTGTTCAACATCGAGTCCGAATCCTACGGCGCCGGCCTCTACATCGGCGGCCTGGTAGAGGAGGGAGACCCGCAGACATTTTCCGGCGACATCACCAACACCGATCTCATCCAGGGCAGAACCGGCCTGCGCATCAGCCTCGATTCCTACAACGGTGGTGAAACCGGTTTCTCCAACAGCGGCAGCATCGTCGGTACCTCCAGCGCCGGCGTCAGCATCGACGTGGAGAGGTGGGACGGCGCCATCCGCAACACCGGTTCCATCTATGGTGCTCAGACGGGCTTCTTCATCAATGCCGGGACAATCACAGGCGACTTTATCAATGAGGGCCAAATCAGCGGCGATGACATTGACACCGGCCTTCACATCGAAGCGTTGACCTACACCGGCAACATCGTCAACGCCGGACTGCTCGACGCCCCCGGCAACGCGCTGCATCTCGAGATCGACTCACTGTACGGCGACATCACGAACTCGGGAACCATCCTCGCAACGGCCATCTCAGGCACTGCCGTTCTGCTTGAGGGCAATGACAGCTATCCCGGCACGTACCACGGCGAGTTCCTCAACACCGGGCTCATCACCGGGGGTGGAGAAGGCACAGGCATCGAAGTTGATGGCGTCGAAATCATTGACGGTATCCGCAATGACGGTGGCACGATCACCGCCGAACATGCCATCGACACAAGAGACGCCTCCGCCACCACGGTCATCACCAACACCGGCGGCGGCATCATCAACGGGGACCTCAGGCTCAACACAACTCACGGCGATCAGTACATCGGTGAAGACGGCGGCATCTACGGCGACATCGTCGGAGACGGAGGCGAAGCAGACGATCCGGATGATTTGGTGACAGTCCGCAATGGCACGCACTTCTTTGTCGGCAACATTGATGAACTCATTTCGCTGACAGTCGAAGATGGCGGCGTCGCTCTCTTTGGCACCGACACGTTCGGCGAAAATGGTGCCGGATTTTCAGGAGAAGGTATCAGCTCGCTAAACATCGAAGACGGCGCACGGGCCTATTTCGACGACAACGCCGAAATCTACGCAGATTATTTCACGCTCGGCACATCAGAAGGCGCAGGAGGCGAACTCACCTATTTCCTGACCACCGACGAAGCCATCCATGGTGAAATCGTAACCGGCGGCTCGCTCAGCACCGCCACCATCAACGGCGATATCTCGGTCGTAATCGATCCCGTATCATTTGCCGGTTCAAGTCAAACGCTGTTCGACTACCAGGACGTGATTTCATCCGGGGACGTAATAGGCACGTTCAGCAACTCCTACATCGTCGGCAACCCATTCCTCTTCACGCTCAGCGTTATCTACGACGCCCCCGATTTCGCAGGCGATCCCGACACCGTCGATCTCACGATAGCCCGCCTGCCCTTCAGCTCCATCAATTGTTCCTCATCAACACTCAACGGCGACAACGTCGGCGCGGTGCTGGAACAAGCCTTCCAGAACGGCGACCTGACCGAAGAGCAACTTGCGCTCTACGCCCAGCTCTTCGCCCTCTCGGACGGTTGCGCGATCACTGATGCATTCGACGATCTTTCGGGCCTGCCCTTCGACTTCCTCGCCTTCCAGCTCGACGGCCCCTTCAAGAAAATGGTGGGCGCCCGCATCGACAGTGGCCGTTCCACCGGCTGTCTCGTCGCAGGTCCCGGCGGTTGCTTCAACCGCTACGCCGAAAACACCACGGCCGGCAGCACGGCGATGACCGACGCCTCGCCCGGCGAAGACCCCTTCGCCTGGCTTGAAACCGGCGTTCGCAGGGCGGGCTCAAGCGCCGTCTGGGGCCGCGCGGTTGGCGTCTGGGGCAACACCGATGGCGATACAGGCGTCGGCGCGCCAGGCAGCGACTTCAACCAGAAAGGCGCCATCGTCGGTGCCGACCACGTCTTCTCCAACACCTTCCTGGCCGGTGTTGCCGCCCAGTTCACTGACACCGACATCAACTTCCCCGGCCGCCCGGACCAGGTCCACGTCAACAGTTATGAAATCGGCGCCTACTCGTCGTGGGGCGATACGCAAGCCTATCTCAACACCAACGTCAGCTACAGAACACACGCCTTCGACACCAGCCGCACGCTTTTCGGCGACCCGACTTCGGGCGACTTCGACGGCGCCACACTCTCGGCCTGTTTGGAGATCGGCACGATCTTCGAATCTGGCGACTGGCGCCTTCAACCCATCATGGCCCTGTCATTGGCGTCGCTCACCACTGACGGCTACACCGAGAACGGCATCAACCCAGACCGCCTCGTCGTTCAGGACTCAGGCTTCGACTCGCTGAAATCCGTCCTCGGCGGACGCTTCGCCTATCCCATTGAGTTGAAAAGCGGCCGCCTCCTCGTGCCGGAACTACGCGTCAGCTGGAACCACGAGCTTCTCGACAACAGTGCCCAGTTCAACGCCCGGCTGTTCTCGTTCGCAGAAGACCCAGCATCATACTTCACCGTCAATGGAGCCGAGTTTGACCGCGATTCCGTCAACCTGGGCGCAGGCGTCAATGCCCCCGTCAATGACCGGACCATCCTCTACTTCGACTACGACGCCTCGCTGAGCTCCGACCAGGAATCCCAAACCGTCTCGGGCGGTCTCAGGATTTTGTGGTGAGTTACTGGGGCGGGGAAAAAACATCCCGCCCTCATTCACGCGCCCGCCGAGCGAATGAAGGCGATGAACATGTCGTCAAGCTCAACATCGCGCACCGGGGCACAACGCCTTTGCAGCTCTGCGCCCTCCGACCGCAACGCTTCGCCTTCCGCCATCAGCTTTGGCCCTGTCTCGGCCCAATGACGCCTGAGCACAAAC
>Ga0163153_10008052_pt1 | contig 11116 bp, 7 predicted proteins | sample OliLakLV19MP6IB1_FD_148629 | JGI IMG/M metagenome (GOLD analysis project Ga0163153, IMG submission 148629) | Freshwater microbial mat bacterial communities from Lake Vanda, McMurdo Dry Valleys, Antarctica - Oligotrophic Lake LV.19.MP6.IB-1 | ecosystem: Environmental > Aquatic > Freshwater > Lake... | reverse complement strand
CCAGTTGGCCGTGGGTGCGATGCTTGGCAAGAAGCTGAAGGACGAGCCCTATGGCACGGGACTCTGGCCCGAGCGCAACCTGGTCGCCATCAAAGCGCCAGTGTTCAGCATGTCCAAGCTCGTCGGCGTGGATACGCACCTTGGCCCGGAGATGAAGAGTACCGGCGAAGTGATGGGCATCGATCGCACGTTCGAAGGAGCGATCACGAAGGCGTTGATGGCGTCCGACATCGCCTTGAAGCCCAACGCGGCAATCCTCCTGAGTCTCGCCGACAAGACCAAGGCGGCCGCTCTGCCCCTCGTCCACCAGTTGGCGAAGGCGGGATACCGTTTCTTCGCGACCGAGGGCACGAGCACGATGCTAAGCGCCATGGGATTCGAAGTGACGCCCGTCACGAAGGTGCTCACAGGCGACCACCCGAACGTGGTTGATGTTATCAACGACGGTTCCGTGCAATGTGTCATCAACACCACCGAAGGGCGATTCACGGGTTCCCTGCGGGATGGTTTCCACATCCGCCGGGCAGCGGCGGAGAAGCGCATCCCCTGCTTCACCTCGCTCGATACGGCTGGCGCGGCGATCGGCGCCCTCACCCGCGGCGCTGAGTACTCGGTCGAGACCCTCGCGGAGTACATCGCGCGATGAACATCGAAACCGCCCGCGTTATCTCCAACGAGCCCACGTACGAAAACGCCTTCGTGATATGGTTGCACGCCCCGGGGCTCTCCCATGGAACGGAGCCCGGCCAGTTCGTGATGGTCCACTGCAGCATCGAGGGACTCGACCCGCTATTCGCGCGCGCCTTCAGCTACTACCGGCTTGAAGGCGACCGCTTCGCGATCCTTTATGCCCGCACTGGTAAAGGCACGGCATGGCTGGCGGACCGCCGCCCAGGGGACGCCGTCCGTTGCTACGGGCCACTTGGAAACGGCTTCCGCCTACCTGATGAACCGGGCAATCTCTTGCTCATCGGCGGCGGTGTTGGCGTAGCGCCTCTCATCGACACCGCAGAACGCGCGGTCGCCGCCGGGCACCAGGTCGTGGCGATGATGGGCGCGCGTTCCGCAAGCTCGCTGCTGCCCGGAAGCGCCTGGCCGCGCGAAGTTGAGTATGTCGTCGTCACGGAGGACGGGAGCGCGGGGCCGAAGGGCTTCGTCACGCAGCACCTGGGCAAATACCAGGAGTGGGCGAGCCGCATCTATGCCTGCGGACCAAATCCGATGTTCGAAAGCCTGGCAAATGTCCTACGCCACAACGGCCGCCGACAGCGGCCCGAGATCCTGATGGAAGAGAACATGCCCTGCGGCTGGGGCATGTGTTATGGCTGCGCCGTGTTCACGAAGCACGGAGTCAAGCTCTGCTGCAAGGACGGCCCGCGCTTCAATCTGTTCGACGTGTATTAAAGCGTGTCGTAGTAGGGAGTATCGGAGTGGCGTCAGGCGATGACCTGGGATTCACGGAGCTTGGCCTGGACTTCTGGCCTCACGCCCATGGCGGTGAGCACCTCTGCGGTGTGCTGGCCCAACGTCGGCGCGGGTATGGACACGCCGGATCGCGTTTGTCCGGTTCGAATAGGCAAAGACGGGTAGAGCAGGGTGCCCACGTGGGCGCGCTCCAGCGGCGTGTAGAACTCGCGTGTCAGTAACAGATCGGAGGCCAAGATGTCCGTCTCGCCGTTCATCGCGGCCGACGGACATCCAGCGGCCGCCAGGCGATGGGCGAGGTCATCCCGGTCCTGACCCGCGGTCCATTTGGCGAGCTGGAGGTCGAGCGTTTCCTCGGCCGCCTTCCGTTGGTCACTGGTGGCCAATTCGGGCGAGACTGCCCATGCTTCGCCGATGACTCCGGTGAGCGCTTTCCAGGCGGCCTGGGTGTTCACTTCGATCGCGATCCAACGATCTTCGCCAGCGCACGGAAACAGTCCACAGGGCGCGGATCCCGCGCGCCGATTCCCATCGCGCGGTCGCAGGACGCCCGTGCGTTGGTACTCCATCAGCGCCTCCGAGACCATCGGCAGGAATCCTTCGAGTTGGCTCGCCTCGATGAGTCGCCCCGTGCCGTCGCGTTTGCGCGCTTCCAGGGCCGCGAGCACGGCAATCACACCATTTAGCCCGCTGATCGGGTCGCCGAAGGCGTTGCTCATCATCATCGGCGGGCCCCCGGCGTATCCGATCAGGGATGAAAGCCCGGACATCCCCTCGATCGTGTTGCCGAAGCCCACGTACGCCGCTTCCGGCCCCGTCGAGCCAAAGCTCGGTTGGCGAAGCATGATAAGCGCGGGGTTCTCCCCGGCGATGAGTTCATACCCGAGCCCAAGCCGTTCGAGCACGCCCGGGGCGAAGTTCTCGATGATGACATCGGCCGTCGCGATGAGGTCACGCGCCAGGCGATTACCCTGCTCGGTTGTGAGGTCAAAGGCGACACCGCGCTTTCCCCGGTTGACGGTGTTGAAGACGGGACTCCGCTCCGGCAATGCCAGCGATGGGTCATCGCCCGGTGGCCGCGAGCCGCGCCACCAATCGAAATGGTTGGGACCCTCCACCTTGATTACGTCGGCGCCGAATGAGGCGAGGATGTGCGAAACGAGCGGACCCGCCCAGCCCATCGAAAGGTCCACAACGCGAAGCGCGCCTTCTTTCCACGGGCCCGGCTTGCGCGGGGTGGCAACGCTCGCCGTCACCGCAGTGATTCGCGCCGGGGGGCCGGGCACGCTGTACGTGCGGCCGCCGGGAGTGGTGACCTCTTCCCACGCCTCGCGCGCTCCAAGCTGGGGCGACGCGAGGACCTCGGCGATGTCGGGAAGTGCGGACGCCGCCACGCGAGCGCCTTCGAGTTCGTGATACGCCTGCCAGCGCGTCCGCTGTGACAGCCACGGCAGCAGGTAGTCGTTGTCCAGTGATTCGATATTCGCCGCCCGGCTCAGTGGGTCCGCGAAGCGCGGGTCCGTTGAGAGTTCGGGATGTCCGATAAGGGCACAGGTGGAGAGCCACTGCCGGTGCAGCGCTATGTGCAGGCCCACATGGCCGTCCAGGCAGGGGAGGGTCACGAGCGTGCAGTTGGGGCGGCTAAAGCGGTTGCCGGCGCGCGCACGCGCGATTCCGTGGAGCTGGTAGCCAACGGCTTCGTAGATCGTCGTGGCAGCGACCGCCTCGACGACAGCGACATCGATGATACCCGCCGGAACCTCGGGACCGGCCAATGCGGCGATGGCGGAGTAGAGGCCTGCCGTGAGGCGTCCCTGGGCGCCCGGTGGCCCGAGCGGTTCCCGGCCGGGGTCGCCAACGGCCGACATCCATCCCCCCGCGGCCTGCAGGACGAGGTCCGTGGCGGGCAATTCCGCCCATGGAGGATCGAGGCCCCAGGGCGTTATCCAAACGACCCGAGCGATTTCCGCCAGCCTCCCGAGGGCTACTCGATTCGCATCTGTGACCGGCGCGTCGGTTATAAGCGTGACTCCATGCGCGGTCGCGATCGGAGGCTCGCCCTGGGTCGTCGCGCCCTGTCCGAGAAACGCGCCCAGCCCTTCCGGATCCAGGGCTGTCGTGTGTTCAACTTCGGCGCCGAACTCGTGCAGCAACCAACCCGCGTAGGCCGCGGCCGGCCCATACGACCGCACGGTAAAACGGATCCCTGAGAGGAGCTCCATAACCGCGCATTCTACGATGTTGCCCATTGCGAGCGCCAAGGGCGTGGCAGTCGTTTGAAGAAGGCGCCGCGCCCGATGATCAGGGTTTTTGCTTACGTGGCCCGAACAGGCTTCTGTGATACGGTTCTTGGGCAGGCTTCGTGTTCAGCGAGTCTCGCGAATTATCGCGTTCCTGGCGGCAAACGCCCGTGCAGGAATGGAAAGCCGTGGTCATTGCCCGTCCGTTCCGCACCAACGTCCGATTACGGCGAGCTAAAAAAGCTCGTCAAGGAACAGGGTCTCCTCGAACCCCAGGTCACCTACTATCACACTAAGACAGCCATCGCGCTGGGCTTGCTCGCGATCGCGCTTGCAATCGCGGTTCTCACCACCAGTGTGCCGATCCTGCTGGGCAGCGCCGTTTTCCTCGGCTTTGTCTCTACGCAGATCGCCTTGCTCGCTCATGATGTCGGTCATTGGCAGGGCTTCCGCGGGAGCCGTTCGAACGCCGTTGCTCGTTTCGTCTTCGGGAACGTGCTCCTCGGCGTGAGCTACTCCTGGTGGAACATCAAGCACAACCAGCATCACGCGACGCCTAACCACATCGACAAAGATCCCGACATCCAGTTCTCGATGCTCGTGTTCTCCGTCGATCAGATAAAGGACCGGCCGGTCTGGCTGCGCCCCGTCATCGCCATCCAGGCGTTCGTTCTGCTCACCCTCCTCCCGTTCCAGGCGCTGAACATGCGCATGAGCAGCGTTCAGCATCTCTTCGAAGCCGATGCCGACAAGCGCTGGCTCCAGGCCTTCGGGATGGCCCTCCACGTCATCCTCTATGGCGCCCTGCTCTTCGCCACGGGGAGTTGGCTGCTTGCCATCGCCTTCTTCGCTATCCACCAGGCGACCTTCGGCGTCTATAACAGCTCCGTTTTCGCTTCGAACCACAAGGGCATGCCCGTCATCCCGGCCGATGGACGCCTGGACTTTCTCCGGGAGCAGGTCCTGACAGCGCGCAACGTCAGCGGCCACTGGTTGACGGACTTCTGGTATGGCGGCCTCAATTACCAGATTGAGCACCACCTCTTCCCGAACATGCCCCGCAACAACTTGAACCGTGCCCAGGCCGTCGTTCGCGGATTCTGCGAAGAGCGCGGCATTTCCTATCACGCCACCGGCCTTTTGGAATCCTACAAAGAGGTGCTCGTCCACCTGCACAAGACCAGCGCGTCGCTCCGCCGCGCTGGCAAGCGCGCCGCGGAAGCAGCGTAAGACCAGTATCGGAGTGGGGAGTATCGGGGTGAAGAACGCGCAACTCCGATACTCCGGCACTCCCCACTCCGATACTTTCTACAGTCCTTTCTCCTTGCAGAAGTCCTCGTCGAAGAGGATGTTGCCCGTGAATGACGGCGGCGTTGTCTCGCAGATCCAGACGGTGCCCTTGCCCATGGCCTCGGCACGTTCGAAGTCGAGGTTGGGGTTGTTGATGTCGTTCTGGGCGAACGCGTTGCCCGGCGTATTGATACGGCCCTGGGGCGAAAGCACGTTGACGGCGATTTTGTCGCCCTGGAGTTCCATCGCGAGGCTTTGCGAGAAGCGTTCCAGCCCCGCCTTGATCATCCCGTAAAACGAACCGCCCGAACGCGTTTCCGCATATGGGCCGGGACCGGGGAACACGCCAGCGCGCGATGAGACGTTGATGATGTGGCCTCCGCCCGCAGCGCGAAGGTGCGGTACGGCCTCGCGCATGAGGATCAGTGGTCCGCGCAGGTCCACTTGCCAGATCAGTTCGATGTGTCGCGTTTGGATCGATTCCAGCGTACCGGGCACGAGGATGGCGGCGTTGTTCACGACGAGGTCCAGGCGACCGAAGGCATCGATCGTGCGCTTCACGCCATCCGCGATGCTCTCCGGCTCGCGCATGTCCATGCGCACCGCGAGCGCTTTGCCCCCGGCGTCCTCAATTGCTTTGGCGACGGAGTGAATGGTCCCGGGTAAGCGGGCGTCCTTCACCTCCTCCGTTCGGGCGGCGACCACGACCGTGGCGCCGGCTCGCGCGAGGTGCATCGCCACATCCTCACCGATCCCTCGGCTTGCCCCCGTGACGAGGGCGACCTTTCCTGCCAATGACATCTGACGGTTCTCCTGTAGCTGTTCTTTGCGGCCCGGAGTATAGCACCGGCGCGCGCCGAGGTTCAGGTTGTCGATATCGATGCAATCTGTGGCGGGCGCGTAAGCAAGCGCTGGGTTGGCAATCCTGTGAATGAGGTGCCTCACAGGGTCTGGCGGAAGGGCGAAATCGGTCTGTTCCGGAAAGCCGCTATCATGACGGTGGATGCAGAAATTCCACTCGACCGCCGCAACCCCCGACCGCGCCTATCTCGTCGCTGCTGATCTCCGTGGCCAACTGCTCACAGCCGACGAATCAATCGAAGAACTCGCGGAACTCGCTCGCACCGCGGGCGCGGAAGTCGTGGGCCGGACCACGCAAAAGCTGGAGCACCCGAACGTCGCCACCTACGTTGGCAAAGGCAAGGTCGAAGCCATCAGGGAGTCGAGCAAGGAACTCGGCGCGAACGTGGTCATCTTCGACGACGAACTTTCGCCCTCGCAGCAGCGAAACCTCGAGCGTGACCTCGGCACGAAGGTCATCGATCGTACCGCGCTGATCCTCGACATCTTCGCCACACGCGCGCATACCCGCGAAGGACGCCTCCAGACGTCCCTCGCGCAAATGGAGTACCTCTTGCCCCGTCTCGCTGGCCAGTGGAGCCACCTGGAGCGGATGGAGGGCGCCATCGGGACGCGCGGACCCGGCGAGACCCAGATCGAGACCGATCGCCGCCTCATTCGCAGTCGCATCTCCAAGATCAAGGATGAACTGGACCAAGTGCGCACGCAGCGGGGGCTCTATCGCCGCAACCGCCAGCGGAACAACATCCCGGTCGTGGCCCTTGTTGGATACACGAACGCCGGCAAGTCGACGTTGATGCGCGCACTCTCCGGCGCGGACGTGCTCGTCGAGGACAAGCTCTTCGCCACGCTCGATCCGGTCACGCGCCGCCTCAAGCTGCCTTCCGGCGAAACCGTGCTGCTCACCGATACGGTCGGGTTCATTCAGAAGCTACCCACGGAACTGGTGGCCTCGTTTCGCGCGACCCTCGAGGAGCTCCAGGAGGCGGATTTGCTGCTCCACGTCGTCGACCTCTCGCACGCGAACGCCTTTCAGCACGCAGAATCCGTGGACAAAACGCTCAAGGATCTTGGCGTGGAGGGCCGTCCCCAGTTGTTAGCGCTGAACAAGGTCGACCGACTGCGAGACGAAGATGCGAAGACGGTCACATCGTTCGATGAGGCGCGGGCCCTCGTCCACGGCGCGGGGGCGCCACCTGCGAACGTCGCGTTAGTCTCCGCTGCGAAGCGCTGGGGGCTGGAAAACCTCCTGCGGCGCATCGAAGGGGCCCTCGATGGCGACCTCGACGGTCTCGATTCCCCCTCCGACGTGCTCGCCCGCAGCGGTTGATCCGGCGCCCGTTTGAGCCACGGGCCACAACACGGTAGAACTAAGCGTGGATATGCCTAACGAATCACCGACACCTCTCCCCCACCCGACAGGCCCACTCGCAGGCTATCGCGTCCTCGATCTCGCCGACGAGAAGGGCCAGCTCTGTGCGCGTCTCCTCGCAGAACTTGGCGCCGACGTCATCAAGGTAGAACCGCGCGACGGCGATGCTACGCGCAGCAACGGGCCGTTCTTCCGCGGCGAACAGGGCCCGGAATCCAGCCTCTGGTGGTGGACGATGAACGCGGGTAAGCGTTCTGTCACCGCCGAACTGCGGCTGGAGGCGGGCCGCGACCTCGTTCGACAACTCGTGGCAAACGCCGACATCGTCGTGGAGACGTTCGCGCCCGGAACGTCAGCCCTTGTCGGCCTCGACTACGCGGCGCTGGCGAAGGTGAACCCCGGGATCGTCGTCGTTTCAATAACCTCGTTCGGGCAAACGGGACCGTACAAGGATTGGGTGGCGACCGATCTTGTTGGCTCCGCCATGGGAGGGCACATGTACCTCAACGGCGACGCCGAACGCGGACCCGTGCGGACGCTCGCGCCCCAGGCGTACACGCAGGCGAACATCCAGGGCTGCGTTGGCGCTCTCACGGCGCTCTACGCGCGCGGCGTGAATGACGGGCGCGGCCAGCACGTCGATGTCTCGATGCAGGAAGCAGTGGCGAATGCGATGGACAACGCTCAACAAACGTGGGACATCCGCCGTGTGAACGCGTCCGGGCCTGGCACGGGCCGTAACGTCGGGGGCATGGTTGGGCCGCGATACCTGTACGAAACGCGCGACGGCTGGGTCACTGCCCTCGCCATTGGCGGACTGGTCGGGCCGAAGTGCGGCCCGGTCATCGATTGGCTCGCCGAGTCCGACGAGGCGAACGGCCTCGACGGCGAAGAATGGCGGGCGCGGCTCGCTACAGGCCTTCCACTGAGCCCGGAACAGCGCACACACGTGGAAGGGACTCTCAGCGCGTTTTGCCGCACGCGCGCCAAGGAAGCCCTGGTGGCCGAGGCGCAGGCGCGTGGCTCTGGTTGGGCGCCTGTCTTCAGCCCGCGCGAAATCGTCGATAGCAAGCAACTGGCGGGCCGCGAATACTGGGTGCGCGTCAAGCACGAAGACATCGGTGAGTCGTTCATCTACCCCGGTGCGCCGTTCATTCTTAGCGAAACGCCATGGGCTCAGCGCGGTCGTGCGCCCCACGTGGGCGAACATAACGCGCAGGTTTATGGCGACATTCTCGGCCTTTCGGAGGCGGAGCTGCGCCGACTGAAGATGAAGATGGTGGTGTAGAGGATGGACCCCGAACTGAAGAAACCCTTCGCGGGTCTGCGAGTCGCTGATTTCGCCTGGGTCGGCGTCGGTCCGACCGTTTCCAAGTATTTGGCGGACCACGGCGCGGAAGTCATCCGCATCGAATCCGCGACCTACCCGGAGGCGTTGCGGCGCGCGCCCCCGTTCATAAACGATACGCCTGGCATCGACAACTCCGGGTACTTCGCAAACTTCAACAGCTCCAAGCTGGGCATGTCGGTGGATTTCAAGCATGCCCGCGGGCCTGAGCTGGTTCGGCGCCTTGTCGAAAAGTGCGACATCGTCACCGAGTCGTACACGCCCGGCACCATGGCGCGATTCGGGTTCGATTATGAGACGCTCTCCGCGGGCCGCGAAGACCTGTTGATGGTCAGCATGCCGCTTTATGGCCAAACTGGCCCCTGGGCGAACTACATGGGCTTTGGGCACGTCTTGCAGGCCGCCGCCGGTTTCAACCACCTCACGGGATGGCCGGACGGCCCGCCGATCGGCACTGGCATCGCGTATACCGACTTCCTCGTGCCGCACTTCGCCGCGATTGGAATGCTCGCCGCGCTGGACTACCGCCGGCGCACGGGCAAGGGTCAGTACATCGACTTTGGCCAGTATGATGCGGCGGTGCACGCCCTCGGCACGGCTGTGCTCGATTGGACCGTCAACGGCCACGAGCAAACGCGCATGGGCAACCACGACTTCGACGCCTGTCCACATAACGCGTATCGCTGCAAGGACGGCCGCTATGTGGTCGTCTCCTGCCAAACCGAGCAGCATTGGGAACGCCTCAAGGCGGCCCTCGGTCGGCCGGAGTGGTGCGATATGGACCGCATGCGCCGCAAGGCCGCCCGTCTCAACGAAGAGAAGGAGGTCGACCGCCACATCCAGTTCTGGTTCGAGGATTACACCTACGACCCGCGCGTGCCCACGCCTCCCCCACCTTCAGACGCGCCAGAAGGCCCGCCACCGCGTTTGTTCACGACGGAAGAGGTCGTGCGGCTCTTCCAGGAATTTGGCGTGCCCTCTGGCATCGTGCAGTCTCCGGAGGCAATGCACGCCGACCCCCAGCTGGCCCATCGCGGCCACTACTGGACGCTCAACCACCCGACCATGGGCGCGCGCACATACGATGGGCCCGCTTTTCGCCTCTCTTTGACGCCGGGCGAACTCACGAAAGCAGCTCCCTGCCTGGGAGAGGACAACGAATACGTGTACAAGGAACTGATCGGGCTCAGTGACGATGAGTTCGTCGAACTGATGGCCGACGGCGCCATGGACTAAGCGGCGGCTGCATACGGCGCGACAAAAACAACGGGCGCCGAGTGGCGCCCGTGTTCGCGGTGGGAGGCTTGGCCGTCGCTACTTGACAGACAACTTCCCGGTCATCTCCGTGGGATGCAGGTCGCATTGGTAGAAGTACTCCCCTGCCGAAGCGGGGGTGAACTTCAGGGTCTCTGATTTCCCACCGTCAATGATCGCGCCTTCCGCTCCCGGAGCAAGCGTCTTACCGCCTGCCTTGTCGAGGAAATGGAGGTTGTGCTTCGTCTTGCCTTTGTTATTAAAGGTGACGACGAACTCTTTGCCCGCCGCTGCCGTCAACGAGGCTTTATCGAACTTGTTGTCGGTTGCTCCGATCGCGTTGTCCCCAGCTGCGCCTCCGCCGGCTGAAGCGGCCTGACCCGGCACTGGAGCACCGTCTTTCACAACGAGTGTGCCCTTCATTTCAGTCGGGTGGAGGTCGCAGTGAAAGAAGTACGAACCCGCCGCAGGCGTCTTGAACGACACCTTGTCCGTCTGCCCGCCGTCAATGAGTTTGCCTTCGGCGCCGGGCGCGAGCGTCGTTCCGTTCTCCTTGTCGAAGAAATGGATGTTGTGCTTTGTCCTGCCGACGTTTGTTAACGTAAAGGTTACGTCGGTGTTGGGTGGCGCTTCGAGAGTCGCCTTGTCGAACTTGTTATCGGTCGCCTTGACTGCGCCGGTATCAACCGCCCCACCGCCTCCGTCACTGGGCGCGAACCCTTCGGCGGCGGTCTCGTCGCTCGCAAACAGATTCAGCCCAGCGCCAACCATCAGGCCACCGACCATCAGAGATCCGAGCAGGGCGATTGCAGCACCCATGCCGAACTTCACGGAGACGTCCTTCGTGTCCCGAACGACATCCATGTCGAATACCTGCACGGAACCGGGTAACACCTGTCCGGCGTGGGAGTTAACAAGGTCAAGGATCGTGCGGCGAGATTCCTCGTATGTTGCGAGCCCTTCGCGCGCTGCCCACGTCGTTTCGACGAGGACCTGGGCGGGACCCGCGCCACCCGGGGTGGCGATGATGCGAAGGTCCTGGAAGCCCGCGAGGTCATGGAGGGCGTTGTCGGAGGCCGCGATGGCGTGAAGCACGCCACCCTTTTCCTGGGCGGCGGAAAGCTGGCCTTCCGCGAGCGCGAAGGCCAGAACTTGTGTGAACCTCGTGGGCTTGGGATCGCCGTGGATGCCTGCCTCGACTTTGCGCTTCATCACGCCGTCCTGGTATGCCCACCCAAAGCCCGCGAGCAGGGTAAGCGTGAAGGCCACCCCAAGGAACGGCCCCGTGAAGCCGTCCGTACCTTTGTGGGACCACCAGACGAGGGC
>Ga0163153_10008050_pt1 | contig 11119 bp, 9 predicted proteins | sample OliLakLV19MP6IB1_FD_148629 | JGI IMG/M metagenome (GOLD analysis project Ga0163153, IMG submission 148629) | Freshwater microbial mat bacterial communities from Lake Vanda, McMurdo Dry Valleys, Antarctica - Oligotrophic Lake LV.19.MP6.IB-1 | ecosystem: Environmental > Aquatic > Freshwater > Lake... | reverse complement strand
GCGCTGCCGCTGCGACCGGGGAAGGCAATCTTCAAGTTGATGAACGCGATTCGTCGCAGCGGCAGCGCAACCCAGTAGAGCACTTGCCCGATCGCGGCGCCGACGCGCAGCGCGACGCTCCGCGGCAACACTGCCAGCGTCACGCAGAACACGCTGAAGGCCGCGTACTCGAGTATGGATTTCGGTTTCAAGGGCGCTCTTCGCGGCGATTCGGGCAAGCCGGGGTCAGATCGCTACCGGCGTCGGGCGCGCGGCGAACCAGGTGCGCTCCAGCTCTTGCAGCTCGGCGTACACCTGCGCGTCGATCTCACGGTACTTGGCCAGGGCCGCGTTCATCTTGTCGACCCCGCCCTCGGTCGCCGCGGCGATCTGTTCGAGCTTGTTCCGGATCCAAGTGATGTGCCACTTCTCGTCCTGGCTCACCGAGTGCAGCACCGCGAGGGTCTCCGGATCGACATGGGGCCGCGCCGCATGCTCGGTGTAGCGCGCCAGCGAACGCTCCTCGACGACCACGGTGAGGGCGAGGATGTCGATCAACGTGCGCGGCACCGTACGCAATCCGATGCGCGTCTGGTAACCATCGCCCACCTTCGCCGGCTTGCCGCCGAGGTCCTTGATACGCTTGGTCCAGAGCCACGCGTGCTGGGTCTCCTCGGCGAAGTGCTTTGCCAACTTGATCTGCGAATCGCCGTCTTCGAGATGGAACATCAGGCGGTAGAGCAGATTCGCGCCGCGCAACTCCGCGTCGCGGTAGTAGCTCAACAACAGCATCATCCCCGGGCCTGCATCCATTTCCGCACTCACTCCCTCGCGCTCCAAGTCGAACCTGCGACGGCTAGAAAACTACTCTGCGCCGCCTAGATCAAGCCCGAAGAATGGGTCAACGCTGCGGCCGATCACGCTGCGGCCGATCCGCATCGAGTCCGGGTTGCGGCGCCCGCCGCCAGCGCCGGTGCCACCACACCCACTCGGCCGGGTTGCGGCGAATCTGCTCCTCGATGCGTTCGTTGAAGACTCGCGTCAGGGCTTGGATGTCGGCGGCCGTATCGCTGCTCCGCGCGATCGCGAGCGGCGCATGCACGTGGATGCGGTGGCCGCCCCGGGAGCGGCGCTGGATGAACGCCATGACGACGGGCAATTCGCTCCGGATAGCGAGCGACGCCGCCGCAATCGGCGTCCGCGCAGACCGCCCGAAAAACGGCACGGGCAGGGATTGCACCCTCGTATCCTGATCGACGAGCATCGCCAGCAGCGTGTTCGCTTGCATCGCCCGCAAGATCTGGCTCGCCGATGCCGGACTCTCACGCAGGATCGTGTCGACCCCCTGACGTTTACGAAAGTCGACGAGAATCTCATCGAGTTCCAGGCCATGCGCCTTGCGTGCGATGGCGGCGACGGGAAATCCGCACCAGGCGAAGTACGACGCCAGCAGCTCCCAGTTGCCGAGGTAGCCGGTGACGACGATGGCACCGCGGCCCTCGGCGAGAACTTTCTCGGCGTGCGCCATACCCTCGACCTCGAAGTAGCGGTCGCGGCGGTCGCGGACCTCATCGATCTTGGCAATTTCGCAAAAGCTGCGCGCGGCGTTGATGAACGACGCGCGTGCGAGGTGCTCGCGCGCCGACGGTGGCAGGCTGCGGCCGAACGCGATCTCGAGATGCTCGAGCGCGAGCCGTCGATGCCGGCCCAGGCGCCGGAAGGCCAGCGCCCCCCATCGTTCACCGATCTGCAGCGCCTCCTCGAGAGGGCGCCGCTCGAGGTAGCGCAAGGCGCTGACGGTGGCCCGCCTGATGACGCTGTTCTTGATGCGCCGCACCACCCGCCGCGAATGCACGGAGCGACGGTACAAGCGCTTGAACGGATCACCCATGCGACGATTGGCGGCGCGCAGAGCGATCAGACGACGCCGGCCCTGAGGAGATCGTGCAAGTGGATCAGACCGACCGGCCTGGCTTCCTCGGCGGCGACGATGAAGAGCGAGGTGATCGCGTGGCGCTCCATCACCGCGACAGCTTGCGCCGCCAGGGCGCCCGCGGTGATCGTCTTCGGGTCGCGGGTCATCACGTCAGCCGCGCGCGCGGCAGCGATGTCGACATTGCGCTCCCAGGCGCGGCGCAGGTCGCCATCGGTGATCACACCGAGCAGCAGACCGTTGCCGTCGACGACACCGGCCACCCCGAATCGCTTGCCGGTGATCTCGAGAATGGTGTCGCGCAACGGCGTAGCCAAGCCGACGAGCGGCACCGCCGCGCCGACGTGCATGACATCGCCCACGGTCAGGAATCGCCTACCGAGCGCGCCGGCTGGGTGGAGCACCGCGAAATCGTCAACGCCGAAGCCCTTGCGCTCGAGCAGCGCGACCGCGAGCGCATCGCCGACGACGAGCGCCACCGTCGTACTCGCCGTCGGTGCGAGGCCCATCGGACAGGCCTCTTCCGGCACGCTCACGTCGAGCACCACCTCCGCGGCTCGGCCCAAAGTGGAATCGGGCTTCCCGGTCATCGCGATCAGGGACACCCCGAGCCGCTTCATCAGGGGCAGCAACTGCACGATCTCGGTCTCGCCGCTCGTCGACAAGGCGATGATCACATCACCCCGGACGAACACGCCGGCGTCGCCGTGCGCCGCTTCGGCGGCGTGCACGAAGAGAGCCGGCGTCCCGGTGCTGGAGAGGGTTGCGGCGATCTTGCGTCCGATGATCCCCGATTTCCCCATTCCGGTGACGACCACCTTGCTGCGGCAGCCTTCGAGCAGGTCGAGGGCGCGCACGAACCCAGAGTCGAAGCGCGCGAGGACCGCACGGAGCGCGGCGATCTCGATGTCGAACACGCGCCGTGCGCGCTCGAGATCGAGCTTGCCCGCGGACTTGGGGTCAGAGGGATTTGGCGAGGGCATCGAATTGCTTCAGCTCGACGAGCAGACTCTCGACCTGGTCGAGCGGATAGGAGTTGGGGCCGTCGCTCAACGCGTGGTCGGGGTCCGCGTGGACCTCGAGGAAGATACCATCCACCCCGACGGCAGCGGCGGCGCGTGCGAGTCCGCGGATGAACTGCCGCTGGCCGCCCGAGGCGCTACCCTTGCCGCCCGGCAACTGGACGCTGTGCCCGGCGTCGTAGATGACCGGAAAGCCGAAATCGGCCATGACCGCGAGCGAGCGCATATCGACGACGAGGTTGTTGTAGCCGAAGGCATAGCCGCGTTCGGTCACCAGCAACTGCTGGTTCCCGGCAGAGGCCAACTTCTCCAACACCGGACCCATGTCCCAGGGTGCGAGGAACTGCGCCTTCTTGACGTTGACCGGCTTACCCGTCGCGGCGACCGCGAGGAGGAAGTCGGTCTGCCTACACAAGAAAGCAGGCGTTTGCAGTACATCGACGACCTCGGCGACGGCGGTGGCGTGGGCGCTCTCGTGCACGTCGGTGAGCACGGGCACACCGGCGACGCGCCGCACCGCAGCGAGAATCTCGAGGCCGGCATCGAGCCCGGGGCCGCGATACGCCGTCAGCGAGGTGCGGTTCGCCTTGTCGTAGGACGACTTGAACACGAACGGCACCCCGACGCGAAGGGCGATGTCGCGCAGCCGCTCGGCGTGCCGCAGCGCGTGATCGCGCGACTCGATGACGCACGGCCCGCCAATGAACGCGAACGGCCGCCCGCCTCCGAACCGAACCCCACCAACGTCGACCTCAAGGAGCCCCAATTTCCAACCCTACCCTTCGCAATCTGCTGTCGCGCTACTTGCGCCGTGCGCCTGGCTACTTGCGCCGTGCGCCTGGCTACTTGGCCCTTGCCACTTGGTCCTTGGCCCTGCCGCACGCATGCCCCATCCTCTTTCAACTCCCCGCCGCGCTCCGCTGCGGCTCGGCAGCCAGCTCGCGCCGCCGCAGCGCCGCTTCGATGAACCCTTTGAACAGCGGATGGCAATCGAGCGGGCGCGATTTGAATTCGGGGTGGAACTGGCTGGCGATGAAGAACGGATGGTCCTCCAGTTCGATGATCTCGACGAGCGAACCGTCGGGCGACAAGCCGCTCAGTACCAGGCCGTGTTTCTCGAGCGTTTCGCGGTAGGCGTTGCTGACCTCGTAGCGGTGGCGATGGCGCTCGTCGATCTTGCGCTTGCCGTAGAGCTTGGCCGCGAGCGAGCCTTCCTTCAGCACGCATGGGTACGAGCCGAGCCGCATGGTGCCGCCCATGTCGGTGACCTCGCGCTGCGCGTTCATCAGGTCGATGACCGGATGTGGGGTTTGCTCGTCGACTTCGATCGAGTTGGCGCGCTCGAGTCCGCAGACGTGGCGCGCGTATTCGATGACCGCCATCTGCATGCCGAAGCAGATGCCGAGAAAGGGCACCTTGTTCTCCCGCGCGTAGCGCACCGCATCGATCTTCCCTTCGGTGCCGCGCGGGCCGAAGCCCATCGGCACGAGGATGCCGTCGGCGCTCTCGACTTCGGGGGGCAACTCGCCGGGCTTGACCTTCTCGGAGTCGAAGTACTCGATCTCGACCTTGCTCTCGTTGGCGATCCCGCCGTGCACGAGCGCCTCGTGCAGGCTCTTGTACGAATCGGCGAGGTCGACGTACTTGCCGACCATCGCGATGCGGACGTGAGCGCGCGGATGCTTGACGATGTCGACGACCTTCGCCCAGCGGCTCAGGTCGGGTGCTTTCGTCCACATGTTGAGCTTGTCGACGATGCGCTCGTCCAGGCCCTCGGCATGGAGATGCAGCGGCACCTCGTAGATGCAGTCGACGTCGGGCGCGGTGATGACGCAATTTTCCTCGACGTTGCAGAAGTGGGCGATCTTCGCCTTGATTTTGCGGTCGAGCGGGCGCTCGGTGCGGCACAGCAGCAGGTCCGGCTGGATGCCGACTCCCGTGAGTTCCTTGACACTGTGCTGCGTCGGCTTGGTCTTCACTTCGCCCGCGGCGGCGATGTAGGGCACCAGCGTAAGGTGGGTGTAGATCACGTTTTCGCGGCCGCGATCCCACCCGAACTGGCGGATTGCTTCGAGGAACGGCAGGCCTTCGATGTCGCCGACGGTACCGCCAACCTCGCCGATGGCGATGTCGTAGCCGTCGGACGCCGCGTCGATGCGCAGTTTGATCTCGTCGGTGATGTGCGGGATCACCTGCACCGTGCCGCCGAGGTACTCGCCTTTGCGCTCCTTGGTGATCACCCGGTCGTAGACTTGGCCGGTGGTGAAATTGTTGCGTTTGCTCGTGCGCGTCGACAGGAAGCGCTCGTAGTGGCCGAGGTCGAGATCGGTCTCGGCCCCGTCGTCGGTGACGAACACCTCGCCGTGTTGGAACGGGCTCATCGTACCCGGGTCGACGTTGAGGTACGGATCCATCTTGAAGATGGTCACCTTGAGGCCGCGCGCCTCGAGGACGGCGCCGATCGAGGCGGCGGCGATGCCCTTGCCCAGCGACGAGACGACGCCCCCGGTCACGAAGATGAATTTCGTTTTGCGCTTGCGATTCGCCATCGTCCCCTCCAGTTCAGCCCGCAACGTGGGCGTTCGCACGCTCCAGGTCCGCGGGAGTGTCCACTTCGATCCCCAAGCCCCCATCGCAATCGGCGACGCGGATGCGGTAGCCGTTCTCTAGCGCCCGCAGCTGCTCCAGCTTCTCCGCCCGCTCCAGGGGAGTTGGCGGCATACTGGCGAATTTCAACAGGAAGTCGCGACGGTAAACATACAACCCGAGGTGACGGTAGCCGACGATTTCGGCGTCGACGCCGTCGCGCCAGTATGGCAACGGCGAACGCGAAAAGTACAACGCAAAGCCGTCGCGGTCGGTGACGACCTTGACCACGTTGGGATTGTCCATTTCCTCGCGCTTGCGAATCGGCTCGCGCACGGTCGCCATCTGCAGCTGGGGGTCGGCGGTGACCAGCGCCACGGCGCGCTCGAGCATGTCCGGTTCGAGAAACGGCAAATCGCCCTGGACGTTGACGATCACCTCGTCGTCGAGCCCCGCGGCGACCTCGGCGATGCGGTCGGTCCCGGAAACGTGGTCGCGCTTTGTCATGACGACCTCGCCGCCGAAGCCGCGCACCGCCGCGGCGATGCGCTCGTCGTCGGTGGCGACCAGCACACGGCCGACACAAGGGACCGCCGCCGCGCGCGCAACTACGCGTTCGATCATCGGTTTTCCGCCGATGGCTGCCAGAGGCTTGCCGGGGAGACGGGTGGACTCGAATCTGGCCGGGATGATGGCGGTGATGCGGGGGCCCATAAAAAAATCCGCAGCCCGAAACCGGGCCACGGAACGCCGGTATAGCAAAGGAGGAGAAACAGTCAATTTTTCCGCGCCTGCCGCACGGATTCGTTGACGATCGGCACACATCGTCCTACGAAGAGGAAGGACTCCCCTAGCAGAGCCTCATCGCCCGCATTCTCCACAAGTACGTCAGCCGCCGCGACCTGGTCGAGTAACCTCGCCGCACTCGATGCGGGCACCGCAGCGAGAGCGACGCCGCCCCGCGACGCCGCTCGCTTGACCGCCCCGTGGGCCGCATCTAAGGTCCGCCGGTGCGCTACTCCAAGACTCTCATACCGACGTTGAAAGAAGACCCGGCCGATGCCGAGGTCGTCAGCCACAAGCTGATGGTGCGCGCGGGCATGATCCGGCAGATCGCCCGCGGCATCTACGATTTTCTGCCCCTCGGCTGGCGCGTCGTCCGCAAGGTCGAACAGATCGTCCGCGAGGAGATGGACCGCGCCGGCGCCCAGGAGATCCTCCTGCCCGCCGTCTGCCCCGCGGAACTGTGGAAGGAGAGCGGCCGCTGGGACCAATACGGCCGCGAGCTGCTGCGCCTCAAAGACCGTCACGACCGCGAGTTCTGCTTCGGCCCCACCCACGAGGAGATCGTCACCGATCTCGTCCGCCGCGACGTCCGCTCCTACCGCGAGCTGCCGCTCAATCTCTACCAGATCCAGGTCAAGTTCCGCGACGAAGTCCGGCCGCGCTTCGGCCTGATGCGCGGCCGCGAGTTCATCATGAAGGACGCCTACTCCTTCCACGCGGACGCCGAGGACTGCCACCGCGAGTACCAACGGATGGCCGACACCTACCGGCGTATCTTCGCCCGCTGTGGGCTCGACACCCGCCAGGTCGAGTCCGACACCGGCGCCATCGGTGGCCGCCGTGCGCACGAGTTTCAGGTGCTCGCCGATTCCGGCGAAGACGCCATCATCAGCTGCAGCAAGTGCGAGTACGCCGCCAACGTCGAGAAGGCCGAGATCGGCCAGGCGGACAGCGACGTCCTCCCCACCCTGGCGTCGGCGCCGGTGAAGACCGTGCGCACGCCCGAAAAGCGCACCATCGAAGAGGTTTCGGCTTTCCTGTCGGAGCCGGCCGAGCGCTTCCTGAAGACGCTGCTGTTCACGACCAACGACGGCGAGACGGTCGCCGCACTCGTGCGTGGCGACCACGAACTCAGCGACGTCAAGCTGCGCAACGCCCTCGGTGTCCAGTGGGTGCAGATGGCCGAGGCGCCGACCGTCGTCGCGTTGACCGGCGCCGAAATCGGCTTCGCCGGCCCCATCGGCATGAAGAAGTCGGTCCGCATCCTCGCCGACCACGCGCTGCGCGGCATCACCGGTGCGGTCGCCGGCGCCAACGAAACCGACCACCACCTCGTCGGCATCGAGCAGGTGCGTGACCTCGGCAACCTCGCGTTCGCCGACTTGCGCCTCGCACGCGCCGGCGACCGCTGCCCGCGCTGCGGCGAGGGCGTCTTCGACAGCCACCGCGGCATCGAAGTCGGCAACATCTTCTACCTCGGCACCAAGTACAGCGCGGCGATGAAGGCGACGTTCCTCGACGTCGACGGCCAGGACAAGCCCCTCGAAATGGGCTGCTACGGCATCGGCGTCACCCGCACCGCGGCAGCCGCCGTCGAGCAGCACAACGACGCCAACGGCATCCTGTGGCCGATGAGCATCGCCCCGGCACAGGTGCAGGTCGTCCCGGTGAAGTGGACCGACGACCGCATGCGTGCCGCTGCCGAGGACCTCTACGCGAAGCTGCAGACGGCAGGCATCGAGGTGATCCTCGACGACCGCGACGAGCGCCCGGGGGTGAAGTTCAAGGACGCGGACCTGCTCGGCATTCCGCTGCGCGTCACAGTCGGCGGCAAGGGCCTCGATCGCGGCGTCTTCGAACTCAAGCACCGCGCCGCGGCAGAGTCGACGGATCTTCCCATCGGCGACGCGGTCGACCAGCTGAAGACGATCGTCGCCGACGCGCTGCGCGGCTGAGCGCCGCCACGCACATTCAGCTTCTCTGCTCGCATCGGCCGGCACGGCACCGCCTGGACTTCTCCCTTTTTCCCGGTCTCTCCAGCGGATCAGTCAGCATCATCGCCCGGCAACTGTGCAACATGCATGTAGCCCGAAGCTACAGCCTCCTCGCGCTGGCGGATCTCGTCGTCGGTCAGCGCAGCGAATCCGGCCTCCCGCTTTCGCTGCGAGAGCTTGCCGTTGTTCTGTAGGCAGAAGCGGATGAACAGGTCGATGCGGCGTCGGTAGAATCGTTACCTCGGCGGCCTTGCCCCGCGGCTGGATTCCCCCCGCGCCCGCCTGCTACCTCTGGCCGATGAACCGCGATCCCGAGCAGGACCGGCGCTTCGTCGCAGCCCTCCACCTCGCCGCCCGCGCGGCGCGCGACTTTCTCGCCTGGATGGAGGACGCCGCCGAACGCCTCGCCCCCCAACGACTCGCCGCGATCGCCGCGGAAACCCGCGAACGCCACGAAAGACGCCTCGCCGAGGCCCGCGCCGCCCTGCTCTCCAGCCCGCCCACCGAACCGATGCGCCGCTTCAGTGAACGCTTCGACCTCGGCTTCACCGCCGTCGAGCGCGCCTGCAACGCCTTCACCGGCGCCCCCGACGCCGGCTTCGCCGCCCGTATCCCGCAGCTCCTCGACGGCATGCACCAGCTCGCCCTCGCCAACGAGATCTTCTACCAACTGCGCGAGCCGCTCCCGCCCTTGCACGGCTTCTGGGACCTCCCCGGCGAGGACGTCGCCGACGCCCGCGCCTTCCCCGGCAGCGACAAACAGCCGCCGACCGGCGTCGTCCACGTCTCCAAAGGCGGCGACCACGGCGGCTTCTCGGTGTACGTCCCCGAGACCTACACCATCGACAAACCCTGGCCGGTGATCGTCGCCCTCCACGGTGGCTCGGGCAACGGCCGCGACTTCCTCTGGACCTGGCTGCGCGAGGCCCGCAGCCGCGGCTACATCCTGCTCGCGCCCAAGTCGCTCGCCGCCACCTGGTCGGAACAGGACGACCGCGGCCTGCTGCAGATCCTCACCTGGCTCGGCCGCAACTACCGCATCGACGAGCACCGCCTGCTGCTCACCGGCCTCTCCGACGGCGGCACGTTCGCCCTCCTCTACGGCCTCGCCCACCCGACCGTGTACCGCGCCATCGCCCCGCTCTGCGGCGTGCTCCACCCCGCCAACCAACTCGTCGGCAACCTCGACCGCGCCCGCGGCGTGCCGATCTACCTCGTCCACGGCGCCCTCGACTTCCTCTTCCCCGTCGTCATGGCGCGCGCCGCCCGCGACACCCTCGAGGGCGCCGGCGCCGCCCTCACCTGGCGCGAGATCGCGGACCTGTCGCACACCTACCCGCGCTCGGAGAACGTCGCGATTCTCGACTGGTTCGAGTCGCTGCCGCCGCCGGAGACTTCGCCTTGAGAAGCGTGCGCTTGTTCCGGCGCGGGCGCGGCACGCTCTACCGCAAGGGCCAGTCGCTGCGCTTCCTCCTCGGGCGTGACCGTGCCGCGATCGTCGCCTTTCTCGGCGCCAACTATCCGGTCGACCTGACGCTGCGCGAACGCATCGCCCTGGTGGCGCGCTTCGTCCACATCACCAACGAGGTGCGTGCCTACCACTCGCAGCAGCAGATGCTGGCGATCGCCGACCGTATCCTGCGCCTCGCCGGACGGCCCGGCCTCACCGTCGTCGAGTGCGGTTGCGCCAAGGGCGCGAGCACCGCCAAGCTGTCACTCGTCGTCCGCCGCGCCGGCGGCAGGCTCGTGGTCTTCGACTCGTTCCGCGGCATCCCGCCGAACGACGAACGCCACGAGGATCTGCTCGGCCGCCCGATGGTGTTTCGTGCCGGCGCCTTCCGCGGCCGGCTGCGCGAGGTGCAACGCACCGTCGCGCACTTCGGTGCGCCCGAGGTCGTCGACTACCGCAAGGGCTGGTTCGCCGACACCCTGCCGGAGTTCCGCGAGCCCGCCGACGTCGTCTTTCTCGACGTCGATCTGCTCGCTTCGACCCGCACCTGTCTCTCCGAACTGATGCCACGGCTGCGGCCGGGCGGGTCGCTGTTCACCCAGGACGGGCACCTGCGGGCGATCCGCGAGTTGCTCGGCGACGCCCGCTTCTGGCGCGAAGAGGTCGGCATCGAGCCGCCGGCAATCCCGGGCCTCGGCGTCGCGAAGCTGCTCGAAATCCGCTTGCACCCGGGCGTCAGCGGGCGTAGCCCGACGGGGTGACCGAGCACCTCGACGCTGGCGTCCCCGCCGACATGGCGCGCGCCGCCGCGCTGATCCGCGCCGGCGGCATCGTCGCCTTCCCCACCGAGACCGTGTACGGACTCGGCGCCGATGGCCTCGATCCCGAGGCCGTGCGGCGGATCTTCGCGGCCAAGGGGCGCCCGGCCGACAACCCATTGATCCTCCACGTCGTCGACTTCGCCGCCGCAGCGCCGCTATGGGTGGCCTCGGATGTGGAGTGGAGTCGCGCCCGCGCCTGTGCGGCCGCGCTGTGGCCCGGGCCGCTGACTCTCGTGTTGCCTGCCGCGCCCTGCGTGCCCGCGGTGGTGCGCGCCGATCTCCCCTCGGTCGCCGTACGTGCGCCGGCGCATCCGGTTGCTCTCGCTTTGCTAGCAGCCGTCGCGCGCCCGGTCGCTGCACCGTCGGCGAATCGCTCCGGACGCCCGAGTCCGACCACGGCCGCGCACGTCGCCGCTACGCTGGACGGCCGTATCGACGCGATCGTCGATGGCGGGCCGGCCGACGTCGGGGTCGAGTCCACGGTACTCGACTTACGCGGCGCGGTGCCGACGATCTTGCGGGCGGGGGCCGTCGACGCGGCCACGTTG
>Ga0163153_10008048_pt1 | contig 11121 bp, 8 predicted proteins | sample OliLakLV19MP6IB1_FD_148629 | JGI IMG/M metagenome (GOLD analysis project Ga0163153, IMG submission 148629) | Freshwater microbial mat bacterial communities from Lake Vanda, McMurdo Dry Valleys, Antarctica - Oligotrophic Lake LV.19.MP6.IB-1 | ecosystem: Environmental > Aquatic > Freshwater > Lake... | reverse complement strand
CTTTGCTAGTTCTCGCTGGCGTTTCATCGCCAAGCAAGTCGCCATGCCGAGCGCCACGACACCATGTGCTACCAACGTGAAGAATGCGAAGTGATGTCCTAAGAGCCTATCCCAGAACCTAACAATTCCTCCAGAGGACGTGAGCGCAGACGAGGTGGAGCAGGCCGAGGTAGTTGGCGACTTTCTTTTCCCACCGGATGAGAATGCGGCGGTAGCGGTTGAGCCACGATGCGGCGCGCTCGACCACCCAGCGGCGAGCGCGTTTGCCGTGTTGTCGCTTGGCCATGATCTCCTCGCCGCGCGATTTGATCTCCGGCTCGTAGCCGCGCCGTCGCAGTCGTTGGCGATCGGGCTCGCTATCGTAACCGAGGTCGCCGCAGAGATGTTGGCGACGACCACGCCGTGAAGACGCGCGGTGAATGGGAACGCTGTCGAGCGTTTCGAAGAGGAGTTTTTGATCGTGCGTGTTCGCACCGCCGACGGCGATGCCGATGGGCATGCCGCGGCGGTCGGTGAGGATCGAGCGCTTGACGCCCAACTTACCGCGATCGGTGGGATTTCTGCCGGTTTTTTTCCCCGCCCAACGGCGCTTTGGTCATGGAACCATCGACGCTCTGCCAATTCCAACCGATGTGTCGCCGCAAGTCGTAGCGCTTCAACAACGACTTCCACAAGCGGCGAAACACGCCGCGTTCCGTCCACTCTTGAAAGTAGCGATGCACGGTGCTGCCAGAACCATACTCGCGCGGCACGGCCTTCCACAAGCAACCATTACGCAGCACGTAGAAGATTCCGTCCATCACTTTACGCAGGTTCGCCCGGGGACGACCACCGCGCTTCGATGCCCGCGGGTACTTGGGCAAGAGCGGCTGAATGTGCCACCAAAACTTGTCAGCCATCCGCCAACTGCAACCATGAAATTTGCAACGCATCAGAGCGACCTCCGTGAACCAACTCATCTGCTCCACACAGTTCACTACGTGTGCAGAAGTTCATTGGTTCTGGGATAGGCTCTAAGTGATGTAATGTCACTTCGCTACCCGGAGTTCGAATGAGCCCTGTCGACTACGATGAACCTTCGTCGACGTCGCATGGCGGTATCGCGCGAAAAGCAGCCAGGCACCTCCCTAGTAGCGGATAGTTGCTGCCTGGCGGCGACCGGTCAGTCGGCGAACCCGGCTCAGCCGTCGACAAAATGCATTCCCAGGAAATCGTTTTTCCATGTTCGGGAAGCGTGAACGGAATGGCCTCGTGATGCGCGTTCAGAAGAATCAGCAGCGTATCGCCGACAATCTGATGGCCCTGCGCGTCGCGTTCAATGATGTCGTCACCGGATAGTCCCACGCCGAGGCAGCGAACAAACTCCGAGTCCCAAGCGCCGTCGCTCATCTCCAGGCCCGATGGATCGTACCAGTGCAAATCCTTGATCTCGACTCCGCGCAACGGGCGCCCTTGAAAGAAGCTGCGGCGTTGCAGCACGGGCTGCGATCGCTGCAGTTGGATGGCGCGCCGCGTGAATTGAAGTAACTCAAGCTGCCATGCGGCGAGATCCCAGTCCAGCCAGCTAATCTCGTTATCTTGGCAGAATGCGTTGTTGTTGCCGCGTTGCGAGAAGCCGAACTCATCGCCTGCGCGAAGCATCGGCACGCCTTGCGAAATGAACAGCGTCGCCAAGAAGTTTCGCATCTGCCGCTGGCGCAATTCCACGATGGAGGGATCGTCGGTGGAACCTTCGGCGCCGCAATTCCAACTCAAATTGTGCAACTCGCCGTCACAGTTGCCCTCGCCATTCGCCTCATTGTGCTTTTCGTTGTAGCTCACCAGGTCGTGCAGCGTGAAGCCGTCGTGCGCCGTGACGAAGTTAATGCTGGCGTAGGGCCGGCGCCCGCTATGGTTGTAAAGGTCCGCGCTGCCGCAAAGCCGCGTGGCGAAGTCGGCGACGGCGCCCCCGTCCCCCCGCCAGAATCGACGGACGGAGTCGCGGTATCGGCCGTTCCATTCGGTCCACTGCACCGGAAAATTACCGACCTGATATCCCCCTTCGCCGAGATCCCAAGGTTCAGCAATGAGCTTGATTTGGGACAGCACGGGATCTTGGTGAATGATGCCGAGAAAGGATCCCAGGCGATCCACCTCGTGCAGCCCGCGAGCCAGGGCGCTAGCCAGGTCGAAGCGAAATCCGTCCACGTGCATCTCGAGCACCCAATAGCGCAGGCTATCCATGATCAGTTGCAACACATGCGGATGCCGCATGTTGAGCGTGTTGCCACAGCCGGTGTAGTCCATGTAGTAGCGACCTCCGCCTGATTGACGGTAGTACGCCGCGTTGTCGATGCCTCGCAGCGAGAGCGTTGGCCCTAGATGATTTCCCTCGGCGCTGTGGTTATAAACCACGTCGAGAATCACTTCAATTCCCGCCGCATGCAGTGTGCGAACCATGCGTTTGAATTCGCGGACTGCCTGCCGTCCATTCCGTGATGTTGAGTAGCGCACATCCGGCGCGAAAAAGGCTAACGTGTTGTAGCCCCAGTAGTTGACTAGGCCGCGTTCCACCAAGTGTCGATCGTCGGCCCGATGATGGATGGGCATCAATTCGACTGCCGTAACTCCCAAGTCGTGGAAGTAATCGATCGCCGCCCTGCTCGCAAGCCCTGCGTAGGTTCCCCGCTGACGTTCCGGAATCTTGGAGTTTAGCATCGTAAACCCCTTGACGTGGAGCTCGTAAATCACCGACTTATGCCACGGGGTGCGCGGCCGGCGATCGTTGCCCCAGGGAAATGACGGATCGATCACCACGCCCAAGGGAGCGACGGCGGCATTGTCCCGCGCGTCAAGCGTTAAGTCGGCCGCGGCGTCGCCGATTCGATAGCCAAACATCGCGTCCGACCAACGGATCTGACGACCGATCGCCTTCGCATAGGGATCGAGCAACACCTTGCTCGGATTGAAGCGGTGACCAATTTCAGGTTCGTAAAGTCCGTAGACTCGATAGCCGTAAAGTTGCCCCGGTTCCAAATCTGGCACATAGCCGTGCCAGACTTGGTCTGTATGTTCCGGCAAGGTCAGCGCCACCGCTTCCGTCCGCGTCCGGGCGCTGTCGAACAGGCAGAGGTCGACGCGGGTCGCATTCTCAGAAAACAGGGCGAAATTCACGCCTTCGCCGTCCCAGGTCGCACCTAATGGATAAGGTCTACCTGGCCAAACTGCGGCCGTCGTACCATTATCCATGCGCACCTTTTAAGTCAGCTACGTGTCAAAACGTGCTAGGATCCAACAAGCAATGGGCGACCTTTCCAGGGAGCGAATTTCAGTCCCAATAGAATATCAGGTGCAGCGCAATCCCCCAATAGGCCGGCTTCCAAAGTACCACGCGAACAACTCCGCCGCCCGCGTCGGTGCGAGCGGCGCGGGATGCGATCACTCTCGGCGCTACGCGGACCGGCGCTGCAACGCTTGCGGATTGAAAAAATCAGCGATTTCCGGCGACGTGCCCGTCTCGACCCGGTGGTACACCGTCCGCTGTGGAAAGGGAATCTCGATACCCAGTTCGTCAAAACGACGCTTAATGCGGCGCAGTAATTCTCGCTTGACCGCCCACTGCTTGACCGCCCACTGCTTGAGCGGCCGCGTCTTGAGGATAAAGCGAATCGTGACGGCGGAGTCTCCAAACGCATCAACGCCCAACATTTCGGCATCGTCCAAGATCAGCGGAGCAAATACTGGATCGCGGCGAATATCGGCGGCCAGGGCCAGCAAGACCTCCATTACATGATCCACATCCTCTTTGTATGCGACGCCGATATCGAACAAAGCGCGAGACCAGCCATGTGTCATGTTGGTGACCGACTCAATTCTTCCATTAGGAATGAAGTGAACGTGACCTTCCAGGTCGCGCAATACAGTCATTCGTAGTGTGATTTGCTCGACCTGCCCAGCAGTTTCACCGATCCTCAACACGTCATTTAACGTGTATTGATTCTCCAAGAGAATCACGAAACCATAGAAATAGTCACGGATCAGGTTCTGCGCGCCAAATGCCACGGCCAGGCCAAACACGGCGGCGCCTCCCATCAACGGTCCGACGGCAATTCCCAGCTCTTCACAAATCATCAGCACGCCGCCGACCACGACCGTAATCGTCACCGCGTTGTGAAATACGCCGGCCAACGTCTTGGCCCGATCCTCTCGGTCTGCACGCGACCCCCGGGCGCCTCGGCGGGCCATCACGCCAACCGCGCGCAAACTGGCGAAGCGAACAAACCAGTGAATCGCGCACATGGACATCAGGATTCCGCAAAGCCGTGGACCATGATCCAATAGCCATTGCAGCATATTGTGGACGGAGAAGGGATTCTGCAATTGCGTTAGCTTGGTCTCCGCCGCGGCCGCCGATTGGCGTTTCTCGTCCGCTGCCGCTAACGCTTGTAGCTCATCTTGCTGCAGCTCCGCGAGTTGCGTTTGCAACTGACTGAGTCGATCGGAATGATCGCGAACTTCAAGCCTTGATTTGCGGAAATAGTCGTCGCTGTCGCGCCGCCGTTTGGCGAGCTGCTGCAACTTCGCCAGCGCGGCGCCTTGGCTGGCCTGCTGTTCGTGTTCGGCCGCCACTGCATCGCGAGCCTGCAAGGCGATGTCCGCCTGTTGCCGCGACGAATTCAGAAGTTTGTCTTCCAACGTGATGCTTTTGTTGACGATTGCAATCCGATCGGCTACCGACTTCGCTTCCGTCTCCGCCTCGGCGGCCTCGGCCCGCGTGGCCAGCGCTTGCTGTTGTGCTTCTGCCACTTCTTGCGATTGAAACGGTTCAGGCGAATTCGCGACCGCAATCCCGTTTGCTGTTTCGGTCGCCGAAGTAGTCGGCGTTGCAATGATCGTCGCGATTGACGAGGCTCTATCTGGCGCCGGCGCGTTTTCGATCGAGGCAGGCTGCGACACAGTCGCTTCGACGGACGCGGGTTTGAGAGGAGGCGGGGTGCTGTTCGCCACTTGATTCTCGGATGGCATGCTGGCAGGCAACCCCGGCGATTCCACCGGTTCGTCGCCCGTCAGTTTTGCCAATGCAATTCGGTCCTCCTTCAGTTTAGCTTCCAGGGCGGCGACTTGATCTTTAGTCGTCTTTCGAGACTCGATTGCCAGATCAAAGCGCTGGCGAGCCAACTCACGGCGCTTGCCCACGACCTCCAATGCCTGTTGCACCTCTCCTCCCGCAATGCTCTCCGCATCCGCGTTGAGGTTTTCGGATTTTGCCTTAATTCTTGCGAACTCATCGTCAACTTCCTTGAAAGCTGATTCCGCGAGACGATACTCGCTCATCGGGTCTTCAGATTTGAATTTGAGTTGTTCTAGCCGCTCTTCGTCCTGCTGGATGGACCGACTCAGTCGAGTGATCTGCTCTGCGGAAGACGAGACGGCCCCAGACTCGGCCGTCGAGGACGGCGAATTCGCGGCGCCAGGACCTCCGTACTCAGCCAGAAGAGTGTCGTGCAATTTGTCGTGAACATCGGTCTCGGCGGCAGGCGCCAATTGTTCGGATGGCGAAACCTGCGTTGGGTCGTCCGCTCCTTGCGCTAGGTCATCCGCTCTAAGTGACTTGAACGAACACGCGACCACGGCCAGCGATGCGAGGATGGGGGCCATGTAACCAAGGCAACGCGCGAGATGCCGTGTCTGATTTGTGTCCATGTGTTGCCATGAGAGCTGCGTTACTTGACAGAAGAAACCCCGATGTTGTACGTCCGCCCGACCGACCGGAATCCTACTCATGCTTGAATTGCGGCGAAGTCACTAGATCGGAGCAAGCGGTGGATACCAAGTCGCCGCCTGCCTGTCGAAACGAGAGTCAGTCTTCAGCGCGAGGCGCAAGGCGGTGCAGATCACACTTTAAAGTTTCGGTTTGAGAGGTGAGCTGTTGGGCGAGTCGGCAGGAAGCTGGCGAAGCTGGGAGTTTCGGGACATCGTGAATGGCTAGATAGCTGCCGCTAGTTTTGGGGCCGCGGACCCGCGCACCCGACAGCGTCGCGGCCAAAAACAGGCCAACAAGGAAGCCTACTCTCATGTTCACTCCAATTGCTCCGTGAGTCTTTGCAAAGTCGCTTCTTGAGTGCCGTGACGTCAGCGGAGATCCAGCGCGGGTCGAGCGACTGCGGCATTCGGCGGCGCGGCCTTGACCACGGCGGATGAGAATGAGCAGATTCGTTCCCCGACGGTCAAAGTGCGCAGCAACGTCGGTGCTGGTGACAGTATGGCGGCGGGCATGGTCGTCGCCTTGGCCCGAGGCAAACCGCTCACCGATGCCGTGCGCTTCGGCGCCGATGATTGATACTTGCGGACCCACGCACGCGAGCTTCTCTTGCGCCGTGGCTTCATCGTTCGAGTCGAACACCTGGCCCAGATCCTCCATCACTTCGTGCTTCATCTCCTGCCGCGGCACATGCATGGCGCATACGATCCATTGGTGGTCGGCGTGTGCTACACTCGGGATCGGTTGAAAACCGCATTAAACGATCTGAGTTTCGCCGGTTTTTCGAATGACCGAATCGGCGTCGTGGTGCGCGGCGATCGCAGCGATTGGGCCACGCCGGAGATTAAGACCATCAACACGTCGGCCGTAGCAAACAGTGCCGGCGCGGGCATCGGGGGCGTCTGGGCAATGGGAGTCGCTGCGAGAATGGTCCCTGCACTTGGACCTGTGGTGGCGGGCGGCATTCTTGGCAGCATCCTGCCGAGCGCTGCGGTGGGCGTAAGCGGGGGATTGGCAGGGGCCTTGATCCGGCTGGGTTTGGGCGAGCAGGAAGCTCATTTCTACGAGAGTGACGACTCCGCAAAGCGCGTGCTGCTGACGGTTCGCGCGAGCGATCGTTATGCATTGGCGACCTCGATTTTGGAAAAAAACGACGGCCACGATGTTCGCACGGCGCACGCGTCCGGCGCGGGGACGGACGGCAAGCGATGAAGCGGTATCATGTCTTCGCCTGCGACTACGACGGCACGCTCGCCAGGCACGGTCGTGTGGACGATGCGACATTGATGGCACTCGAGAAGGTCCACGATTCGGGCAGGCGGTTAGCTGTTCGCATTGTCAAATCCCAAGGCGCACGCCGCCGTTCACTCGGCTGTGTCGCGTCCTTATACGCGAGAACCTGCTTCAGCGTATGCCAGCCGAGCTTATACTCCCGGCAAGCGGCGCGACGGCTCAACTCCTGCGTCAGCACTCGCCGACGCACTCTTTCCAAAACTCCATGTTGGTACGCACTCCTGGGCCTCCTTGCGAATCAGGGCAAGGCCGAGAACAGCGTCCCCATCTTCCCAACTCGCAGAGCTGCACGCATGTGCGCCGCCAAATTCAACCGCCGCAACACCAAGCCGCGCCACCACTTTCGACCGCCGTCAACAATTGAGGCGCCGCTCGGCCGACGTTGAGCTAGAACTCGTTTCGGACAGCGCATAACCCAGCACGCTGATGGCCAAAACGACGATGATAGCGCACCAACCAGTCACTGCGAACCAATGCTCGCCCTCGAGCGTCAACGGGGCGGATGTCAGCAGAAGCAAGGTGGAAAGTCCTACGATGGCGGCGAACACGCCAAGGCGGAACAGCGCCGTGACCAGCAGAACGCTGACAACAATACTGCTTGTCCACGGCAGCGACGCGTCGCTGGCATAGGTGACGCGCATGATCAACGCAAAAGCGACGCCCAGGGCAACGTGGGCGGCATAGTCTTTGGATACAAACCTGGCCAGCACGATCATAAAGACCAAGGCCGCCCAGATCAGCGTCACTCCGCGAAGTACGCTATGGACCAGAATCCCGCCAAAAAACCGCAGCCCTAGCAGTTCGCCAAGTTCCGTCGCCGTATCCAGGCCGGCGGTCGGTGCAATGGGCCGCACACCGCTGACTTCGAGCGACTCAGCCAGGACGGTGATGAGTTGCAGGAACAGCAGGCAGGCGATCCCGACTAGGCAGCCAGAGAGCAATTCGTCGCCCACGCGTCCGTCGCGTAGGCGCAGTTGAAGCACTCGCGTCCAGCCAGCTAGCAGCCGCGGCTGAGTCCGACGGAGCGCCGGTTCGACGGCCAGGTAGGCGATTCCCACCAGCATTCCCTGCAGGAGCGCGGCCGCCGCCCAGAGGTAGCCCGCCAGCATTTCCTCGCTGATTTCGGCGACGTGCCTCTCGGCAAACAACCATTCCGACAACACCAGAGCGGCGGTGATCAGGGCGACGCGCCGCGCGCCGGGGACATCGGCGCGCCCGGCGCGCACATTCCACACCGCAAACAGCAATCCACTGACGACGGCCAAGGTGAATAGCGTGAACTTTAAACACAGTTTCCAGTTTGCGCTGCTCGGCGTGAAGTCAGTGATCGAATGTGGGTGGGCATCCTCCTCCCAAGGAAACACCACGCGAAAAAAAACCGGTTCTCCGTGCGTAGCCGCGGCTTCGATGCGGATCGGCAGCGCGGCGGCGCCGCCGTAGTGCCCATCCCACTGCGCCAGTTCGTCGGCATACACAGGCGGCCGATGACTCGGCTTTCGCGACCGGAGCGAGTCGAGATCGAGTCCGGCCCAACGAAAGCAGGCGCGCCAGTTGGTAGGCTGGTCGCGGCGATTCTCAACAACATCTCCGCCACCGCTACCGGCCAGGTATTCGCGTAAGCGTCCATCGGAAGTGAGGTGAATTGCGACGACGTCGGGACGCAGCGCTCGATCGCGCGCCAGCACCGGCTCACCAAAGGGCACGGGCCCCTCCGCGAAGGTCTCGCCGTCGCGATACCACGAGTACACCGCAAACGGTTCCAACGGCAGCGTGACTGGATTCTCCGTCGGCGGCGCGGCGCGCAAGCCGAATTCCAGCGCCTGGCGGTCGAGGGCAAATCCGTGCGTATAGTCGCGGGCCGCATGCTGACCGCTCAAAGACTCCAAGACGGCTTGCGACCGCGCAATCAGTTGATTCGGCGCGAGTGGCAATCCGGCTCGGGGCAAGAGCATCGTGCGGTCCGCCAAGAAAAGCGTCAGCGACGCCGTGACCAGGCATCCCAATAACGCCAGCTTGCGCTTGTTCCGATCAAGCAAGTTCGGAACAGGCAGCGCCGCGATTTCTTCTGCCGCGGACATCGAGTCCTGCATTTGAGCGTCTCGCCGGTGTGCGGCGCCGCGGAGCAATTCCAGCGCCGCGAGGGCGGATGCCGGGCGCGCGTCCGGGTTTGCCGCCAGACAACTCTGGATCATCTCGCGTAATGTGTCCTCTCGAACAACGCGTTGCAGTTGCTGTCCGTTCGCCGTTCGCGAGGCATCGTCGCCGTGCTCGACGTCTGCATCACGATGGGGCATTTCACCCGTGCCGGCGAAAAAAAGCGTCACGCCGAGCGCATACAAATCGCTCTGCGGCGTGGCTGGTTGGCCGACGAGGATTTCTGGCGCCATGAACGCCGGCGTGCCCCGAAGTCTCTCAAGTGCCTGCCGTTCGCGGCTCGCTATCGCTACGCCGAAGTCGGTAATTCGCACGCGTCCGCGTCCGTCAATTAACACATTGTCCGGCTTCAAGTCGCAATGCAGGACGTTCTCCGTGTGAATGGCCTGGAGGCCGGCCAGCATTTCCCAGGCGATTTCCTGCAGTTTCGCTGTCGGCAGTAGTCCAATACGCTCGATCAGCGAGGTCAGGCTCTCGCCATCGACGAATTCCATGGTCAGGAACAAGTCGCCGCCCGCCGCCGAGCCGAGATCATGCACGCGCGTGACATAGGGATGAGAAACGCGCCGCGCGAGCCGAACTTCCGTCCTTAACAATTCCAGGGCTGCGTCGTCTGCGGTCGCGTAGACCAGGAACTTGATCGCGATCGGGGAACCCAACCAGAGATCGTCTGCGCGATAGACGACTCCCATTCCGCCGGCGCCGATAAACTGCGATACGCGATAACGGTCGGCGATCAACGTGCCGGGGATAATCTGCTCCCAGCGTCCGCCGGTGCGATCGAATTGCCCGCGCCTGTCGTGATTTCCGCGATCATCGATTGCGTTTGGGTCGGTTCGCGTGGCTGGAATGTGACCCAGGACCGTGGTTTCGCCGTGGTGGGCCAGCAACGACTCGACTTCGCGCCGAAGTTCTTCGTCCGCACCGCAAGTCGCGTCCAGAAAGGCGCGGACATGTGCGGAATCTAACTCGCAGGCCGCCAGGAAGACTTGCTTCACTTGTTTGTGGCGCGCGGCGTTCATGAGCGAGTGGCGTTGCTTAGTTCCCGTCGTAACCACGCCCGCAGCATCGACCATTCGCGTTCGATTGTCCGCTTGGACAGGGCGAGTTGTTCCGCGGTTTCTTCTAGCGTCAACCCGCCGAAGACACGGAGTTCCGCAATCTGGGCTTGGCGCGGATCGAGTTCCGCGAGGCGATGCAGCGCATCGTCGACCGCTAGGACGTCCGGATTCTCACCAGGAGCGAGGCAGAGCGAGGACTCCAGCGGTATCCGCAAAAGTTGGCCACCGCGCTTCTGAGCGCGCCGCCGCCGGGCATGGTCCACGAGAATGCGCCGCATGGCGAGCGCCCCAACCGCTAAGAAATGCGTCTTGCTGCGCCATTCAACTCGATGTTGTTCGGCCAATTGGAGATAAGCCTCGTGAACAAGCGCGGTCGGCTGGAGGCTGGGGCCGGCATACTCCTTACGCAGGTATCGTCGTGCCAGATGCCGGAGTTCGTCGTACACCAACGGCAGCAGTTGACTCGCCAGCGGAGGATCGACGCGGAGTTTTCGGCCCGCGCCCGGACCGAAAGTGTTGACTGTGGGACGCGACATTGTCTTGGCTCGAGTGACGATCCGACCCCGTCCACGATTATCTTCCGAACGTCGGTGCGCTTCAAGCCGCCGTTTTTGCCGTTCTGCGCGAGAGTCACCTCCGCCAGCCGCCTCCGAGACGGGGACGTTACGGAATTCTTTCCGGAATCTTGGCGTGTTTTTGGGTCGCTTTTCGCGTTCATAGTTGGAAGGCCGGCCTGCCCAATCTAGCCGGTTGACCAAAGTCTGCCCGAGCGAAGGCCTGGGGGGCTGGCGAGACCGAGCACCACCGTGGATGGCAACTTCCGGCTCCATCGGTTTCGTTTCAGCTTCCCCGGGCCTTCGCTCGGGCAGACTT
>Ga0163153_10008046_pt1 | contig 11122 bp, 6 predicted proteins | sample OliLakLV19MP6IB1_FD_148629 | JGI IMG/M metagenome (GOLD analysis project Ga0163153, IMG submission 148629) | Freshwater microbial mat bacterial communities from Lake Vanda, McMurdo Dry Valleys, Antarctica - Oligotrophic Lake LV.19.MP6.IB-1 | ecosystem: Environmental > Aquatic > Freshwater > Lake... | reverse complement strand
GCCCAGACCGACTGGCGGCCGGTCTCCACCAATCGCGTTCCAGTCGGGGCGTTCGCGCCGGGGAACAACGTCGCGTTCGCCCTGGCGTCGCCGGACGGACCCGGTGGCGGCGGACCGGCCAGCAGCGCAACGGCTAACTTCCACCGGAGGGATGGAGGACAGGAAAATTGGGGTTACCATTTTCCTGTCCACAACATTTCTGTCGCTCGTCTGCACCCCGGCGTTTGCCGCCGATGCCCGGCTGGCGCGGCGATGGCCGAGCGGCTGAAGGCGGGTCCCATCGTGGTCGGCGAAAGTGTTCACCTTCGGCAAGCCGAATGGAACTCGCCGCGAGAACGGTGGAATGATGCCATCCGCGACCCTGAGTCGCCTCACGTCGCAATTTTCTTGAACGGCGCGCCTTCGTTCAAGGTGGGGCGCTCGGGGCGGCCCTTGTAGTTGTAGATGAGGCCCATGTTGTCGAGGCCGAGCAGCCAGAGAATGGTGGCGTGGAGGTCGTGGACGTGGAGCCGGTCGTCAACAGCACGCAGACCAAGCTCATCCGTGTTGCCGATGGTCTGGCCGCCTTTCACTCCACCGCCAGCGAACCACATGCTGAAGCCCGTCGCGTTGTGACTGCGGCCGTCGCCTTTCTCGCTCATCGGCGTGCGGCCGAATTCGCCGCCCCATACTACGAGCGTGTCTTCCAACATGCCGCGCGATTTCAGGTCGCGGAGCAGCGCGGCCACAGGCTGATCCATGCTGGCGCAGAGGGAACCATGATTCTTCTCCATGCCGCTGTGGGAATCCCATTTGCTGCCGGCCCCGTGGTAAATCTGCACGAAGCGCACACCGCGCTCGACGAGTCGCCGCGAGAGCAGGCAGAGGCGTCCCATGTCGGCCGTCTCTTTGCGGTCGAGTCCGTAGAGCGACTTGGTGGCGTCGGTTTCGCCCGCGAGGTCCACGGCACCAGGTGCGCTGGCCTGCATGCGATAGGCCAGTTTGTAGCTGGTGAGACGCGCGGCGAGTTCGGTCTGGTCAGGAAAACGCGCGGCGTAATTGCGATTGAGCGAATTGATGAAATCAAGCCGCGTCTGTTGTTGCTCCGGCGTGTGTTGCTCGGGCGTATTGAGATTTGGAATAGGCTCGCTGCCGCCTTGCAAGCGCGTGCCTTGATAGACGGCGGGCATGAATCCGGCGCTCCAGTTGCGCGGCCCGTTCACGATGCTGGCCTGATTGTCCTGCAACACCACGAACGCGGGCAAGTCCGTGTTTACCGTGCCCAGCCCGTAGGTTGCCCACGAACCGAGCGAAGGCCGTCCGCCGAGGATGGAGCCGGTGTTCATCTGACAGACACCGGCGCTGTGATTGATGCCATCCGCCCAGCACGAGCGGACGACGGCGAGGTCATCGGCGCATTCCGCGATTTGCGGGAGCCAGTCGCTGACCCAGAGACCACTTTGTCCGTGCTGCTTCCATGTGCGCTGGCTGGCCAGCAGTGGCGATCTACTTTCGCCCATCGAGGTCAGGACAGAACCAAAACTTTCGGGCAATGACTGGCCCGCGAGCTTGTTGAGCAGCGGTTTCGGATCGAACAGGTCGAGGTGCACGGGCCGCCTTCCATGAAGAGGAAAATGACATTCTTCGCTCGCGGCGTGAAATGCGGATTCTTTGCGGCGAGCGGTGAAACTGGCGTGGCCAACGCTGTGGCCACCGACCCGTGCGCGAGCAAACTTTGCAGCGCGATGGCGCCCAAACCGGTGCCGGAGCGGACGAGAAAATCGCGCCTCGAAACCGAAGGCTCGTAGCGATGGCAGCGTGGGTCATGAGTGTTCATTCGGTGTAGAGGAATTCGCTGCTGTTGAACAACGCGTTGCAGAAATCTCCCAGTGCAGCCTGAGTGGGACTGAGTGTCTTGGTGATGGCGCCGCTCGGATGGCTGAGGGAACGCCCGCGGCCGCTGCTGTCCTCGAAGACATCAGGCCTGGCTTCGAACTTCCAGTAGCCCAGCGTGGAAGCCGAGATGGATTCGGAACTGTAGAGCATTTTCTCGGTGGCCAGCGCAGCGTTCGAAAGCCGCACGTCATCAATCACGCCGTGGAAAGAATCCCGATCCGGGCCGGAGCGCGCGCCGATGGTCACCGGCATCGCATTGTTGATGTCGCCCGTGAGGTCGTGCTCGACGGTGGCGGTGAGCAGCGGTTCGTCGTCGTTCGATAAATCCTTTAGTGCGAAGAGCACTTTGCCCGGCGCGTTGGTGGTCGCGGGCGTGAAGGCCGCGCCGATGAAGTACGGCTTGTTCATCTGCACACTGAGGTCGGAGAAAATGGGCAGCTCGCGCACCTTGCCGTCCTGGTGTTTCCCGACGACCTGCAACGCCACCGACAGCGGACGCCGTCGCGATTTCTGGCCCGTGAGGCCGAGGCTCCAGCCCGAGTCGGTCATCTTGCCGGACCATTTCGCCGCGATGGTTCGCAAGTCCGAGCCGTCCGATACGGAACGCGGCACGAAGAAAGCCTCAATGGTGAACGCGCCGTTTAGCGGCATAGCAGCGCTATCGTTGACCGTCAGCATCGTCTGCGCGCTTTCGGGATCGATGAACGCCGCCTGCCCATCGCGATACGGGACCTTGCCCGGCACGAAGTTCGCCTGCCCCGAGGCGAGTCGCTTCGCATCAGCCTGCGCAGCCTGATGGGTGAGAAAACTTTGCGCGGCACTTGCTTCGTCTGCGTGGGCTTCGCGACCGAAGGCGAGCTGATAAGCCAGACGAACTTGCGAGGCGGTATCGCTGGGCGCGGACTGACCAAGGCGCGCGGCGAAGGCGCGACCTGCCCGCCGCCCGCGCCACTGCGGCCAAGGCTCGAGCCTATTCCCATGAACGAATGGCCGCCATGATCGCCGCCATTCCCTGACCAGCCGATGAAACTGCTCACGCTCCTCGCGGTCTCCAGGCCAGAGTCTGGACATCGCCCGTCGTCGCAAACGGACGGCTCTACCTGCGTGATCAGGCATTGCTTTCAAGCTTCAAGGACGTTCGGGAGTAGAAGTAGAATCCGACCTGGGTCATTTTTAACCGAAAACATGCTGAAGGAAGCTCACGCAAAGAGCGCGAAGGCCGCAAAGGCAGAATGAGAAACTGGATGGTCGGCAAACTGCCCCCACTCACCATTCTGGGGGGAGACGAAAGTCTTGCGACCATTGTTTCCCTTTGCGTCATTGGCGCACGTTGTGTGAGTCATCGCTCTGCCCAACTGAATCATTCCGGTTTAGCACGGCTGGAAAAAAAATGTGCGTAAGGTTCCGGTAAGGCCCGTTGGGGCAGCATCCGAAGGACGCAGGCGACGCAGGCGCAGGGTGGCGGCATAACTTTTCAGACTTATGAAACGATTGATCCGGGTGACGATGATAACTGTGCTGACGGCCAGCGGCGGGTTGCTGCTGCTGCACGCGGCGGAAAAAATGGATGCGTTTCCGGAGGATCTCGCGCGGCTGGTGCGAAAGGCCTTTCCCGAGGCGAGCATCGTCGAGGTGGACCGCGAGGGCCGCGACGGAGATTTCCATTATGACGTCGATCTGAAGAATGCGCCGGACGGACGGAAGGTTCGCCTCGAAGTGTGGCCGAACGCCGGCATTACGGAAATCGAGGAGGACCTCAAGCAGGATGAACTGCCCGCGCCGGTCTTGAAGGCGCTCAAGAAGGAGTTCCCCAAAGCAGCCATCCGCAACGCGGAGAAGCGCTCCGAGATTCGCGTGACGTATCGCGTGGATGTCACCATCGAGGGCCGGAAGCGCGAAGTGACCTTGTCGCCGCGCGGCCGGATTCTGGAGGTCGAAAAGCGGGATTGAACGCAACGCGATGCGAATCCTGGTCGTTGAAGATTCGGAGAAGCTGCGGCGCGCGATTCAGTTCGCCCTGCGCAAGGCGGGCTATGCCGTGGACGCCACGGGCGACGGCGAGGAGGGATTGTGGTTCGCCCAGTCGAACGATTACGACGCCCTCGTGCTGGACCTGATGTTGCCCGGCCTTGACGGTTTGACCGTGTTGCGCCGGTTGCGCGAGGGCGGGCGGGATACGCCGGCGCTGATTCTCACGGTCAAGAACGAGGTGGCCGACCGCGTGGCGGGGTTGCGCGCGGGCGCGGATGATTATCTGAGCAAGCCGTTCGCCTTCGATGAACTGCTGGCGCGCGTGGAGGCGCTGGTGCGACGGCGCTACGGCAAGAAGCGTCCGGTGCTGCGCGTGGGCGAACTCGAAGTGGACACCGGCGCGCGGAAGATCCGTCATCGCGGGCACGACATCGCGCTCACCCCGCGCGAATATCGTTTGCTGGAACTGCTGGCCCGGCGGGCTGGCGAAGTCGTCTCGCGTTCGGAGATCGAGGAACACATTTACGGCGATGACGCCGAGGTGTTCAGCAACGCGGTTGAATCCGCCATCTCAACCTTGCGTCGCAAACTTGAACGGCCCGGCGGCGCGACGCTCATTCACACGCGGCGCGGCCTGGGCTACGTGCTGGAGGCGGGCGGCGAATGAGATCGCTTCAACAACGGTTGAGCCTTGGACTCGTGCTGGCGCTCGGGGCCTTGCTCGTGTTCGGTGGATTGCTCGCCTACCCGGCGTTGCGCTCGCTGCTCGTGGAGGAATTCGACTACGCGCTGCTGGCCAAGGCGCGCGCCTTGACCGCACCGACCACGGCGGGCGGGCGGGGCATCAGCCTGCGCTTCACGGAGTATCCACCGCCGGAATTTCAACCGGGGCCCCGCGCGGAGCATTTTCAAGTCTGGTCGCGCGATGGCGAAGTAACCGCCAAGTCACCTTCGCTCGGTGACGCGGGGCTGCTCCGGCCCGACCCGGGCACCAACGAACTGCGGTTCTGGAATCTAACCCTCCCGGACGGGCGTTCCGGTCGCGCACTCGGGATCAATCTCGCCTTGGACGAAGGAGCCGGGGCGTCGGGATTCACCGTGGTCTTCGCGCGGGACACGCTGCGATTGCAAAGCGTGCTGCGAACGGTCGCGGGAGGATTGATCGGCGGCGGCTTGGTCTTCCTGTTGATCGTGGCATGGCTGTCGCGCGTCACCACGCGCGCCGGACTGCGGCCTTTGGCGCTGCTCGCGGACGAGGTCACGCGCATCGACGCCACTTTGTTGGCCACGCGATTGAGCGCCGCCGAAGCGCCGCCTGAACTGCGGCCCATCGTCGAGCAGCTCAACTCACTGCTGGAACGGCTGCACGATGCCTTCGACCGCGAGCGCCGCTTCTCCGACAACGTCGCCCATGAGCTGCTCACGCCGGTGGCCGAGTTGCGTGCCCTGGCCGAGAACGCCATCCGTTGGCGCGAGGACCGTGAGGCGACGGGACAGTTCGCCGCCGACGTGCTGGATGCCGCGCGGCAGATGGAACGCCAGGTCAGCACGCTGCTGGCCCTCGCCCGCAGCGAACGCGGCGAACTCCCGTTCCAACGCGAATGGATCAATGTGAGCGCGGTGCTCGAAGAGTTGCGCGCCCAGAGTGGCCCCCGGCTTCAGGTGAAACGGCTGCAACTGGATTGGCAGGTTCCAGTGGAGGCGACGGTCTGGAGCGACCGCGTGGCGTGTCGCACCATTCTCCAGAACCTGTTCGATAACGCCGTGGAACATACCCCGGCAGGAGGGCGCATCGTCTGCCGCCTGGAGCGCAGCGGAAGTGCTCTGGCCTTCACTCTGGCGAACACCAACCCCGGCCTGCAGCCGGAGGACCTGCCGCATTTGTTCGAACCGTTCTGGCGCGCGGACGCCGCCCGGACGGACCGCGCGCATTCAGGTCTTGGGCTCGCGCTGGCGAAGTCACTGGCGACGGTGCTGCGCGGCGAGTTGGGAGCAAGGTTGCCCCAGCGCGATGAAGTTCAGTTCACGCTGTCCATCCCGGCGGATGAGGTTCCAACGTAAGCTTGCCGTAAGCCGCCGTTTCCTAGAGTGCGCGTCGTTCGATGGAATCGACTGATGAGAAACGCAACGCAAATTGAAACAACACACGCTATGAACACTCGGACCAAATTCTTCGCCCTGAGCTTCGCCGCCTTCACGGTTGGCGCACTGTGGGCTGCGCAAATCGTCCGCCAGCTTCGCTCGGAACTCACCACCGTGCGCCAGGAATTGGCGGAGATGGATTCGCGTCCAACGGGCGACGCTGTTGCCCGGCCGGGCCAGCGCGACACGGACTCACCCCGCGTCCCGACAGACCGGAGTTTGAGCCGGAGAATGGAAGAACTGGAGCAGGCCGTCGCGCAACTGGTCCGCGCGTCGGATTACCTGATGGAACGCGGACAACTTCCGCTGGCCACCAACAAGGTCGAGGATTTGGCGCGGCTTTTCAGCGATGGCGCCGCCGCTGACCGCGACCGTCTGCGCGCCCTGGGACTGCTGCGTCGCAACCGGGGCATGAGCGATGAAGTCGTGCAACACGCCCTCGATTGGTTGCAATCCTCGACCAACGCGGGCACGCGCCGCGAGCTGGTGCAGGCACTCGGCGGAACCACTAACGTCGCCGTGAAAGCCCCGTTACTGGGCCTGATGAGCACCGATAAAAATGACAATGTCCGCGAAGAGGCCGCCAAGAACCTCCGCCGCTTCACCGACGATCCTGCGGTGGAAGGCGCGCTCTGGAACGCGGCGCTCAACGATCCCGACGGCGACGTGCGCGATGAAGCCAAGGACGCGCTGCGCGAAGGTCCGGCCGGGGAGACGCGTCTCGCCGCCCTTCGCGAACGCGCCGTCAATCCGCAGTCCACGCTCGACGAGCAACTGATGGCGCTCGACGCCTTGCGCAACGCCAAAGCTCCCACCTCGGACATCGTCGCCGGCATGGCCGACCTCGCGCAGAATTCACAAGATCCGCTTCAACGCACCAGGCTTTTTGAGGCTTTCGACGGTTTCGATGATCCCGCAACCAAAGTGCCGCTGGTCCACGGACTGCAAGACCTGAACCCGCTGGTGCGCGAGCAGGCAGCGGACGCCCTGAGCCGGCACACCGCCGACCCGGCCGTGCGCGAATGGTTGCAATACGTCGCCAGCAACGACGCGGACCCGATGGTGCGTCGCGAGGCGTTGCAAGCGCTGCAAGAACGGCGCCGGTAAGTCACGGACCAAAGGGCGGTGCCGTTGGATTTCGCAGTGATGGAACAAGCCCGAACGATGCAGCAAAGGATGTCGCGAATCGCGAGCGGGGCGCGGCCTTCAGGCCGCTTCATCTCAGCCACGTCTCGCAGGCATCGAACAGCAAAGAGTGAGGCGCGGTGAAGCGGCACGAACGCCGCGCTCATTTGCGCCATCCGCTTCGATTGATGGAGGGTGATTTCGTCCAAGTTTTTTATCGGTTCCTCCAAGCCCCGGACTCCCCGCCTCGCTACGGTTGGGATTGAATCCTTCCTCGCACACCGATTGGTGAACCCCCGCTTGGGGACGCGTGGCGGGGCTGTCGCAACTCTCATTTTTGTCATGATGAAACCAATCCCAAGGAAAGCTCAGTCCGTCTCCACGCGGCTGATCATCGGCGCGGCCATCTGTGTGCTCGGCCTTCCGGTCTGCGGACAATCTCCGCTGGTCGAACTCAGTTTCTCCGAGGCCGTCGGCGCGGCGACGGTGAACTCCGGTTCGCTGGGCGGCAGCGGCATCTTTGCCCAGACCGACTGGCGGCCGGTCTCCACCAATCGCGTTCCAGTCGGGGCGTTCGCGCCGGGGAACAACGTCGCGTTCGCCCTGGCGTCGCCGGACGGACCCGGCTTCGACCTCGTGCAAACGGGCGGCGCGCTCCGCATCGGCATCAATCAATGGCCGGACGGCAGCGGTGGCGGCGGACCCGCCAGCAGCGCGGGCGTCATCACGGCGGATCCGAACACCGGCGCAAACAACTGGGTGTTCTTCGCGGTCACCTATGATTCCGCGCTCGCTTCCGGCCAGCTCAAATACTATTTCGGCAAGCCCGCCCAGGCGGCGGCGTTGAGCACGACGCACACCTACGCGCGTGGGCCGATCAATTCATCAGGCCGGCTCACCGTCGGCAACTTCGGTGGCGTGATCGCCGCCCGAAACGAAGTCGGACCCAGCGGTGGCAGCCGCGTCTTCCGTGGATTGATCGACGAGGTCCGCGTCTTCAGCAGCGCCCCGACACTGGCGGAGGTTCAGTCCGCGCAGATCGCGCCGAGCTTTATTCCCGTGAACCTGCCGCCCGTCGTGGCGCAGTTGGTGCCGGGATCGAACACCGCCGTTCGCGTATTGCGCCAGTTGGAAGTCGTCTTCAACGAACCGGTGCAGGGCGTGAATGCCTCGGACCTGCTCGTCAACGGAACTCCGGCGACCAGCGTCGTCGTGGTCGCTCCGGACGATTACGTGTTTCAGTTTCCCGATCTCGCTCCCGGCGTGGTCACGTTCGCTTGGGCGGACGGACATGGCATCCTGGATCTCGCGGCGACGCCGGCGGAATTCGCGGGCGGTTCGTGGACGAACGTGGTGGATCCCTCCATCTTGGCGAAGCCGCCGGTCATCTCGGAGTTCATGGCCGACAACGACCGCACGCTCGACGACGAAGATGGTGAGAGTTCGGACTGGATCGAAATTCATAACCCGGGCTCTGAGCCGCTGAACTTCGCCGGCTTCTTCCTCACGGATGCGACCAACCGGCTGACGCAATGGCGTTTTCCAGCCGTGGTCGTGCCGAGCCAGGGTTACATCGTCGTGTTCGCCTCTGAGAAAAACCGCACTAATCCTGCGGCTCCGCTGCACAGCAATTTCAAGCTGGAGAAAGGCGGCGAATACCTCGCGCTGGTCGGCCCGCAGACCAATGTGCTGTCCGCCTTCGCGCCGCTGTATCCCGTGCAGCGCGAGGATGTGTCCTACGGCCGCGACGTGCTGAGCCCCGATCTCGTCGGCTATTACTCGACGCCCACGCCGGGCCGCGCGAACAGCACCAGCGGCGGCGGCTTCGCGCCGGACGTGACCTTCTCGGTGTCGGGTGGCACGTTCACGGCGCCGTTTAACCTGACGCTCTCCACGCCCGATTCGAACGCCGTCATCCGCTACATCATGGTCAACACGACGGCGACGGCCGCGAACACCAACGCGCCCGGAACGAACGCGACGCTTTACGCCGGCCCGATCTCCATCACGAACACGATGCAGATTCGTGCGCGCGCCTTTGCGCCGGGCCTGCTGCCTGGAACGCCCGCGAGCGAAACCTACGTCCGCATCGATACCAATCTGCTCCAGCGCACTTCTGATCTGCCGTTTGTCGTGGTGCATACGCTGGGCGGCGGCGACTTCAATCAGACGACGTTCAAGAACGCGCACGTTTCCATTCACGACACGGTCTATGGCCGCGCGTCGCTGACCACGACGCCGAGCGTCTCGACCCGCGCGGCAATGCGCGTGCGGGGCAACACGTCCGCCAGCTCGGCGAAGAAGAGCTGGACGCTGGAGCTGCGCGATGAGTTCGAGCAGGACAAGGATCTGCCGCTGCTCGACATGCCGGCGGAATCCGACTGGGTGCTCTACGGTCCGAACGCCATCGAGCCGGTGCAGATTCACAATCCGTTCGCCTACGCGCTCGCGCGGCAGATGGGACAATGGGCGCCGCGCACGCGTTTCGTGGAACTGTATTTCAACACGGCCGGCGGCACGGTCACGCCGAACAATTACTGGGGCCTCTACGTGCTGACCGAGAAGGTGAAGGTCGCCGATGGCCGCATCGAGGAAGACCGGCTGGATGCGGAACACACGAACGCCCCCGCCGTCACCGGCACGTATCTCATGCAGGTGGACCGGCTCGAAAGCGGCGAGACCGGCGTGCGCTTTCCGCCCGTGCAGCCCAACACGCTCTCCGGCGGCGGCAACGCCATCGTGTACATGGACCCGAAGGAATCGGAGATTCGCCTGCCGCAGCGCGACGCGCAGGAGCAGTACATCCTGAACTACATGACGAACTTCACCGCCATGCTGAACTCGCCGGGCTACGCCGATCCCGTGACGGGCTATCCCGCCTACGTGAACCTTCCTCCGAGCATCGACCAGCATATCCTGAAGACGTTCGCCATCTCGGTGGATGGCTTCAACTTCAGCAGCTACTTCTACAAATCGCGCAACGGCAAGCTGACCTTCGGCCCGGTCTGGGACTTTGATCGCGCCCTCGAATCGAACAACGATTCGCGCGACGACAACCCGCGCGTCTGGCGGCCCACGACGGCGGAGATTTTTGACTTCTTCAACTACTCGTGGTGGGGCCGCATGTTTCAGGACACGAACTTCTGGCAGCTCTGGGTGGATCGTTACCAAGACCTGCGCGGCTCCGTGCTGTCCGAAACGAACCTGCTCGGACTGACGGACCGCATGGCGAACGAGGTCCGCGCCGCGCAGGCGCGCGACGTGGTGAAGTGGCCGGGCGTGACCACGCCGCGCTTCGGCGGCTACCAGGGCGAAGTCGATCACATGAAGGAATGGATGACCAACCGGCTGCATTTCATGGACACGAACTTCGTGCCGCGCCCGACGTTGAGCACGGTCGGCGGACGGATTGATCCGGGTTTCACGTTCAACATCGCGGTGCCGCTCAAGCCGGGCACGCAGGTCTATTACACGCTGGATGGCAGCGACCCGCGCGCGTCTGGCGGCGCAGTTTCTGCCGCAGCGCAGCTTTACTCCGAAGCAATCACGGTGAACTCCAACGCTCATGTCGTTGCGCGATCCTTCAACGCGGCTCATCGCAACCTCGTCGGTCCGGCGAATGGAAATCCTCCGGCCAACTCGACGTGGTCCGGTCCCGTGCGCGCGCTGCTTGTCATCGATGAGCCGCCGCTGCGCATCACGGAGATCATCTATCATCCCGCGCCATCTGCGCCCGGCGACACGAACGACGTGGACAACTTCGAGTTCATCGAAGTGAAGAACACGGGCGCGACGCCGCTCAGCCTGGCCGGCTTCCGGTTCACCGCAGGCGTGCACTTTGAGTTCCCGAACACGACGCTGGCCGCCGGTCAATCCGCCGTCGTCGTGAAGCATCTGGCGGCGTTCCGATCCAGATACGGCGCGGGACCGCTCGTGCTTGGCACCTTCACCGGCCAGTTGGACAACACGGGCGAACGCCTGCGCCTCGAAGGTTCCGTGCGCGAACCGA
>Ga0163153_10008044_pt1 | contig 11125 bp, 6 predicted proteins | sample OliLakLV19MP6IB1_FD_148629 | JGI IMG/M metagenome (GOLD analysis project Ga0163153, IMG submission 148629) | Freshwater microbial mat bacterial communities from Lake Vanda, McMurdo Dry Valleys, Antarctica - Oligotrophic Lake LV.19.MP6.IB-1 | ecosystem: Environmental > Aquatic > Freshwater > Lake... | reverse complement strand
TCTTCGTTAACTAAAGTGAAACTTGAGATTGAACATTCATCTGCTGTTACAATAATAAACATTTGCTCTTTCTTTCTTTTTATAATTAATCCGGGAACACAAATTATATCTACGGATTTATTTATGTTCATCTGTTCGCCTGTATCTTTATGAATTGTAATGGTGTCGCCGGTTTGAGCATTTGCGATGGCTTCTTTGAAAGTTGAATAAAATTTTTCATCTCCGCTTAATTTGTTCCTCACTGAAACTTCTGCAGACATACACTCTAATTATTAGTTCTGCATTAACATAAAGCATTTTTTAAAAAAAAATGCAAAAATTTATCTGCATCGTCAAACGTCAAACATCAAACGTCAAACGTCAAACGTCAAACGTCAAACGTCAAACGTCAAACGTCAAACGTCAAACGTCAAACGTCAAACGTCAAACGTCAAACGTCAAACCTCAAACGTCAAACGTCAAACGTCAAACGTCAAACGTCAAACGTCAAACGTCAAACGTCAAACGTCAAACGTCAAATGTGAAAAGTCAATAACCGGAATGTTTTGTTTTAGCAATTACACACTTCATTTTTTTCGCCGTTGTTGGTGTTCCGAAATGTTTTGTGATCTTTTGGAGAAAGGGCATATTTATTCAAACATTCAGTCACCAACAACATATGGTTATTCGAAATGGAAATTATGGATCAAGTGTGTCTGTTGTTAACGGCGGGAAGAATCAACCTTAGTAGAAAAAAAAGCATAAAAATATTTTACCTTGTTACCCTTATTATCAAATCGTGAAAATAGAATATAATAATCTGTATACTCATTTTATCTTTTCTACATTGCATCGGCAACCGCTATCATCGGAAGATTACATTTGCCAGAAGAATACGAACCGTTTTTAAAATTTTATCAAAAACTTTAAGGCCATAGAAAATAAGGTAATAAGGTTAAGGTGAGTGGTAGTTTAAATTTTCTACTAAGGTTAAAAACTTTTTTTCCCTCCGTTGGCGTTTCAAAAAAATTTTAGATTAGTTCTTTGAAAGTATGGAATCTTACTCTAAAATGATTCAAAAAATTGATATCAACCTTAGCAGAAAATGGAAGCATAAAAATATTTTACCTTATTACCATATTACCCTGTCTCCGTTGTGTCTCCCGCAAATGTTATATCTAATTTAACGAACTCCTCAACTGCGGTGACGGGAATATACTTTCAACTTTACAAACTTTCAACTTTCAACTCAGAATAGGGGGTGCCCCGCTTCCGCGGGAATGACAAAGGTTTGCAAAAGTGCTCTCCGCTGTGTCCACGCAATGAAATATTTATAACTTCATAACTAAACAATCGCGGGAGACACAGCGGGAACGATAGTTCAATTATCAATGATCAATGATCAATTATCAATTATCAATTATCAATTATCAATTATCAATTATCAATATTCCAATATGCTCTGAAACATGGAAAGTTCAAGTGATAACAAGAACAGAACTATTGTAAAAATGGACAGAATTTAATAGAATATTGACTGAATATTCTTAAATGTGGTCAGAACAATTTTGAATGTGGTCAGAACAATTTTAAATGTGGTCAGAACAATTTTAAAGGTGATCAGAACAATCTTAAAGGTGGTCAAAATATTTTTAAAGGTGGACAAAACATTTTTAATCGTGCGCAGAAATTTTTTTAACAAACACTGAAATAAGCTGTAATCTTTTTAAATTGATCGGTGTTAGGATTTTCAGCCGGAAAATATTACTTAACTAAAAATCATTTTAATAATAATTTAGTACTGACTTTCAAAGCCCAACTGCCCGAAATTAAATAATTTTGTATTGATTAATAGAAATAAAATAATCATTATTGAAGAAATTTTTCCGGAGGATAATGATAGTAACGTTTACAATGTTAAGTCATTCTAAAAAAGTAAACTAAACCCACATATGAAATCTTTAAAATTAAAAGCAATCCTGCTTGCATTAATAGGTTTAATTGCAATTCAGGACGGATATACGCAGGGAACCGGAAACAAATATGCCGGAGAATTTTTATACATAGGAGTTGGCGGAAGACCTAAAGGAATGGGCGGGGCTTATGTCGCTCTGGTCAATGATGTCACCGCAGGTTACTGGAATCCCGGTTCACTCTCCAAGATCAACTACCCACAGTTCTCACTAATGCATGACGCACAATTCGGTAACTTAGTAAATTATGATTACGGTTCGGTTGGAATTCCTTTTGGAAAAAATTCTTCTTTAGGAGTAAGTCTTATACGTCTTGGCGTTGATGATATCGCAGATACACGAAATGCTTTGATCGATCTTAACGGAAACGGAATTCTTGATCCCGGCACAGGTGAGAGACTTGACGAATCCAGAATTACTTACTTCAATACTTCAGACTACGCGGTTTACCTTACATACTCTAAGCAGCAATCAGAAAAATTCTCATACGGAGCAAATTTAAAGATCATCAGAAGGAACATAGCTGAAGAAGGAGCATGGGGTTTGGGCTTTGATATCGGAGCTTCCTATAATCCTTTCGGAAGATTTTTCCTCGGCGCTAACTTAATGGATGTTACAACCACTTACCTTTCATGGTCAACAGGAAAGAAGGAAGTTATCACACCGACCGCGAAGATCGGTACAGCTTACCAGATCGATTTCTTAAAAGGAACACTTACACCGGCAGTTGATTTTGATGTGAGATTTGAGAACAGAAGACAGAGTGCGAATGCTAATCTCGGTCCTGTGAGCTTTGACATGCATGCGGGTATTGAGTATTCATTTAAGAATCTTATCAGTTTAAGAACAGGATACAGCGATCTCGGAAATCTTACACTTGGTGCAGGAGTAAAACTGCCTAAGATAAACATCGATTACTCATTCTCGAAATTTGATGGGCTTGAAGAACTTGGAAACAGTCATTTAATTTCACTTACATTTACACTTGAAGAAGAAAAATTCCAGAGAAAATAAAGCATAGAATTTAGAATCATAAACCTTGTTAAATTAATTTTAACAAGGTTTTTTTATTTATGAAAACAAAATCAGGTATAGCAGTTCACGGTGGTGCGGGGACGATCCTCCGTTCAAGCATGACAACAGAGAAGGAAAATCTTTACAGAGCGGGGCTTCAAGAAGCATTGACCGCCGGGTGGAGTTTACTACGTGAAGGTAAAAGTTCAGTCGACGCAGTTCAAACTGCTGTAACCATACTCGAGAACAATCCCCTCTTCAACGCGGGTAAAGGATCTGTTTTCAATCACAACGGTAAGCACAGTATGGATGCTTCCATAATGGAGGGGGAAACCCTGAATGCCGGCGCAGTTGCTTATGTCAGCGGAGTAAAGAATCCTGTGATACTTGCAAGAAAGATAATGGACGATCCCGAGTTTGTATTTTTGTCCGGCAAGGGCGCTGAAGATTTTGCACGTGAAATGAATTTAAGATTTGAAGATGAAAAATATTTTTATGATGAATACAGATTCCGCCAGTACAAAGAAGCGCTCAAAGAAAATTCGGTTCAGCTTGATCATAGCCCGAGTATAAAAGAGAAGAAATTCGGTACGGTTGGAGCAGTCGCTTTAGATTCAGAAGGTAACCTTGCTGCTGCAACTTCAACAGGCGGTATGACGAATACAAAGTTCGGCAGGATCGGAGACACTCCGATGATAGGAGCAGGAACATACGCCAACAATAAAACCTGTGCGGTTTCCTGTACCGGCAACGGTGAATTTTTCATAAGAGCTGTTGCTGCTTATGATGTTTCAGCTTTGATGGAATACAAAAATTATACTTTAAAGGAAGCCGGTGAATATGTTGTGAATGAAAAGCTTATCAGCATTGATGGCGAAGGCGGACTGATTGCGATCGATAAGGATGGGAATATCTGCATGCCGTTCAATTCGGAAGGAATGTACAGGGCTTCAGTATCAGAAAATTCAGAAATTGAAATAAGCATATATAAATAAACTCACTTTAAACATTAAATCCAAAATGAAAAAAATAATATTTTTTGCTTTACTCACAATAGTGTTCACCAGTACGGTAAACGCGCAGTGGAACTATCCTCAGACACGGACTGTCGACAGCACTGAAACATATTTCGGTGATAAAACTGCTGATCCTTATCAGTGGATCGAGGATCTGAAGAGCGTTGAAGTGACGGACTGGTTCAAATCCCAGTCTAACTATACCGACGGCATAATTGACAAGATCCCAAACCGTGAGACTATGGTCAACGAGATGATGGAGTTTGACAAAGTTAAGCCGGTAAAATACGGAAGCATTACGGAACGTCAGGGCAAGTACTTCTTTGAAAAAAGATTACCCGGCGAAGAAGAGATGAAGCTTTATTTCAGGAACGGCATAAGCGGAGATGATATACTTTTGTTTGACCCTTTGAATTATAAGGAAGGGAAAGAGTTTTCATTAAGCTCATGGATAATCAGTGATGACGCGAAGCGGATCCTGATGGGAATTTCCGAAAGCGGAAAGGAAGTACCTGTAATAAAAATACTTGATCTTGATACTAAGACATTTTTGACGGAAGAGTTCACGGCTGCGTATTCAAACGGCTGGCTCGATAATTCCCACGACACATTTTTGTACCTAAAGCTTCAGGGTGAGGATGTACACGACATGAACACAAAGCTTAATTCAAAGATAATGATGCATACGATCGGCACACCTGCTTCAGAAGACAGGGAGCTTCTCAGTCGTGCACACGATCCGGAATTAAATATAAATCCGGAAGACTATCCTTACATATTTTGGTATTACGGCTCAGACTATATGTTCGCCGGCAAAGGAACCGTGGACAATAATATGCATTCGTTCATAGCGCCGGTCTCACAGCTCACTTCCGGAAAGATAGACTGGAAGCCGTTCTGCACACCGGAAGACAAGATCACTAACATCGTAACGAACGGGGACAACGCTTATCTGCTCACATCCAAAGATGCATCCAACTTCAAGATCCTGAAGACCTCATTAAAAGATCCTGATGTGAAAAATGCGAAGGTTGTTTTTTCAGGCGACAACATGAAAATAGAATCAATGAACTCGTCTAAAGATTTTCTTATCATTGAGCAGATCTACAACGGTGTTGAGACAAATATAAGCAAGCTAAGTTTTGCGAATGACATTGTAGAAAAGATCGACATGCCGTTAAAAGGTTCGACAACTGTTACGCCCCTGAGCACTTTCAGCAATGATTGTTATGTTTATAATACCAACTGGACAACACCTTCAAATATTTATTCACTGAATCTTGAGTCCAACAGCTTTGAGAAAGGACCGTTTAACATTGATTACAGATTTCCGAATATTGAAAACATAGTTTCCGAAGAGATCGAAGTTCCTTCACACGACGGAGTGATGGTGCCATTGTCAATAGTTTATGATAAGACAAAATTCAATAAAGACGGCAGCAACATTTGTTATCTTGACGGATACGGAGCTTACGGTTTTTCATACACTCCATACTTTTCATCAACAATGCTTCCGATGCTGAACCGCGGTGTAATTTTTGCTGTAGCACACGTAAGAGGCGGCGGAGAGAAAGGCGCCGACTGGCATACACAAGGATTGAAAACAACGAAGCCGAATACGTGGAAAGATTTTATAGCATGCGGGGATTTTCTTGTTAATAACGGATACACATCAAAGCAGAAGCTTGCCGGTACAGGTACAAGTGCGGGCGGTGTTTTAATAGGAAGAGCCATTACGGAAAGACCTGATCTTTTCAAGGTTGCCATTCCAAAAGTGGGATGTCTTAATACGGTTCGCGGGGAATTCAGTCCAAACGGACCTGTTAACATTCCCGAGTTTGGGACAGTCGCGATTGAAGAAGAATACAAAGCATTAAAAGAAATGGATGCATATCTTCATCTGATGAAAGGCGAAAAGTATCCGGCAACACTCATCACCACCGGCTTTAATGATCCGAGGGTAATATCGTGGATCCCTGCAAAGTTCGCTGCAAAGCTGCAGGACTTCAACGCGTCGGGAAATCCTGTATTGCTTGATGTTGATTATTCAACCGGACATTTCGGCGGAGAAACTATGAGCAGTTATTTCAAGAACCTGTCTGACATTTATTCATTTGTAATGTGGCAGTGCGGACATCCGGATTTCCAGCCAAAGACAAATTGATTTAAGTCAATTTTCATTAGAAGTCCTATAAGCTTGTGAAACAAAACATCCTTGTTGTACCATGTAGATGAACCTCGTATCTTTTTTGCTTCTGTTTAATATTAAGGTTATAAAACACATAAAGTTTTTAACCTTAGTAGAAAATTTAAACAACACTCATCTTAACCTTATTACCTTATTTTTTTTGCTTCTGTTTTCTATTTAGGTTAATAAAACTCATAATGTTTTTAACCTTAGTAGAAAATTTAAACAACACTCATCCTAACCTTATTACCTTATTTTTTTTGGTTCAAAGTTTTTTGATAGAATTTTAAAAACATTTCGTATTCTTCTCTAAATGTTATCTTACGATGATGGTTTGGTTGATTAAGAATATATTTACGAACTTTGTCAACATCAGATTTTGATACAGAAAATGCAGAAGATGAATCCTGCCAGGCAAATTGTGTTCTACATAATCTATTTTCATTGATGAATCTTTGTGAACTAGTTGCAACAATTGTTGCTAAATCTTCTTCTGACATTTCTGGTGAACGTTAAACAAGAAAGTGGGTATGGTCCGGATTGACATAAATGGAATATAAATGGCATCCATTATTGTTCACTATACCTGTGATATATTTTTCTATTCGTTCCCGGTTCTTTTCTTCAATCAGCGGTTGCCGATGCAATGTAGAAAAAATAAAATGAGTATACAGATTATTATATTCTATTTTCACGATTTGATAGTAAGGTAATAAGGTATATTTATATGCTTTATTTCTACTAAGGTTGATTCCAATTATCGTAATCATTTTAGCGTAAGATTTTCTTACTTACAAAAATAACTAATCTAAAATTTTTAAGTCAACATGATTGCTATTACAATCGACTACTTATTATATGAACTTTCTTATTGAAAAATCCGGGATAATTAATAATTTATTAACACTGAAAAAATATTTTCCGATAAACTTAGCTCTTCTCTTCCCAGATGATACAGAGATTAATTATTGTTTCGACGGCTTTGTGCATATCCTGAACGGACACCCACTCAAGTGTGGAATGAAATGCGTGCTCGCCTGCAAAAATATTCGGACACGGAAGTCCCATAAAGGAAAGTCGAGAGCCGTCGGTTCCGCCGCGAATTGATGACAGCTTCGGAGTTATGCCTGACCTCTTAACTGCTTCCATCGCATACTCAACGATCTTCGGATTTTCATCAAGCACCGATTTCATATTTCTGTACGACTCTTGCACTTTGAATTCAAACTTTGATCTTGAATAATCCGCGATAGTTTCCTCGCAGATACTCTTCAGAAGCTCTTCTTTTTCAATCAGACCTTCAACCGTAAAGTCCCTGATAATAAATTTCATAACAGCCGAATCAACTTCAGCTTTGACTGAAACCGGATGAACAAATCCTTCCTTATCCTGCGTAGTTTCAGGTGAAAGAGAATCCTTAGGAAGCTTAGCGATGATCTCACTGCAGATCTTAATTGCATTTTCCATCTGATCTTTTGCAAAACCCGGATGAATGTTGAAGCCCTTTATCTTTATTGTCACGGCATCGGCTGAAAACGTTTCGTCCTCAATGCTGCCAAGATCAGCTCCATCAATGGTATACCCTACATCTGCGCCAAGCTTTTTCATATCCACCTTATCAACTCCTTTTCCGACTTCTTCATCGGGCGTGAACAAGATCCTGATCTTGCCGTGCTTTACTTCCGGATGTGTCATCAGATAATTCATCGCGTCCATTATCTCAGCAACACCGGCTTTATTGTCTGCACCGAGAAGAGTGGTTCCGTCAGTTGTGATGATGTCATTGCCGATCTGATCCTTTAGCTGCGGATGTTCGCTGAATTTAATTATCTGTGTCTTATCCTTCGGAAGGATAATGTCGCCACCGGAATATTTTTCGTGAATGACGGGATTCACATCTTTTCCGGTAACATCAGGTGAAGTATCCATGTGCGAGCAGAAGCAGAGAACGGGTACGAGCTTGTTTGTATTAGAAGGTACAGTGGCATAGATAACTCCGAACTCATCAAGCATCGCATCTTTTATTCCCATTCCTTTAAGTTCATCAACTAAAACCTTCCCAAGGTCTTTCTGCTTTTCTGTGGTAGGATGTGTCAGGGATTCGTGATCAGATTGTGTATCGATCTTTACGTATTTCAGAAATCTTTCAACGCAGGTAAAATCAATGTTAGCTTTGTCCATTTATTATTTAAGTTAAATTTAGTTTTCAAAAATACACAGAAATATTTTCAATCGGTATGCATTCAATACGTTTTGAGTCTTTTGAGTTCTTTGAGTTCTTTGAGTTCTTTGAGTTCTTTGAATCCTTTGACTTCAATTGAGTTCAATTGATTCAATTACAAACTTTCATTTAAATTGAGATTGGTTCATAACTTTGGTAAGTTGAACCTAAACTTTACAAACTAATTTTATAAATGAATTACTACTACATCACCGGTACAAGCAGCGGAATTGGCAAGGCATTAGCCGAGCTTTATCTGCGGGACAAAAATAATTTTGTTTACGGGCTTTCGCGAACACAGAGCATCACACACGAAAATTACAAGCATTGTAAGATCGATCTTAACAATGTTGATGAAGTAAATAATTTTAAGTTTGAAAAATTTGATAATGCAGATTCGATCGTTCTAGTCAGCAACGCAACAATGAATTCGACCATAACTCACTTTGGCAAGCTTAATGAACAAGATATGATCCAAAGATACAACGTCGATATCGTCAGCCCTTCAATAATCATGAATCATTTTCTGAAAGCATATCAGAATTCTAATTGCAAGAGAGTTATAATGAACATAAGCTCCGGTGCAGCAAGAAGACCGATAGGATCATGGTCACTCTACTGCGCGGCAAAGGCATCGATGGCAATGTTATGCGAGGTCATTGATATTGAACAGAAACATTACTTCCCCGACAATCCCGTCAAAATATTTTCCGTTTCACCGGGCATAGTTGACACTAAAGCGCAGGATAATATCAGGAAGGCGAACCCTGAAGACTTCAGCGATCTCGGAATGTTCATAGAGTTCAAGGAAAAGAACCAGCTTGCCGATCCTAAAGATGTTGCAGAAAAATTAGCGGAGATAATTAACACTCCGGAGAAGTTTGACAAGGTCAGTCTTGATGTGAGGGAAATGTAGTGAGTGTGGTGAGTGTGGTAAGTGTGTGGAGATTGTATAGTGTTTTGAGTGTATTGAGTGAAACGATTGCCTGATTTTGTCTTGAATAACTTTTCCCATAGAAGTATTTTTAGTAAATGATAAAAACATCTACAGAACCCGCAGCAACGATCGATAGCGATTTCAATTTATTCAAAACACTTGAAACTTCTTCAGGTATTGATAACCCATATAATGTTTACCGTCAGTTAAGAGAGTATGATTCTGTATATTATATGAAATCACCAACAGGATTTCTGTCTGAAGACATCTGGATACTCACACGATATGAAGACATATCAAATGTGCTGGTGAGTAAAAAATTCGGAAGAGGAAATAAATTTGGGAAGTCTAAGATAAATTCCAAATTCTACAGCAAGCTGAGCACACTGACTCAGATGCGTCATAACTGGGTGACGTTCCTCGACCCGCCTGATCACACCCGCGTCAGAAATTTTATCAACAAAGCATTTTCTCCTCGAATGGTAATGAACATGAAACCGGTCATTACTTCGGTGGCGGAATATCTTATAGAAAAATTTGATTCAAATGAAGTTGAGCTGGTGAGCCGGTTCTCTTTTCCTTTCACAGCAATTACGGGCGCGGAAATGTTTGGTGTGCCGCGAGAAGACAGAGACATACTTGAAAAGTGGTCGATGCAGATAGTGAGGACACTGGACGTTGTGACCAATCAATTTACAAATGAAGATCTTCAGCATATTTACAAATGCGCCGATGAGATAAAGGATTATTTCGGAAAGGTCATTGATGAAAAAACAAAGAATCCGGGTGAGGATCTTATAAGCAAATTAATTACAATAAAAGATAAAGATGATCAGCTCAGCAGGGATGAAATTGTTTCAACGCTTGTGCTAATGGTAATGGACGCGTTTGAAGCTCCGAAGAATCTTATTACGAACGGACTTTATGCATTATTAAAGAATCCGGAACAATTTGAAAAGTTAAGAAATAATCCGTCACTTGCTGATGGTGCAGTTGATGAATTTTTAAGATATGACAGTCCGGCACAGTTCACAGGCAGAAGAACACACGAAGACGAGATCATTAGCGGAAAGGAAATAAAAAAAGGCATGCAGATAATATGCATACTGGGTGCGGGTAACCGAGACCCTGACAGATTTGAAAAGCCTGATGAGCTGGACATTGAAAGGAAGCGTAACATTCCCCTTTCATTCGGAGGCGGCATACATCACTGTGTGGGTGCAGGTCTTGCGAAACTTGAAGCTTCGATTGGAATAAATCTGCTGCTGGAAAGATTTCCGGAAATGAAATTGAAGGAGCAGGAATATCATTATCATGATTCACTGCATTCAAGAGGATTGACAAAGCTCGAATTAAAGTTGAGGTAGAGTTAATTTCTATCTTCAAATTTCTTCAGTAACTTTTTGGAAAACCGAACAACGGGAGAAAGTTTGTAAAGTTCATAAAGTATAAAGTTTATAAATCACATCTCTGTATGTCAAATCCCGGAATGGAAACATATTCTAAAACCCTATGAATACAAAAATTAATATCAGGGCTTTAGTCGGGTTGCGATAAAATGTTTATTGTTGGTGACCAAACATTGGCGGAATACCTCGCCTGTCATTCCCGCAATCTTTCGAGCGGGAATCCATTCACTACGTTTCACCTTAGAATAAATCACAGGAAATCTCTGACCATAGTCAGGTAAATTGTCAATTGTAAATGTGCAATGTTCAATTGTTTTTCTATAGTCGGGTTGCGATAAAATGTTTGTTGTTGGTGACCAAACATTGGCGGAATACCTCGCCTGTCATT
>Ga0163153_10008043_pt1 | contig 11128 bp, 11 predicted proteins | sample OliLakLV19MP6IB1_FD_148629 | JGI IMG/M metagenome (GOLD analysis project Ga0163153, IMG submission 148629) | Freshwater microbial mat bacterial communities from Lake Vanda, McMurdo Dry Valleys, Antarctica - Oligotrophic Lake LV.19.MP6.IB-1 | ecosystem: Environmental > Aquatic > Freshwater >... | reverse complement strand
GGCGCCGAGATGATCGCCAAGGTCATCACCGGCGTTCAGTTCAGAAACGGAGTCGAAGTGCCGAAGAAGGACCGTCAGAAAATCGCCGCCTGATCAAATCGCCGTACACAACATTTGACAATATCTCCGAAGTCCACTTGGCTCCCAACGCTTCCTCGTACCAGCTTTCGAGCGGACCCCGGGAATCGCGATATTCGGATCGCTCCCAGAATTTCTTGAGTGTGCTCTTGGCGACGATCCTCACGCAGGTCCGTTTCTCCCAATTTGGGAGGATTGTAGCCAGACGGCGATCGAGCCGCAAGAGGACATTGCGCCGATTCTGAATTGGCTGCGGAGTGCAAACGAAAAAGGCCTACCGCACAGTACAAACGTTGCGGTAAGCCCTTGGAAATGCTGGCGCGCCCAGAGAGATTCGAACTCCCGACCCCTTGGTTCGTAGCCAAGTACTCTATCCAGCTGAGCTATGGGCGCGAGGGGGCGGATTATAGCCGAAGGCGCCCGCTCGAAAAAGGCCGGCTAGAGCCCTTCCCAGTTCAGCCGCACCTCATGGAGCGCCACCCGCTGGGGAGCCAGGCGTTCGTCCCGCTCGCGAAAATCTCGTTCGTGGTCGTGGTTGCGCCAGCGGGCGAATGGGTGCGGGCCGAGGACCTGCGCGCCTTCGTGACCGACGGCACCCAGGGCGTGAACTACTTTCGCGGCACGTGGCACATGCCGCTGATCGCGCTCGAAGCCGGGCAGTCTTTCCTCGTCATCGATCGCGGCGATGAGGGCCCGGACGCGAACCCCAACTGCGACGAAGTCCTCCTGGGCCGGCCGGTCACGCTCGTGCGCGAATGAGGCCGCGAGCGTTCGAACCGTCTATTGACGCCCGCGCCTCGGCCCCCATAATCGGCCAATGAGCACAGCCGGCACTCCTTACGACCTGGTGATCCGCGGCGGCACCGTCGCCACCGAGGACAAGACCTTCGCTGCGGACGTGGCGATCAGCGGTGAAAAGATCGCCGCGATCGGCACCGGGCTGCGCGGCAAGCGCGAGATCGACGCCACGGGCAAGCTCGTGCTGCCCGGAGGCATCGACAGCCATTGCCACATCGAGCAGGTTTCGTCTTTCGGCATTCCGTGTGCGGACGATTTCTACTCCGGCACGGTGTCGGCCGCTTTCGGTGGCACCACGACGATCATGTCGTTCTGCGCGCAGCATCGCGAAGACGTGCTCGAAAAGGTGCTTGCCGACTACACCGCCAAAGCCAGAGCGAAAGCCGTGGTCGACTACGGCTTTCACCTGATCATCGCCAACCCCAACGACCGTACGCTCGGCACCGACCTGCCGGCCGCGATCGGCCAGGGCGTGCGCTCGTTCAAGATCTTCATGACCTACGACCGCATGCGGTTGTCGGACGAGCAGATCCTCGACGTGATGTCGGTGGCGCGACGCGATGGCGCGCTGCTCATGGTGCATGCCGAGAACCACGGCATCATCTCGTGGCTCGCGGGCAAGATGGTGAAGCAGGGCAACGTCGCTCCGCGCTATCACGCGATCTGCCATACGCGGGGGTCGGAAGCCGAGGCGATCAACCGGATCATCACCCTGGCCGAAGTGGTCGACTGCCCGATCCTCATCGTGCACGTGTCCACGCCCGAAGGCATCGAGACGATCCGCCAGGCGCAGGCCCGCGGCCTCAAGGTGTTTGCGGAGACGTGTCCGCAATACCTGTTCCTGACCGCTAAGGACATCGACCGGCCCGGCGTCCTTGGCGCAGCGTTCTGCTGCTCGCCGCCGCCGCGGGACGAAGCCGCGCAGGAAGCGTGCTGGCAGGGCCTCAAGGACGGCACGCTCACGGTGTATTCGTCGGACCACGCGCCTTATAAGATGGACGCGAGCGGCAAGCTGCCGAACGGCGACAAGACCACCTTTAAGGAAATGGCCAACGGCGTGCCGGGCATCGAGCTTCGCGTGCCGCTCCTCTTCACGTTCGGCTACAAGGCCGGGCGCATCTCGATCAACGAGTTCGTCGGGCTGACCTCGACACGGCATGCGCGGACTTACGGGCTGTATCCGAAGAAAGGCACCATCGCCGTCGGCACCGATGCGGACATCGCGATCTGCATCGCGATCTGGGATCCGGACAAGCGCGTCAAGGTGGATGCGAGCCTCGTGCACGACAACACAGGCTACACGCCCTACGAGGGCCGGGAGCTGACCGGGTGGCCGGTCACCGTGCTCTCGCGCGGAGAGGTGATCGTGGACAATGGCAAGCTTTCCGCCGAGCGCGGCCGCGGCAAGTTCCTTCCACGCCAGGCCTCCGAGCCGCTGAAGCCCCTGGGACGGCAGATCCCCGAGATGGCGCAGCTCGAGGCTTGGAACACCCCACTCCAACCCTGAGAACCGAACCATGAGCAGAAAAATCCGCGTCGCGGCCGCGCAACTCGGCGCGATCAACCTCGCCGACACCCGGCCCGTTGTCGTCAAGCGGCTGGTCGAGATGCTGCGCGAGGCCGCCAGCATGGGCGCGAAGTTCGTGGTGTTTCCCGAGCTCGCTTTCACCACCTTCTTCCCGCGCTACTGGTACGAAGACGAGACCGAGGCGGAGAAGAAATTCTTCGAGGCGAGCATGCCTTCGCCCGAGACGCAGCCGCTTTTCGACGAGGCGAGGAAGCACGGCATCGGCTTTTACATTGGCTATGGCGAACTCACGCAGGAAGAAGGCACCGATGGACCAAAGCGGCGCCGCTTCAACACCGCGATTCTCGTCTCGCCCGATGGCAAGATCGTCGGCAAGTACCGCAAGATCCACCTGCCCGGCCATTCAGACCACAAGCAGGGCGCGGCCTTCCAGCACCTCGAAAAGAAGTATTTCGAGGTGGGCAATCTCGGCTTCCCCACCTTCCGCTTCATGGACATGATCGCGGGCATGCTGATCTGCAACGACCGGCGCTGGCCCGAGGCCTTCCGCGTACTCGGCCTGCAGGGCGCGGAGATCGTCACCCTCGGCTTCAATACGCCGACCGAGAACCTGCACTATCCCGAGCCGCCCGCGCTGCGCGTGCACCACCACCTCATCATGGCGCAGTCGATGGCTTTCCAGAACGCGGTGTGGCTGGTCGAAGTCGCCAAGTGCGGGTTCGAGGACGGCTTTCGCATGTTCGGCCACTCGGTGATCGTTTCGCCGGGCGGGGAGATCGTCGCCAAGACCAACTCCGAGGAAGACGAGGTCATCGTGCATAACGTCGACCTCTCGTACGGGGAGAACCTGAGGAAGACCATGTTCAACCTCGCCGCGCATCGCCGCCCGGAGCACTATAAGTTGATCGTCGAAAGGGTCGGCGTCGAAGTCACGCCGGCCAACTGACCCCCCCCTTTTTCCAATCTTTTGAAGGCACACACCATGAGCTTCGGTCTCGTAGTGAATATCCGCACGCATCCCGAAACCCGCACTGCATTCATGGAGAAGCTCGCGGCCAACGCCGCAGCGGCCCGCACGGAGGCCGGTTGCCTGCAATTCGACGTGCTCGTGAACCCTGAAGACCCCAACAAGATCATGTTGTACGAGGTTTACAAGAGCGAGGCCGCATTCCAGGAGCACCAGGGCACGCAGGCCTTCAAGACCTATCTCGCCGAGGCCGTGCCGATGCTCGCGGGGCGCGACCGGACTTTCATGACGCGGCTCTCGCACTGACGCGCGGATGGAACTCAAGCTCACGGACGTCTCGCCGGTCGAACGCTACAAGCTGCTCATCGGCCTGGTGATCCCGAGGCCGATCGCATGGATCTCGACCGTCAACGAGTCCGGCGTCAACAACTGCGCGCCTTTCTCTTTCTTCAACGTGCTGTCCGAGGAACCGCCGCTGTGCGTCACGAGCTTCAACGTGCGCTCCGACGGCCTCACCAAGCACACGCTCAAGAACATCCATCGCACCGGCGAGTACGTCGTCAACCTCGTGGACGAAGCCACGGCCGATGCTATGCACCTCTCGAGCTACGAATATCCCGAGGAGGACAGCGAGTTCGAGAAAACCGGCCTGACGCCCGCTCCCTGCTCTGTGGTGAAGCATCCGCGCATTGCCGAAGCGGCGGCAAGCTTCGAATGCCGGGTGTGGAAGAGGCTGGAGATCGGCCCGGGCCGCGAGCTCGTGTTCGGCGAGATCCTCATCGTCCACGCGCGTGAGGGCGTGATCGACCCGACGTCAAAACGCATCAGCGAGTCGAGCTACCAGCCGATCGGGCGCCTCTTCGCCGCACGCTACTGCACCACCCGGCAACGCTTCGACCTGCCGGGCGGACTGGCGAAGCTTTCACCCGAAAACTGAACACCTGATGGACATCGATTTCCAGACCCTCGACCCCGACATCCGCTACGAGTTCGAGAAAGCCGGCTTCACTCCCGTGCCTACGACGCGCGTGAAGCACCCGATGATCAAGGAGTCGCCGGCCTCGTTCGAATGCCTGCTGCGCCAGCGCACCGAGCTCGGGCCCGGCTTTCAGCTCCCCGGCCCGCAGCTTTGCGCTACGCGTGATGACGGGGTTGTCGTCGCTTACGGGCCCGAGCGTCTCGCCCCCTGAGGACGCAGCGCTGGTGTCGGCAAAGGCGCTCATGGATTGGAGACTACCGGAAATCCGGCGGCTTCGTCATGCGACCGGGACCCTAGTCCAGCCCCTGCTCGCGCGTTGCACGGCGGTAGCTCATCGCGACCGCGTCGAACTTCAGGTGGATCTCGGCGTGCGCATCGAAAGGTACGGTTGACGGGCGCTGAGACTCGACGATCCGCTGGTCCTGCGCGAAGATCGTCCGCTCGAATTCCTGCATCACCGCATCGGGCTGGCCGAAATTGTAGTTGCGCGCCACCAGGCAGTAGCCGATGCAATGGTCCTCGTCGACGGGCTGGGAAGCGAACAGGTACACGAGTCTGTCCGCGCCGCCCCAGTCGATATGCTCGACCAGCGTGAATGGCAGGTGAATCGCATAACGCGTGCGGCGCAGTTCGTTCTTGCGCTCGGCTTGGGTGAACACCGGAAAACTGTCCGTGTTCTCCTGGTCCGGGCGGCCGTAGCTGTAGCGCACGACATGACCTTCGATTTCGACCGTGTAAGGCGCCACCACCGGCTTGGCAGGGTCACCGAGCAGGCCCGGATGAACGAAGGCGAAGTGGCCGAAGTCGGTGAAATTCTCCAGCTGGCGCGAGGCGTCGCAGTTCCAGGCGAAGGGCCCGGTGCGTACCACCTTCCAGTCCGGGTCCTGGAATTCCGGGACCGGCGGCAACGCCCAGCGCGGTTCCTCCAACGCCACCCAGACGAGCCCGTGCAAATCCTGGACGCGAAAGCAATCCACGCGCGCCTTGGGCGGTACGCGGCCGGGATCGTCGAGTTGCGGGATGCGCGTGCACTGCCCTTTCCTGTCGTAGCGCCAGCCGTGATACGGGCAGACGATCTCGCCCGCCTCGACCCGGCCGAGCGACAACGCCGTGCCCCTATGGACGCAGGCGTCGCGCAGCACGCAGGCCCGGCCATTCGCATCGCGCCAAAGCACGAGGGGCTCGCCGAGCAGCGTGGCCGCGTGAGGCGCCTGCGTGATCGCGTGCCCGTAAGCGACCGGATGCCAGCAGCGGCGCAGCGCCTGTATTCGGTCGTATCCGCGGCCGCGCATTTTCTGATTCATGCGCCCACTCTGCCCTGCCTCCCGAGCGCATACAACTGGTTGAGGAACACCGCACCGACTACGATCGCCCCGCCCGCGAGCGCGGCGTCCGTTGGCCGTTCGCCGAGGATCATCCACACCCACGCCGGGGCGAGCGCCATCTCGAGCAGCCCGACCATGCCGAGTTCCCCCGCGGACAGGCGGTTGATCGCCTGCGACATCAGCGCCAGACCCATGCCGGTCTGCACCACGCCCATGGTGAGGATCACCGGCAGGTCGCCTGCCGGCCACGCGACGGGCCACGCAAAGGGCAGCACGGCCAGCGCCGCGAACAGCGCGGCCAGCATCGAGGTGCTGGTCGGGTCCAGCCGGGCCGGGGACCGGCGCAGGAGGATGTAGCTCACGGTGAAACTCGCCGGGATGCAGAGCGCAAGCAGGTTGCCGGCGATCACCCCGCCGCTGCCGATCCCGTCGGCGAACATCAGCGCGATCCCCCCAAGCGCCGCGGCAATGGCTAGCCAGGTTGCGGCGAGCGGCTTCTCGCCGAGGAATGCCCAGGCTGCGACGGTCAGCATGAGCGGGCCGGTGCTCATCAGCGCTGCCGCGTTCGCGACGCTCGTGCGGGTGACGGCGAAGATGAACAGGCCGAACGTCGCCCCGAGGAACAGCGCGGAGACCACGCCGGAGCGCCCGCCCTCGCGCACCTTGCCGGCCACGCCCCGGCCGTGCCGGACCGCCAGCAATGCAGCGAGGAACAGGAACATGACGGCGCAACGCAAGACCACCAGCGCGGCCGGAGGAGTGGTTTCGACCAGCCTCACCAGCAAACCGCCGGTCGAGAAGCAGACCGACGCAGCTACCATGTAGAGCACGCCCTTTAGCCGTTCGTTGCGAATCATCTCCCGAGTGTGTACACGAAGCGGCCGGAACTCAATACACCGGGCGAAACGCCCCGGGCCGTGCCGGCAGTTTCTGAATAGTGTGATACTCGGAGCGATGCGTTCGAATCCCCCGCTTCATCGCGTCACCCCCGGCGTCCATGCGTTTGCGCTCCTCTCTGGAATCGAGGCCGTCGTCCGGGGCACTGCGCTGGCGGTCTACCCGCTCGTGATGTACCGCGTCTGGGGCGATGCGGCGACGGTGGCGCAACTTTATTTCGCGGTCGGCGTGTGCTCGTTGCTGACCACGCTGGCGCTGCCGGTGATTGCACGCCGCATCCCTCGACGCTGGATCTACACCTTCGGCGCGATGCTTTACGTGTTCTCCGCCCTTCTCGGAATCGCCGGCGGCAAAGCCGTGACAGCGGCATTGCTCTGCCACACCCTGGGAACGGCCACGGTCTTCGTCTGTTTCAACGCCTATGTGCTGGATCACATCGGCAAGATGGATTTCGGGCGCCTGGAGTCCCTCCGACTGGTGTACGCCGGCCTCGGCTGGTCGCTCGGCCCGGTGACGGGAGTATGGCTCCTCGGCGTTTGGCCTGACGCACCGTTCGTGTTGATCGGAACCGCGGCGTGCGCCCTGCTGGTCGTGTTCTGGCGCACGCGGTTCGACGACGGCCGAGCGATCGCGCCTGCGGCCCCGTCCAGGCCGTTCACTTACCTGATCCGTTTTTTCTCGCAGCCGAGGCTGGTCGCGGGATGGACTTTTACGGTCATCCGGTCCTGCGGCTGGTGGGTGTACATCGTCTATGTCGGCATCTTTGCCGTGCAGAACGGGCTCGGCGAGCAAGTGGGAGGCATTGCCATGTCGCTCGCCAACATGGGCTTGTTCCTGGCGCCGCTGATGTTGCGCTGGATGCAGCGGCGCTCCGTGCGCCACGCGGTGCGCACGGGCTTCCTCGCGTCGGCGTGCTGCTTCATCCTGGCAACGCTCGCCTCGCCCCTGCCCTGGGTAACGGTGGCATTGCTGATCGTTGGGTCGTACTTCCTGATCCTGCTCGACATCTGCGGCGGCCTGCCCTTCATGATGTCGGTCAAGCCATCCCAACGCACCGAGATGTCGGCGGTCTACTCCAGCTTTCGCGATGTTTCGGGCATCCTGAGCCCGGCCCTTGCCTGGGGGATCCTGCATTTCTCACCGGTGGCCGGGGTCTTCGCGGCATTCGGGCTCGCGCTGCTGGCGGCCTGGGCGCTTGCGGGGCGACTGCATCCGCAACTGGGGGTACCCGGGGGACGACGGGTGCGGGGTTGAGCGCCGTTTCGCACCGGAATGCGGCACACGATTGCCCTTAACGCGTCCGCACCGGACAATGCCGGGACTATTTTTGGGGAAGAAGAGGCCGCCGTGAACAAACCCGCAGAAAACAACCAGCAAGCGCTGGCCGAGCCCTGGGACAAGGGCGATGCGCTCGTGTTGCAGCCGGACGAAGGCGAGTCGTACTGGCAACCCAAGCCTGCCAACGGCTACACCAGCATCAAGGTCAGCCCGCGCAACTGCCGCTCCAACCATGTCTCGTTCGGCGTGCAGATGATTGCGCCTGGCGGCTACGTGCGCGAGCACTGGCACGACTCGCACGACGAGTTGCTGTTCTGCTTCGAAGGCACCGGCACGTTCCTGGTCGACGGCGTCGCGCACAAGGCCGTGCCGGGCACGACGGTGTTCGTCGGCCGCTGGGTAAAGCACAAGATCATCAATGACGGTCCCGGCGAGTTCAAGATGACCTGGACCTACCTGCCGCCGGCCATCCACAACTTCTTCGAGGCTATCGGCCGCCCGCGCAAGGCCGGTGAACCCGCGCCGGAGCCTTTCGCGCGTCCCGAGAACACGCTCGCCGCCGAGAAGGCCGCGGGTTTCGGCCCGAAAATCGGCGAATAGAATAAGAAGAGACAACCCCGAATGAATGCACCGCTTCCCGCAGGCGTCACCACCCAATCGCTGCGCCGCCACCTCGAGGCGCTCGCGGCTGCGGGCATGCTCGAGCGATTCGACATGCAGGCCGACGTCGACAACGACGTCTCGGCCGTCTCGTACCGGACTTATGTGGACAAGCGCAAGGCCTGCCACTTCACCAACCTCAACGGATTCCCCGGGTGGGAGGTCGCCAGCCAGCTCGTCATGGATCGCGCGATGTGGGCGATCGCCCTGGGCGTGCCCGAAGCGCGGGTGGTCGAGACATTTGCTCAGCGTCTCTCGCGGATCGTCGCGCCGGTCCTCACCGAAGATGCCCCGGTGCAGGAGGTCGTCGAGGAAGGCGACGCGGTCGACCTCATGAAGATCCCCGCGATCTGGACCTCGGAGCGCGACCCCGGGCGCTACATCGCCTCGGGCATGTGCATCATCAAGGACCCGAAAACGGGAGTGCGCAACATGTCGGTCCATCGCGCGCAGATCCTCAGCCGGAACACCACCGGCTACTACATGCTGCCGCGCCAGGCGATGCGCATCCACCAGATGCACCAGCAGCTCGGTCGCCCGATGGAGGCCGCGATGGTTATCGGCGGGCATCCGCTCATCATGTTCGCGGCCGGTTTCGTGGCGCCTTTCGGCAGCGACGAGCTTGCGATCGCAGGCGGGCTGCTCGGTGAACCGGTGCGCCTGGTGAAGTGCAAGACCATCGACATCGAGGTGCCCGCCGATGCGGAGCTCGTGCTCGAAGGCGAGATCCTGCCCGACGAAGTCGCGCCCGAAGGCCCGTTCGGCGAAGTGACCGGCACTTACTCCAAAGTGGGCACGGCTCCCGTGTTCCGCGTCAAGGCGATCACTCGGCGCAAGAAGCCGGTGTTCTACGCGATGAGCTGCGGCATGCCGCCCTCCGACGCGCATTCGATCACCTGCGCGGTCGTCGAATCGAAGCTTTCGGATCACCTCAAGTCGGTCGATGGCGGCCTGCTCGATGTGCGCGACATCCGCTGTCCCAGCGGCATGTCGCCGCTGATCGTCGCGCTGCGCATGCAGCCCCGGTACGCCGGGCAGGCGCGCACGGCGCTGATGGCCGCTGCGGCGAGCCCCTATCTCCATCCGAAGCTGCTGGTTGCCGTTGATGCGGACGTCGACATCGCCGATCCGTGGCAGGTGCTGCGCGCCCTTACGTCCCGCTTCGATCCGGTGGCGGGCCTGACCCGCATCGATCGCGCGCGCGTGTTCACGCTCGACAACGCCTCGCCTCTCGACCCGGGCGCCGACCCGATGCAGCGCACCGGCACCAAGGCGCTCTTCGATGCGACGCTCGATCCGCGCATGGAAGAGGCCGAACGCGCGCAGTACAAGTGGACCGCTTCGCCCGCCGGGCGCGATGCCTGGGCTGCCGTGCTGGAGGTAAAGCCGGAAGGCTTCGTGTTCACGATGCGGGACCGGTCCGAGGCCCGCATCGCACCGGCTGATACGCCCGCGCCAGTGTTGCGCTCGACCCGGCTGGACGTACTCACGACCGAAGTGCGCCAGGTGTATGCCGGCGTGCTCGTGCTCGGCGACGCGCTGTGCCTCGTGCGCGCTATGCGCTCGGGCGAAGTGCTGCAGATCGTGCTCGACACGCCGCGCCTTGCCATGCTCCTCTCGCGGCGCCAGCGCGCGCGGCTGGTGATCGGTGCATCCGCGGGCGTTGTGCTTGCGGCCGCCATCGGTTCGCTGGGCGGCAATGCCGACTTCGCGCTCGCCGGCGCGCTCGCGGGCAAGCCGGTGCCGCTGGTCGGCAGCGCGGGCCTGCCTTACCCGGCAGAGGCGCGCGCGCTCATCGACGGCGAGATCGATCCCTCGGCGGCGAGCAAGACCGGCGCGATCAGCGGCATCGCGGGTTACGCGGGCGTGGCCCTCGATTCGGTGCGCTTCACTTTCGATTCGTGCCGCACGATCGCCGGGGCGACGGGCCCCGGGTTCGACGTTGCGGGCGCAATGGCCATTGCAAGCGAGATCCTCACCGCGCGCCACCTGCGCTCGATCGAAGGCGGCCTGGACTTGCGCGACGTGCATTGCCCCGTGCAGTGCGGCGGACTGCTGACGGTGGTGCAGATGGCGCCGCGCGTTGCAGGACAGGCGAAAACCGCGCTGCTGGCCGCGCTCTCCGGGCCCTCGACGCTCGCAAGACTCGCCATCGCGATTGACCCCGACGTCAGCGCGACCGACCCTGCTGAACTCATTTGGGCGATTGCAAGCCGCGTCCATGCGCAGACCGACATCGCGGTCATCGAACGCGCGAGCGGCCCGTCTTCGGATCCGCTGGCGCGGCCCGTTGGCCGCGGCGCGGCGTGGAGCAACAAGTGGATCTACGATGCGACGATCCCGCTCGGGCTGGCCGGCGGCGAAGGCCCGGACGCCTTTGCCCGGGCCACGCCCAAGGGGCTTTACGAATAGCGGTTACTAAAAGGTACTAAAAGGGGCCAGGCTCGCGAGCCTGGCCCCTTTTACTCCTTTTACTCTGGTGTTGCTGCCCGAATGCGGCTTTCGGGCCTGCGAGCAAGGCAGCGCCAAGCGCACCCAGGATCCTGCGTCGGGAGACGGCGCCGCTTTCCCGCGTTATGGCGCTTCACTCGACCTTGGCGCCGGATTCTCTGACCACC
>Ga0163153_10008042_pt1 | contig 11131 bp, 13 predicted proteins | sample OliLakLV19MP6IB1_FD_148629 | JGI IMG/M metagenome (GOLD analysis project Ga0163153, IMG submission 148629) | Freshwater microbial mat bacterial communities from Lake Vanda, McMurdo Dry Valleys, Antarctica - Oligotrophic Lake LV.19.MP6.IB-1 | ecosystem: Environmental > Aquatic > Freshwater >... | reverse complement strand
TCGTGATCGGTAGCGCCAACTCGTCGAACACGATCGCGCTCGTGAAGGTCGCCCAAGACGCCGGCTGTTCGCTGGTCGTTCGCATCGACGGGCCCGACGAACTCGACGTCGCCGCGCTCGGCGACGCGCGCGTCGTCGGTGTGACCGCGGGCGCGAGCGCACCCGAAGAGCTGGTCGAGGCCGTGATCGCGCGTCTCGCCCCCGCCGACGGCGTCACCCTGGTGCGCGTCACCGACGAAGACGAGTATTTCCCGGCGCCCCGTGAACTGCGCGAGTTGATGCCGCTGCTCGACACCCTCGGCGCCCTCGCCCTCGGCGGCGACCCGGTGGCGGCCCGGGCCCACGGCGGCCCGTTCGCCGACGACCGCGTCCGCGACGCGTCGGTCGTCCTCGCCGACCTCGACTAGCCCCAAGCCGAAATTGCGTCGTGTGGCGACCGAAACGGTCGCCGAATGACGCAATTTCGGCTGGTTACGCGTCGCGGAGGCGGTACGCCTCGTCGAAGGCGACCTGCAGGTCGTCGGCGAGCCGGGCGGTGACCATGTCGACCGACGCGCGCGGCACCGACGACGTGGTGCGTTCGGGAGGGATCACGGGCTCGCCGACGACGATGACCACCGACGCGAAGCCCGGGAAGAACCGGTGCTTACGCGAGCGCATGATCTCTTCGCTGCCCGCCATGCCGAGCGGGACGATGGGCACGCCCGCGCGGAAAGCCAGATACGCCGCGCCCGGTTGCAACGGCTGGATCTTCGGGCCGTTCTGGCGGGTGCCTTCGGGGAACACGGCCAGCACGTCGCCGCTCTCGAGCATCGCGACGGAGTCGCGCACGGCCTTGCGGTCGTTGCCGTCGCGCTCGACCGGGAACCCACCGAGCGCCCGGAACAGCGAACTCAGCACCGGGATGCGAAACAACGGCGCCTTGCCCATGAACCGCACGCGCCGCGGCGTGACGAGCCCGACCAACGGGATGTCAATCATCGAACGGTGCGACGGGGCGAACACGTAACCACCGGTCGCGGGAAGGCGGTCGGCGCCGACGACCTTGATACGCCAGATCACCTGCGCCGTACGAGACAGGATCAGGCGGGCGAACCAGTAGAGCACCATCGCCTCAGCCTCCCTCCGCGGCGCGGTAGCGCGCCACGATCTCGGCTACGACGTCGGCCACCGCGCGGTCGGTGGTATCGATCACGACCGCGTCCTCCGCGGCGAGCAGGGGCGACGCAGCCCGGGTGCTGTCGAGCTGGTCGCGGCGGGTCAGCGCCTCGCGCACGTCGTCGACGGCGACTTCGCGGGCCGCGGCCTGCTCGTCGCGGTGGCGGCGCCGGGCCCGTTCCGCGTCGTCGGCATCGAGATACACCTTGACCACGGCACCGGGGAACACGACCGTCCCGATGTCGCGGCCTTCGACGACACCACCGCCGTGCGCCTCGACCCACGAGCGTTGGCGGGCGACGAGCACCTCCCGCACCGGCGGGTGAGCCGACACTGCGGAGACAGTGGCCGTGACCTCCGGCGTTCGGATCTCGGCGCTGACGTCGCGGCCGTCGAGCGTCGTCACTCCCCGTTCGACCTCGATGCGCGCGTCGACCGCGACCCGCGTACACGCATCGCCGTCGTTCGGATCGAGACCACGGTCGAGGACCGCGAACGTAACCGCGCGGTACATCGCACCGGTGTCGAGCACGTTGAGGTCGAGCGCGTCGGCAACGGCGCGCGCCACCGTCGACTTGCCCGTTCCGGAAGGGCCGTCGATCGCGACGACGTGCCGTTCGAGATCGGACATCGTCACGCGCCGCCGGTGAGCGCCGCGAGGTGCTCGGCGAACTCGGGATACGACGACGCGACCGCGCCCCAGCCCCGAACGGTCGTCGAGCCGTCGATCGCGTGCGCGGCGACGGCGACGGCCATCGCGATCCGGTGGTCGCCGTGGCTCTTGAGCAGCCCCGAGTGTGGTTGTCCGCCCCTGATCACGAGGCCGTCGGCGCGGGGTTCGACGCCGATCCCGAGTTGCGTGAGCTCCTGGTGCACGGTGCCGATGCGGTTGCTCTCCTTGGCCGCGAGCTCAGCCGCATCGCGAACCTCGGTGACGCCGTCGGCGAACGCGGCCGCCATGGCGAGGACGGGTACCTCGTCCTGCACGTTGGGAATCTCGTCGCCTTCGATGACCGTGCCGTGCAGCGGCGCGGCTCGCACCACGATGTCGCCGACGGGTTCACCGCACCGGTCGCCACTCGGGACGATCTCGATGTCGGCGCCCATGCGCAGCAACACGTCGACGAAACCGAGTCGGGTCGGGTTGATCGAGACATCTTCGAGCACGATCTCGGAACGCGGCGTGATCGATGCCGCGACCACGAAGAATGCGGCCGACGACGGATCACCCGGTACATCGAGCGCGAACGCTTCGGGCTCGCCCGCGCGCACGCGCACAGCAAGACCGTCGACCTCCAGGGGAACGCCGAGGGCGGCGAGCATACGCTCCGTGTGATCGCGGCTTGGCGCGGGCGACACGACCTCGGTCACACCCTCGGCGCCGAGGCCGGCGACGAGCAGCGCGGACTTCACCTGGGCCCAAGCGACCGGGAGTTCGTGACGTACTCCGCGAAGTTGACCGCCTCGGATCGCGATCGGTGCGTGCTCACCGCCATCGCGCCCGTCAGCGGTCGCCCCCATCGCGCGCAACGGTTCGATGACGCGCAGCATCGGGCGCGTGCGCAGCGACGCATCGCCGGTGAGCACCGTGAGGAACGGGCACCGCGCGAGCACACCCGAGATGATGCGCAACGTCGTCCCCGAGTTGCCACAGTCGAGTACTGCCTCCGGCTCACGGAGGCCGGCGGCCCCGGAGCTCTGCACGGTAACGATCTCGCCCTTGGTGCGCGCCTTCACACCCAGATGTCCGAGCGCCAAGCGTGTGGCGTGCACGTCTTCGCCCGTCGCCAAGTGCGTGAGCTCGGAACGTCCCGAAGCCAGCGCCGCGAACAACAACGCACGATGCGAGATCGACTTGTCGCCCGGAACGCGCAACCGCCCCCGCAGCGGCGCCGCACCGCCAAAGTCGAGCTGCTCCGGTGTGGTGCTCACCGCTCCACCCGTGAACTGCTTGTGTGGTACCCGAGCTCGTGCAGGCCGGCTTCGAGTGCCGGCGCGTCGCTCGCGGCGACGACGAGGACCGCCACACCGGCCGCGCCTTCGAGCGAGTGCGCGACCTCGAAGTCTTCGAGGTTCACGCCCAGGCGACCGGCGAGCGTGGTCACCTCGGCGAACACGCCGGGCCGGTCGGGTACCGGAACCCGCAGCTCCACCAGGTCGGTCGCGGCCGACACGCCGACCGGCAGGTTGCGGCGGGCGGCGCGGGCGCGCTCCAACAGCGCGAGCAGGAACTCGCGATCGCCGCGCGCGACGGCATCGCGGGTGGCCCGGAGCGATTCGAGGTACCGGTCGAGTGCGTCGACAACGGCGTCCCGGTTGGCCGCGAGGATGTCGGGCCAGATCGCCGGGTGCCCGGCCGCGATGCGCGTCATATCGCGGAATCCGCCCGCCGCGAGCCGGAGCAACACCTGGTGCTCTTCCTCTTGGTCGTTGGCGACGTCCATCAGCGTGCTCGCCGCGAGTTGCGGCGCGTGACTCACCAACGCGACGACGACATCGTGATGCTCGGGAGTGACGGTCACGACCTCGGCGCCCATATCGCGCACCAACGCCCGGAGTTGCGTGTACGCGTCCTCGTCGGTCGCGGTCGTGGGCGTCAGTACCCATGTCGCCCCTACGAACAGGTCGGCGTCGGCGCCGTCGACGCCCTCCTGTTCCGAACCGGCCATCGGGTGGCCGCCGACGAACCGCCGGGCTCCGCCCGGGCGGGCTTCGAGCTCGGCGACAATCGGCGCCTTCACCGACCCGACGTCGGTCACGAGCGGTACACCGGCGTCGAGCGCGGCCGCGACAACGGCGGCGATGTGCCCGACCGGGACGGCGACGACTGCGACGTCGGCGCCGTCGAGCGCGCGACCCAGATCGTCCTCGATTGAGGCGACCGCGCCGAGTTCCTTGGCCCGGCGCAGACGGCCGGGGTCGCGGTCGTGGCCGACAACGTCGCAGCCCCGGCGCGTCAACGCCAGGCCGACCGATCCGCCGATCAGTCCGGTGCCGATGACCGCGATGCGCTGCGGCATCCGTTACTCCGGGAGGTCGTCGCGCAGGGCCCGCGCGTCCTCGAGGTACACGTGATGCAGGGTTGCTCGGTCCTGCTCGCCGTAGAAGTGCATCATGATGCGGATGCACCGCTTCATGCCCTTCGTGATCCCGAGTTCGCGGGCGCACAGCAGCGGGATGTCGCCCAGGCCCTGCGCGCGCGCCGCCGTCGCAGGAAACTCGGCGACGAGGTCGTCGGTGGCCGTGAAGATGATGCTCACGATGTCGTCGTGGGCGATGCCGTTGCGTTCGAGCATCTCGCGCACGAGCCGCTGCGTCTTCGCGTCGATCTCGGCCTTCGTGTCCTCGGTGCAGGTGGTCGCCCCCCGCAGGGCCAACAGTCTCACGACGTCCGAGGTTAGTCGGGGGTCTCGTGCGGGCCTTCGAGCGCGTTCGCGTACAGCGACCGCACCTCGGCGCTTGTCAGCGGCCGCCACGCGCTCGGCGCGAGGGAGTGGTCGGTGATCGGTCCGATACGAGTCCGGACCAGGCGCCGCACGGGATGTCCGACGTGGGCGAGCATCCGCCGCACCATGCGCTTGCGCCCTTCCTTCACGACGATCTCGACGAGCGCGTGCGAGTTGTCGTTGGCCGGCTGCACGAGCCGGACCCGGGCCGGGCGCGTGCGCCCGTCGTCGAGGTCGATGCCCTCGCGGAGCGCTCGCAGCGCAGCGGGCGCCGGAACCCCCTGCACTTCGGCGAGGTATTCCTTCTCCACACCGTGACTCGGATGCATCAGCAACTGCGCGAGGTCGCCGTCGTTGGTGAGGATCAACAGTCCTTCGGTATCGCGATCGAGCCGGCCGACCGGGAACACGCGCGGTTCCGACGGAACAAGATCGAGCACCGTCCGGCGGCCCTGCGGGTCGCTTGCGGTGGTCACCGTGTCCGGCGGTTTGTTCAACAGCCAGTGCACGACCGACGAGTCGATGATGACCGGAACACCGTCGAGTGCGACGTGCGCGACTGCCAGATCGACGCGCGCGCCGAGGATCGCCACTGCGCCGTCGACGGTGACCCGCCCCGCCGCGATGAACTCCTCGCACGTACGCCGCGAACCGAGGCCCGCCCGCGCGAGCACCTTCTGTAGGCGCTCGCCCTCGGGCTCGTTCACTCCTGCGGTGTGGAGTCGTTCGTCGCCGCGGGGTCGTCGGTCGGCATGCGCAGCCCCCGTTCGAGCGCTTCGACGATGGAAGCCTCGGGCACGAAGTCGGCGAGGGCCGGGAGTTGATCAAGGGTGTCGATGCCCAGACGTTCGAGAAACGCGCGGGACGTGCCGAACAACGCCGGGTTGCCCAAGGTCGGCTCGTGGCCGACCTCTTCGACGTACCCGCGGGCGACGAGCGTCTTCAGCGTCGCGTCGACATTGACGCCGCGTATCGCCGAGAGCTGCGCGCGCGACACCGGCTGCTTGTACGCGATGATCGCCAGCGTTTCGAGGGCCGGGCCCGAGAGCCGGGCGGTCTGACCCTCGAGCACGAAGCGTTCGACGTACGGGAACGCGTCGGGGTGCGTCTGGAACCGATACCCGCCCGCGACCCGGGCAATGGTGAAGCCGCGGCCGTCGCTCGCGTACTCGCCCGCCAGCTGATCGCAGATACCCTCGATCCGCTCGACCGGCAGCTCGAGCAACTGGGCGAGAACGGTGACATGCACCGGTTCGGTGGCGGCCAACACGATCGCCTCGATGGCGCGCCGCGACTCGAGCTCACTGTCGTTTTTGGGTTCGTCGGTGTCGCTCACGCGTGCTCACCAACCGGCTGAGGCTCGGGCTCGGTGAGCCGCACGGTCTCGTGCTCGTCGTCTTCGCCCCACTCGGCGAGCGAGTCGATGTCGAGAGACACGCGTTCGCCCGCGGCGAGCGGGCGCACGACCAACTCGCCGAAGCTCTCGGTCTGTTCGAGGTCGACGACACCCTGCTTGAACAGTTCGAGCACGGCGAGGAAGCGGACGATCACCTCGAGGCGTTGCCCGACCCCGAGCGTGAGATCGCGGAACCGCACCGCCCCGGTCGTGGGGAGCAGGGCGAGCACGGTCTCGATGGCGTCGCGCACGCTCGCCCGGATCGGGGCGACGTGGTCGGTGCGCACTTCCTCGTCGGGCGGCGGAGCGAGACCGCGCTGCGCGGCGGCAAGAAGTGCGTCGAGCGCGACTCGTTCGAGCGGGTCCGGGGCCAGCGACCGGAAGGGCTCCTCCGGACCAACCGTGCGGGGCACGCTCCGGCTCGCGTCGAGCAACTGCTCGTGCAGCACCCGGGCCGCGTCCTGGAACGTCTTGCACTCGAGCAGGCGGGCGAGCAGCAGGTCTCGGTGCTCGAACCGGGACAACTCCTCGTCCAACTCGACGTCGTCGCGGCCCGGGAGCAGGCGCCGCGCCTTCAGCTCGACGAGCGTCGCGGCAATGAGGAGGAACTCAGTGGCCGAATCGAGGTCGACGCGTTCCATCTGCTCGACCTCGGCACAGAACGTGTCGACGATGCGGGCGAGCGAGATCTCCCACAGGTCGACCTCTTCCTTGAGAATGAGGTGCAGCAGGAGGTCGAACGGGCCTTCGAATACGGGCGTCGACACCTCGTACGGCATGCGTTCGCATGTTACCGAAGTGAATCACAGCCATGTGGTACCCGGCGAGGCCGCAAATTGCGGAGTTCGAAGGCCCGGCCGGGCCAATATGGGCGCCCATGGCTCGCGTCTTTTCGGGCATCAAACCCACCGGTGACGTCCAGCTCGGCAATTACCTGGGCGCGATTCGCCGCTGGGTCGACGACCAGCCGCCGGCCGGGTCCGCGGCGGCCGAGGCCGGCGACGCGATCTTCTGCGTCGTCGACCTGCACGCATTGACGGTGCCCTACCAACCGGCGGAGCTGACCGCGCTGACCCGCGAGGCGGCCACGGTGCTCATGGCCGCCGGACTCGACCTCGACCGCAGCCTGTTGTTCGTCCAGAGCCACGTGCGGGCCCATACCGAGCTGACGTGGATCCTCAACAACACGGCCACGTTCGGCGAGCTCCGCCGGATGACGCAGTTCAAGGAGAAGTCGGCCAAGGCGGGGGAAGGAAGCCAGGAGTCGGTGAGCGTCGGGCTGTTCGACTACCCGGTGCTCATGGCCGCCGACATTCTCCTGTACGACACCGAGGAGGTACCGGTCGGCGACGACCAGCGCCAGCACGTCGAGCTGACGCGCGACATCGCCATCCGTTTCAACGCGACGTTCGGCGACACGTTCGTCGTCCCGAAGGCGACATTCCCCGCGGTCGGTGCCCGCATCATGGACCTGCAGAACCCGGACCGGAAAATGTCGAAGTCCGACGACTCACCGCAGGGCACGGTGCTGGTGCTCGACCCGCCGAAGACCATCGCGAAGAAGATCAAGTCGGCCGTCACCGACTCCGACACCGCCGTCCGCCACGACCGCGACGCCAAGCCCGGCATCTCGAATCTCATCGAGATCTACGGCGCGGTGACGGGCACGTCGATCGCGGGCGTCGAGGACGAGTTCGCGGCGGCGCAGTACGGCACGTTCAAGGTCGCCGTTGCCGACGCGGTGGTCGAGTTCGTACGCCCGCTGCAGGAGCGCTACGCCGAACTCGCGGCCGACCCCGGCGAAGTCGACCGCCGCCTCGCGATCGGCGCCGAACGCGCCGACGCCAAGGCCGAGTCGGTCCTCGCCAAAGCACTCCGCAACGCCGGGCTACTTCCCCGACCGTCGCTCTAAGGAACGCCCCAGGGTTCCGGGTTCGCGAAGTCGGCGGGACAGCCGACCTTCGCGTGTACGTCGCCGAAGTCCTGACCGTTCAACAGCAACCGGCTCGTCGACCCCGATCCCGTGAGACCCTGCAACACGATCGCGTTCGCGTTGCACCACACGACGTTCACGCCGACACCGACACCGGCGTCGGTCTTCTCTTCCTCGCCGAGCCGCGGGTACGCGTGCTCCCGCTCGTAGGTGGAGTTGTAGTAGGTCGCGGCACGCTTCAGGCCGGGGTCGGTCGTTGCGTCGAAGAGGACCTCGCGGACCTTCTCGATCATGTCGTTCATGCGGGCCGACGAACCGCCCTCGGTCGTCGACGCCCACAGGAACCAACCCGCAAGCACGAACAGGAGCACGTACAGCGGGCGGATCCGGCGCCGCCGGTGCCGGTGGTGCGGCTGCCCCTCGGGCAGGTCGGTCGGCGAGCCGCCCGACCGCGGCCGGTCATCCAGACGCACGAAGTACGACCCGCGGTCCTGATCCGGCACGTCGTAGCTATCGGCATGTGACCCGCGTCACTTCACGGGCGAGTTCATTCTCCGTCGGCCCGGGCCAGCGCTTCGCACACTTCCGGGGGAATCGCGCAGTCGGCGAACCGTTCCGGGCGGTGGTGCAGGGCCGCCCAGGCCGTCGCCTCGGGCCGGGCTCCGGCCGCGTCGAGTGCCGCGGCGCCGATATCGGGGTGGCGGAGATAGATCCCGAACCGGCCGCGCACGAGAGCCGGATCGCGGCGCCAACCGACGACAGTCGCGGCCGCGCGTCCGAACGGCCCGAGGTGCGCGTCGGCCTTGCCCACGTCGTGCACCAGCGCAGCCGCGAGCCAGCGCTCGTCACCGGCGTACTCAGGCGGCAGCCGGCGCGCCGTTGCGATGGCTTCCACTCGGTCCGCGGTAACGAGGCGGCACCACACGTCCCACTCCCCCGGCTCGAGCACGTCCTGCACCCACGCGAGATCGGCCGCGCTCGGAGGGCGCGGCCGCAGCGACGTGAAGAACCGGCGCGCAAGGTGGGTCGGGCCGGCCATCGACGAATCAGCGCCGGATGGTCACGCGACTTCGGCTAGCGGCGGTTCGACGCGCAGGTGATACAGAGCCGGACGAACGGCATGGCTTCGAGGCGGGCCTCGCCGATGGGCTGACCGCACGACTCGCAGATGCCGTAGGTGCCGTTGTCGAACTTGGCGAGGGCGGCGTCGATGTCGTTCAGCGTCTCGCGGAGCGTGCCGACGAGGGCGTCGACCTCACCGCGTTCCGCGGTGACCTGGCCGGAGTCGGCGAAGCCTTCGTCGTAACTGTCGCGGTCGACGCCGAGCTCGATGAGCTGGCCGTTCACCCGCTCGCGTTCCTCGGCCAACTGGGCGCGTAGGGCGGCAAAGGTCGTCTCGGCCATAGTGGGAGTGTACCCGCTGCCCCCGTTTTCAGCGGGGGGACGGCGCCCGTCGGGCCCGGGGGTGCGCGGCCTCGTAGACGGCCCGGAGCCGGTCCGGCGAGACCTTCGTGTACACCTGCGTCGTCGAAATGCTCGCGTGGCCGAGGAGTTCCTGGACCACGCGCAGGTCGGCGCCGTGGTCGAGCATGTGGGTCGCACACGAGTGTCGCAGAACGTGTGGTGACAACCGCTCGGTGAGACCGACGCGGGTGCCGGCGCGCTGCACGATGCCCCAACAGGCTTGGCGAGAGATTCGCCCGCCACGCGCGTTCAGGAAGACGGCATCGGGATCGCGCGCGGAGCGGCGGGCGGCCCGGAGGTGCAGTCGCCCGTCACGCGTGTAGGTCTCCAGCGCGCGGCGGGCCGAGCGACCGACCGGGACGACGCGTTCCTTGTCGCCCTTGCCCAGCACGCGCAACAGGCCGTCTTCGAGATCGATGTCGCCGAGATCGAGCCCGACGGCCTCGCTGATGCGAATGCCGGTCGCGTAGAGCGTCTCGAGCAGGGCTCGGTCGCGTTGCGCGCGCGGCATGTTGCCCTCGACCGCGGCCAGCAGCGCCTCGATGTCGTCCTCGTCGAGCGCCTTCGGGATGCCCTGGGGGATGCGGGGCGCTCCGACTTCTTCGGTCGGGTCGTTCGGGAGCAGGCCCTCGCTCGCGCAGAACCGGTGAAACGACCGCACCGCGACCAACGCCCGCGCGACCGACGACGGCGCGAGCAGGCGCCCGCCGTCGTCGTCGACCAGACCTTCGAGGTGCGCGACGAACTCGTACACCGTGTCCTCGCCGACGCGCCGCGGATCAGTGGTGCCCCGCGCCTTGAGGAACGCGGTGTACCGACGCAGGTCGCGGCGGTAGGCCTCGAGTGAGTTCACGGCGAGCCCGCGCTCAACCGACAGCCAGTCGTCGTGTTCGGCCAGCAGTGTCGCCAGTGCCGTCACGACCGGGGCGGCTTACGGAACCTGGAGCGCGGCAATCGTCTCGATCGGCAGGCGCGGGGACCGGCCCTCGGCCCGCTGACGCGCGGCCTCGACGAACCCGGCGAACAACGGATGCGGACGATTGGGGCGACTCTTGAACTCGGGGTGGGCCTGGGTCGCAACGAAGAACGGGTGATCGCGCAGTTCGATGAACTCGACGAGCAGGTCGTCGGGTGACGTGCCGGCCAGCACCATGCCGTGTTCTTCGAACACCTGGCGGTACCGGTTGTTGAGCTCGTAGCGGTGGCGGTGGCGTTCGTACACGACCTCTTCGCCGTACGCCTCGCGCACACGGGTACCCGGGAGCAGCTTGGCCGGGTACGCGCCGAGGCGCATCGTGCCGCCCATGTCGACGATCGACTTCTGCTCGTCCATCAGGTCGATGACGGGGTGCGGCGAGTTGGTGTCGAACTCGGTGGAGTTCGCGCCGGCCAGGCCGCACACGTTGCGGGCGAACTCGATGACCGCGCAGTGCAGGCCGAGGCAGAGGCCGAGGAACGGGATGTTGTGCTCGCGCGCGTAACCGGCGGCCGCGATCTTGCCTTCGATGCCGCGCATGCCGAACCCGCCCGGTACGACGATGCCGTCGAGCCCGGCCAGGCGCCCCTCGGCGAGCAGGCCTTCGGTGTCGTCGGCCGAGATCCAGTCGACGACGACCTTCGCACCCGATGCATAGCCGCCGTGCTTCAGCGCTTCGACCACCGAGAGGTAGGCGTCGGGCAGGTTGATGTACTTGCCGACGAGCCCGATGTGGACCTGTTGGTCGGCGCGGCGCA